>SCLJ03000264.1_pt1 | contig 16226 bp, 24 predicted proteins | sample 7267891 | NCBI WGS metagenome assembly SCLJ03 (sample SAMN10721082, study PRJNA514188) | viral metagenome | isolation source: depth-stratified mine tailings core B | place: China: Fankou Pb/Zn Mine tailings
ATTCTTATAACGTATCTCAAATTTTCTTTCTATATTACTTCTCTTTGATACACTCTCCAACTTCTTTGGTATCAACAAGTAATCTTCGACTTTTATATCTTTTGCCATTATCTTCTTCTCTATCTTTTCTGACATCACCCATACAGGGAACTTATGCTTATCTGTACACGTTAAGGTTATTCCACTCGTAACTGTTATCTGTAACTGCTTATCTATTGGCCTCTCCTTCCATGCATCTATAACGGATTGTACTCTACCATGTTTATCAAATACTTTATCTCCTATCTTAACCTCTTCTATTCTCTTGTACCTCTTATTGGCCATCAATACAGGTGTTCCTTTTGCAAAACAAACATTGAACACTGCATCTTCAAGCATGAAGATTCTCCATAACCGTGATGCTATCGATGTTCCACGTATATCAAACGGTGTCATCTTTCTTGGTATGAACGTTACATTGTAATCCGTATTCATCGGTATACCACGACCAGAGTATATATACTCTATAAACTCCTGTGGCATTTTCCGCAAGAATTTCTCCGATGCTTCCGTATTCGCCCTTAACACTTTTATCACATCTGGTGATAACTTCATCTCCAAATACGGCTCTGCGTTTATAAATGGTACGTCTGTTACATCCAGATACATCGGGTCAAGAAACGCCAGATATGTCCAGTGCCCTTTATCCTTGTCCCAATACAGATGCGGTATGACTTCTCCATCTACCAAAAACAACAACGGAAAGTACTTCAACTTCGATATTACTTCTGTATCTTCCATTGCCTGGTAGAATACATCCTTGACTGTCCCTTCAACACCTGCCCCACCGATCGTAAAGTCAGATGATAACAAGTCCGCATACATCTCGACCACATTTCCGAATACAGGATCGAGTGTAAAGAATAACCTCCAGTACTTTATGGCTTGTGATAAGTTCGTCGGATAAAATAATCTGTCCGGCGATGCCAGTTCAGGCAAGTACAACTGCGGGACTGTCACACCTACTTGTGCCCCTGATGGTGTCACGAATGATCCAAAGTCCGCCTGCTTCTTATGCTTACCATACCATTGCATTACATCTTCAAGTACTGCCTTACCCTTTTCATTATGCAATGAATATAGCTTTGGCGTAAAGTTTTCCAATCTCTCATTTATTTGTGATAGCTGTTTCAATGTTCCAGAGACCACTCTTGACGATCCCTTTTGTATCATGTTTCTATTACCAGTCTTCTTTGCCATGATTATCCCCCAATCTCTCTATTCTCCCTCGGCTAATAACTCACTTATGATGTTTTGACTGATATTTCTTCTGGCTATATTATAGTACCTTTTATCTAATTCTATTCCTACATAGCGTCTACCGAGTCTTTTTGCCACTATTGCTGTTGTCCCGAATCCGACAAACGGATCCAATATCCGCTGCCCTCCGTGTGTGAACTTACAGATCATAACTTCCAATAATTTCATCGGCTTTGGCGTCGGATGGCCGACATCTCCCTGCTCTCCCTGTAACGGTATATTCCATACATCATTTGGAAACTCAGGTACTTTATATACAGGCCCTTCATGATATACAATAACAAAATTTGTATTCTGAAACCCCCCACGCATTGCCCTGATAGCGTTACTCTTATGATGCACATACGTATGAAAGTATACGTTCTTTGGTATCTTATATAATACAGGACAATACTTCGGCGTGATTATATATGCCTGACTCCTACTGACCCTTTCACACTCTGCTACCCATCTTTGCGTGAACTGATAGTATTGTTCATCCGTTAGCCTATCATTTGGCAGATCATATCCGGCATTATATGGCGGATCTGTCATTACCCAATCAAACGCCTTATCAGGGAACCCTTGCATCACCGCTATACAATCACCTTGCATTATCTTGTCCATCTGTACAATCATTACGATCCTTTTCTTACTTCATCATACTTTTGTGCACACTCTCTTGAACAAAAGTGCACCCATTGCGTTCCTACCTTCTTGACGATCCATCCTGCCTTTTTAAAAAAATCTATTCCTGCCTTAAATATAAGCTCTCCTTTATATTCATATACTAATGCTTCAGGACATTGGTCACAATATACGGCCATCTCATTATCTCTGTTATGAACTTCTATCATTTCCTCTTACCTCCTTTCTTCATACCTATACTGACTATGCATCCCCTAATAGCCACACTAAGTATGCCGACAATTACCATAATTAATACTCCATTGACTATCAACTCTATAGCATCTCTTGAACTCATATGCTATGGCCTACCTTTTCTCTTGAACATACTCTTCCTTTCTATTGCCAATGCCCTACTCTCTTTCTGTTTCATATTACCCCAATCCTGCAACTGCTTACCTTTATCCCCATTCCTCTGCATATCTACTTCCCTTCCTTGCAAGGTTATGTTTCTTTTCTTGAACATGTTTCCGTCTCCTTATTTCGACTTACACTTTCTTTTCCTATACCTCCATTCATCTTATCATTCCTCTTCTTTAATCTTTTTCTATTCGACCTACCTTTCCCCATTTCTTTCTTGACCTCCTTTTTATCTACTATTTGCTAACATCAGTTGCTTTGACTCTCTTTCTTCTTTCCTACACTGTACCGAACAGTATAACTTTGATGGTATCTGAAAACCCTTCACAAACGACCGCACTATTTTCTGTGCGCACTGCTGATGTGCACACCTCGTTTCTACTGTAACCATACCTTCTTCTTCTAATCTTGCACGTACCCCCAACCCCTCTACTACCTCTTTTTCTCTGTTCTTCTTTCCGTACTTTCGCACTCTATCCTTTCTCTCCTGCATCCACTGATCTATTTCAAAAGATAATGCTACAAACTTTTCCAATGAACTTTGCCCACTTGATATTTTCCGTATATATACTGGCAACTTCTCTTTCGCAGCATATACATATATACAGGTTACTGATACCCCGGCTCTATTCATAATTTCCTGCGCCCCTATTAGGTCATACCCCACTGTTTCGTTTGCCACTTTATACCTACCATGCCTTGATAACTTAACATCCACCAACCACTTATCCAAATCTTTTTTATTCGCACAATATAGGACTCTTCTTGCCTTACCACGTAATCCATTCGTCCACGCCAACTCTATTGGCGCACCATACTTTTTCATCAATAATGTTATAGCAGATCGAGTGTACCCAAGATAGTCCATAATCTTTTCCCCACCTTGTATATCGTACTTTTTCTTATATAGTTCTATATCCATATCCTATTTCCATCCAAACATATACACATGATCAATCATCGTTGCCCCGTCATAATGTGGCTTTCTACCCTTGCTTTTAAATCTCCTACCCTCTTCTGGTTTATACACTCCGTAGAATTGCTTCTGATATTCCTTTCTTCTTTCCTTATCTCTCTCTTTCTTACACAGAGAACAATATACTGTCTTCTTTGATGCTGTCATAAAGATTTTATGGCATTGCCTGCAAATACATTCTATTTCTTTCGGCTTTGATACGTGCCTATACATATTCTCATTCCTTCACAAATAGAGTAATAACCGCTTTCCCTGTATTATTGAGTATCATATACGTATACATACTCACTTCTCCAGTTTCTCCAAAAAGTATAAAGACCTTAGTTGATCATAATATCTGTCTATCAACGTATTCAATATATTCTCAGTTACTACAGCTTCTTTCGGATCAAAAAAGAATCCACATTGCTTACAGGCCACAACCTCTTCGTTAAGTTCGTGGTCTACAGGTACATCTATTCCTCTCTCATTCGGATCGAGGAATGTTCTCTTATTTCTCTTTTTCTTTTTCAACTCTCCTTTACATATTGGACACTTCGTTTCTTGCCCTAACTCGCCTTTATGCATCCAGCTTAATTGCATATCTTGCAACTTATTATGACAGAATGCCACAAAATCCCTATTCCTTCTGAGATCACCCATTTTATCAAGGAACCTGCCATTTCGTGCCAATACGTCAGCTACATCTATTGCCACTTCCACTTCCCCTTTACTGACAGCGTTATATAAATCTTTCTGTTTTAGCATATCAGTCTTCTCCCTTTATTATTATCATAGTAAATACAAATTCTACCAGTGCTATGACTGATACACCTACAAGTATACAAGCCCCCAACAGACTGATGATAACGCTATCCATCATCTTTCCTATTCCTTCTTTCATTCTTACCATCTCCTGAAACGTACAACACCTCCTATAAACTGGTCTCCTCCTTGCTGCTCCATCTTGAGTATATCCGCTTTTCTATGACTGCCTGTATCTATTACAACATTCTCTCCATAATATTCCCTGACTAACCTGTGACAGTTGACTAAGGGCTCTATCAGGTCCGACGTTGATCTTTTCGAGTGATCCACCTTCTTTAAATCTTTTGACCTCTCCATCCTTTTTGCTTCCCAATATAACCGTGTCTGGGAATCCATGATCTTTGACTCACCGTCTTCATCTGTTATCTTTGGCAGTATCCATATCTTTCCTCTATATACATCTTTCTTAAACCGTATAAAATCATCTACCCTGAGTGCCGACATTGCGTACTGTTCAACATCTATCCCCTGATTGACTTTGAGCTCTTGCACCATTGAGTCTGTATCCCAATAGTCAAAGCTGACCTTTACCACGTGCCAGATCACCGCCAACCTCTTTATTATCTCTTCAAATGATTCAAACCATACCAATTTTCTTTTTGCTGCATCGGGCAAGATATGCAATGCAAAGTCCTGTACTGTTACCCACTGCTTCATTCCATTGACATCCATCTCTTCTGCGTGCACCCCGACAAGCCCGAATGTATCTTTTGACTTCCCAGCGTCCCCACATATCCAATGATTGTACTTGTCTTGTTCTACCTGCACTATCGACTTACCAAGATACACTATACCGTCGCCTGTCGACCTATCTTCATCCATGAATGATACCATTGGCTTTATCCCATGCTGACCGGCTGCCTCGAATAGCTCCCAGTTATCAAAGAACGGTGACTCCGTACCGACAGGCTCGGCTCCAAAGTCCCTCTTTGCCATAACAAAATCTTCATCAAAATCATTCGCAAAGTCATCTTTTGTATACACCCTATTGAACTCCCATGTCGACGAATGTATGGCCCAAATATTCGAGCTACTCCGTGCCTGTGCATCTTTTAATTTCTTCATCCCAAAGTCTTCTACAGATATTGGCGATCCTATCGCTATAAATGCCCCGAGCCAATATGGCAGCTTCATCTCTATTACCTGTTTCCGTACAGGACGCAATGATGCCTGCCCTACTCCCCAGACTTCCTTTGCCGATCTCTTTGACTCTGTTGTATCAAATCTCCCTATCTCATCAATAACGAACATGACCTTTGCCCTACCTGCTGATGATGCCGATGATGAGTTCAATGACTGTATGAGCAATCCAGATACATCATTCTTTATTTCTGTTGTCTTCTTAACATACTTCTCCATCTTATCGTATCCCTCATCGTGCATTATCTTTTCAAATCTCTGGAACCATTCAGACTGGGATCGTATAGCCATATACTGTGCCCATATTGTCTGCTGTGCCTGCTTATCTGACACGGCCATAGCAGAGATCTCAAAGAACGGTGTCTTCAGCATATTAAAATACTTTCTGAGATCCCCTCTCTTGATCAAGAATTGCTCTACATACGCCATAATTATTGCAGCAAGCATCGTCTTTCCTGCCTTCATCCCTACCACACCGAGCAACGTATCTTTGACTTCCAGTAATCCCTGTACCACCAAGTCTTTCTGCTCTGCCTTACAGACAGGGCATACAAAGTCCCCTACACTCTCATCCCACGTAAACAATATTTCTTTTCTAAGGTAGTCTTCTTCTTTGTCCCAGACTGATGATGCCTCATCTGATGAGTCATTGCAAATCGGACAGCGTAGGCCAAAGAATTCCCGTAATACGTAATACTGCCCTTTGTTCATATATATTCCGGGCACATCAAGATATTCTGTCTCTACTGCAAATTCTATTATATTTCCTGCTTCTGGCAATACTTTGAATGGGTCTCCTTGCACATCAAACTGCCCGGCAATGTTACTTCGTACTTCTTCTATGAGCCTGTCTCTGAATATATCCACTGGTGCTTCCTATCCTTTCTTACCATCCTTATGCTTGATAATAAGCCAGTCCCTCTCATCATAGGCTGTTCTTCCTATTGCGACTTTATTATCCCCCATATATACCTGCTCTATCTTGCATCGTGTACAGAATCTTGTTCTACTTGGGCTTCCTTTATGCTTTATCTCTTTATCATACATCCAATAGTGCCCTACTACATAGCACTTTATCTTTACCAACAATACTTCCAATATCAAGACAAGCTGCTTAATCATAGTCTACTCTCCTTTTTCATCCTCCTACGCGAAATGCAAGCACAAGTAGTGCAAATAGCCCTACTAATATGCCTCCTACAATACACGTATAGGCTTTATACCCTACCCCTTTATTATGCCATTCCCTTTCCACATCCCTACTAAAGACTATCCATACTATGATAAAACCTACTGCCAAGAAAAACTTTATCATATACATACCTATGCCCTTGCCTTATCTCGACACTCTACGCAGATAGTCGCTCCTGTCCGACTGTCAAATATCCCCCATGGCTTATTCTGCCCACAGACCAGACAAGGTCTTACTTCTCCTACTTCAGGTTCTGTATACTCTGATCTTATTGCATTATCTTTATAGATCTTTATCCATTTTCCAGATGCTATTGCTGCTACTACCCAACCGGCATCATCGTGAAACAGCGCATCCCCCTCGGTACTGATAGTACATGACACTGCCTCTACCACGACCATGTCTACCCAGTTCTGACTCTCTACACACATCTGTACCTTGAATTTGTTATTCATTTTTCTATCTCCTTTTTTATATCTTCATTCTAAAAATTTCTCAATGGTATCCACATCTATTAACGTATCATACCACTTCTTTGCCAGCTGCTCATCCATACCAAAGTCTGATTCAGCTACAACATCTCCAAACGTTGTCACTATTAACTTCCAGCCTATAACAGGATACAAGTATAGCTTCACCTTAAAACTTCCTACTGTCCTTACATGCCGTTGACTCCAACCCATTATGGCAATGCCTCCTGCTGAGGTATACTTTCTTTTCTTATCTCTTCTTGATTATCCTTATTACGAGGTATCATATCCTCTACCTGTACTTCTGTATATCCTACAAACCTATCTTTATACCATAAGACATTAGCGTATAGAGTCTTGAGCTTCTGATCCACACACTCGCAGGTTACAACCCTGTTTATGACAGTCGAACGACCAGTTCTTTTATTCGGTATAGCCACTATCTTTATCAACCCAATTCCTTGACACCTCTTACACTTTCCTTTTGCCATCCGTGCTATATCTTGTTCTGATACATGTGTATACGTAAACGCATACTTCTTTCCACTATCTACATTCAATAACTCTGTTTGCTGTGTCGCTATTCCTTCTTCTATCCTCTTACTGACCTCCTCCAATATCCACCGAACTACTTTTTCTTCCAGTGCATCTATCTTGACCATTGCTATCTCTTGTTTCTTTTCTTCTATATTCACTATATCTCCTCCCTTATTTTTTCTACAATATACATCGTGAATACATATACGAATAATGATCCTATACCGATCACTATTATATCCAGCCAGTTAAGTACTACTCTTTGCTGTATTGCACCACTCATATCTGCAACTATAAAAATAATACCAAACACAGCAAGTATAGTATAGACACCTATCGCCATCAATAACATATATGCTTTCATTACTTCACCATCTTGATCCCATGAGACACCTCAAGTTTTGCTGTTTCTTTTGCAAACTCTATATCCCGTCTTGCCTTAAAGACTCCTTCTACCTCCGCAATTTGATCTTCATAAGAACTATGTTTGAACTCTTTTGATCTATTATATAGTTCATCAAAAATCAATGCCTTCTCTTCCATATCAACTAACGTATCCCTTTTCCTATTTCCACTCTCAGGTACGACAAGTTTCCAGCCCTCAGTACCCAGTTTATCTAAAAACTGCTCATCTCGTGATCCTGCCCATGCTATTGAACACCACCTATTGCTATATACCTGATGTATATACACCCACTCCAACCATCTCCATTCTTCATATACATTACTTGCATTAAAATTCTCCCTCAGTTTCTTTGGCAGTATACAAAACTTCTTAATGATTCTAACTTCCCCATTCTGTGTCTTTTTCTTTTGTCTCCATCTCATACTGTTTCCCTACCTCCTAACTTCCAACATCCTCTTTAGGACTATCGCTCCAATAGAATTCAGATACAGGATAATGATCTTTACAGTGTACACAAAATGTATATGCATAGAACTTCGGATCGACTGCATACGTTTCTGCAAGCTTAAGACCCATGCTTGTTTCTACTCCACACTTTTTATGGACATACTTTGTTCTGACAGGCCTGACAAATCCTTTAGCTATTTCTTTTTCGCATAATACCCAATAATCTTTATGCTGGCCTGTTACTGGATCAATTGCGGCAGGTGCGGCAGCTTCTCTTGACAGTTCAGGTGGCCTTCCAGACAATGTTACCTTACACGATCTATCTATGACTCTTTTCTTACTAAACAATTCTTTCAAAAAGTTCATCGTATATCCCCTTCTCTCCTTAATGTACGCTATATGTCTTTCCGACATCTTTTAACACCAGATCGACAGCCCCTTCCATTGCTGCTGTTAAGCTATACTGCGCTTTCTCAATCTTGTCCTTTGGCATTCCTGTTTCTATCAGTACATTGATGACCTCTTTTGCAACAACTTTTGCCATGTTTGTAAATACAATTTCAATTACACCTTTTACCATTTTTTGCGATTGCTGTATCTTGTTCAATTCTGATAATATTAGCCTCAACCCAGATGTTACTTTCTCATAAAAGTACATGTTCTCTTTTGTCATAACACCGTTCTGCGACTGGTCAAAGACTCTGTACTTTCTTTTCAGATCGAAATACAGTATCTGCATATCCCTGATAAGCGATGCGTCGTCCAGCATCTTTGCGTCTTCTTCCTGTATCTTTTTCTCTACAGTATCCATCTCGTCTTTCTTTGCCTGTATGTCTTCGTTGACCTTCTGTATCTCTTCTGGTGTTGCATCGTTCACAACGACAGGTTTCTTATCCCTCTTGCCGTTCAGATACTGTATAACGTTGAACTTGTTCGTGTACATCCATGACATATCCCTGTCAAGGTGCTTCTTGTAATGCACCGTTAACATATCTATCTTGAGCTGTACATCGAACCTTTCTTTTAATAGTGCCACCACTTGTCTCTTTGTAAACAGATTTCTGACCGTCTCCACGTGTAAGAATCTGTTGAATGTCGGATCGACTTTAGCTCTCTTACACAATCTGCACTGTAGCCCTATTAACGGCAGCTGGTCTAAATGAACATTAAAATCTCGTATATTCTGTATACGAGTAATATTTGAGTAGTCCGGCATATGTCTTTTTCCCTGTCTATGCTCTCCATACACAATATAGCAACTGCCATTTCTCACTGTTGAAGACAGAGGTACAGTCTGAATATATAATCTGCTGTACAAGTTTACAAAAGTTTCTCAGCCTATCTGCCATGCTTATATTCCTCTTGGACTCTGCTCTTCTCAGTATCTCCTTTGCTTAACTAAGCTCCTGTATTGTTATAAACGGTGTCGCCCATGCCCCACCACCAGAAAAGCTTACGATCTTTCCAATAGCACTTAATGCAGTTTCTGAAGCGATCCTCACTTCTATTCGTGTATCTGACGATATATGAATTATACCATTCAGTACCCCGAGACCAGCCTCATTTGCACCTACACTCATATGGATACCACCTATTGGTAGTATACTTGATCCATCTTCTGCACTTGCCATGTATGCATCTATCGATCCGGGAGATGTTGAGAATTCAACATAATTGATTGAGAACGTTACAAGGTACAGATGCCCTGTCGTCCCTGCTTTGAGCTTGATCCTACCGACAGAGTCTGCTCCGTTATTCTTTGTATAGGTCGTTGTCGTATCTACAACTATATCAGGCGTCGCCGATACCCCAAAATTAAACATAATATGATCCCCTACCCCGATATTTGTCGTCTGTACCGCACCAGACACTCCAGCAATAGCTAACGCCCCTCCTGCCCCAGGATATATTGACACCGAATATGATATCTTTGCTTCTCCACTCAGCGCTACTATCGCGTTGAATATATCAGCGTCTTTTCCTGTTCTTATTTCCCCACGTGCCACTTCATCGGCTATACTCACTGTCAGCGTTCCCTTGACAGCCAACGAATTTCCATACGGTAACGATATAACGTTATCCGTCAGATTTGTTAGTACAAAGTTCATCTTTTTATCCTCCTTTATCTTATCTCAACCTTTACGATGCTTTCACACATACAACATTGAATACGTTATCCGCTGTTGCTGCCGCGAGTAATGTTATCGTGATAGATCCATCAGCATTGAGTACAACACTCTTGACTCTCTGGTCCTGATTCGTTGTCGGATAAAACCCAAGTATCGTTGCCCCGACCAATGTCGAATCCGCTGACGATGATCCCGTTGTCGCAGATGCTGCTACCGTTACGGCCACAGATGCCATCTTTATCCCAGGCGCCACTATTGCGTTTGCTGCCACTGCTGCTGCCGTTACAGCCCCACTCGCCAGTTTTCCAGATGTCACGTTTGCATCTTTTAACTCTGCTGTTCCTATTGACGCTGCTGCCATCTGAGCTTCTGTTACTGCATTTGCAGCAATCTTTGCTGTTGTTACAGCCCCGTCGGCTATCTGCCCCGTTCCTATTGTCGTATTGGCTATCTGCGCATTTGTTACTGCGTTTGCAGCGATCTTTGCTGTTGTTACAGCATTTGCTGCTATCTTAGTAGTCGTTACACTGCCGTCCGCAAGTGCCTCTCCTCCCGATGTCGACACACTTATTATCCCCGCATTCTCCAGTGCCAGTATTGTCTGGTATACTGACCACTGCTTGTCCTGATGTGCTGCTACTTCCCCATTGTATACTTCATCTGACATCCCGACAGATACCGTTCCTCCAGCAGGTATGCTGACACCACCACCGATTGTTACTTCGTTATGCGTTACGTTCTTTATCGTTAACAACATGTTCCCATTCCTCCTTTTTTATTTCTTACAGATTCTTAATATCCGATAGCCCGAAATTGACTATCCTATCCAGAATTTCATCCTTGAATCCCATATCATAGTACCCTGTAATCTCAGGCTCCAGTTTCTGCACTCTTTCAATATTGCCCTTGAGATCGCTTACTGCTTCATTATACGACATCCCTTTCCCTACTACGCTGAATAGTCTTTGCGCCCCGGGCAATGCCCAGCATCTCTGTGTCCCATCCAACATCACTCTACCGAGTACAACATCCCTGTCCCTGTATACCGTTCCGAGGTCTATAAAGTCCTGTGACACTTCTTTCCCTTCAGATACATAACAGTTAGCGTATATTCCCCACTCACCACTTGCCTTTACTATGCTCATATTGTTCTTCTTATAATCGTAGTCCTCTGCCGCTGTTATATATGGAGCTTCAGAAGCATCTACCATGATCCTGTTCGCCAATCCGATTGACTGTGGCTTCATAGCAGCCACTATCCTCTTTCCATATAACATCTGTGCGTGCCGACTTATGAGTGCTTTTATCCCGACCATTCCCTTGATACTGTACTTTGATAATGCCTTTTCTATCTTTGCCAATCCTCCTTTGATGAGTACATGACTGTCTTTCACACAGGTCATCACCCCGCCATCTGCAGCCTCCCAATCAATTATATAATCACCAGCAAATCCCCACTTGTTATACATGCCGAACATATTGACTGATGTCCCATCTATTAACGATTCCACTCTGAACGGTGCCTTCTTGTAATGTAACTTTCTCTTTAGCTCAGCAAGCTTTGCTATTATTTCCCCTCTCTGCCCCATGATTGTCTGGAATCCGTCCACACCCTTCTCTGCTTTTACGACATATCCACCGTCTTCCATTTTCTCCATGAGCCTCATAATCTCAGGTATTGATGCGCACACTCTTGACTCAGGTACCGCTATTCCACACGCACCCATGACTTTCCGTCCTGTGTATTCTTGGCTCTCCAATATTTCCCCACTACCACTACCATATACTTTATAGCCTTTTGATCTCAACCAGTTTGTCAACTCCCCGAATCCAGACGCCAGACAGATAATTGCATCCACATCATCTATACATGACATCCACGAGTCCACTTTTATACAACTTGCTATCTGCTCAAATCCAAGCCCTGCGTATAGGTCCTTGACCTCCTGCCCTACACGTGGGTCAACTTCTGCGTAGTAGTATATCAGATTACCAGCGTGTGCCAAGTATCGAGCACTATCTACGTTATCCCCTCTGTCCAGTATGAGTATCTTTTTACCCGCCATTGTCTCTACTTTCCTTTTCTCCAATATAGTGGCGCTTTCCACAATGAATACTTAAACCACCTCTCCTGAATCATATCACACCGTAGACACTTTCTGAGTCGTGGCAGCCTACCTCCACTTATCATCGTCCACTTATGCACTCCGATCTTACAGAGTATAGACCTATGACTATACATATGCCCCTTCCTTGTCTATGATACCTACACTCTTTAACCAGTCCTCTTTCAATACTACACCCTGTCCTATATCCGTTCTGTACGTTGCCCCGTTAAACTGTATGAATGGCAATCCACTGTATGCGTTGTCTATTGCCTGCTTTATCGTCATCCCTACTCCACTCAATAAGAATACCCTGCCTTCGGGCGGCCATGTACGCATTCCTACGTCTTCATACTTATTGACACCCACCAACTTTATATCTACCCCATTACGAGCCGCTACTTCAACACCTTCTATGACTTTAAACATATCGTAATACTGCATCGCGTCTTTTATCGGGTACCCGGGCACGTTGATACCGACCCCGACTACCCATCTACCTGTTTGCACGTTTATCGTATCTATCCTGCCTGATGCCACTCTGCTGAGTACATATGACATCTGATCAGTCCATACCTCAGATGCGACTGTTAGTGCGTAGGTATCTATTGCTGTCTTTATTCCGATGACTCTTACATTCCCACTATCACTTACTATGTTATCAGTTACTATAGCCTCTATCGTGCACTTTCCGTTATATTGCATCTCCGATAACGTTGTCTCAAGTTTCATAAGCTGCTCTACCATTTTATTGCCTTCGTCCATCGTATAGGATATAGCCATCCCCATTGACGGTACAAGAGCGCCACTATCTCCTACCATGAGTCTTTTATGCGGGAATTGTATCTCGAATGGCCTCACAAATCTCTTTCCATTAAAAAACGCAGAACATCTCACTTCAGTTCCTTCTATAAACTGCTCCAGTATGATCTTGGTATCATATGTCGTCTCCTGGTACTTATCAAGGTAGTTCTCCAAGTCTGTGTGATTTTCAGGTATATATACAGGTACTACACCATCCCTTATTATTGGCTTCATTACGAACCTTCCTATCTCCGGCCAGTCCTGCTGCGCTTTGTCCACATACATACGAAGCCAATCCAGTGCCTCGTTGAATGACTGAAAACTGAATCTTATCGGCATCGGTATGCCTACAGATGATAACACCTCACCCTCTTGACTCCTATTCATTTCTATTATCTCTGCTTCGCTACTTGCACCAAGAACAGGTATGTTTGACCTCTCTTTCACTATATCGACATCAGTTCCGAAGCCTCTTGTTGCGTATACAATCAGGTCATAACCTGCTTCTTGATATCCTTTCGGACTGATAAGACTTTCCCTGTCTATATGCTGCACACCCCAGTCTTCAAAGAATCCTTTTCCATACGAGAAGGCAAGCATCCATGACAGTTTTCTTGTCGTGTTTGCAGCATAACATATCTTATGTCCTTCCCTTGATAGGACATAACACAGGTCTTCCGCTCTTCCTCTATCAACAATAGCTATCTTCATTACGCAGCTACCTCCCAGTTGATAGATACAGACTGTGAACCTCTTGTCTTGCGGATCGATCTTGGATGGCGGGGTCCGTGTGGCTCAAAAAAATCTTCTTCCGAGTATGGGATCTCTTTCTTCATCATCCTGTACATCGTAATGTCTATAAAGTACTGCTCGTACGGCACAAACTTATTCCTGATCTTTATCCTTACATCATCTGTCGCGTCCAGATAGAAGCTCCTCCAGTTATCCTTCGTCTTGTCCCATGCGATGAGCAATCTCCCCCCACTCTTTGTCTCCCAGATATAATGCGGCTCCACGACTCTATATCCTGCATTCGATCCTTTTACATCTCTATAATAGAACTTCATTAGTCTGCTGTGCTCTATTGCTGCGAAGACTGCATCCTCCAGATAGTATTGACTCGTCTTCCTGAATTCCGCCACTCTCCCTTTTATGCTACATTCCTTTCCTGCAAAAAAGTCTCTGAATGGCTGCCCGTCTTCCAGTATACATGCCCGTATCAGTTTTGAGTACCTGTCCAATGGCTTATTGTTTATTGGCTGCTTGACATAGAAAAACGTTTGCTCCACATCTGTCCAGTTCGACATAACGGGCTCATAGAATAGTGCACTCTCTATAAACTTGTTCAGTGTACTTGATGCCAATATCAGTGGCTGATTATTCCAGAATATTATCTTCGGCTCCAGATATTCGCTATCGTGTACAAATACAGGTACTTCGAATGACCAATTTCCTCCTGATAGTCCTAAGAGCCTGAATCCGACATCTATCTTACCAGACACCCCGTTGTCACTTGCCTCGAATATCTGGTTTCTTTCCCACCAGACATCCTCAATAAACCCACCCTTTATTCTTATCGACGATAGCACTTGCCTGACATATACAACAGGGTCCATCATTACTTTTTCGTTATCCATCTCACTACCCCTTTTGTACAGGCTATGCCTCTATACTATCTTTTCGAGCATGACCTTGCCGTTATAGGCTCCTTTGACTATAAACTCTCTTCCCTCTTTTAGCGACAGCAGAACTTTTTCTCCTACTTTGATATGTCCGAAAGAATTGACGAAATCTTCGTAATCGACCTGCAATAGGTCTGCTTTCTTTCCAGCCTTTGCCTTCTCGTAATCTTCTTTTGGCAATGGTACAAGATCTTCTTCAAATCTTTCTACGTATGTCCCGTCTCTGAGATCGACTCCGACGAACCCATCGTCTCGTATCTTGTACACGAGTCCGACCATTCCATAGTACCTTCCAGCAGGGTCTCCCTCTATCCTGACAGCGTCTCCTCTCTGGAATCCCCACTTGATTATTGCTGATTGTTTTTTATTACTTGCTGTAATCTCTTGTCCTGTTTCCATATCTTTAATATACAAAGCTATACCAGGATTTTCTTTCTGTGCATCTTGAATAGCTTTTCTTGCTTCATCTTCTGTTGTATAATCATTTATAAATGTCTCAGGTTGTTCACTTACGTCTTCACTTGGTTGTACTGATCTTTCCCAGACTTCAAACCTATGTGCATTCTTCATACTGCCTTCTACCCCCACTCCACCACTCACCACATAGCAGTCATTCTGTTCATCGTATTCTACTGTTATCCCACTTGCCGCCATGTCATCTACATATCCTTCCCACTGATCTGCGTCCATACTGTTTAATTCATCATATACAGTTGAACCGTTTCCAAAACTTATTGGCAGGTCAGGCTCACCTCGGAAATCTATTTCATCAGGTATCTGTGCTTTCTTCTTGCTGGCTGTTCCTTCCATCAGGTTGACAAAATTATCCAAGTCCTCTTCAAACTCTTCACTGTTTTCCACATCCTGTATGACCTCGTTATATGGCTCCATAGCCAGCTCTTCGTCGTATCCGAATGCTTCCAAAAAGTCCACCCTGTCCTGTGGCGAGGTATTGTCCCACCATCTATCAGGTTGTATATCACCTTGTGCGATTTTATTACTGCCTTTCTTTACTATCTTAAATATATAATCTGCCGTTGTATATGTCCTACCATTATCCAACGTTATCTCCAGCTGATCATGAACATCGTCTACTCCTATGTTTTTAACTATTCCTTCTCCATCCTCTAAACCATTCAGCTTATAAGTTACTTTGACTGTATCACCTTCTTCTATCTTACTTACATCATCTCCTGTTCTATTACT
>SCLJ03000260.1_pt2 | contig 16096 bp, 19 predicted proteins | sample 7267891 | NCBI WGS metagenome assembly SCLJ03 (sample SAMN10721082, study PRJNA514188) | viral metagenome | isolation source: depth-stratified mine tailings core B | place: China: Fankou Pb/Zn Mine tailings
ATATCAACACCAAAACAAACAACGACAAGGGAGATACTAAAATCATTGCTGGAAACGTCGATAGAGAGATAGTATCAAAAGATTCTCTAGAAGTTGCTTATTCATTATGGAACCTCATTAATAAATATAGCAATAATATATGTACAGTATATGAGTATCAACCACATAATATAGGACTAATAAATCAAGAATACACTATATCATATGAAGATTTTGTTGAAAGATACACTGATACATTAAAACAACTACTCTTAGGTTATGATACATCCATGATATATTCTATAATTTATAAAAATAAAAAATACACCATTAATATATTGAGTGGCAACTTTAATAACACTATCTTTGCACAAGATGGACTAGATGAAATGGATCTAGTTAATTTATTGCGCTTTGCAATGGAACATAGTGACGACTTATTATTTATTATATTAGATTACGATAATTGAATTAATTTTCAGTATGTCTATATAATAATCATGACACTTGTTGAAATTAAGTCTCTGTGTATTTTATTTGTATTAAAGATATATCTATTTATTGTGGATGTCTTGATGCTAACTAATAACCAACATTACCTTAATTCAAACGCCTATTTGCTAAACGTCATCAATATTAATGCTACTATAAATATATCCATCATTTTCTTTATTAGTTATCTTTTAGTAAATCAGTTATTTTTAAACAAACATACTAGTATTTTGAGCTATCTTGCATCGCCTGGTATTTTAGTAAGCGTACCACATATTCCATATGCAATTATTATCACATATAGCACTAATCAAGACAAAATATTTTTACCCCTATCACTATCATATTTATTGGTGTGTACTTTACACACTTCCATCTATGTATTTTATACTATCAGTAAATTATTACGAGAAAGAGCTATTAATTATAGAATTATGGACACGATATTAAATGTATAAAATTGAATAATAATTCCAGAATTATTATTGACTTTATTGCTGATAATGGCTTGTTGTCTGTGTTGGGATACGTTAATTTGTGCTGCTAAAAATAAAATCAAATTGCTATCGATAATGATCTGTATAAATTTATATTTTGTTATTATCACTGCGATATCTGTATCTGATAATTATATTACGGTTCGTGATTCAGATACAATCAAAATGATGTGTGGATTCTCTTTGTTAATCGATTTACTTACAATTGTTATTTCATTCCTTATGATAATTCATACTATCGCTACAGGAGAGATTAGAGAGGGAGAAACAGTTATTTCATATTTATTTTTTCCCGGTATTGGATCTGTACTTTTAAATATACTACCGACTGCTTTTTTTCTCAAAGATATATACAATCAAGGTGGTATATCTAGTATACCGACGGTAGTATTAATTATGTATCTATCATTAGCGATATATGTATTTACTTACTTAGCATTAACATTAATTTCTATCGTTGTTTTTTTTGTAAAACTATTTTTCGTAACTCTTGATAGAAGATTGTATTTGAATAGACAAACAGTGTGATTTAAGTAAATTTAATAATTATCATTTACAAAACTGATAATTTATTCAAAAAAAAATAAAATGGAACCATCTTATTTATCTAATTCACAGGAAATTCAAGCACTGACATTATCAATTGAATTACATACATCCAAGGGAATTAGGGTATATGATATATTATATAATCCTAACAAATCACTAAGGGAATTAGTTTGCACACAAATATTAGAACCATGGACGAGAAAAATATTTAAATACTATCCATACTTAAACGGTGAGCGCATAGTTTGGGGCAGGAGAGTTAAAGGTATTAAACCAACTGATATAATATCATTAAAGAAATACTAATTGAAAAATGCGGTAAGGATATAGAAATATACTTATCTGAAGAAACAAAATGCAAGTTAAAATTTTAATACTATAAAGTCAGGTGTTTGGATAAATGTATAATTATAATAAATTAGTCGATAACTTTAAAAAAACATAAAGAGTATAAATTGAGAAAAAACTTTATTACTAATATAAAAGACATGCAGATCTTCGTGAAAACCCTCACAGGTAAAACTATTACCTTAGATGTGGAGCCCGGAGATACCATTGATCAAGTTAAACAGAAGATTCAAGATAAGGAAGGTATTCCGGGAGAACAACAACGCCTTATTTTTGCTGGCAAGCAATTAGAAGATGCCCGTACTCTTTCCGATTATAATATTCAAAAGGAAAGTACACTCCATCTAGTTTTACGTCTCCGTTAAGTTTTAAATATAATCATATATATATGATTATATTTTATTTATCTTTTGGTGTTAATATCATATAACTTATTAGCGGCATTAAAATATCTGGATCACCTGTAATTGATTCTAATTTTTCTTTACCATCTCTATGCAATAGAAAATTTAAAGAATCTAAAAATAGAAAATCCTCGGGAGATTTCCCGTTTATTTCTGGTACTCCTAAAATTTGGTTGTCTTTCAAATTATAAAGTTTCTTCCAGACAGAAAAAAACAATCGTAAAATTTCCTGTTTTGCATTAGGATCATATATTATTAATGTTGAGAACATCAAATTAACAACATCTATATAACAGTCAGCCTGCCAGTTTGAGCTTATGCAAATAGTTGCAAATTCAAAAAAGTAAATTTTAAAGATTTCTAGGTTTTCATGGCCTTCTGGAATTCTTTTTGCCCAGTACTGACAAATGTGATAAACTATTTTTGTGCAAAAATATAATCCTATATCAGTAATACTAAGTTTTCTTGCTATTTCATTTATTGATGTACATCGGGAATTATAGTAATTAACCATTTCATGTATAAATGTATCAAAATTTAATATCCTCAAAAAATTACAAATTTTATCAACTTTTTTAACTTTAATATCATACATATAAAAATAGAAGCGATAAAATGAAATCAATTCACTTTTAGGTACAGCATCTACTTTTGTTTGACCCAAACATTCCATGAATGATTCGAACGAATCAACATCACATATTTCGTGTAAGCTGAATTTACTTATGGGATATTTTTTCGTTGTGGCTACTATATTTACTATTATTTGTTTACAAAAATCACATTTTTCTTTTTGTATACTTAATTTTAGAGGAGTACATTCTGGATCTTTTAATTCGTAGTATCTAACTAGCATGTTTTTAATCTTAAAAGAAGTAAGTAATTTTACTTCTAAATTTTTCAATTTTTGATTACGTATTCTAATAGGGGATATATATCTTCCAGTGATTTCATTACAACTTTATTCATCAACCATTCATTTATATAAACTAAAACACATGAATCAAATGCATTTATTAACTCTGATTTATAATAAAAAACGTGTGATTCTTTTATAATATTTTGGTGTTCCATAACTTTAGAGGCAAGTTTGTTTCTTAATTTAAAAATACACTTTATAATTTCACTACGTGGTCTATTATATGCTATAAATGTACCGATAAAAAGGTCAATTGCCGACTTAAAAAAAACTGCTACATCTTTGTTAATTTCACTATCACATGTATACCATTCATCGGTATTTTGAAACAATATATTTACAAAACACTCTTTTACAGTATCGATGTATTTTGAATCCTCAAAACATCTCTTGGCCCAATAATCCAAAACTTTAAGTCTATAGTAAATAATATGATCCATATTACAGCCGCCAATAATAGCCATTATCTCATAATGTGGTATATTATGTGAACTGTAATACTTTATTAAATTATGTATAAAAGTATCTAAATCACATAATGAAAATAATTCATAATCAACATTTTTGTATTGATTTAAAATCATGTAGACATCCCGTATAGTCAGACAATAAGTAGCGTATGGATTATTTTTACTAAACCAAAATTTATTCTCAATCTGATCTTCAGAGAGATACGACTGATACTGACATTTCATACAACTAGACAAAGTTATAAAATTTTCATCATGCAGAGTAGGATGATATGTAAGGAGTGTTGTATTGATACTATTTGGTTTCAACATTTCTAATTGAAATGAATGTTTATGACATACGCCACAACTTCCGGCTTTTATTTTAAAAGTAGTATCTGATAGAGTAATCATTTGAATAAAAATATCTTAAGTTATTTTCAATTCTTCACATTCTCTTGGAGTAATAAATTTACTACCCATGATTCTCGTTGATAAAGTGATTCCAAATATAATAAGGCCTTATCGGATAAATCACTATCAATAAGATAACTATCAGATATCATTTCTATGTGATATCTATTTCTATAATTAATAATTTTTTGGGCATCAAGTGTAAGTGTTTCATCCATGTGTGGATATTTCCAAAGTACATACATAATCAGTAAAAGTGGTTCTTCAAATTGATCATATGCCGCAAATTCTAGTAAATTATATATAGGAACTATGGGAAACATATTAATGTATAATGCTAGTTCTATAAAATTGCCGCTACGTATAGATATATAACAATCTAATAACAATAAGTCCATATTAATTGAGTGTAAATTTAATCTCATAAAAAAAGTTCTACTTAAATGGAGTCGAAGCGCTCGCACCGAAAACACAAAAAGAGGGATGGTGAAAAAAAACATAAGAAGGATAAGGACAAAAAGCACAAAAAGGATAAAGAACACAGACACAAACATCGTCGCCACAAGCACCGCGATCATAGTGATAAAAAAGTAGTGGAATCACATGCAGCAACTTCACCCTCAGGATATCCAGATGATACAGTCGCTATTCCAGTAAGGATTGTACCGTCATAAAAAATAGACTATTATAAATGATCTTTATAATAGCTGGTGATCATGGAACATGGGAAAAGTGGTTGCAGGAAAATATTTGTAGTTATTTTAATGATTACCTCAACAGCAATAAAAATACTTTTTTCTTCTGGGAATGGATAGAGGGCGATAATCCCTTTCCAGTTTGTCAGGGTATTGGTTGGGAGGATGCTAAATATAAGATTATTGCTAGTCTATACTATCATTATATTTTACAACGGGATCCAAAATTAATAGGACTCTTGTCACAATTGAGAGGTAATAGTATTAATGAAACTTACAGTAATATATATGACATGGTACATCACCCATGGTTATATCAACAAGGATATATTAATTATAATAACGACCCAATATCTGCACTCTATAATTCCGATATTTTAACATTAAAACAAAAAAGTAAATTAGATTATCTACTGGAAGAAATATCACTTGAAAATAAATTAGAGGATAATAAAAAAATACTTATTGAGATAATGGATTATTTAAGTAAAATAAGGGATTCTGCAATTGTTGATAAAATAGAAGAATATCGGACCGAAAATGTAGTTATTATAGTAGGATCTTCACATATAGACAATATCAGAAAACTCTTACCGAATGCTAAAATATTAAATCTACCGAGAACACGTGATTATGATGATTATTTACGCACTTGGTTATTAGAGATATAAATTATATAATAATTTTATTATATAAATATTTAACGCATTGAACATTTACCATATCCACGATCATAGCTTCCTGGAGTATCTTTGACATTGTCCAAAGCTGCTGCAATTGAATCTCTTATTACCTGGTCAGAAACACCTGCCGATTTAGCAGCTTCTATAATTGATTCAACTTCTTCAGAATTAAGATATTCTACAGAATCTGCAGAGTTTTTGTATCCCCTATCATAATACTTATCTCTACCAATACTATATGATCCATTATCTACAGTTGCTACATCATAAGATTTATTTTCTAATCTATCATTCGTGTTATGGGAGGAATTATAGTTTTCATAGTCGTCATCGCCATTATAAGATCCGTTATATCCATGATCATATCTGTTATATCCATGATCATATCTGTTATATCCATGATCATATCTGTTATATCCATGATCATATCTGTTATATCCATGATCATATCTGTTATATCCATGATCATAAGAGTCATAATATCTATTATTGTCTCTCATAGAATTGTTCCTAGTAGATGTGCTAAAATTATTTCTTTGTAAACCGGACGATTCTCCGTTTCCTGAAAGTTCTTCAAATCTATCTGCTGCTAGAGATCTTCGAGGGTATTGTTTTCCATTAAAGGAATTAACTGCACATGATCCAGTATAGGCAGCAGTGTTTCTAATAGGAGATTTTCTTCCATTAGAAGTTGATGTGCTTCTAGAACTCATTTTATAGGGAAAATTATTTTTGCTAAATGTATATAGATACAAAAATTAAATGGGCGACAACAACGAGATAACATTAAGTGGTAATCATGAATATCATGATATATATGGCAACAAATATACCAGTGTTACTACAGTTATTAAAAAGTATTTTGAACCGTTCAACGCGGACAACGTTATTTCTAAGATGATGGCTTCTAATAATTGGCCTAAAAGTATATATTATGGATTAACAGCAGAACAAATAAAAAATCAGTGGCGTTCTAAGGCTGAACTAGGTACTAAATTACACAGTGATATTGAATTGTATCTCAAAAGAAAAATATTACCCAAAAATGACATTGAATTTTTATATTTTTTAGAATATTATCGTGATAAACTATGTAAGTATTCACTAGTGGCTAGCGAGCTTATCGTACATGATAGTAAGAGATTGATAGCTGGCACACTCGATGCCTTATTTGTCGATAATGAGGGAAACTATCACCTCTATGATTGGAAAAGAGTCGCTAATCTAAAATACACTAATCCCCTGGGAATTCGTGGCACTGGTCCATTTACTAATCTTTATGATTGCGATTATATCCATTATTCATTACAACTAAATTTATATTCTGAATTACTGTATAATTGTAAAAACATTAAAATTAGCACAATGACATTAGTTCTCCTACATCCAGATAATAATTCATATGTAGAAATTAAGGTAAATAATATGAAACCATATATTGATGAATTACTAAAATAAAAAAAACACATATTAAAAATGATGTATTTAGTTATAATATTATTATTAATAGTAATATTAGCAATTATATATATAGTATCATCTCGTAAGAAAGCAACAAGTGTTCCATCTTTACAAACGACACAAGATAAGAACGCCGATATTGATTATGACGCTATCCGTGAACAAAGAGACGATTTACCACGAGCAGAGGGAAAATTTGGAAGTTTAATTTTAGAAGAACCGATACCAGACTCAATAATAGACAACCAAATACAGAGTCAGATTTCTAGACCAGCCACTACATTACATGCTAACAATATGTATTATGTAACCTATGAATTATTTCTAAATAACGCGGGTATGACTCCCATAGATTTTAGATCATTAAATATTTATTCAGATTTGAGTGATGAAAAAATAATCTATAAAACATATACCGGTAGTGAAATAATAGATATTATGAGGGAATTTAAATCTCCTGTTGCACCACCTAGAGATACAATATTAGTACCAGGAATGAGATATGTATTATATATAACACTATCATTCAAAAATAAAAAAGATATACCAAGTTATCTACAACATGAAATAGTTTCTCAAAATATAACCATGAAAATATCAAATGTTAAAGTTAATTCTAGCATTGGTCCAACGATATCACCTCCAGTAGTTGGAGAAAGATGGTTAGCCACAAATGGACCTAGTAATGACTCCGTTCATCGAAGAACATATTTTTTAGCGAACGGAAGAGTATACTACCCAGAATTATATGCTGTAGACTGGATAAAATTAGATGAAAGTGGTAAAAATTATACGGGCAGTGGTATTAAAAACGAAGATTATTTTGCTTATGGTCAAAATATATACTCAGTTCTTGACGGTATAGTATTAGAAACATTGGATGGTATTCCAGATAATACTCCCAATAATAAAAATATTAACATAACTGCATCAAATATTGGTGGTAATTATGTACTTGTAAAATCTGATAATTATTATATATATTATGCACACCTCATTCCAGGTTCTATCAGAGTTAAGATAGGAGATAACATTAAATCGGGGGATATATTGGGATTACTAGGTAATTCAGGTAATAGTACAACAGCGCACCTCCATTTTCATATAACAGATGATGCCAATTCCTTGGCCAGTAATGGATTACCATATAACTACACAAGTTTCATAAAATATAAAGACGTTAAAATAACAGATAGTGGTGCGATAATTGGAACAGAGACGGAAAAAATAAAAAAGCAAATGGTGTTAGAAAATTCGATAATAAATTTTCCGGGCTATTAAATGGACGGCGTTACAACCACAAATAGCAACGCAGGCGGATTTGGTATCATAGGTATCATTTTTATTATTCTAATCCTCTTTCTTGTGATTTATTACCTTTCAACTAAGAAGGGTAAGAAGAGCACCAATAAGAAGGGACCCCAGCCAGCAGTAGTAGTAGGTGCCCAGGGTGCTAGTCCAGGTGTAGTTGTTTAAATCAGGAACACATTCTAAAATTATGTTAACAATAACATAATTAATAAAATTAAAAAAAAATTCGCGTATATAAAATGTCTCGCAGCAGATACGAAGAGGAACCCACTTATGATACAAGAGATACTAGAAGTCGATATAGTCCAACTAGGAGATATGTATCACCTAGTAGGTATAGTCCAACAAATAGATACGCATCTCCATCTAGATATACTTCTACTGAACGTCTCCCTTCCCTCCCTTCATCCGAGGTTACTAGAAATTCTCGATATAGCCCGACTAGACGTTCCCCCACGCGTTATGTAGATAGAAAAGAAGATAATTTCGTTGATCAACTTTCTGACGCAACAACCAGAACTACCAATACCATTGGTGAATATCTTCGTAATATTTTCAACGCTGTTTCTAGGGCCATAAGTCCACCCAGGAATACTTCGGTAGTCCAGACAAGTTCCTTTAATGATGTTCCCAGGAGATATTAATTACTATATTTCTATAATCATATTTAATATTATTATAAAATAATAATATCAGTAAGTGATAGAACTTTCAACACGTATTATTTTACATATTCTTCTAAGAAAATTAACAATTTATCTATTGTATCATTAGAAACACTGGAAAATCCTGCCAAAAATAATTTTTGATAAAATCGACTTTTGATCCAGATATCTTTAAATTTAATTTCTGATTTTTTAATCCTAGTTATTTTGCTAAAGTCTAGTGTATGATATGTTTCAAAATTAAGTAATTGTTCTATTGATTCTACTAGATCTGATGTATAGTAATATAAATAACGTCTATAAATAATTCCCCCAAGATATTGCATTATCATAAATTCCATATTTTTTATAATACTAGAACTTCTGCCGAACTCAGCAGAGATATTTTTTAGACTACGATCATGATATTCTATAAGCTTTTCTGCTATCCAGGTACATGCAGCTAGAATTAATCCAGAATCGGTACTTAATACTCGGCATTGATGATATAAATCAGCAGCGAGATAAACAGTTTCTGCGTAATAATCCATATTTTGAGCATATTTAAATAATTGATACATTCTGTATAAGTCAATATTATTCCAGTTAGATGTTTGTTCAACCTTTGTTTCAACATAAACATAATCTATTTTATCAACATTAATATTGGATAGAGATAATAATTCATCATTAACAAAATTCATATCTGGTCTTTCGTGTGGATTTGGACTTAACATTTTGTATAGGAGATTAACAATAGCGTCCCCGGGATTTCTACCTAGTATACTGATTATAGTTTTTTTTCTAAGAGAGTCTTGAAAACTCTGTACCTCTCTATCACCAATATATCCGTTAGTAAAACCTTTCCATTTTGGATTATAGAGTTCCAATGCTAATATACCTAATGCCCATACATCACATTTTTTAGTATATGTCGCCGTAGCCCCGGGCAAATTAAGATAAATATCTGGTCCGCGTTTTCTGGGTTTTAATTCAGGTGGTATATAAACAGGTGTCATTCTTATATAATCACGATCATATGTTTTCCTTCCATTATCATCACAATATAATGAAAGACCAAAATCTGTTATTACTGCATTGGTAATAAATGGGCTACGCTCGCCCTCCGGCAAGAGCTGGTTAGTATTATTATCAACAAAAATTAATATATTTTCTAATTTCATATCTAGATACAAAACGTTAAATTCGTGTAAAAATGATAAACCAGATGCTATTTCAGAAAATATTTTTAATCTTAACACATCACTAGTAATCTTAGAGCGATATGAATATAAATTATCAACTGCTACTGGCAAGACAAGGCCTATTTTTTTTCCTTGTTCTAGATATTTAAACTGTAAATTATGAACTAGATTTGGATGTATAAACCTTCTGGAAATATCCACTTCTCGCAATACATCGCTAGGTATACCGAAATTATTATCAACACGGGTATATTTTATAGCATAAGGTTTACCCATACAATTAGCTTTTTTCACTACACCATAAGAACCCCGTCCTAATTCACCTTCACAAATTATCTCCACGTCATCCGGTAAATAATTAGGTATTTGATTACTCATTTTAATATTCTGGATTTTAAATCTAGAAGTGAAAATATATTATTAATAGTGAATATTAAAATTAAGTTATTTTAAAATGTGCTATTTGAAATAAACAAACTCTTCCAATTTATCCAATTGTCCTTCTGAATGAATGTCTAAATACTCTAATATCTTAGAATCTTTTAATTTAATTTCCTCATACAATTCTTTTTTACTTTTAAATTTTGATTGAATATGATAGGTGACTATCTTTTGTCCTAGTTGCCCATATTTAAACTTAAAATCATTTATTAATTTGGGAATGTGTTTTATAACATTAAGATAATTTGTTTTTTTAATATGGTCTCTTATCACTTTAATTTTCACTTGATTCGTCAACATCTCGCATATATTTTTATTTCTGTTATCATCAATATTTCTATAATATAACATTAACGCAGTAAAACCTTTATAGTCTTCTGTATCCAAATTACATCCTGCATCTATCAACATCTTAACAGTATTTTCGCTGCTATCCATAATATTTCCACAGGCCACCATTAATGCAGTATGTCCATGATTGTTTTCTAGATCCAAATTACATCCAGCATCTATCAACGTCTTAACAGTATTTTCACCACTAAATGTACCACTATATCGACAAGACATCATTAATGCCGTCGAACCATCATTGTTTTGTAGATCCAAATTGCACCCTGCATGTATCAACATATTAACAGTATCTTTACCACTAAAATTCATACAGGAAAACATTAATGCCGTCCAACCAGAGTTATCTTTTAAATCCAAATTACAGCCTGCATCTATAAGCATCTTAACAGTATTTTCAGTGCTATCAGGAAGATATATACAGGATATCATTAATGCCGTATAACCATAATTGTTTTTTAGGTTCAAATCACAGCCTGCATCTATCAACATTTTAACAGTATTTTCACAGTTATCCCTACGACTATATCCACAAGACAGCATTAATGCCGTATCACCATCAGCATTTTTTAGGTCCAAATCACATCCTGCATCTATCAATATTTTAACAGTATTTTCAGTGCTATCAGTACCACTATTAGCACAAGACATCATTAATGCAGTAAAACCATCAATATTTTTTAAATTCGAATCACATCCTGCATCTATCAACATTTTAACAGTATTTTCAGTGCTATCGCTACGATTATATCTACAAGAGATCATTAATGCCGTCCAACCTTTATCGCCTCTTAGATCCAACTTACATCCAGCATCTAACAAAATCTTGAGTGTTTCTTCTGAACTTTTTGTTCTACTATTTGCACAAACTAACATAAGTGCAGTCCATCCTTGTTCATTCTGTTTATCCAACTCTTGTTTGTTGTTTATGACATATTCTTTAATTGTATTATTTAATTCGGGATATTCTTTAGTTAATAATACCATTTTCATCAGCAGCGTAAAACCCCTTGATTTAATATAGGGACTGCAATCATATTCTACATTTGGATCGGGTGGTGTAAATATATCCTCCATATTCATTAATATAATCCCATGTTTTTTCAAATTAAATAATTTTATATATAAGTATTATGTATTTTAAAGATAAAATACATTAAATATCTTCTTCAACTAACCTGATAGATTCGTAAATATTACCATCGATATCGTCATATAAATACTCTAAGTTTCGGTCCAAGGTAATTTTCGTTGCTCGTACTGCAGCCTCTGCTATATTATTAAATAAATTTGGATCATCTATATTTAAAATACCCATAGCATCTGCCAATACAGAAACAGGTTGACCCATATCAACATATTCATAGAGTTTATTATAATAAAAAGTGTCTCCTATTTTAGTAAGATTATTTATAGTATTTACTGGTATTTCATTAATTATTCTAGTCAGGGTATTTTTAGATGGCATCAATGCTATATCGGGATAATCATAGAGAAGTTCCGAGGCAGCATTAGATAACCACTCAACCATTTTCTGGGTATTACCCAGAGCGATGGTTTTTATAAAAAGCAACCTGGAATAAAGAATAGATGGATCATATTTTTCATTGGGAAAAAATTTAATGTATTTTAAATAATCCGTGTAATTGGTGTCGACTCTCATTTTTTATTAGAATTTTTTTTATAAATTTAAAATTATAGGAATTGTTGTTTAAAAAAGGAAAATATACCATGAAAATAATCAGTCAACCGAACTGATATACTTCCTCTACTATTATCAATTAATTTTTCAATGCTATTTTTAACTTCTTCATCAGTTTGTCCTATCATAAGAACTTCATTTATGTGATTCCTAAAAAAATCATCACTAAAATTATAATCTTCAATTTTAGGTTCACATCTGCACAATACTAGCATTAAACTATATATGTGCATAACATATTTTCTTAATATAGTAAACAATCTATGACATTGTAATTTAAATTCGGTATATGACGTTTGACCACCTAAACATCTAACCATATCATCATCAAGTCTTATGCGACTTTTATCATAAACATGTGGTGATTTACAGAAAACATATCCAAAATCTATATGAAATAATGTTCCATTACGTAGCAACATAAGGTTATCAATGTGTCTATCACCTAATCCAATAATAAATGTAACTATTGTCCAAAAAGCAAGTGATTGTCTGAAGCGTTCCATAAGTTTACCAACTTGTTCGTGTTGATTATTACTATTGAGATAACTTAATAAATCAGATTCTTGTAGTATTTGATATAGTGTACTTGCATTTTCCACTATTTCTATTAATCCTGAATTAGATGATATGGGCATAACACTATATGTTACTATTGGTAAATCAATACCTTCATTGGAAAATAATAGAGATATAAACCTAATAACCATCATGAGATATGCATCTTTTCTTAAATCTTCATTTTTATAGAGGATGTGTTTATATTCTTGTTTATCGTTCCAATATGGTATAAGTATAGGTTGGGTATGACTATTTTTTATATTAATATTATTAACATCTATTTTAATGATAGTATCTCCATTCAGAGGGTTTGTTATTGGACCACGTATTTTTCGCAATTGTTCTTTTAAAGTATCGACTTCACCTTTACCATATTCTAAAAATACATTAACAAGTTGATTTTGTTTAATGATATCTTTGTCAGCAGAACTAACTAATAGTTTTTCTAAAATTGATGAGTATTCAGAGTTAAATTTACTAACTTTAAGGTTCCAATACATCATCCTAAGTATATTTTTATTATCTCTTGCCTTTTCTATCAGGAAATCTTTTATTAAATCACATTTAGAATATAATAAGAAGGGTGTTAGTATTTCTATAGTTTCGATACTAGCGCTTGATAATAACTTTATAGCTAAATCTTCTTGATATCCGCCCGCTAAAAATAATATCGCATCCAAATGAGATAATGTTGCTTTGCATGAACGGCTACATAACATTTCATTACAACTTATCGTTCCACTTTCTCGTTCTATATTGTTTTTGTTTTGATTTCCATATACAATATAGTGATTAGAAGGTGATGCGTTTGGACTATTGTAGGGACTTTCTTTTCGTTGTGGAATGTCTCTTGGTGCAGATTTTAATGTAATTCTTAATGATTCATCTTTTATTTTATGATATTGAAGTAACCACACACTATGATTTTGGATATACTTATAATTATTTTTAAGAAAGGTAATTTCAGCCGCATCTAAATTTTCTGTTGGTAATTTATATTGTATTTGTCTTATATCAGATAAATAATAAATAATACTTTGACGCCAGCGTCTACAGAGTGTTGCACAGCGATAAGTTAATGGTAGCGCCAGACCTAAGATTCGAAACAATTCAATACAATCTTTAAGTTCATTATATATATCTATTTCATCATAACAAATATTACAAACTCTATATTTACTAGTAAGGTAATTATTGTAACTGTATACTATTTTATTTGTATCTAATTCTACACGCTTATTCGAACACAAGTCGCAAAAAATTTGTCCACATGCTCTACAGTGGTGCTTCCTGATAAATGTACTAAATTCCTTTTGACATAAACTACATGAATCAATTGCTTCATCTGGAACAGGTTTCAATCTTTTTCTTCTTTTTAGTTGAGTTAAGAGATTAATGCTAGTTTGTATTTTAGAACCAGAGTCTAATAGTACACTAACATTGGCACTTAATGGAGAATGATAATTCCATTCACTGTCAATACTATCAATATCATCTAAATCATGCTGAATTTGCAATTCAGACCTTGCAATTGCTGCACTATCTGCATTTTCAATAATGTTGAGAAAGTGTCTTTTATATTCTGGTGATTGAATTATTTTTTTTTCTATATACATTTTATATTACAGATAAATTATTTATCAAATTAGTGGTGCTTTGTGCGGTAATTAATAATAGTTAATCCTATTATTAAATTTATATTTCACTATTTATTTAATAGTTTGCCAAGTCTTAACATAATCATATCTGTCTTGTAAATTATAGTTTAATTTTAACATCATTTTATTATGTTGTTGTATGAATTCATCATATTCTGGAGTAGGTGTATCAAAAATAGATATGACATCAGCAAATGTGTTTTCATCAATAATATCACTTAAAAGTCTTCTAGTTGGAAATATAATATCTTCACTCAATAAATTCATACCTACAAAGTATTGTCCTTCTGGTGCCAGAAAAGGAGCAACCAATGTACTCGATGTAAAACACCCGGTTAATATGTAAATCATTTGGCGATTAATTTGTGATTCAATACTACCTAATTTAATTATCATATGACCACCTCTTTTTAGTGTCTTAAGTGCAATATAACTATCATAGAGTAATCGTTGAAATTGTTGGTATTCATTATTTGATGTTTCATTGCTAATAACTAAATCTAATTGGTTGACATTCAAAACCCAATTACTGAATTCTAATTTACCAGTATTAATATCTCGATGATACATAATATTTACATGACCCATATCAAAATCAGCAATTTTCCATGGTCCATTTCCATAATTAAATGCATATGAATCTGGACGTCTACGCCTAAAATACTCAGTCGCCCCGCCTGGTGCACCGATCTCACAAAAATCAAATGGTCCGGGGGTTTGAGTTGCTAAATAATTTCCCATATGTGATGATAGTGAATACAGTGCATCTATATTATTAAATATTAATGAATCTGGTATATAATACTCATCAGAAATATCAAATACTTCATTAAGATGATTTTTTCTCGTATATTTTTGATATATTACATCATAATCTTGAATAGGTAAATCAGAACTTACAATATTTATATCAATATCACCATCTAATGGTATCAGTGGTGGCGCACTTATTGTTCCGTAGGTTCCTATTTCACTTATCACTGCTAGTGGATCCATTAGTCTTTTTAATATTGGATTTTTTATTTAAGATATTATAGTATCAACTATAATAATTAGTAATATCTTCTACGAGATTGTTTAGTCATAATAGTTACCATTTTACCTCTGTAGTTTAATGAAAACTTTTTCATCATCAATAATGCAAATTCAGCATCATATGTATCTGGATGATAGATGATTTCGACATATGTTGTATGATCGTACTGGCTTTTCTCATCAATTCTATTTCTTGAATTACTAGTTTTTAATTTAATTTTAGGATATTCGATTCTAGTACTATAACATTTAAATTGTTCTCTAATAAGCTTTTCAAAGTCTCGTGCTGGTATACCCTTGG
>SCLJ03000267.1_pt1 | contig 15913 bp, 20 predicted proteins | sample 7267891 | NCBI WGS metagenome assembly SCLJ03 (sample SAMN10721082, study PRJNA514188) | viral metagenome | isolation source: depth-stratified mine tailings core B | place: China: Fankou Pb/Zn Mine tailings
GCTTCTCAAGCTTCGAAAATAGTCAGCGTCAAAAATGTTCCCTTCAGTGGGCATGTTTTCAACCTCCAGACTAAAGATGGATGGTATGTCACTGATGGAATTATAACACATAATTGCCGCTGCTGGGTGGAATACAAGATCAGCCTTTCCCAGCTTCCCGACGACATGCTGACCAAGAAAGGACGCAAGGCGATGGAAGAGACGCGGATTGTTTGATGCAGACCGAACTCGACATCGCCCGCGCCATCCGCGACGGGGAACTTCCGTCTCCGAAGAAATACGAGAATTTCCATTTCTTCGATCTCAGGATCACCGGAACCGGGCTTTCGAAGCGCGACAACCCTGAGGAGTGGGTCTATCGTCCTTCCCGGAACTTCCTGACCGATGAGTTCCTGGAGCGATGCCAGGGACTTCCTGTGATCTTCCAGCACCCCGACGATTCAGTCCTTTCTCAGGATGAATATCGGGAACGGGCCATCGGAACGATCATGCTCCCCTACATCAAGGGGGATGAGGTCTGGGGAATCGCGAAGATTTACGACGACGACGCGGCGCACCTCATGAGCGAGTCAAAGGATATCTCAACCTCTCCCGGCGTCTTGGTCGAAGGGGAATATCAGGAGGATTTCGAGGACGGCTTGCCCCTTTTGATCGAGGGAGTGCCACGCCTTGCCGATCATTTGGCGATCTGTACACCTGGCGGGGTCTGGGACAAGGGCGGTCCGCCTACGGGGATAAGGAGGGAATGACGTGCCGATCCACAAAGAAGGCTCCGGATACGAATGGGGAAATCAGGGGAAAGTGTATCACGAAAAATGCAAGAGAAAAAGCCGAGAAACAGGCGGCGGCGGCCCATGCAAATGGATTTAAAGGCGATAAGGAATCGAGTCACGAAAAAGACATTTCACAGCGCATCAAGCGGGAATACGAACGCGGTCATCCGTTGAAGCAGGCCGAGGCCATTGCCTATTCGGAACTCGGAGAAGACAAAACATCCAAAGGAGACGGGAAGATGGAAAAAGAAGATCGTCACGAAGCGAAGGAAGACCGGAAAGATGAGGAAGGCGGAGAAGGACAGATCGAAGCCCTCCTGACCCGGATCCTCGAACGCATGGACGCCCATGACGAGCGGATGGATCGGCTTGAAAAGCGCGACCGGAAGGACGAAGCCCCCGAGGAACACGAAGAAGAGGGCAAGAAGATCGAGGAGGTCGAAAAAGCGCACGAGAAGGAAGGCGAGGAAATGGAGAAGGAAGACTCTCGCCGCGACGAATCCGAGTGCGAAAAAGGGGAAGAGGAAGAGCACGAGGCCGGGAAGGAGCTTGAAAAAGGCCGGAAGGAAATGGAGAAGGAAGACCGCAAGGATGGGGAACCCCGGATCGCAGGAGGGGAATTCGATGCCAAGCGGGACATGGTTGACCGAAAGGATGCCCGAATGGATTCCCTCAAACGCGACAACCTTCTCTTGAAGGCTCAACTTTCCGACATGAGATCCCAGTTCAAAAACTTCACAAGGGAACTGACTCCGGAAGATCGCGACCAACTGGCACAGGCCCAGAAAAGAGCCGATTCCGTCTTCCAGATGCTGGGTGAACCGTTGACGGCCCCACTGGCCGGAGAACGCCCAACGGCCTATCGGACACGCCTCGCCAAGAAACTCCAGAAACATTCCAGCCGCTTCAAGGAAACCCGGCTCGACGCCATCCAGGACCGGGCAACATTCGACGAGGTGGAGCGAAACATCTATGACGATGCCAAAGCCTCCGCACTCAAGCCCTCCGTTCCCGGTTCGGGGCGACTCATTCCCATCACCGAAACGGACATGACCGGAACCCGCAAGATCACCCGATATATCGGAGATTCCAAGGCCGCCTGGAAGCCGTTCATGGCCAAGGGACACGTTCTCAAAATCAATCAGGACACCATCGCCAGAAGGGGGAGATAAGCCATGTCAAGCGTCGCCTTTAATCCTATGGTCACATCCAACGCGGGATCGGGGTCGTTCCTCCTGAAAACCGATGGAATCGTTCAGGGGACGTCATGGGACAACCCAGCCGCTTACATGTTCCTCGAAAGCGGAAAATACAGCAATGCCTCCTCGACTATTCCCATTCTAGGGGGATTCCCGGTTCTCGCCTCCATAGGATCGGAAAACAGCCCGAACGTCGGTCCGACTCTCACGCTCGCCACATCGGGTTCTCCGGCATTCAATGGATGGTCAACCTTCGACCGTCAGTTTTCCGGCATTCAGATCCCCGGACAGGTTCCTTATACCTGGCCCGGAATGACTGCCAACTTCTACCGGACCGGAGTCGGAGGCGTCCGTCTCGCCCTTCAATGCTCCGCCGCCCTGGCCTCCGCTCTCGGAACTGAATCCGAAAGCGTGGCGATTTACTGGAACTTCACGACCAACATGCTCGACACCTCCGGAACCCAGCTGACGGGCGCCCGCGTAGTCTCGGAAGTTTTTTCGAACGCGATGGTCTGCACCTATGATTCCGGAACGTCCACCTATTCCTGGCAGACCGGAAAGGCTGTCATGGTGCTCATCTAATCTCACACTCTCAGGAGGTTTCTCGCCATGCCAAACGTATTTCCGGCCCAATGGAAGGTCACTCCTTCCTACAGTGAACCGAAACTGGTTATGCAGTTTGCCCAGAAGTCCGGGGCGTTCGAGGCGCTCGCAGGAGGGGCTCCGAAATCGTCCATCTCCTCGGAAGACCTCTTTGTCTACATGAACACCTTGAACTTCCGGGGCGAAGCCCTCGCCTCCCAGAATGCGCCGACCGATCTTCCCTCGGCCACGCTGGTTGCGGATTTTATTTCCACTCCGACTTATCTTCTCAGGACACGCGCCACTTACGACCATCACGATATCGCCCAAGCCGCCCGCTATTCCGTGGCCGTTCCCGGAGCACAGAAGCTCGCAATGCGCCAATCGATCTACCAGTTTATGCGCGGAATGCTTCTCTACGGCCTGACCGCCTCCAACGGGGAAGGATTGATCAATTCCTCCGGGGCTACAAACGTCACCCTGCCTGCCGATCAGTACGGAAACACCACCTTCCTGACCTACGATTCCGGAGATATGGCGATCTTCTTCCTCGAGCAGATCGTGGCGCTTCAATCCGCGATGTATCAGACCTCGGAAGATATGAAGAATCGGGTCGTCGTCGTGGCGCCTCAGCGCATTTTCCGGGCGTTGATCCAGTCCTCCATCGTCCAGGTCACAAGCTATCAACGACCGGGTGCCGGGACCGCCACCACCGGACAGGTGATCCAGAGCGTCAATAACGAGACGGTCGGCTCGACCTTCGAGTTCTTCTATGACGACACTCTGATCGGCCAGGGGGCCGGAGGTTCGGACATGGTGGTGATGACCGTTCCTGAAATCGAGGATACCCCGGAAGGTGGGATCGACACCAACATCTTCTATTCGGACATGAATCCAAAGACCAACGATATCAATGTCATGTACAACGACATGCCCGCCCCGATGGAAATCCCGACTCCGATCCCTGACGGCGGCGTGACAGAGATCCAGGAGATCCGGTCCTCCTGCGGATGGAATATCCGTCCTCAGGGACTTTATCTTCTCTCGATCCCCTACAACTGAGGAGATTCAGATATGGCTCTTTTCATTGCGAATACGACCCGACAGAAAGTCCACATCCATTGCCGCCTTCCGGAAAACAAGCGGATCACCATGATCGAGATCCGCTCCGGCGAACAATGGCAGTCGGGGTCCGATCTTTCGCAGTCCCAAATTTCTGCGATCGTGGCCCATCTCGATCTATTCGGGGCCAGACCCCTGTCCTCCTTTTCGTCGAAGGAAAAAAAGGGATTCTCGGGGCTTGTCTACTCGGACCGTCCAATCAAGGTCGATAACATTCTGGCTGCAAACGAAGTCGTCCTTGACCAGGCACAGGATCGCTCTGTTGCCTCCGCGACCGCGAACGCATTGGCCATGGACCTTATTTTGAATGGGGCTGATGGGGAGCGGAGGATCGCCAAAACCACATCGCTCGAGGTGGTCGAGGAACCGATGAAGGGAGAGACCCGCAAAGGAAAAAAAAGAATGGAAATGTCCCTCGAAGTGACGCCTCAGGGCCGCGACGACAATAAGCTCGCCGTCTGAAGACTGACCAATGTCCTTCACTAACCCGACCACGCCGAACCTGACGGACTTCGCCGCATTTGTCTATGCCAACGGGGCTTCATCTCCCGTTCTTCCTTTCGGATCGATGGGGACCGTGGCGATCGATACTTCGGGAAACCTGACGGCGGCCACGCAGTCTGGCACTGTATCGGCAGGAATGGCTCTGGTCGGGACAGGGCTCATCGATACTACCTATCTTTCGACATACAGCCCAACGAGTTTTACCGGAACAGTCTCCCCCGTTCCCTCTTCAGCCGTAAGCGATGCGACGGTGGCGGCATGGTCCCCTTATCTCGCATGGGCCTTCAACCAGGCATCCGGAGCGAACCTTAATCCTCCTCCTTTTCTGACGCCGATCATCTGGGTATTAGCGACATACAACTACGGGATGCACCTGCTTCTCAAAATTGCCCAGGATCAGCCGAACCAGAGTTTTTTCCAGAATCTGCGGACTCAGTTCAAGTTAGGGTCCTTCCTGGCTGGCGTCCTCTCGAACGCTTCCGATGAAGGAACCGGTGCGGCCATCGTTGTGGCGGATCCTTTCAAGAATCTCTCTCTCGGGAATCTCGATCTCCTGAAGACTCCATACGGACGGGAATATCTCGCGTACATCCAATCCTACGGACCAACAATTGTAGGGGTGAGCTAGATGGCGACACTCACGTTCGGGGTGGTCGATGTGGCCTATGTGGGAGCCGACGAGAAGGCGACCACCACGGGAGACGTCGCGGAATACCTCGAAGAGGACTTTCATGTCATGGCGGTATTCTTCGAGGCCAAAAAAAATAAGATCCTCGAACTTGTCAACGACCAGCTCGGGTTCCAGATCGAGGCCATGATGCAGGGAGCCTTCCGGCCCCACGGTGACAGAATTTTCCTCCCGGAGGTCGAAAGCCTTTTCCGTGATTTCGTCACCACGCGGGAAATCGAGACCATTACCGGACAGACAGAAGCCGCCAGACTGGGTGTGTCCCATCGGTTCAAGGATGCGAACAATCGGACCGTAAGCCCTCAGGCGATCGTCTCCGGGAAGAGCAAAGCCTCCCGGACAGAGGCGGTTGCGGCACGCGCTCCCAGGGCCTCCTTCGTGGATACCGGGCTGTATGTCGCATCGTTTAAATCCTGGCTCAACCCCTAACGGAGAAAACTCATGGCAACTTCCCCTGTCAGATCCCGACCTACCGCCGTCTTCTTCACGGCAGCCAATACCGCCGCGCTGACCGTCACGGCAACCTCGGCCAATGTCGCGATCCCGGTGGGAGGAGACGGCCATCTTCTCCTGACCAATGACGGCACCAATATTGTTTATATCGCCCTCGGGACCGACAACACCGTTGCTGCCGCGATTCCCGTCAACGGAACGCCTGCCAACGGAATCCCCCTCCTTCCGAATACCCAGATGCAGATATTCGCCGGGACGGGGACCTACATTGCGGCCATTGCGGGAGCTACGGGAAACACACTTTTCATCACACCCGGCTATGGTGCCTGATAAGTCATGAACCTTCAGGAAGCCGCCGCAGCCGCCGGGCCGCTCCAGACCATTCTCGACTTCGGGCTCGATGCGCTTTCGAAGAACCAGCAGCTGACATTCAAGCTCTACCAGCGCTATGTCTTCGCGCAGGACGGCTATGTGTTCTGGGTGAACGCCGGAAATGCAATGAACGTGACCGGCTCCCTCCATTATTCGACCGACCGCGTGCAGGAGGAAGATCAGACCATTGGCGTCAACACCATGATCTTTTCTTCCGAATCCGAGATCACGCAGTTCAATGAACTCAAACCTAATTTCATGTGGATCGCCTCCTGGACGCCTCCTTCTGGAGGGGGTCCTCTTCTGATCGCCTTCTCGAAACGCGGTCGTTTTTACGAACCGGCGAAGGTCTGGCATTACGTGGGATATGCGGTCTATCCAGCCCTTTCGGAGCTTTTGGTCAACAGCGAGAACGAGCTTCCCGTCGGACCAATCGTATCGAACAGCCTCCCGATCTGGCTCTCCCAGACGACGGTCGGAGCAGAGACAATCCCCGTCTACCCCTCGTTTCTGGTGCCGGACAATGCGGTTCCTCCCTATATCACGGCGCATGTCGAACCGGCGGGAACGGAGGCGGTCCAGGGGTTCCCGGCCTATACATGGCCGACGAACCCGGTGACGGGCCTCAATTCCCTCGTCAGCAACCAGCTCATGAGCGACAAGGTGCGCCTCACGCTTTATGGGCTCACGAATCAGATGGCGATCCAGTATTTCGCCTCCCTGATCGACTATTCCCGGAACTCGGACGCCTTCGGGTTCTCCAATTCCCCGGCGATCAGAGACGAGAAGCGGACCCAGGTTGAAATTGCCGCCATCGCCATGAAAAAGACCATCGAGGTCGAGGCGACATATTACATGAGTACCGCCGATGCGATCAGTCGAAAGCTGATCCTGTCTGCGGGATTGACCTTCATCCCATCCTAAAAGAGAGGATCGTCATGCCTGGCCAAACTCCCTATTTTCCGAAAAACAATGACCTCGGATCCATCGCAACACTGGCGGCGGCTTCCGCCAACGGTACAAGCTCGCAGTTGAATAGCGGTCAGACCAAGGGCATCAAGGTGGTCGTCGCCATCACCGCCATCACCGGGACATCGCCTACCCTGACCGTGACAATTGAGGGGTACGACAAAGCCTCCAATGCGTATTATCCCCTCCTCACATCCGCCGCCCTGAATGCGACCGGAAGCACGGAACTGACTGTCTATCCGGGAGTCACGGCGACCTCAAATGTCTCGGCCTCCGATCATCTTCCCGAGTTCTGGCGCGTCTCCTATGCCATCGGGGGAACCACTCCTGCGGTCACAGCGACCATCGGGGCCTGTCTCCTCGTTTGATCCCCTTCCCTTAAACGCACAGGAGATTTTCCATGGCCATCACGCCTGAAATCGTCGAGCTTGTCGTCAATGTCGAAGCCGCTCCCGCCGCCTCCACACTCCAGAAGTCCGGAGCCATCATCTCCCTCGGAGGGACGACGCTTGCGACGAACGCCGATCAATATTGTGGAACGCTGGCCGAAGTGCTGGCCATTCTTTCCACCGCCGGAAACTATACCGAACTGACCGCCATGGCGACCACGTTCTTCGCCCAGGGAACGCAGGCCGGGCTCTACGTCCTGGAGCTTGGGGCGAACGCCACGCCTGCGGATCTCGAGACCTGGATCACCGACAATCCGGGGACGATGTACATTTTCCTGACTCCCGTTGCGTGGGACAGCACCTCGGAAGAGGTCATCAACATTTTGATCACCAACGGAGGATCCGGATACGGAACGTCGCCCCCGACCATCACCATCAGCGGTGGAGGCGGAACGGGCGCCACGGCCACCGCCAATCTGACGAATGGATCGGTCACCTCCGTGACCATCACCGCTCCGGGATCGGGATACTCGTCCGGGGTGACGGCCACCATCTCCGCCCCCACGTCCGGAACCACGGCCACGGGAACCGTCGTTTTAGGAAACGCCCTGACCGCCGTCCTCCAGAACTACGACGGCGACACGGCCATGACCTACTTCACCGTGACCACCACCACGGCCAACGATCCGGGATACAACGGACATAAGTGCATCGCGACGGTCGTTCCTTCCCCGACAGCGGCCTCCACCGAGTTCCAGGCGGCCATCCTCTTCTACGGCATCCTTTCCAACGATCCGGGATTGACCACGCCATTGGCTCCGATGTCCTACCGGTTCGCCTATGGGGTCACTCCCTGGGCCTACAAGGGAAATTCGGCCACGCTCACAACGCTCCTGACAAACTACGCCAACTACATCGGGACCGGGTCCGAGGGCGGACTGTCCAACGCCATCATCCGAAACGGAACGCTGAAAAACGGCAATCAGATTTCCTGGTGGTACGGCCTCGACTGGTTCCAGATCAACGCTCATCTCGAACTGGCCGCCGCCATTATCAACGGGTCGAACTCCAACCCTCCCCTCGAATACGACCAGGACGGGATCAACGAGCTTTTAGGCGTCGTGACCGAAGTCGGGAAAAATGCCGCTTCCTTCAAGTGCATCCTGTCGGATTCTCCCGCCGCCGTCCCCTTCTATACCTATACCCAGGCCAATCCCTCCGATTATTCGGCGGGCGTCTACAACGGCCTCTCGGACACGGTGGTCGGCATCAACGGATTCCTTCAGATCAAATTCGTGATCACCGCCCTTCAATTCGTTCCCGCCGCATAAGGAGAGATCATGGCATCCAATCCTCTGGTCGCCCAAGGCACGCTGAACCGCCTCATCTCCTCGGTGGTGCTTCACAGCCTTCCGGCCCTCAATATTTCCGCCTACAACATGGGGAAAAATTTTCTCTCCGTCACGCTCGATGAAATGCCGTTCGTGACCCAGATCGAGACGGGGGTCGGGGTGGTCAACTCGCTTGAACCGTACTCCATGGCCACCGTCTCCGTGGATCTCCTGAAAACGCAGAGCCTCGGAAATTCCTGGAAGGTCCAGTCCGAGACGACGGGAATCCTCGGGAACATCACCGTCTACCCGGACGTCGGATCGGACGTTCTTGGAACCTACTATTTCGGGAACTGTGCCATCAAGACCCTCGATCCCAACGCCTTCGACGGGAAAAACCCCGTCTTCCGCCTCACCATCCGGGGCGTCTACTACATCAACAACAACGCCTGGAACCGGACCTAATGCGAATCGACGACAATTTGAATCTCGTTCTTCCCCTGCGGTCCCATGAAGCCGTCCGAAAGGATGCGGAGGGAAAGGAGATCCGGGAAGAAGTGGTCGATCTCTACGCCTTCCATACGCCGATCAGTCGGGAGGTGTTCGAGATCCATTACCGCATTCTGGCCGCAACGAAGGCCGCACTCCTCGGAAAAGGTCTCCAGTTCGCTTATCTCTCGGGCGCACAGATCGCCACCCTCCGGCTGAAAGACGAAGGACTTCAGGAAGCGGCGGAGCGCGGATCTCTCGACAGGAACGGGAAGGTCTTCGACGACAAGACCCCGGCTTTTCTGGGGGAGATCCGGCGTCTGACCCTGATCCTGGTGCCGACCGACCATGGCTATGAAGCCCTCCCGGTCGATGTCTGTCTTCAGCGGAATCTGATCGAGGACGAGGAATGGCAGGAGGTGGAATCGGCCATCGTTTTTTTTACTGCTCTCTCGTCGATGACGCCCCGGAAGCACAGGACGCAGGTGATGGAGAGCCTCGCCGCTACCCTGTCCGGAATTCTTTCCTCCTCGACGCCTTTGGAGTACGCCGGTTTCTTGAATGGATCGACAGCGGTCTCTGGTTCGGGACAAAAGCGGGTTCTGGCGGCCTCCTCGGGTCCTATTTAAGAGAAATGGCCGGGGAAGGATTCTCGGAAACATTCGCGGACATTTCCGATTTTCCCTACCGAAGCGCCTCCGAATACCGGAATCGCCATCTCGTTGAACTTTCAGTCCTGCTATCCCCCTTCCGGAGATCCTGATGGCCGTCAAACCGATCCTCGAGATCAACGTCGACGATTCGAAGTTCAAGGCGTTCAAGGAGTCGTTCGAGGCCTATACCGACAAGCTCGAAGAAATGCCGGAAGCCTGGCGCAAGCTGGGAGAGGCCATGGGACTCGCGGGCGCAAAATTCCAGACGTCCGGGGAAGCCAGCGCCTCGGCGCTCGAGCGGTCGGCCAAAGCCCTGGAAGAGATCGTCGCCTCCTTAAACGACGCCTCGCATGCCCAGCGGAATCTCGGACGCGAAACCCATGTGACCCATAGCGCCTTCAAGGGGCTCGTATCGGAAGCCAAGGGGCTGGGTCAGTTCCTGATGGGAGCGGGCCGGACGCTTCTCAAGCTCTCCGGAGGGATAGGCCTTCTGGGTCTCGGAGGAGGACTAGGACTCTTCGGGCTTGCGGAATCCGCCTATCAGCGTCAACGGGGAGCGCTGGGACTAGGACTTTCTCCGGGTCAGGTCTCGGCCTTCTCCACGCATCTCTCGCCCTTCGTCAACGCGGAGGGGCTTCTGTCGGGAGCGGCCAACGCACGAAACGACCTCACGAAATGGTGGGCTTTTTCTGCCATGGGCATCCCGGTAAATCGGGCAATCAACGAAAATCCGGAGAATCTGTCCTTTGATCTCATCAATTCGGCCCGTCGGATCTGGAGTCATGGACCGCAGACGCTCCAGTATGCCCAGGCGCGGGGATTGACACAGTTCTTTTCGCTCGACGAACTCCGACGGCTCGCGGCCACTTCTCCCGCCGATCTCCAGAAAGCGGAGAATCTGGCCCGGACCGATGCGGGAACGCTCGGATTCTCCCGGACCGCCGGAAACGAATGGACCAATCTTCGCGTCCAGCTGAAACGTGCCGGGATCGCTATCGAATCCACGCTGATCGAGGGATTGGGCGGACTCGCTCCAAAATTCGCCCACCTTTCCGAAGCGCTCGCGGGGGATCTGGTCAAGATCCTGAACTCCAAGGGAACCCAGAAGATCATCGGGGATCTCGTCTCCGGCATGGGGAAATTCGCGGATTTTATCGACTCTCCCAAGTTTTTGAACGATGTCAAGACGTTCGAGGACGGGATCGCGGATCTTGCCAAGGCCATCGGATGGGTCTCCGCAAAAGCCGACTTCAGTCCGACCGATTGGGGAAAAGCCTGGGGAGATATCGGATGGTGGGCGAAACGAGGATGGAATGACATTTCCGATCTCTGGAATTTCAAGACCACGCCGCTGTCCGGCTCCCAGAAGTCACACCTCCCGGCCCCGGCGCGGCTCTTCGAGGAAGGGGTCGATGCGGTCAAAAAGGAATACCATCATTATTTCGGACCGAGACAGTCCAGAAATATGGGACGACCCTCCGTGACGGTCCGGGTTGAGAACCATGTCGGCGCCAAGATCGCCGTCTCCGCCAACGCGGCGGCTCACTGATGGCCGTCAACGCGGTGGAAACGACCGCATTCCGAGATGTCTATACGCTGGCCTTCGTGGTCAGCCCTATTTTTTTTGTGGGCGGAATCGCATCGACGATACCGGGCGGAATTCTTCCGTTCGTGGCGCTCGTCGGATCGGCGGCAGGGCTTCTGCAAGGGGCGCTTTCATCGGGCAGTCTCAAGATCAGCGACTTTCCGGCGCAGTTTCGACCGCTTCCCGGAACGACCCTGATCCGTCAGACCGTCGGCCAATATCCCTTCGCCAACCAGCAGGTGGCGGCCAACGCGGTCATCGATCAGCCGAAGACGGTCAGCCTCCGCATGATCGCCCCCGTCAACACAACGGGGGGATATATCACGAAACTTCCCTTTTTCCTGTCGATCCAGAAATCGTTCTCGACCCATAACGCCTCGGGAGGGACGTACACCATCCTGACTCCGGCGGGTATTTTTGCGAACTGCGTCATGATGGGAATGACCGACATCACTGCCGGAGAGACGAAGCAGGATCAGATCGAATGGCAGTTGGATTTCGAGAAGCCCCTGATCTCGCTGTCGGCGGCGAAAGCGGCGATGAACGGCATGATGAACAAACTGTCGTCCATGAGTCCGCTGTCCACTTCCTCTCCGACCGGCGCGCTCGCCAACGTCGGGAATCCGGCGGGAGGCTCTCTGCTCTCGGGACTGGAGGGAATCCTCGGATCGGCGGCCCAGCAGTTCCCGACCTCGGTATCGGCGCTCTAAATGGCGACCACCCTGATCCCGTTCCAGCCCAATGCGTCGGCCTCTCCTCCTTTCCAGACGACCGTTACGCTCGACGGGTCCACATATACGCTCTCCTGTTTCTGCCTGGTCATGTCGCAACGCTGGTACTTCTCGCTCGTGGACTCAAACCAGAACACCATCCTCTTCCGTCCGATCACAGGCTCCCCCGAGACGGCGGACCTCAATATGGTGTTCGGATATTTTACAACCAGCACGTTCGTCTACCGGAGTTCGACGGGAAATTTTGAAGTGACGCCATGAGCCGGTATTACGATCTGACGCTCACCCCTCCCGGCGCCGTTCTGCCTGTCCGGGAATGGACGAGCCACCCAGGTGGGTCCTACGATCCGGGGGCGCTCAATATCGAATTCGATATCACGGCCTACAACTTCGCTTCTCCGATGGGCGCCTCGACCATCACCGTCGAAGGGGTCAGCCTTCAGGATCTGTCGGGGGCGGCGAACATCAGCGGGAGAGCGGTCCCTTTTGCCGGGATGACCCTCAAGCTTTCGGGAGGGATGAAGAAAGGGCTTCCTCTGGCTAACCCGAAACAGTCCGGCGTCCTCACGACTGGTTCGGTCTATCAGGCGTTCGGCAACTGGCAGGGGACGGAGATGTCGCTGTCCCTTGTCATCGTCAGTTCCCCCTACACCCTGTCCATGCCGGGGAATCTCGTCCTGTCGTGGCCAAAAGGAGGAACCCTTTCGGATGCGCTGACCCTCTGTCTGTCCACAGCGTATCCCGGCATTCCCGTTTCCTCCCAGATTTCGCCCAACCTGATTTCACCGGAGAACCGGACAGGATATTTCAGCACGTTGCACCAGCTCGCCAAGACGGTCAATGAAATGACGATCGGCGCGGTGGGGTCGGGATATACCGCTTATTTCCAGCAGGATTCCCTGGGGCAGATCGTTTACCCCGGCGTTCAGATCACTTATCGGGGCGGGAGGATCTACTGCTACGACTACACCGTGACGCCCGCCCTGGTGCAGCTAGACTTCAACGACCTGATCGGACAGCCGACATGGATCGCCCCGAATACGATCCAGATCAAAACCGTCCTCCGGGCCGATATTGCGGTGGGGTCGCTGATCAAAATGCCTGTCGGCTACCAGTCGGCGGCGGGGCTCGTCTCTACAACGGCGGCGGCTCTTCCTTCGTATATCCGCTATTCCTCGATCTTTCAGGGGAATTTTTATGTGCAGGCTCTCCGCCATCTCGGGAATTTCCGGGGATCGGGGGAGCAATGGGCTACCATCATGAACTGCGTCCCTGCCGGGAGTCCGACCTGAGATGGCCGAAAATAACGACAAACTCTGGCCTCAGAATACCCTGAACGATCTTTCCCTGAACCGGGCGCGCGAAGAGATCCAAAGGACCGGGCGCGCGCTTCCCTGCACGGTCAAGTCCATCTCCGGGCAGATCGTGACGGTGACGGTCAACATCGAGACGAGTCCGTTCACGCTCCCGCCTCTCTCGGTCCCGATCGAGACGTCCGTCTACGACTGGATTCCCTTTCAGGTCGGAGACCAGGGATGGATCAAGAGCGCGGACGCCTCTCTTGGGGCCGTGTCCGGTTTGGGGGCGGGAACGCCGACCCTCACGAATCCCGGCAACCTGACGGCCCTCGTGTTCAGCCCGATCGCGAATGCTTCATGGACGGCTCCGGGGGGGGATGCCTCAAAGCGCGTGCTCCAAGGAGCGAACGGCGTCCTGCTTCAGAGTGTCGGGAATGCGGTCTCGGGGAAATTCGACAAATCCTCCGGGATCGCGCTGACCTTCGGAACCACCTCCGTCACGCTGGCCTCGTCCGGGGTCACGATCAGCGCCGGGGGGAAGACGTGGACCTTCACGTCGGCGGGATTTACCGATTCGGACGGAAATATCGAGGAGACGCATGTCCATCTTTATACGCCCGGAAGCGGGACGCCGACAGATACCGGCCCACCGGTGGGGTAATCCATGAGAACCTCCGGGCGCGTCTACAATACGGACGGAACCTATACCTGGGTCGAGATATCCACGGATGCAGCCGGGTTCGACGATGCGGTCTGGCTGACCACGCTTTGCCAGTGCCTTCAGCTGAATCTCGGGGAATCGCCGTTCTACGCCAACTACGGGATCCCGAAATATCAGACGATCGCCACGCAGGTCTACCCGGATTATTATGTCCACCAGCTCCAGGAACAGTTTTCGCCTTACTTCGCATCGCTTGCCATCGCCCGCGTCCCGAACACCGACCCTCCCGTCTATGAGGTGCAAGTGCTGACACACTCCGGATCCACGATCTCCCGAACGGTCCCGACATGAGTTCCATTCCGCCTCTCGGATTCGGCGCGTCCGGTCCCATCCCGTCTTCCCCGACGACGTTGAACGATGCCCTCATCACGGCGGTGGAGGCGGAGGCGCCCGGCTATACGGCGGATCTTCCCGGCTCCCTTATCGAAGATATGTCCTCGACGGGAACCCAGATTCTCGTCTCGTGCGATCAGGACCGGGTGGATGCGGCCAACAATCTCTCTCCCTCCGCCTCGAATTCCTCTGTGCTGGTTCAGCAGGGTCAATGTCTTGGTCTTCCTCCGGGGCTCCCGACGAATACCTCCGTCTACGTCGTGATCTCGGGACCGGCGGGATACATCATCCAGCAGGGGTTCACCGTCTCGGACGGCACGAACCAGTACACCATTCCTTCCGGGGGAACGATCGCGTCCAACGGTCAGTCCGCATCCCTCTATGCCGTCTCGACCAACGCGAACCAGACCACGGCCCCGGCGGCGGGGACGGTGACGCAGATCATCTCGTCGCTTCCCTCGGGCGTCACGCTGACCGTCACCAATCCTCTCGCGGGAACGGCGGGAACCGGACAGGAATCCGTCGAAAGCTACCGGTCCCGGATTCTTGCGGGGATGGCGGAGCAGTCCCAGGGGATGGCGGGATACGTCAAAACCCTTCTCCGGGCGCTTCCCGGCGTCAACTCCCGCCTCGTCTCGGTCATCACGGGAACGGGAGGGTGGGAAGTCATCTGCGGAGGGGGAGATCCCTACCAGATCGCGGGCGCCATCTATTCCGGGGTTTCGGACATTTCTCGAATCGTGGGGTCCAGCACCACGGCCTTGAATATCTCGGCCACGATCACGGACGGCACCGATTCCTACACTATTCCCTTCGTCAATCCACCGGCCCAGACGGTCACGATGACCGTGACATGGAACACGACGCTCACGAATTTCACGTCCGGGGCCCTCGTCAACCAGTACGGATCCGTGGCCCTCATCAACTACATCAACTCGATTCCGGTGGGACAGCCGCTGAACGAACTCGAAATGACCTACGCCTTTCAGGAGGCCGTCATCTCGGTCCTCTCTCCTGTATTTCTGACGACGCTCGCGTTTACGGTCTACATAAACGGGTCGGGAACGGCCACGCCACCGAATGCCGGGACCGCCATCATTCCCTCTCCCGTCACCGAAGGATACTGGACGGCGGCGGCAGGTTCCGTCACCGTGACGCAGGGATAGGCGATGGCCGTCACCGATATCGAATCCTTCCAGACCGTCCCGCTTCCCACGCTGATCGAGTCCTACGTCTATGAGCAATATCAGGACGACGACAATGTGCAGGCATTCTTCGACGGGACAAACGCGTTAAGCCAGCAATACCACGACTGGTTCCTCCAGACGCCGCTCACGGTCTACACCGACGCGGCGATCAATGGACCCCTTCTCGATTGGGTGGGCCAGCAGTACTACGGGATAAGCCGCCCAGTTCTGGGAAATACTGTCGTCAGCCTCACGGCGGGCATGAACTCGTTCCCGATGAACACGGAGGCGATGAATGGTCTGGCCGTGACGAACTCGGGAACGGCCACGCTCGTCTCGGACGACCTCTACAAGCGCACGCTCACGTGGATCAACTATATCGGTGACGGCAAACAGGTCTCGCTCCCGTGGCTCAGACGGCGTGTGGCCCGGTTCATCTACGGAGCGAACGGCACCGATCTGACCGACATCGGACTCGTCACCAACATCAAGATCCAGGTGTCAGGAAGCGCCGTGAAATTCCTGATTCCATTC
>SCLJ03000270.1_pt1 | contig 15616 bp, 31 predicted proteins | sample 7267891 | NCBI WGS metagenome assembly SCLJ03 (sample SAMN10721082, study PRJNA514188) | viral metagenome | isolation source: depth-stratified mine tailings core B | place: China: Fankou Pb/Zn Mine tailings
AATGGTTTTTATGGAAGGACTTAATTTCCTCCAATCCATAACCAAACCTTATCATTCCAACGATAAGCCTGACATGATGCAATCTGGCACACTTTTTGCCCAGCAAAACTCATGCCAATTCTCATCCGGAAGGGTGTCAGGAAATTGACACCCCTACTAAAGTAGTGTCAAAAGTTTGACGGTTGACAGGGAAAAGTATCAGCCTTCTGTCCATTCTGATATAGTCGGAATATTCGTGGAATATGTCCCACCTGCCGGGACTTTAAATTCAAAATATCCATAATCATTGACAGGTAACGTCAAGTTTTCTATCCCGATACCGTTTACTGTTGCAGTTGCATTCATCTGAGATGATGTGCTGTTATATCCGGTAATTGTGACAGTAATCGTATGTCCATAATTATTTGTGTATGTGGTATTCGTGGCCCTTGACGATGTAACATTTTGCGGAAAATAGGGGGAAGATATCGCAACATTTCCGGACAATACGGGACCGCCTCCTCCATTTGTGATTGTTGATGTTGGCCCTACCGACAGGAGACCAGCCACAAACGTCAGGGCGGGAACCGTTGTTCCTGACAATCCATAATTGTTGATGTAGAGATTATTGACGGAAATATAAGAGTTACCACCGGCAGGAGACGCAACTTGACCTATAGCGTTGCTTTCTACGTTTGTTATCGAGAGATTATTGAATTGCGCGGTGATGCCCCCCGCATCATCATAAATTCCAGTTGATCCCGTATTGGTATCAGTCGGTTCGCTTGATTGCATGGTGATGTTATCGAATTGCCCGGTGAATCCTGCCGCACCAAAAAAGATGCCATATTTTCCGAAAGCGTCCATATCGGCATTCACAAGATGAAGCTTGACTGTCGTTCCAGCCGACCCTCCGGATGGCGTATACGAAAAGAAATAAAGACCTCTATTCGCAAATTCTGAAAAAATATTTGTGATCATTGGATTTGCGACATTTCCGAACACATAGGCTCCAAGATTGGCCAGAGTGTATTGCGTCAATCCCGCTTCCGTTCCCCACGTCCAAAACGGCCAGATGTGGATGTTGTTTACGTAAACCGTATCAGCCGCAAAACTTACAGCGATCCCCTGATTTATGGCTCCCAAATATAAATTCCTTAAATTGAGCCCTCCCGATCCGTTCGACACGATTCCGATATAGGGATTCAGGAAGAGACAATCGTGGATTGAAGTATAATCATTGGCCGTTATTTCAATATCTTCACCTTGCACGGTCGGGGTATAGGTTCCCGATCCGGGGACCACCTGTGTTGACCGATAAAAACCAAGATTCCCAATATCGGTCCCGGAAGGACTTGAAGAGGTAGACCCCGTATTAACAAAAATCCCGGTATTGTTGCTGTCGAAAAATATCCAGCTTCCGCCTGATGGAGTTGCCAGCGGAGCTGGGAAAGTGGGAAATTCGCCACGAATATTTATTGGAGAAGTAATTATCAGGGTGCTTGAGACAAGATATTGTCCAGGCGGAAAATAAAGAATTTTTCCGGTCCCCTGGACTGCATTGATGGCATTTTGTATTGCCGTGGTATCATCAGTGGAACCATTCCCGGTTGCTCCAAAGCTTTTTACGTTGACCAGGGACCTGACATTGTTTGTCGGGGAAAATGTCAGACCTGTGCCCGTCCAGGTGCTTCCGTCCGGAAAACTAACGGATGTTCCCGATCCAAAAATCAAACCGGTGCTTTTCCAGACACTCCCGTCCGCAAAATTAATAATCGATCCGGTTGAAAAATCTAAAATCCCATTTGATCCCCATGTGACGGTCGTATTGATGGTGCTTGGAAAGGCCCCATTCGCCAGGCTTCCTCGGACCCCGGATGGATTGGTAAACCAAAGATTTGTCCCGTCATATTCGAGCCCGTTTGGAATAGGCGGATTGATCAGGGCTTTTGGAGTAAAAATGAATAATGGTTGCGGATTGGGATTAATCCCGCCCCCTGACGGGTTGGTAGGGCTTGGAGTCTCCCCGAAAGCCAAAGAGATAGAAGAAAGGGCCAAAACGGCCCCAAGGACAAAGCTTTTAATCCGCATGGTCGTACCTCTGTTTTTGGTGTCTCCGGTCGATATTCAGGTTTTTCCAGAGATCGTCGATGTTCTTGTCAAAGTTCGTCGATTGCGTTTCGAGCCGGGTCAACCGGTTTTCGATCCGGTTGGAGAAAGCCCACACGGCCGACAGGATGATGATGATTTGGGCCAGGGCGGCCAGTAAGACCTCTAAAGCGATATTGCTCATGCTTAATCATTCCTCCCGAAAAAGGCGAAGGCCAGGGCCCCGATTCCGATGATCAGGACGATCCCGGTTGAAAGGGCTCCCTTCCCAATCGAAGACAAGATTCCGGAAAATACTGTCGGTGATGTATTGTTTGTTGTCGATGTCCCATAAGGGGCTCCCTGAGAATTTCCCGGAGATGGACCTTGCGTTAAAACTCCCGAGGCCCCGAAGGGATTACCCGATCCTGACCCTGCCGCGCCCCCGATCCCGGCCCCCACGAGATAGGGATTCCCGGTCCCGACACCCAGGGCCGTCAGGATGGCCGGGGAGAGGTTCAAATTGGACGAAAGCCCCCCCATGTATCCGGCCCCTGCCGAAGAGGAAAGGCCGGGCCCCGAGCCGGGAGAGACAAACCCTAAACCCACATTCGCCACGCTCCCGAAGGCGGACCCCAATTGTCCCACCGCCTGTCCGAATGGCTGGGTGACTTGGTTGACGAGACTGTCCAGAAAGGGGCTATACATGACCTCTCCTCAAAACCAGGTGTTGATCCCGAGGGGTCCGGGATTAGGCCCGGGCGGGGCCGGAGCCTTGACGACCACCGTTTGGGACTTTGGAATTTTTGCGACCACGTTGTTGAGCGCATTGATTTCCGTCTGCAATGCCCCTGTCGAGTTGTCCACGATCTTCGCAATTGAGCTTTGAAACCCGGACGATTGAAGGTCCTGGCTGATTAGGGCGTTGGGGTTGAAATTGTTGACCAGGGAGGCAGTCTGCGCCGATTGGGCCTGTGTTGCGGAAAGGGCCGCCTGGGTCTGCCCCTGGGCCGCCTGACTGTTTAAAAACTGGGCGAATGACAGTTCCGAGGCCGTTGACATTCCACTTGACGATTGACCGGTGCTTTTGTCCGCCTTTTTGGCCAGATAAACGATCCCGCCGGCCAGGGCGGCCAGGATCGGAATGGCAATCCCTCCGGGGAGGGCCAGAAGCAAGGGATTCATGGGACCTCACAATCCGAAGGGGTGGGAAATGAAGTTCCCGATCCCGGTGAAAATGCCGTTGATTCCCGAATTGGCGTTGATCGAGGCCATTCCGAGGGCTTCCTGCGCTTGGGTATTCTGGATTGCCTGCATTGTTGCGTTCTGCGAGGCCGTGACAAACTGTTGGGTCTGAGCCGCTATTTTTTCCGCCGCTGTCTGAGCCGAAGCCGTCAAACTCGCGACCTGTGTATTTTCGGCCGCCTGAAGGGCCGCCACGTCCTGCTGAGACTGGATCGAGGCGAGGCCCAAGTTCTGCTGAACCGCCAATTGATTATTGGCCGTTGTGGCTTGGGCCGAAGTTTGGGCCCCCGCGACCCCGGCCGATATCTGCGCCATCTGAAGCTGTGTCGAGGCCGAAAGCTGGGCGGATTCGAGACTCGCAAGCTGGGAGGCCGAAAGTCCCGAGGTCGAAGAGGACACGACAGACGCCGAAGAAGAGGAAGACGACGCCGAATAGTAATAGTAGACCAGTACCAGAAGTGCGACCCCGCCGATGGCGATATAGGGGTGCTGTTTGATCTTCTCCCAAAGTTCGTTCATTTTTAGCCCCTTTTACGGCATCTGCGTTAAAAGTTGAGCCGCCTGGTCCTGATAATACGTTTTCGTCTGCTGGGCCTGGGCCGCCATTGCCGCATTGGCCGCCCCCTGGATGGTAAGACCCGGAGCATACCGGATATTGGGCCGGATCGGGTTTTCGGCCGATGGATACAAGAGCATGGGAGCCGTGACATAGGATCGTCCCTTGACGAAAAAGGGCCGGAGTTGGTGTCCGACCGATCCCCAAAAGGAAATCGAAGAGCGATTGGTGGAAATTCCGCCTGCCTGTCCCAAGGAAGACCACCATCCGGAGCCCAGGGGCTTTGCGGTAATGAGAGGACGCTTGATCATGGGGAACCCCTTATAAAAGTGTGCCCGTCATCGGCATGGAAAAACTGGTATTCGTGAGTCCGCCCCCCAAGGGATTCTGAAGAGTCACGGTCTGAAGAAGCGAATTGAACCCGGAAGTCCCAGCCTGGATCAAAGCGGCCGTTCCCCCGGCATGGCCCACCAGAAGCGCGATCAGGGCGACCCCGATCAGGAGGACCGCGATTTCCGTCAAATTGGTTCCGATTCCGGTTCCCGTATTCATGGGATCATTCCTCCATATCCAAAAGACTGCGGTATAAAGCTACTTCCGCCCATCATGCCCCCCTGCCCCTCCACGGTCGAAAGAAGCCCCGCAAAACCCGAGGTCGAAGTGCCGATGATCTGAGACGTATTCCCGGCATACATGACCAGAAGGGCCACGAGGGCCACGCCGATCAGGAGCCCAGCGATTTCAGTCAGGTCTTTTCCCATTTTTTATCCTTTCAAGGATTGGTAGAGCTCCGAAAATTGGTTCATGGTGTTGGGATTTGTTGCCATATTGATGAGAAGAGCCGTGACCACGAGGGCCCCGAAGGCCGTCACAATCGGCTGACTCGTCCCGGCCGCTTGCCAGACCGCCCAAAAAAGGAAAATGGCTACGATCCAGAGGATGAAACCTTTGTCGGACGAAAGCATTGTCACAAGCTGACTCTCGTTCCCCTGGTAGACAATCGCCAGAAGATAGAGCCCGATCAAAAGGTAGGCCGCTTTCATAGCATCCCCGCCGAAGAAGAGGCCCCGGGTTGCTGGGCGCTGTTTTGCTGACCGTAAACCGGTGGAGTCCCGAAAAGATTCCCGTAGGGATTCACCGTCGATCCCGGGGGAGACCCGGGAGGCGTTGCGAACGGAGTCCCGAAAATGTCCGTCGATCCCCCCGGAGCGGGTCCCGTTTTAATGTTAGAGGAGCTTGTCGCAAGGCCGATGTAGTTCATCAGTTGGCCCTTGTAGACAATATACGCCACAAACCCCAGGAGTATCAGGACAAGAGGGTTTTTCATCATTCCGCCAGCCAGGCCACGGTGCGCCCGTAAACGATCAGGATGAGGACGAGGGCGATCACAAGGACCGCCCCCCCATGTCCGGAGAAGATTTTGCCCGTCCAGTTCTGCATGGTTTTATCCTCCCTGACTCATGCCCGTCAGTGTGGCCCCTCTCTGGTAGAACGATTCAAAAAGGACCGAGAGATAGCTTTGAGCCGCTACGGCCGAAGGGGTGAACCCGATCTGGACGTTTCCATAGAGAACGGTATCGATCGGCCAATTCCGGGTCGAAAGATAGTAAAGACCAGGGATCAGGTCGAATCCTGCCCCTTCCCGCACATGCTGGGCCAGGGCCTTCTCCGACCATGTTTGAAGGTACTGATTCGCGTTTTCCACAAGCTGAAGCTGTGTCACATTTCCGGCAATCTGCGACCCGCCCGATGAAAACCGGATCAGTGTCGAAAGGACCTTCCGGAAGTTGGGGTAATTAATGAGTTTCGATTGTCCGGCCCCAAGATCGGAGGACGTTTCGAGCGATCCGTTCAGTTCATAGACATAAAACTGATCGGTAAAAGCCACATTGCCCTTGGAGTCCGGGAGAACGTAGGGGAGAACGGAGTTCACCAGGGCGAGATAATCCTGATAAACCGTCACGTTGATCGAGTTGACCGTTCCGGCCCCGGCCGAGAAAACCGAATCGTCATCCGCGCCGAAAAAGGAATCGTTAAACGTGCATTCAACAAAAGCCTCGCCGGTGATGCTCTGCATGAGAAGAGCGCCCTTCAGGTTCAGTTCCGGCATGTAGGCCAGGGGAATCTTGAAGAAGAAATCGGCCGTGACGTTGTTCGCGACCGCGCCCGCAAGGATATTGTTCGAGGCGTAAACGGGCTGGGAATAAGGCAAGCTCTGGACCACGCCACCGGTATACCCGAACCGCTTGAAGTGCTTGAGACTCTGAAGGGTGTAAAGCTGGGGGCCATCGCAGTTGACGATATCCGTTCCCTGATAGTCCTTCACCTTGATATTGGACAGGACATTCCAGGGAGAAAGTCGGGAGGGAGTCGCGGCCGTGGTGACATTGTAGTTGACGGACACATGAAGAACGATAGAGCGAAGAAGCCCCACATTCGTCAGTTTTTGCCGCATCGTGGCTCCGGGGGCGAACGATCCGAAAGTCCCGAGACGGAGGAGTTCGCGGGGGCAATCCCTTAAGATAATTGCATTGGCGTTCTGGTTCGCCGCCTGGGCGGATGCCTGAAGCTGGGCCTGAGTCGGGGCGGTGGAAGTTGTGGAACCGGCCATCTTGGTTTCTCCTTTTAAAGATATTTTTCGTAGGTAGACATGCCCATTGAGGACAGGGCCCACTTGGTCAACATGAGGGCCAGAATGGCCATAATCCCGATCTTGAAAAAGTCGGGGAGGTTCAGGAGCCCTTTGTTCATCGGTTCCCCCTTAAATGTATTGGGTGAGAGTCGAGTTCGGGGCAAAGGTCTTGGCCGCATACTTGATCGCCGCGATCCAGACCAGGGCGATGAGTCCCACCGTCAGGAAATTGACCACATTCACGCGAATGATACCGTCCATTTTTTTCTCCTTAAATGAAATTGAACCGTTTGGCCCTGGGGAGTTCCTCTCCCACCGGCCGCCTGTAGACCGGAACCCTGAAAAGTTCCGACCGCTCCCCGTTTTCGAGGTCGTAGAACAAAATGTCATATTTCTGTTTCGGAAGGTCCTCCGGTTCGATCCCGGTATAGCCTTCGATCTTCTTCCTGTCGTCCGCTGTGGACAAGTTCAGGAAAAATCCTTTTGTCGCCTCGGAGAAAACAAACCGTGAAACCCATGCCGGCCTTTGCGTCCCACATATTGTTGTGAGTCCCCGGGACCTTCCCCGGGTCAGAAGTCCCACGAGTCCCGGACCCGCCTGACCGTTGGAATGAAACATATAGGACTCATCGATCAGGATCACCAGGTCTTTCGAGTCCGACAATCTCATGAGCATATCGTCCAGGGCCATCGGATCGGTGATCACGTCCGATTCCGGTTCGATCAGGACAAACTCCTGATCGGGTTTTACCCGCCCCGGGAGGTCCTTCGTGATCCCCTTTCTTCCCGGAGGGAGAAGTTTCCGGTAAGAGGGATCGTGCTTCGTGTTAAAGATCACCACGGGCCGGGAAGGCGCGTTCTGGCAAAGCCAAAGGCAGAGATTGGTCTTTCCAGACCCGGACTTCCCGACAACGCAGATTCTTTCTCCGAGGTCATAATCCGGGATCATGGGACATAAACCCAAGGGTCCCCCCGGAAGAACCAGGCTCGGGATTCGCCGGGGGCACAAGTGGCCGGTCTTCGCGGCTGACAACCGCCATTTCGGCCTCCTTTTTCGATTGGGCCTCCTGGGCTTTCCGGGCCTTGACCGCCATCGCGATGCTCGCGACCCGGGGAGCGTATACCAAAGTCAGGGTAATCCCGGCATTGAGGATGGCCCCGTATTTCGAGGAAATTTTTATCTTGTATTCCCGGGCAATCGCGTCAATCGCTCCGGCCACGGCCCGGGACTCGTCTTCCGAGATGACGAGCTCGGAAAATCCGGTCAGTTGGGCCGCGATCAGATGAAACCCCTGGACCTGGACCGCGAGGGCCTTCAGATGAGCCGGAATCGCCTTTTCGGTTTGTCCCCCTCCGGTTTTGTATCGGGCGGACTTGGGTTTTCGGGGCTTTTCGGCTCTTCCGGTTTCGGTTCCTCCGGTTTCGGTTCCTCCGGTTTCGGTTCCTCCGGTTTCGGTTCCTCCGGTTTCGGTTCCTCCGGTTTCGGTTCCTCCGGTTTCGGGGGAATCTCCGATTTCAGGGCCGATATCTGAGCCTGAAGGTCGTCCAGATTCGCTCTCAGTTCCTTCAGGGCTTCCGTTATCTTCGTCAGTTCTTCTCTTAGGTCGTGCCATATTACGCCATCCTCATCTTTATGTTCTTCCAGGTCTTCTTGAGTTTCTTCCGCCTGCTCCTGGGCGATGGCCGCCAGGGTTTCGGCATTTTCGGCAATTTCGGCCGCGCTTTCGTCTGCCATCGTCCGCCTCAAATCAGTTGGGTTTCGGGGGAAACGGATCGCTCAATCATCGCGATCTGCCCGGAAATCGTATCGAGTTTTTTCAGGATCAAATCGTTTTGAGCGTGAACCTCCGGGACAAGGGCAAGGCCCCGAAAAACGGATTCCAGGGCCTTTGACTGCTTCGGATCGTTCAAGGCTTTCATCATGTCGAAAAGATTCATCGGAACCCCCTTTTTATACGGGCTTTTCGGAAGAGACAGGAGAAGACTGGACCGGGGCCGGAGAGGATGCTTCGGCATTCAAGGTCTTGAAAAGATTCGCCATATCAGTTGCGAAGCTTTGAACCAGTTCGGTCGCGACCGTCGATTGTGCGGCCAGGACTTCGGTTTTCAAAACGGCAAGCTTGGGGAGAAAAACAACGGGGTTTCCCGGGGCCGTGGGATTCTGTGCCAACCAGGAAAAGAACGCCTCCACGTCCGGGCCGATAGCTTTGAGTTCGTCGGGAGGGAGGAAGAGGATTTCGTTCTTGAGGATCGAGGCCAGTTGTGTAAAAAAGGTTTTGGTAATGTTCATTTTTAGCTTCCTTTGTTTGCAGTGTGAAAAAAATAGGCGATCACCGCCCCCGAGGTCGTCCCGAGAAAGGTTTCCAGGGAATCGGCCGAAATGATCTTGTGATCCACGAGATAGAACCATCCTCCGAGAACCCCGGAGGCAATCGCGAATTGGGCGAAAAGAAGAGTCAACCGTTCTGCCATTTTATCCCCTACCGGTAAACGACATTACCGTAAATATTGCCGCCCGTCAGGGCTGTGGTCAGATTGATGTTAAGGGCTCCGTTCACCATCTGATAGCCAGAAGGGATTACAATTTTCCCGATCTTGAACGCTATTTGCCCGAGAGAGGCCGCCGGAAAATTAGGTTTGGCCTCAAGGATAGGAACCCCCGTTGCTGTCCCATCGTAAACCGTAATCAGGTTATCCCCGGCCGCCGCCTGGATCGCGTCTCCGGAGGCCCAAAGGTCAATGGAGAAAATGAGCTTGTTCACGGCCAGAAGGGCGGTAAGACCGGCCGCCGTGATCCCGGAAAAAGGAAGGGGGACCGCGCCGGATTGCAGGATCACAGTCGGGGTATTGGTGACGTACACATCGGGAGCATTCTCAATATTGACGGGGACCGTATTGACAACCGTGACGGCCGATCCTGATTGCCCGATGCTGTCCGGGCTCATGGGATAATCGGAGATATAAACGGAAATGATTAGACCGGCCGCGATGGTCGAAGTCAGGAGAATATCGGAGAGGTTTTTCAGGAATGGGACCTGGGCAATGCTGATCTGTCCGGCAATGGCCAGGTGGGGATATTGGATCGAATTGTCATAAACGACATTGACGGAATTGGCATTTGAAGAATTGTTGATCTGAATGGATCGGGGAGTAAATTTTATTTGTTCCCCGGAATACTGGAAATAGCGAAGTTTGATCTTGTAGGACGCGAAGGCGGAAAAGTCGAGGTCGAATCTGAGGAGCCAACCTTTTGAGCCATCCGGGAGGAGCATTTCGGCCACGGCCGTTGGCTGGGAAAGGACAGGGATCATGAAAATTCCTCCGGGGTCAATCAATCGATTTAATTGATTGTAAACCCGGAGGAGAGAGGTGTCAAGGATTTGACGTGATCAAACCAAAATATTTGCAGATCAGTGCAACAATCAAACCGATCCCGAGAGAAAAGGCCGCGAGAAAGAGCCCGAGAGAAAAGGCCGCGAGGAAGAGAGGGTAAAACCAGACATGATGATCGTTGTCATCGACCCAATCAAGAAATTTGTCGAATTTTTTGAGCCAATTCACAAGGGACCACCTTTCGTTTGAGCGATTAATTTTTGGAGCCCTGCCACATAATATTTGATGTGGTGGTACATGAAAAAAGAGGGTGTGGCATCGTGTCCCCCTGACAATTCCGTTTCCGGCCAGTACGGACCCCACGGCCAGGGGGGAACGGTGGTGACATAATCTTGGCCGTTTCGGAAGTTTTGGACGGGAGAACCTTTTTGGATGTTCGGAATATCATTTTCGACAATCAAGTTCGGACACCCAAGAGTTACAAGACTTTCCGGATTTTCCCGAACCCTGAAAGCCGAACAATAGTAAATCATGGCGTGGGCCGCCCCCAGGGAATGACCGGTGATCACATCCGGTTTCGGGATATCGGACATCTTTTCGATCTTGTCCATGAAATTCAGAACCCCCTCGGCAAACCCCAGGGGGTAAACGGTCCCGTCAACATTGCAAGGGAGGTATGAGATTCCATCACTAAGCCAATCCTCTAAAGTTACCGACCCCCGGAAGACCCAAAAGGTGTGGCTGGGGGTTGTCAGGACCCCCATGTTGATTCCGAAGTTCCGTTCCTCCCGGAAGATATGCAGAAACGGGCCGTTTCCCTCTTCCGTGTCGTAGAGAGTTTGGTTCAAGAGGGCACAGGTGAGGGCGAGGTTGAGCTGGTCAAGGGTGGGCATATTATTCATCAGTCTACCTCCGCATATCGATACATTTTGAGAGCGGACGACAATTTTTTTGCGAAATCGAGGCATAGTTCAGATTTCTCGTTCGCGTCAAGCTTGAAGTCCTTTTTATCCATTGAAGTTACCAAACAGGAAACCGCTATCATAACAATGGGCGGACGGGTTGACTGTCTCATATTTCCCCCTTCCTTAGTTCCCTCCACACGTCCATCATTCTCTGCGCGTAGGCTGATGGATCGCCGGGGCCGTTATAGAGGACCGCGAATTTTAAAAACTCCTGCATGTCCGGCTCGTGGCCCACCGGAGGGTTGAGATCGGGGACCGGGACGCTTTTTCTCTGGATCAGGGTTTGAAAATACTGCCCTTGGAGAACGGGATTATTTGAAAATGCAATAATTGATCCGGAGTAAAGAACGGGGTCGGAGTAAAGAGTTTCCCCCATAAACTGATATTCCCCCCATGACGTTGAATAGATAACCTTCGCCGTTTCCATGTCGCAAGCGTTCGCCTGGGAAATGACAGTCAAGCAATCGACAATGGCTTTTGGTAGTCCGGGGAAAGAAAGCCCGGCATAAACCGTGGGCTCGAATCGGATAGCCAAAACATTTCCGGACGATTCAACCTGGGAAATAATTTCCTCAATCGTGATCATCGATCATCCTTTCCGGCAAGAAGAAAATTGTTTTGATGGCGGGGAGAATCGTTCCCCGCCTATACCAGTATTTTTCAATCCTGATATATCCGGGCCGATCCGCGACCCGGATTATCTTTTGATAGCGTTCGCTAGAACGGAATTTCATCGATATCCTCATCATCGGATGGTTTTCCGGATTTGCCCTGGTTTTCTTTCAGGGTTAGGGCAATTGAAACATAAAGATCACCAGCTTTAGATTTTTTCTTCCACCCTGCGACCCAATATTCTAATCCACCGACCGTCACAGTCCCGTTGTAATGAGGTTTTTTGTCCCCCTTTACCTTCTGTTTGTTCTGAAAAAGAGCCCCACGAAGTTCGTTGTCGAAGTCTTTAGACATGATTTTCCTCCCTCAGTTCGTTGCAGTATTGGCACATGCCAAAAAGTTTGATAAATTGCCGGTCCTCAAAAGGGCTTTCCCGATTGCAGACCGGACAGACCGGACGGACTTCCCTGAGCGCGATCACGAGACGTTCCTTCAGGTGGGATTCGTCAAAAAGCATTATCATTTCCCATCATTCAACCAGTTGAGAACGTCCCGGTATGCCTCCCGTCTGCCAATCAGTTCCTTCATTTTGATCCGGCCTGGGGGGTTCGCCGGGTTTGAGAGGGCCAATTCAATTTCGTCGATTCTCGAAGTCAAAAACTGAACCAGTAAATCGCGTTCGCAAGCCGGGTCCTTCATTTTGAAAACCTCCCGTCAAGGATCATCCGGAGAATGCAAAGGCTCCCCAGCTCGAATCCCCTCGCATGAGCCGTACACCAGTCGCTTTTCTTCTCGTCTTCGGCAATAGCCTTTGAGGCCGCCTCTTGTGCGACTTTCATCAGTCTCCGGACGTGATTGAGATCGATTGTTGTTCTGGTTTCCAGGGTTTCCATTTTGGCCTCCTCATGGTTTTGGCCGGGACAACCCCGACCTTGCTATTTACAATATGACACTTTATGCGAACCTGTCAAGTGTCTTTTTTGCATCGTTGCTTTCTGATTTCGCGGGAGCGCCATCCGTCAGTATTCCACAAGCGGGATAACCTCCCGATCCCTTTGGGGATCGTCTTTTTTGTGGGCGATGGCCCATTCGTGGCGCTTTTCCCAGACCCGTTCGATCCATCGTTGCATCTTCTCTTCCCATTCCGCATTGTCGAACGCCTCCCTTTTCTGCCGGGTCGGAGGGGGAATATCGGAAAAAAGACCAGGATAGTCCTCCATCATCCTAACCAGCCAATTTTTGGTAAAAGAGTCGAGCTTTTTTCGGGCCAAAAATTCCGCAATATTTTGGGAAAGGTGGTCCGGAATCCAGAATCCGTCCTGGTCATACCGCCCCCCAGGGTGTCGGGGATCGGAAGTCCGGAAAATTCTCTCTTCGGATTCGGCCGCCATCTGTTTGAAAAGGACCTGTCTCAATGAGGGAATCTGAGCGGTCTTGATTTCTTCCCCATCCAGTGCGAGGGCCGCCTTGTCCCGGTCGAGCCCTTTTTCCTTCCGGCCCGGGATCAAGTCCTTGTCGAGCCAACGGTAAGCCTTGGGGGCCGATGCCTGCCAATAACAATAGGTCCCCAGGACCTTCCATTGCCCATAGTCGGACCCGGCCAGGCGTTCGATGGGGCCGCTTAAAAATTGGGTTTCCGTGAAAATGCTGTCCGTATCGGCATAATCGACATTTTCCCAGCCGATAAGGTCGATGGTCGAGGCGAGTTCAAATCGGGCCCGGGCGGTGATGTAGCTCCCCCAATGGATCATGTCGGCCCCCCCGAGAAGATATTGAGCGGGTCGCATCCAGAGATAGCCCGGGAGAACCCGGGAGAGCTTCCCCGGGAAGTCTACCGGCCAGGCATCCCCCCCGGGGTTGGAAAGGGAAAGGATCGTCTCGGTCGCGGAAGGTCGTTGAGCGAATTTCCCATAAAGCGCATTTTGAAGGAGTTTTGCTGTCTGCCCCAAAGGCCCGTCATAATCGCTCATCCGAAGGGAACGGACCTTTTCGACAAACGATTGCAGATCGCTGGAACGGCCCGGAAAACGCATGATTTCCCAAACATGGGCCGATGACCCTTGCTTGACCTGAAAACCCAGTTCAAACCCCCAAAACCACCCTGAAATTCTGCCGGTCCCCACCTTTTTGATTTCAAGGGGCCGATCCCCGGCCGTCATGTCCCCTAAACGACATTTCAGGGTCGGGAAGGTCCCCTCGGGAATGTCCACGGTGGCCAACACAAGGTCGTCTTCCTGATAAGGCTCGTCAGGGGGGAGGAAAAAGGGCTCCCCGGAAGGCATGGGATACTTCAGCATAACGGCCGCATAGTGGGAATTGGAATCGATCCCCACTTCGTTTTCATGCGGAATGATATTGAAGCAATAGGTATGCCCCCCGAAATACGATTCTTCGCAGACCTTCCGGGCCCTCCCGGAAACCCCTTCAAGTTTTTTATCCTGTGCTTTCAGATGTTTTCGGAAGGCGGAAAGGGACAGACCGGCCAGGGTCGGGCTTTTCGTGATATCTACTTCAAAATGGCCGTTTAAAAGGTCCGAAAAAGTCTGGATGGACCCATAGACCGTTTTGGAAGGAAAAGCCTTGAGAAAGTCCCGTCTTGCGAGTCCCGAGAGTATTTCGAGGTCCCGAAGATACCAGATCAGCTTGTCCTCAGATCGTTTTGATTCTTCTTTTCCGGATTTCGGGAGAGAGATTTTGATGGCTTTGATATCGGAAAGGCCCATGACGGGGGTTATCTTGTAGCCCGACTCGAGAAGCCTGGGATAGTCGATCAGCCGGAAAAGTCCCTTCGTCCCTCCCCAGGTAAAAAGGCATGTCCGGTCGTGATCCATCGTCAAAAAGTTATTCAATAAGTATTCTGTTATGCGAGTCTTCGGGATTTCATTGATCGTGTCGGGGGTGTGTTCGAGAAGTCCTGATCGGTTTTCTTCGATCAGAAGATATTTCATTGACCAAAGACCATGATATAAGCCTCTGTTATTTCCTCTTCTTTTTTGGGGGCTTTTCCTTTTTTCTTTTTGTCCGGACTCTGTTTTTTGACCATCTGATCAAGATAGGAAGGGGTCATGCCGGATTCGTCCTGGATCATTCCGGCCGCTCGCCTTGAGGTGTATTCGAGATAGCGTCCCCGGGAGGTTTTGACCTGAATCTGGATTTGTGCGGTCCTGGGGAGAGAGAGAAGAAAGGCATTGAAGGGGCCCCACCCGTCTTTTTTGATGTTGAAAAAGTACCGGGTCCCGATCTTTTGGCCGCTCCGGAGCTTGACGGCCTCGTTTTTTATGGGCTTGGGTTTCCCCGCGATCTTTGTTTTATAGGTTTCAGAGGACCGGCCGAGGTTCGTTCTCTTGACCCCCTCGGATCGCCTTTCTTTAAGCCAATCGGAATAGGAAGAATAACCCGCTTTTCTGGCCCGGGCGGACTGCCAGGCTTTTTTCGAGGGATAATCCGATTGCTTGAGGCCGTACTGGGGAAGGGATTCGGAAGCGGGGCGGCGGCTCATGGGAGGCCCCGGAAGATTACGATTGGTTGGCCGTTTCGGGCAGGGACTTTTCTTTTAATTCGGTCCATGATGAGCTCATGATCTGATTTAACCATTCCCATAAAAATTCCTTTATACATGAAATTCATTTTCCGAACACATTGAATACATGGATAACCAAAATCGAGCATTTCTGAAGAATCTTTCATATCCCCGCATATTCCGCATCTCACCCTCATATCTCACCCCTTTCGATTTGGCACCACATCTCGTACTCGGAATAGGAGAGGGAATGAAGAGCCCGCTCTTTAGCTTTCTGGATATCGATATCCGAATAGGGCCAGTGATCGTCCTGGACTCGTCTGGAAAGGGAATGGTTTTTATGGAAGGACTTGATTATTTTCTTCGGAGGACGGATAATAGACATAGAAACACCCTTTCTCGCAGAAAGAGGTGAGCTACCGGGCCTTGACGTTGCATGGGACGTCAGGGCCATTTTTTTGTCCATTTTTTTATACCCCCTTCCTCCGATTCCGTCAATAGTACAATCAAATCCACTACAATTAAATGCACCTGTTTTCGAGGGCAAGAACTGTGCCAGAAAGCCCGGCAAAAACCATGCCAGAGTGAGGGTGTCAATTTCCTGACACCCTTCCGGATGAGAATTGGCATGAGTTTTGCTGGGCAAAAAGTGTGCCAGATTGCATCATGTCAGGCTTATCGTTGGA
>SCLJ03000271.1_pt1 | contig 15604 bp, 20 predicted proteins | sample 7267891 | NCBI WGS metagenome assembly SCLJ03 (sample SAMN10721082, study PRJNA514188) | viral metagenome | isolation source: depth-stratified mine tailings core B | place: China: Fankou Pb/Zn Mine tailings
CTTTTTGCTAAAAACAAAAATGTATAAGTCTTATTAAAAACATCAATATAATTTGCTAGAGATAAAAATATGGAAGACAAAACACAACAAGGACAAGTAACAGAAACACCTACTGAAAACTCAGTTTCAGAAGCTACTCCTTCATCTGAGAACGTACAGACTAATACTGATCAGTCAGCGGCACAAGAAGTTCCTGCAGCTCCAATTGATTCATCAACTGATACAACTACTTCTGTAGAAAACTCTACTCAAACAGATACAACTGTCAGCAATAGTTCTGAGACCCCTGCAATACAGGATGTTCCCTGCGACTGCAAATGTATCCATAAACTAGGCTATGTTGAAGTTGAACTTGCTGATGGAACGAAACAACAAATGACTGTCCAGCAGGCACACGATGAACTCACAAAATATGACAATATAAAAAAAGCATTAGGACTTGAAGGAGGCGCGCAAGTAGTATGAGCAAAACAACTGAGTTAAGACAACAAACATTTACAGCACCAGCTGCAGCCGAAAACACAAGCGTTTTAGCAGCACAAACTTTACCCGCATCTGGTACTACAGTTGTAACTGCTGGTATTACAAATCCAGATGTACCAAGAACTGTAAGACTCAAAGGAAACCAAGCAACAGTACAAGGATTGCAAGTTATTGTTACTGGAACTGATATTCAAGGGAATGCACTTAGTGAAACAGTAACAATGGGTAATGCGTTTGCAACTCCAACAGATACAGTAAATGCGTTTGCAACTGTAACTTCTGTTACTCTTCCAACACGAGGTGCATCAGGCGATACAATTTCTTTTGGCAAAGGTGCGGCACTAGGACTTGACAGCTTCTGTGACCAGTATTCATTCAGCGGTTTTGGCGGAGTTACCAGCTACACATACAATACAACTGTAATTGCAAGAAATACTATTACTCTCAGTGCAACACTTGATGGCGCAACAAATCAGGCAGTCAATTATATACCTAACTCATTTCCTGCATATGGTAGAGCATGGGGGTAAACTATTATGGAACTACAAGATCAAGCAAAAGCAAATGACATCATAAACACAATACAGCAAATTTCACTTGCTGAGAAAGGTAGGTGGATCGGTGAATTTAAACTTACAAAATATGATTTTACTTCTGCTGATGGTGTTATAAATCACATAGCCCAAGAAGCGTTTGAGAAAGATTCCAAAGCTGGTTTGTCAGACGTAGACCTCAAAAATAAATATGGCAGATTTCTCAAATCTTCAAAAGTAATTGGTAGAAACTTACTTACAAACTATGGTATCAATTCCATAATCTGGCCAGCAGTTGCAGGTGGAACGTACACTGCAATGAACAATGCAAATGCAAGACTTGGTGTTGGAGATTCAACCACTGCTGCAGCTGCTTCGCAAACTGATCTTCAAGCAGCAACGAACAAAACATATCAAGCAATGGACGCGACGTTTCCTACACAAGGGACATCACAACTTATCACTTTTAGAGCAACATTTGCCGGTGGTTCTGCAAATTATCATTGGCAAGAATATATCTCAGATAATGGTACTGCAGGTCATGCAATGAATCGACTTGTCTCCGATCAAGGAACAAAAACCTCAGGACAATCTTGGCAGCTAACTCTAACAGTAACTCTTTCGTAATATGTCAAAACAAATCTTTTCTGAAGTTTTACCAGTAGATTGGTCAGCAAATGGCGCACAAATTTTAAACTCCACAGCTGAAGCTCTTATTTTTCCAGATTTCACCATCCCCGCTTTTTATATGAATGATGGTAAATTTCTGCGATACACTGCATGGGGTAGTCTTTCAAACGTAGTTACGACCCCAGGCACTTTACAATTTACTCTGCGCATGGGTGGTTTAGCTGGCACAATGATTGCTCAAACTGCTGCGATTTCTTTGAATATAGTTGCTCAAACAAACATTATATGGAACTTGGTTTGTGATATTGTTTCAAGAGGCAATGGTACTGCTTCGCCAATTTTGGCAATTGGTAATGTTATCTTGGCTGCGCAACTTGCAGCAAATAATAATCAACCTAATTTCATGTCTGCCGGTGGAGCATCTGCACCCGCAACCGTAAATATTGACACAACTCAAAACCAAGCATTATCCTTAACTGGTAAATTCTCAGTCAGCACTGCAACCACTCAGCTTACAGGATTCACCCGCACTATTGAATCATTGACCTAAACGTATAAGTCCTCTCTTTCTTCTCACTATAATTTAGTATGGCTGATATTTTAGACCAAAAAAACTATACTGGCTCAACTGCTATTGGTTTTGGCGACACTGGAAATGGCAGGGATTATATGGTGCAGGGGTTTATACCAACACTCAATAACATCACTGCAGTTTCTTTTTACGTAAATAGTAAAGATGGCAATACAAATATTGGTTATGCTGTATGGATTGATAACGCAGATGCAAGTTCTCATCCTACTGGCACAGTTGCAGTTGGTATTGGTGGGTTTACCGAAATATCAAATGCAGCACTCAACACAAGCGGACTTACAAAATACTCTCTTGCTTCAAAGGTCAATCTAATTGCAGGCAATAAATACTGTTTATGTTTTGCGCCTTGGGATACAGTAAACCACGTATGGGCTAATTCCTATCACGACTGGATTTCATCAACTGGTAATCCCTACGCACCTTCTGGTTTTAGTGCAGCAAAACGTTCTCATGGAAATAATCTTTTTGCAAGCTGGTCTGATCCCGACTCAGGTAATGATGACATACTTTTTGAAACGTATGGCGCACCAGCATTTATCACGCCAAAAAGAATAAACAGACCAGCCATGTTTAAGCCTTTTGGCTGGAAAAGGTAAATTATATGGCATTTCCAGCAATACGAACTTACATTATTCCTCACCCACCAGTGCAAAATGCTGGTGTTACTCCTAAATCTGTTTCAGACAGTGGGGTTGGCACTGACGCTGTGAGTATTCTAGTTACCACAACTATTGCTGACACTGGAAATGGCACAGATACACTTAGTCTTTTAGCACAAGTGCCAATGGCGGATACTGGAATCGGGGCTGATGCTTTATCTATTTTGGCTCAAATAAATTTGCAAGAGGGGTATTGGGGAGATAACTTTGATGACAACAGTATTGATACAAGCAAGTGGTCTAACTGGGGTAGCTCTCAAGTGTTAGAACAAAATGGAAGACTTGAGTTATCCTCCACACTTGCATCTGGTTATTATGGTATGGATAGTCTCAAACACTTTGATCTTACTGGGCATTATTTTAGTTGTAAGTTGGTTAATGCTGGTAACCAGTCAATAACCTCATGGGCTATTTATTTTCAGTTAGCGGTAGATTCAAACAATGCTCTTTACATTTCAGTTGAGGGTGGAAATTTAGTTGCAAGAAAAAAAGTTGCTGGTGTCCAAACTGCATTGGGTACAGTAACTTATAACACAACAACAATGAAGTATTTACGTATAAGAGAAGCCTCCGGAACTATTTATTTTGAATATACTGCTGACAAAATAACATGGACAGCATTTGCTACTTTGACTAGTACATACCCATTTTCTATAACTAATCTTGTCGTTGACCCTTTAGTTGGTACGTGGCAGGCAGAATCATCAATCACAACTGGAATTTTTGATGAGTTTGAAAGCGATACTTTATACCCAAATGCGGTTGATGCAATTGCAATTCTAGCAATCCTTTCTCTCGCAGATAGCGGTGTTGGCTCAGACCTTATAGCTATACTTGCAACCATTATACTTAACGATACAGGGTTAGCAAATGAGGCATTATCTATTTTAGTTGCAATTGTATTAAGTGATTTAGGTTCAGCGGTTGATGCTATTTCTTTACTTGTTGCATTAGCAATTACAGATAGCGGAAGCGGAATAGATATTGTAAGCGTGATTGCTGCTCTTGCTGTCAACGATACTGGCATTGGTGCAGACGCATTAGCAATTTTATCCCTTATTGTTTTAGCAGATAGTGGAAATGCAACAGATGCGTTTTCTATACTTGTTCAGTTGTCACTTTCTGATGCTGCAATCGGAATTGATGCAGCAAGTCTTTTAGCAATCATTTCCCAGGCAGATAGCGGAATTGGTAGTGATGCTATAAGTTTGGCTGCTTTGATAACCCAATCAGAAACAGGACTAGGAAATGAATCTATCAATATACAAGCGCAAGTACCAATAATAGACAGTGGGGTTGGTACTGATCAAGCGACAATACAATCATCTGTTCCAACTAACGATTCTGGGCAAGGTACTGATACTGTTTCTGTTATCGCAGCAATACCCTTATCAGATAGTGGTCAAGGAAGTGAGAATGTGAGTATTTTCACTCAAATCAATCTTGCTGACTTTGGAATTGGTACTGATTCAATTATTGTTTTACTCAAAATTTTATTAGCAGACAATGGCAAAGCAGTAGAAACATTGGCACTTTATAAAAACGTGAGAGAAACATTTGTAAGTGCTGGCAAATTATTTACTCGACTTGGTGGTGGCTTATTTGTAAAAGATCACTAACAAATTGTATAAGAAACTCTATCTTCCTCAATACAATTAGTCACCATGAACTATATTACACAAGCTGATGTTGAAAGCTATTTGGGTGTTGCACTTACGGCTTCCGGAGTCAATACATTTAATACCCTTTTGCCTCTTTTGCAGGATATGATCGATAATTACTGTAATAGGTCTTGGAATATCACTAATCCAATTACTGAGAGTTTTGATGCAATTGATCAATCATCATTAATGGCAAATGACACATACTTTCCATCTTATCCACCAGTGCAAAGTATTGATTCAGTAACAGTAGGTGGCGCTGTATGGGATTTGACATACGTTTATAACTATAAAACATATATCAAACTCTGGACGAAACCAATGACTGTTTTGTTACCAAATCCTCTTGGTTTTCAAAGTGTTGTTATAACCTATCATTCTGCTGCTGCCGGTGCAGTGCCAAATCCAGTAAAGCTTGCATTTATTGAATGGATGGCAAGGAAAATACAAAATGCACCAGACGCAAATAAAGAGACGACAAGAGTACAAACAGGAACAGTACAGGCATATTATGCGCAAGATAAAATTGGTGGAATACCCGATTTTGTGAGGCTAGTACTGAATAATTACAGATTACCAGCAGTTGATCATTTTTAAACTATGCCGAAACTACCAATTACCAATGTCGTATCAGTTTTTCAATACCAAAGAACTGGAAATAAAGAAAGCTATCAAGGAAGTGCAACATATACCAATGTAAATGCCTGTATTTCGCCTACAGGTACAGACATTCAACCATCCGGTGAAGTGGCTGCTTTCCAGCTATTTGAAGTTTATTTATATGATGTTACTTTGCAAATCAATAATGCAGACAAAATCATTGATGAGAATGGATTGAGTTATATCGTTGATGGCAAACCATACATTATCAACAACCAATATTTGCAGTATATCCGGTGTTTATGCAGGCAAGTAGTTTAATATGGCTGACTATAACTTATCAGTACAAGTAATTGGGGCAAAAGAGCTGAAAGATGCTCTTGCTAGTGTTGATGGTTTTGCAAGAGAGCAAATAAGATTGGCGATTAACAAAACAGCTATTGATTTAGAACGAAAAGCTAGAGATAAAGCCCCACATTTACATGGTGGACTTTATAACTCAATACACACAGAACCTGCAGTTGTAACACAAAATAATATTGAAGCAAAAGTTGGCACAAACTTAGTTTACGCAAGAGCGCAGGAATATGGTACGCAGGGAATGACAATATATAGCCACAGTAAAACAGGCAAACAATTTACCTATATTGGAAATATAAAACCTCATTATTATATGCGAGATGCAAAAAATGAAACGAAGCCAGAATTTACAGATAACCTGCAGGAAGCTTTAAGAAAAATAATCAGTCACCTAGCAACGAAAGGAACAAGTGAGCTATGAGTAATCTAGCATACAAACCAGTGAAAGACGCAATTGTCGCAATTTTACAGACTGTTGGAAGCGTGAAAGTTGTCTATCCAAAAGAAGAAAAAGAACTTGCTGATTTTCCGGCAGTGTGTGTTTCCGCAAAGGAACACAATGCAGAGCTTCATGATACGACTGCAAACCTTAAAACCTATCAACATTTTGTAAGGCTCTATTTTCGGACAGATGAGAAAAACGATAAAGATTATGAAGATGTATTGGAATCGGTTGCAGATGATGTGATTGCAGCACTTGAGCATGACATTACATTGGGTGGCGTTTGTGATTGGTCAATTCCAACAAGCGGAATCTGGAAAAATGTAGTTAAAGAAACAGAAGTAAGATTACTTGAGATCATTGTTGCTTCACGCGCAAGAGTTGTTCGGTAAGTATTTTAAAAATGTATAAGCATACACAAATAGCTCAATATAATGAATTGCGATATGAAGAAATATAAATATCTTGGAGACCATGAGGTCAATTTACCAAAGCTTGGTATTACAGCTAAAAAAGGTGAAATTGTTGAATCAAATATGCCTATTAATCATCCAGATTTTCAAGAAGTAACAAGCACAACTGAGGAAGAAATTGAAAAGCAAGAAAATAAAAAAATAATTAAATCATGAACGCAGGAATACTTTCACAAATATCATTCGCAAAAGAAACCACATGGGGTACAGCAGTTACTCCAAATAAATCCGTAGCGGTCCGACCAACTGGCGGTATTCTTATCAAAGAGAATGTGCAGGTAATACCTGCAATTAAAGGACAGCTGCAGAAAAACTATACAGCTATTAAAGGTAAAGTCGCGTATGAAGGTGATTTTACAATGGATGCTTTCGCGGATTACATTGGTCATTTTCTTCTTTCAGCGCTTGGGCTTGATACCCCAGCAACACATTCCGGTGAATCTATTGTGTATGATCATGTATTTACAGAAGCTGCAACAAAACCATCATATACGATTGAACAAGCAATTGATGTTAATACAAGACGTTTTGCTGGGTGTTTTATTACCGGATTTAAACTTGCGGGTAAAGTGGGTGAAATGCTTGAGTTTACACCAAATATTATGGCTAAAACCCAAGCTTCTTCATCAGAAATTACAGGCGCATTTACCACAGTACCAGCATTTAATTTTGCACAGTTGCAAGTTAAAATTGGCGGCTCTGTATTAGCAGAAGTTGAAAGTTTTGAACTTGAGTACAAAAGCGGTCTTAATATGGTATATGCGCTTGGGAGTAACGAACCATCTTTCAATGCAATTGAAGGTGGATCAACTGTAAGTGGGAAATTCGATCTTTATTTAGACAACACAGCGCTTACAAGACTTACTAATTACCTTGCGCTCACGAATGAATCAATTGAGCTTATTGCGACAGGCGGTGCAATTGGAAATGCGGCAAACTATGTATTTGACGTTTTAGTTCCAAAAGCATTTTATACTGCAGCTGAGTCTAAAATTACTGATAATCACAATTTATTATCAGTTTCATTTGAAGGTATTTATGATACTGTTACCAGCAAGCTTATTGGCATAACGCTTACAAATTTACTAGCAACTTATTAATATGGAAGATAAAATTGTTACAACACAAAATAATTATAAAGTATACCTAAGACCCTGGATTTCTTACCCCAGATTTATTGAGATCCAAAAGGGATTTACTGCAAATATAACAATTGATCCAAAAGATGAAATACAAGAAGTCTCGCCATTTCCCGCAAATCTTTCTTTTGAAGTCGAAGAAAAACTTATGCGCTATCTCATAAAAAAAATTGAGGATAAAGATGGCAATATTGTTGATACGACAGAGGACTATTTACCTTTACCTCCAGAGGACTGTATGGAAGTAAAAACGGCAATAGATGAGATTTCTAACCACGCGGTTCAAGCCTTTAGTAAAAAAAAATAGACTACATTACCACAACAGTTTTTAAGGCGTATTACCATAATACACAGCTTAAAGGAGACGAGGATTTAGAGGCTGTTCACATATGCCACCAATTAGGAATATTGTATACAGCAGGAGGATTTGATGTTCAGCCCGCATGGTTCATTAATATCTATCTTGCATATATAACTGCAAAAAATAACGCGGAAGTAGCGCTTCAGAAAAATACTCACCAAAAGAAGTAATGGGTTGTAAAACGAATCTACACTGTTTCACTTTTTATATAAGAATGAGCTGGTAACTACATATAATTTAGTAGCAAAAGTTCCAAAAAGAAACTTATGGATAATTCAGCAATATTAGAAATCATTTTACGAGCAAGAGATGAGGCCAGTGCCACAATAGGCAACCTTAGAAACTCTCTTGATAAAGTAAAACCTGGAGCTGACATTGTAACTGGGGCGATGATTGGTATGGGTGTTGCTGTGGTGGGAGCATCTGCATATAGCATCAAAATGGCTTCTGACTTTCAGTCATCAATGACCCTTGTACAAACACAAGCTGGCGCTTCATCAAAAGAAGTAGAAACCATGAGTAAAGCCATTCTCAATTTGGCTGGGGAAACAGCAACCGCACCAAAAACGCTGGCAGACGGCCTGTTTTATATAGAATCAGCAGGATATAGAGGTGCAAAAGCACTGGATATTTTAAAATTAGCAGCAGAAGGTGCAAAAGTAGGACATGCAGACCTCGGACAAACCGCAAACGTTTTAACTACAATTATGAACTCCAATATTAAAGGGGTGAATAATGCCACTGATGCAATGGGACTTCTTAATGCGACAGTAGGTGCAGGAAAAATGAAAATGGGTGATTTGGTAGGTGCAATGAGTACGGGAATTATACCAACTGCACAGGCTCTTGGCATTTCAATGCAAGGCTTGGGTGCTTCAATTGCTACCATGACAAATAATGGAGTGCCAGCAGAAGAAGCAGCAACAAGATTGAAAATGGCATTTGCCATGATGGAAGACCCTACCACTAAAGCATCAAAAGCACTTGAAGCTATTGGCATTTCACATAGGCAACTGGCAGATGACATGCGAAGTTCTGGCGGTTTATCCACTGCACTTGAGGATATAAAATCACATCTTAATGCTGTAGAGCCTGCAACAACTTCATTTGTTAAAGGCACAAAAATGTCAGCAGATCAAGTGGCAGCAGTTACAGAAAAAGTAAAATTAGCAAAAGAGCAAATACAAATACTCAATGATACGCATGTTAAAGGCGCATTGGCTACAGAAAAGCATGCGCATGCTCTGGAAGCTGCACAGGCAACCCTTAGTGGGTATGAGGCGAAACTTGGTAAAGCTAACAGTACAATGACTGCATACGCAGGTGGCGCATTAGACGCAACGCAAAAAACCCAGTTACTTCTTGATGCGTTTGGTGGTGGTAGACAAGGATCAACCATGCTTACGCTTATTGGTCATACAGACCAGTTTAATGACAGATTGAAGCAGATCACGAAAACTGGTGGTGATTTTCAAAATGCTTGGAAAAAAACAACAGATGATGCAAATTTTGCTTTTGAAAAGTTAGGGACAGTTATACAAACACTTGCAATCAAGTTTGGTAATGAATTATTGCCAAATGTAACAAGAGTGGCAAATTTTCTGTCTAATAATCTTGCTCCTGCAGTAATGAATACAGTGAATTGGATTGAAAAAAACAAAACAGTCCTTGAAATTATTGCCGGAATTATTGCAACAGTCGTCTTGCCTGCTTTTATTGCTTACGAGTTACAGGCTGGAATAAAAAACGCTGTAGCGGTTGCTAAGTTTATCATCGAGGAATGGAAAGCAATTGCAGCAATCGTTATGAAAGCAGTTCAGCTCGGTATTGCTACAGCAGCATTTATACTTCATACAGCAGCAATGGCAGCGGGTGCAATAGTAACAGGAGTACTAACAATTGCTACATGGGCTTTGAATGCTGCAATTTTTCTTTTAACTTCACCTATTGGTTTAGTCATTTTAGCAATTATTGCACTCATTGCGACAGGAGTTTTTCTTATCACTCATTGGAAGCAAGTACAAGAAGTGGGGAAAATTGTTTTTGATGCAGTCGGTAAGTTTTTCTCTGATCTTGGTAAAACCGTTCACGGGGTGGTTGATGCAATCATAACTGACATAAAAAATATGGTGAATTCAATCATTGACCATATCAATGGACTCATTCATGGCATCAATGGTGTAGGCAGTAAGATTGGTCTTGGAAGTATAAAAATTCCTGACATTCCAAAATTTGATCAAGGTGGCTATGTTCCCAAAACTGGTATTGCGCTCTTGCATGAAGGTGAATTTGTCTTATCAAAATCAATGCTTTCCGGTCAATCAAATGTACCATCACAAATTGCCAACCAAACCACAAATAACAACAATACCCCAGTAACTATCTACGCAACTATCAATCAAGACATAGATATGAATTTACTCGGACAAAAAATAGCATTTGCGTTAAGAAATTCAAGATAATATGATTACAGGTTTAACATTAGGGGGCAACTCCTTATTATCATCACAATGGTTATTACAGTCATTTAATAATGGCTCTTTTCCTGCAACTGTATACACAAGAAGTAAAAGGGGTGGGTATCAGGGGAACAAACTCATTACGCCAAGTTTTGCCAGTTTTTCTTTTGTACTTGAAATAAAAATTGTTGGTAACAGTTTTTCAGACTTAGCACTGCAAAGAGATGCCTTTTTGGGTATCCTTGGTTTAGTACATTCACAAGGAATACAAACGCTAATCTCAACTCGCTCAGATGGCACAAGTAGACAGTTGGACATTAAAGCTATTGAAGTTACGGGTGATATTTCTGTTGATGATGGAACAAGCTCCCTCATACAAGTTACTTTGCTCGGCGAGTATCCTTTCTTGATGGGGTCAAATCCGAAAAACCAAGATGTTCTTATAAGTAATGGTGGTGGCTTTGCAGTTCCCTTTGCTATTCCTTTTGATATGAGTGCTGGACACTCAACTCTTGTAACGATCAATAATGTTGGTAACTATGCAGCATACCCTATTTTTACTTTTTTTGGCACACTAACAAATCCAACCATTACCAATAATACTACTGGCAAAACTTTAAGCGTTGCCCAGACGCTTGCAGACTCAGCGCATTCATTAATTGTTGATACCTATCAGCGTACAGCAGTATTACAGACCTCTGGAAATAATGCTAGGCAATATATTTCAGGCACTTTTTGGACCATACCAATTGGCATATCTACTATTACTTTGACAGCGGGTTCAGGTGAAATGGGAAAATGCACTGTTTCATTTAGAGATACATTTTTAAACATATGACATTTACAGTTTTTTTAAAGCATGTTGCGACTGGTGATAAGTATGAATTGCCTTTTGAGTGGGTGAATTATGTTGAAGAATTAAATAACGGATCAAGCGCTACATTTAACCTTGACTTTGCAACTATCAATGAGCAGGTGGCAATTCCCTATGGTACAAATCCAAAAGACCTTTTTACTGCAGTATTGTCTGAAATCTGGGTAGAAAACGATTCTGGTATCAAAGTATGGTTTGGTCTTGTTACAGAGTATACACGCACAAAAGATGCTTCTGGAAACAACAAGCTACAAATTGCCGCGATTGATTATTTTGGGATTTTTCAAAAAAGACGAACTGGCGCAAGCGTTGATTTTACAGCAGTTGATCCTGCCACAATTCCTTGGTCACTGATAAATACAAGCCAACTGCTTACTCATGGAGACTTAGGTATTACTGTTGGCGTATCTGCATTAACTGGATTGACAGTTACGCAGAATTATAAGAGGGCAGACATCAAGCAATCTATTTCAGATTTATCAAACTTCAAGCTGAAAAACAGTTTTGACTTTGATATTGATTACACTAAAAAACTTAATATCTATTACCCAACAAAAGGTTCTTTGCGTGCCAATGTGGTTTTTGATGACAGTAATATTTTGGGTGATGCGGTAAAAATTCCAGTGCTTTTAAATATGACCAATTCGGTTTTTGCCAGAGGACAAGGAATAAATAATGATGTACCGGAAGTAAACAGGCAATCAGTGGATGCTATCATTGCCGAGTATACTTTACTTGAGGATGTTCTTTCGGATACTACTACATCTGACACAACAGTTTTAAGTAATGAGGGTGACAGAAAGCTTGCTCTTGAACAATTGCCGTTATATGCCATAACAATTAAGCACGATATAGACACAGACATCACAACGTATGGTGTTGGCGATACTGTGATTGTTGATGTCCCAGAGGAACAAATAAGTTATGCGCAATATAGAGTGAAAAAACGCACAGTAGATATTGATGATTCTGGCACGGTGATTGTACAGCTAGATTTGTTGACAATATAAAACTATGGATGAGATACGAAGATTTTTAGTAGATTTATCTACAAGACTTGAAAAAATTGAGAAAGGATTAGTCATAAAAATTTTGACAATACCTTCAGATGATACTGGTGCTTTTGTACCAAAAGTTGTATCTTCTGATCCGGCTACTCCTAAAAATAATGAGGTTTGGATAAACTCAACCACAAATCAATTAAAGTGGAATAAAGCAGGCACAATCAAAGCAGTTACGCTCTCCTAAAACAATTTTTGTATAAGACTGGCTTCTTTTCTCAATATAATTTTGTATGGCTTTACGTTCTATTCGTTCAGGTGGCACAGCAATGACAGAAGCAAGTTTCTTACAGTTTATTACTGACTTGCTCAAGGTCTCTGGGGTTTTTGATATTACTGGTACACAATTTCAAGTTACTGCTGGCTCTGGTTTATCAGTAAATATTGCTGTAGGGCGAGCTTATTTACTCACACCCTCTGGTGGTAATGGCTACCCTATTATCAATGACACATCAATCACAAACCTTGCGATAACTGCGAATAGCTCAGGAAATCCACGAATAAGTTCAATTGTTTTATATCAAGACCTTGCTGGTTCGCCAAATTCAGATGACACCAATACAGCGCATATTATAAGCGTTGATGGTACACCAGCTGGTTCACCAAGCGCACCCTCTGGCTCAACAATCCAAAGTGCAGTTGGTGCTGGTAATCCCTACATCAAATTGGCAGATGTTCTTGTAAACTCTGGTGCTTCAACACCCACCTCTATAACAGATAAGCGAAATCAGGTTGCTTTTAGAAATGACGTACTTAATCAAGATGCTTGGGTTACTCCAACTGTCAATGTTGGCGGTACAACAACACTTGATTTATCTCTTGGTAAAAAGTTTCAGATCAATATGGGTACAGGGAACACAACTTTTGCGCTTCTGAATGTCCCACTCAACTGCAAATCAATAATTGTGAGAATTACACAAGATGGTACAGGTGGCAGAACAGTTACTTGGTTTAGTGGTCTTTCATGGCCAAACGCTGTAACGCCAACTCTTTCAACTGGGGCAAGTAAATCAGATGAGTTTGGTATCAATTTTCTCAGTGTTACAAATGATACGACAAACACCAGTGAAGGGGTAACTATATTGCAAAATTTGTAATTACTATGACTTATGGCGAAAAGACAATTTACCACATCTGATACATCTCCCTGGGCTGACAAATATACGAATGGTTCTGCCGGAGCAAAAACATATTCTGGAAACCATCAAATGGACTCATCAGATGGCGCATATTATTCTCGTGTTTCTGGAAGTGCAGGAAATACTACCGCAAACACCCCAGACTTATCAGATGGAACGTATAATCTGCCTTGTAAAATTATCAATGAATACTCAAACGCAAATCCTAATTGGGAGTATAACTTTTTAATTTCTGTTAGCGGTGGAGTTGCTACGTTCAAATACCCTCTTACCATTAATTGCAACTATAGCGGTCTTGGTTCGCAAATTATTACAGGCAATCCCTATGCTTCAGTTGTTATCAATAGTGGCGTAACTATTAATCCACCTAGCTGGGATGGCAGTAAAGGCGGGCGTATTATTTGGTTTGCAAGAGATAGCTGGGATAACGAAGGAACAATTGATTTTTCAGGACGTGGTTTTAGAGGTGGTCAAGCAGTTGGTGGCAGCGCAGAAGGTTACACAGGAGAAGGAACAGGTGGCGTATCAACTCAAAACCAACAAACGCCAAACGGAAATGGTGGCGGTGGCGGAGGATTTTCTAACAACTCTCCTTGGAATCAGGGTAATGGCGGCGCAGGAGGCTCAAACGTAACATCTGGTGAAAACGGTACTGCAACAGGTGGTGGAAATAATTCAAATGGCGGGGCTGGTCAAGCAGGTAATACTACCACTTCATCTGATGGAGTAATACAAAATTTTGGCGGTTCTGGAGGTTCAGGTGGTGTTATTTCCTCTGGAGGCAATTCTGGTTCAGGCGGAAATGGAGGAGGCTGTCTTGATGTTATCTCACGGAGAATTACGAACAATGGCACAATCAATTTTAATGGCAATAATGGTCAAGGAAATGTACAGTATCATTCAGGTGCTGGTGGTTCGGGCGCAGCTGGATTTGGTATTTTTAAAGGGCAAATTATAAATCTTGGGGGATCAATTACTGCTTTAGGCGGTGCGCATCAATTTAGAAATGGGTCAAATTCAGGTGATGAGGACGGCGGTTATGGCGGAAATGGTGGTATTGCTGTGTATTATGGTCAAACAAAATCTGTATCTTCAAACCCCTCAACTACTCCTATTTTAGACACCATTTTAAATGATGCAGGTGGAGCATTTGAGTTTTTAATTGCCTAAATAAGGGGAGTTTTATATGAATTGGGAAAATATACGAGCTATTTTTGACATTATTGCCACAGGCGGTCTAATGATCGCTGGACTTATCTATTGGAGAAGCCAATCAACAAAAGCAAAAAGTATTGCTGAAAAAGACTTAAACGATACATTAAATGAGCTTCTTGAGGCAAGGGATAAGAAAATAAAAGACCTTGAAGAATTAGTGCAAGAACAGGGAAAAGCAATTGAACAGATGAAAGAAACAATTGACACACTTAGCGCCAAGAAAACTGATCTTGAAGCACTCGTTATCCTTGCTCTAAAGGATTATTTTTCAACGCATCCGGAAGTTGCGCACGCGCAACAGGAAAAAGAAGACAAGAAACCCAAAAATATATAACAACTTCCCTTTTCCTCATTACAATAGTGCATGAGAACCTATCCACAGATTTACTCTCAAAGGGATCCTCAATGGGCAGCTCAAAGACTTGGAACAGTTGATGGCGCGACAATTGGACAATACGGTTGCTATATTACCTCATTTGCCATGACTTCTGGATATTTTGGTCATCAAATTACCCCAAATGCGTTAGATGATATTTTTACTAATAAACAGCTTTATGCAAGCAGAGATTTAATAGCACATGATAGTGATTTATCAAAAGTATTTCCAGATATTTTGTTTCAACAAGCATATGATTATAGCAATAATCCAGCTGACCTCAATTTACTCAAACAACTCTCAGTTGATGACACACTTGCAGTCATTATTGAACTTGATTTTGACCATGATCCAACAGACGGAATTCAAACCCATTTTGTTTGCCTGCATGACTATGATGGCAATACTTTCAAAATCTATGATCCCTGGTATGGTACAGATGATGATTTTTCTCTCCATTATGGTAGTAATCCCGCACAAACAATTCAAAAGGTCGTTGTATATAAAGGCAATCCGGTTGGCGCTACAGTAGCAGTTTTGCTGCACA
>SCLJ03000272.1_pt1 | contig 15594 bp, 13 predicted proteins | sample 7267891 | NCBI WGS metagenome assembly SCLJ03 (sample SAMN10721082, study PRJNA514188) | viral metagenome | isolation source: depth-stratified mine tailings core B | place: China: Fankou Pb/Zn Mine tailings
AACCCAGCCAAAGCATCGGCCAGATAGACGTCTTGTTTGACAAAGCGTTTTTGGACATTAATTTTGTATTTCTTTTTTAGTTTTACTTCTCTAGTTTTTAGTCCTTTAGGTTCGGTATAGTGTCCGGATTGGATAGCCGTGCCCAGTGGGATCACACTGTTACTGATGAAAATCTCGTCTCCCCCCTCGTCCAGCGGGGGATAGCCCATCTGTTCGCGCGCCTCGTTAATAGTTAAATAACTGGCACCGTTGAGACCCTTGGAAATCTGCGTCATCAGCAGGTCTTGGTTTTGGGGGACCGGATCATCGAAATCAAAGCGATATTGGCTATTTTTTAAGCCAAACATTGGTAGATAGAATTCGTTTAGCTTGTCCACCAAAAACTGCATCTTCGGCTTAATTACCCGTTTGCCAAAGACATAATCGCTGGCTTCGGCGTTAGCGCGATTGACGTCTTCGACAATGCCGAGAATTGACTTGGGAACGCGGAAGATGGCCAGAATCTCGTCTCTGATGGCCCTCCGGCCGTCAAGGAACTGCATCTCTCTTTGGGTGAAGTTTACCGGCGTAAAGTGTAAGCCGCCTTCCAGAAGGGCCATTTTACTGGAGTTGGCCACGCCTTTATACTTGCTGTCCCAATTAGCTTTAATCCGGTCGTATTGCTCCTGATTTAATGTTCCGTCAGTGGATAGAATACCTGAGGGCATGGCGGCGTTAGAAAAGAAGTTCCTTTGCCACTGAGCGCTGTAATCATCAATATCGATCGGTAAAGCGGCCGCCTGGACCGTTCCCACGCCGCGATACTGATCTTTAGGGTTAAATCTCTTGAAGTGAATTATTTCCCCCAGTTCCATTGGCACCTTGTCACCTTTCTCGTTTTGGTAGACATAGTTGCTGATAATTGTGGTTGAGTTTTTGACAATCGACATCCGGGTTGGGTCCAGAAGCCAAATTTCGACTAAATCTCCCCCGCCGCTATTGCCATTTCGAACCATGTACCAGAAAGCGTTGCCGTCTAATTCCAGAAATGCCTGCGTACCGATGAGTAGATCAGAGGAAGTGGTGAAGTTGTTGACGCTACTAAGAAGCGTCAGGGCCGGGTGATCGGGGATTTCTTCCCAGCTGTCTTTTGTTTTCCTTTGAAGCCTTAAGTGGATATTGCCGACTTCTTCGGCAATGGCGTTTACACAGGCAAACACCATGCCTTTATAGGCATCAAGGAGCTGCTTCTCACCCAGTTTTGGTGAGGCTTGGTTATAGAAAAAGCTGAAAACATTGGGGTTAAAAGCCTTTTGGCCAATCCCCAACCTCTTAAGAAAATCAAACATTCTAATTAATTGTATGGATGGGACTGGAGTTTCTTATACAATTAACCATTTCCTTCTGCTAAACTAAGTTGATGGTTGTTTTTATCGACGAGTCAGGCACTAACAAACAAGAGGGACACGCAACAATGGCGGTGGTGTATGTCGAAGTGGTCAATAGAGAAAAGTTTGAAAGGGGCTTTTCTGACGCTCTCCAAGAGGTAGACATCGAGGAGTTTCACTGGGCTGATCAAGGCTGGAAAGTGCGCCGCAAGTTCTTCGAAAAAGTCTTCTCATTAGACTTCTTTTTTAAGGTGGCAGTATTTAAGAATCCGGCGCATCCGGAAAAGATGATGGAGATTGTTTTCCAGCACTTAATTACCGAGAAAAACATTCGCTGGATATTTATCGACGGCAAGAAGTCCCGGCGCTATGAGAATGAGTTAAAAAACGTTCTACGTTCCAAAGATATAACCGTCAAGAAGCTGAAAACAGTACGGAGTGAATCTTCTTACTTCGGTGTGCAGCTGGCCGATGCTTTGGCTGGGTTGATGCGCTATTTTGAGGATAATCCGGGCGCTGAAGATGCTAAGCAAATGGTTGCGAAACTGCAACGGTCTAAAAAGTTGTTTGCAAAGTACATCTTCTCTGGTAAATAAAACCTTCCAGAAATATAAAAGCCCCGCGGAATGCGAGGCCAGTTGGTCCAGCTAGATTGCCTTGCGGCAAACTTTCTCACACGGAGATTTGTCGCTGGTAACTTGTTGACTGTATATTACCACAGAAGTCAAGGAAAAACAACCGCAACTTTAAGCAAAGAAAGTCGGCCTTGGCTATCCGCACACATACCGACTCCTTATGCTGGCATATTACCACATAGCACAAGCAATGATATAGTTCGAGTAATGCAGCAACAGAATTTTAAACTGGATAAATGGAAAAAGGAATTTAAGCAAGTCGAAGTCAGCGTGGCCTATCTCAGATTTAACAATACAGATTTTTTAAATCTCTCAAAAAGGTTTAATGACGGAAGGCTCGAACCCTACCTTTGGGAGTTTGCAAGAAGAAATTACGTTACTTATATGTCCATGGCCATTCGAAGGCTCCTAGACGATCATCGGGATGTAGTTAGCCTTTGGAAGTTGTTGAGCGATATCGAAGCTAATGCGGAGACGGTTACAAGAAAATGGTTTTTAAAAGAATGGCCGGGAGGGGCACACGAATCAACCTTTTTGGAATTCTTTGGTTCAGGGGATTTCGTTCAACAATCGGTCGTAGCCGGTCATAAAAAGCAACTAGACGATGCTACCCGGTCAATAAGAGATAGGGCAGATAAATTTGAGGCCCACATGGATAAAAAACCTAAGTTAAAAAATACGCCAACATTTAATGACATTGATAATTCAGTTGTTGTTATTGCCCAAATTTATAAAAAATACTATTACTTATTTAACCAGAAAAGTCTAACAATTTAATTTACAAACAGCGCTCCAAGTAATAGAATTCGGCTATATGGCTCACAATTCTCAATCGTTATCCATTGACGTTGAAGGAAGAGGTGACATCCAAATCAGTGAGTACCCCGATAGTTGTCCTTGGTGTCGCGAAAAAGGAACACCAGATTTTATTACGGCGCATGCGATCGGTGCCCCATGGGAATACGAAGAGACAATAGAGGCAGTTTTTAAGTGTCCTGCGAATAAGTGCAAGCGCTACTATATAGCCTACTACGGCAAACCTTCCCATAGAATTAGCGACTTCTACATCCTCTCGAGAATAGATGCGCCGCCATACTTCAAGCCTATTGAGTTTACCGAGGAAATTAAAAAAATTTCCCCGGGTTTTCACCTAATTTATAACCAGGCTGCAATAGCTGAGGAGACCGGATTAATGCAGGTATGTGGATGCGGGTATCGGAAATCGCTGGAATTTCTTATTAAGGATTACCTGCAAGTTGCTAGACCTGATAAGGCAGAAGAAATAAAGAAAATGCCTCTCGCTTCGGCTATTGAAATGGTTGATGACAACCGTGTTAAAGACTGCGCTAAAAGAGCCGCCTGGTTGGGGAACGACGAATCCCACTATGTTCGGTTGTGGGAGGAAAAAGACATTACAAACTTAAAGGACCTAATCCAGCTGACTAGGTTTTGGATTGAAGGAAATATTATCACCGAAAAGTATACATCCGAAATGCCTCAAGGGAAAAAATAATCGGAAAAATTTTCAATCAAACTGTTCTTTCTCTGCCAAATTGTGGTCGCTGGGAACCCACCCTGGTCTTGACGTGCATTTAATCCATGCAGAATCAGCTTTTGCCCAATGAATTGTCCCGGGTTTAATAACAGCCTTGTCTCCCTCCTTGAGAATTCGTTTTTCCTCTCCCAGATACAATATTACCTCGCCTGATAACACCTCATATTCTTCAGTGGCGATCTTGTGATAATGCGGAACTGATTTTTCAATTACCGAGATGGCCACGCTGTAATCCGGATGTTCCGTTGCCGGCTCGATTTCGCAGAGAATTTCTCTTGGGTGGTCATGAGGTAATAGCAAAATTGTTGCCCCCGGATATTTTTCAGAGAAATCTTTTTTAATGCTTCTAGCGTTCATAATAAAGCTAGGCTGTGCCTAGACTTTGTAGTGTGTCGTATAGAGCTTGGTAGTAAGGAGCACTTTCCTTCCTAACCATATGTTGCCGGCGAAATGCGTCATCATATAAGCGTTCACTTACCATTTCTAAAATATCTGCCGCTTTATAACTTGCTTGCTCGCTTGCCTGTTTATCACCAGTTTCCACCCCCAAGTTTTGGTAAAGTCGCCGCCTTAGGACATCAACTCTGTTTTTATCCAGGAGTTTTGCTGTCTCAAATGCTACATCGAAATCTGGTGGTCTCTCAGATTGTGTCTCGCCAATGTACGCTCTTAAAATATCTGGTTCTTGTTGATGCTGTGCCACCAATTTATCATAGGCTTCTTGTGGCGTCGCACCATGAAGCAACCCCACGTGATTATTGAGTAACCACTGTACTGTTGATCCGTGCTTCTCAGCAGAAAAAAGATTCAAATTATCTAATACTCTAGCTGCCTCACCATAAAATTCAGCTGTATACGGTTTGTATGCTAAATCATTTACCGTCGACAGTAAAACTTCCTTTTCAATCTCTGATAATCCACGAGTTTCTGACAGAAACTTCTCAACATAACCAAGAGCCGCTTGATGTCTGATCCTTCCATATAGCTCATAAGAACCGTATAGCGCCGTCCCAACAACTCCTATTCCAACACCATACTTAATGGCCGCATTAAAGATAGATTCCTGATCCTGTTGTGTTTGTACTTCTTCTGGTTTAGGCTGCTTAGGAGTTAGGGCGTCAATGTCTTCTTTTGGTGTACGTTCTGTGACCTCCGGAGTCATATCAACATACAAAACGTTCCCATTTGGAAGTATTACTGCATTATTCTGATGACCAACCTGACCCCATAATTGTTCCTTATAATCTTTAAAGGTAAAACCTGGCTGGTCTACTGCCATGAACCCTCCAGATGTCATAAACTCACGGTACGCCTGAGATGCAACCTGACAGTAGTAGCCCTTGTCAGGATTATTGGCAATTGCTTCTAGGCTGGGATAGTCATTGTCAGAGAAATTATTTTTAACAGAAAACCCCAAAGCATAATATCTATTTTCCCGAGTGTATCTGTCATAGAGTAGAGAGTATTTAACAGCAATATCTGTTAGGGATTGCTTGTCGTCAGGGTTTGTTTGCACTTGTGCTGACACCTCATCGATGAACTGTTTATGTAGCCCCTGCAACTTTGGATCTCCAGCCAAATGTTCATTTAAAATTGCCGCCCTGTCAGGGCGGAACATGAAATTCGCTTCGGCCAGATTAACTCCAGTCATATATGATACGGCTGGAGACAGTTGCTGAGATTCTCGGTCTGGAATTTTTTCCAATACCAGAATGGCTCGTTCTGGTGGCGAGTCCTTTAGGGAATAGTAAATCTGTCCCAATCTGCCGACCATCGGTTTAGCACCATTTTCCTGTACCACGTGTACAATTTTCCATCCCACGGGGGGAAGCATCGTCATGGTGAGTTCCTTTGGATAAATGACTAATTGGTCAGATTGAAACTTCAAGTTTGCCTTCGCAAGTGAATCAACTACCAGGACATTGCTAAATGGGGTTTTCTGTTTGTCAGAGTCAAAGTAGTCATACTGTCCAAATTCTAACCATCGCACTGGGAAATATCCGATATCTTCACCATCAGCGCCGGAAAAATATTTTCTTGGAAGGTTAAGAATAAACCCATAAAAGAACGGCTGGAGCAGTTTTAATTCCTCTGGCTTTATTGCGTCGGGAGTTCTATTTCGAGCGTTATCATTTGAACGTAAGGAATTTTTGATAAGTGCGTCTACCTTGGCAAAGTCAGAGTTCTCTTTTCCACCTTGGTAGAAAGTGTATTTTATCACCCCGCCATAAGCGCCGGCAATTCCTAAGGCTACTGCCGTATAGCCCATGGTTTTTAGGAACGCTCTTCGAGTCATTTTTTTTGATTTATCCACTTGCACTAGCGGCACTGGTTCTTCATAAGTGAGAGTGTTTAGGTTCTTTTTGACCTTTGCGACACGCTTTTTCTCCATCAAGTCTCCAATTTGTTTGTCCCCCTCACCTAGAGTTTCCAGGAAGATATTTTTAATATCTGGGCGATGTCTGTTTACTAAATCTCGCAGGTTTCGGACGATCTTGACCATTGTCTCTGGGTCGACCTTCTCTTTATAGTGAGGGTCAAACAGGAACTTCGCCTCTTTTTTACGAAGAAATCTTGCAGCAGTGTTATACGTCATGAGACGAAGAAGCAGAGAAAATTCCTCGGGATGAGCGGCTGCGCCCTTTTCAAAACTGGCTGCCAACTTGTCGTCTCTAAGTGCAAAAACCCAGTTAAATAGCGGATCTCGCAGAAGAGTTTCTTGATCGATTTTATAAACTTGATTTTCTGTGCTAGTAGCGTGATTAGCCGATTTTCTGGAAAGATTCCTGTCCGTGACGAAGTTGCCCATAATCAACTTTACAGCACCCTCAATAAGCATCGCGTCTGAGGGTGTTGTTTTCCTGTCTTTACTGAAATTTTCCAGCCAAGTTTCCCAGGTCCTTCGAAGTTCAAATGGCAGCCGTTGACTTTGCAGTCTTATGGCTTCAACTAATTCCGACTTTTGGCGTATTGTTTTGCGAAGGTCAGATGTAAATGTATCCAGTGTGCGCTCAGATTTTTGGGCTGATCTAGTAATGGAAGTAGCTGGTGTAAGTTCGGTAATAGTTGCTACTGCCTCAGCTCGCTTCCTCACCGCATAATCCCATTGATCTGATTCCGGGAAAGCGAGTGGTAATGCTTCCTCAGGCTCAACCTCCGTTTTTTCAGCACCATAAAGAACCGCTCTTGTATGCTTAGTCTCCCTTTCGCCCTCTAACCAAAATGGGTTATATTCTGTAACACGATAGAAGTACTGTTGTTTCAGATTTTCGATGTCGCCCACATCTTCAAGCACCATATTGCGTAGTGAGGAGCTCAAATGGGAAAATCTAGGATCCTGGATTAGGTCCATATTAAACAGTAACTCTAACATTCCAACGGCCATGCCGGTGGTGTTTCCCTCTCCTTTTGTCACTGTTTCTACGTATTCTTCCAATGTAGGTTTCAAAAGTTCAGGATAGCGGTCTGTAATTCTGGCAAAGATATGTAACCCCCGCGCCATCGTTCCTTGAGTATCTCCAAAGCGAGACAAGGTCCGAAAAACTTTCCTCTCTCCCAATTTATTTTCAGAATAAGAATACTGATCCTGTTTAGCACTAGGGTCAACATTTCTGTACCGTTCTATTTGCTCTGGCGGTCCCGTAACAGCAAGTTGGAAATGTATCCCCGGTTTGTAACCAGGCCCAGAGACAAGAGTGAGAATATCTATCAATGGGTTTTCCGGGAGCCCATCTGCAGATGTTGTTTCCCTATCTCCATAAAGATAACCCAATGCCCGATACTCAGAAGCAACAACTTTGGCCGTTTCTTCATTGTATTTTCCGCGCACCCGATAAGCCTCCACCCGTCTGAGATTTTCTGCAATCTCAGGAGCGATTGGTTTACCTCTTCTGAATAGCTTCTCGTAGAAATAGGCACTATAAGGAGTTATTGGTTCTGGAGCATGAAGCGACAAGTTTAGGTTTTCGCGAAACCGACCAAACCTAGAACCTACATCGGATGGTTCTTGAGTGTTCTCCATATTAATTCTATGTTTAGGACTATTGTAGGAGGTTTCATCTATTTTTGGAACACTTTGTTCTTGCTTCATCGAGTCACAATTATACTGAACCAACCTAAATTAAGCACAAAAGTATATACGAATTTTATAGGAATCGTAAATTAGGCTCCGGGGAGGGAGTGGAAAAAGTAAGCATCAGGGCTTCAGCGAAATCCGGCGACTTGCCGGTACGTTGTTTCAAATCTTCTTTCGGCTCGATCTGCAAAACTTTGTCGGTGCTGACTTTATATTTAATCCAGGTCAATTGCTGCCATTCAGTACGTTTCAATAGTTTCCCGCCGGCTTTCAGCCACTGCCGGAGGAGCCAGTAGTTTTCTGCCTTGATATTTTTGTATTTCGTCTTATCCGTTGGCACTTCGCCGACAGTAATTCCGCTAACGTTTATGCTTTTTTCCTTGCACCGGTCAGTAACACCCTTGCCGATACCGATGTCGTCAATAAAAACGTTTTCCGGTTTAAGCAGGCGTTTCTTCTCGTTGTTTTCCGTCACGGTGTACTTCTCAATGATTCGTTCAATCTCGTTAACGTTGGTCATAGTGTCGTTACTGCGGTTGCTGGATTCTATCCAGGCTTTCTGTCCCTGGCGAATAACGTAGACATTGAAGTCACCGCCGGCGCCGATATCAACACCTAGTTTCATGTGTTCATTGCTGGGATCGATTGCGCCCATAATGCCGCTTTCGACTTCGCTGACAGTCAACAGCTGCCGATATCCCTTCTCATCAATTGTGTCCTCATCCGGGAACTTGCATTCGTAAAATTGTTCGAAGAATGGCATCCCGCGTTTTTCATCAACTGATCTTTGGTCCAGCCGGCCTTCAGCGATTGCTTGCTCCAGGCTGATGTTAATTTTCAAATAGTTGTCATTGAAAAGAACATTTTGCATAAAATGATTTCTGTTCAGGGCGTTGCCAAGTTCGAAAAGAAACGTGGTGTTATAGTCACCGGTCCCTTCGAGAATTTTTAAGAGCTGGAGATATTTTGTTGGGACAAGAAGCGGACTTTCATCAAGGACTATGTTTGGTGCGTGTTCACCGATTGCTTTGCTCACATCAGCTTCGGACCCAAATAAGGATATTATTCTGATGCCACCACCTTGCTTGAAGTTTACATTGCTTTTGTTGCGTTCCCGGCGTAGTTCTGTGAGGCTTTGGTTTTCATCAATTTCTAATTGTTTGATAAAGTAGTCATGGTCAAAAATGTGCTCGATGACCTTCTTCATAATAATGTCGGAGGTTCCGTATTTCACTGAGCCGATGACAAAGGGTTCGCGGTATTGAACTGCCCGCAAAATAACTCCCATGCTGATCGCTTCTGACTTTCCGTAGCCGGTTGGAGCGAGGCAGGCAACACGCGGATTGAGTTTATAAGCGATGGCGGCAGCGATCTCAACTTGGCCATCCGGCATTTCGTCACCGGCGGGCTTACCGTTAATCTCAAATAGGTTTAGCAGCTCTCTTGTCTGCTTTAGCAATGCACTGTTTAGCATCTTTGCTGAGTTTGGTAATAATCGCTGTGATTTTGTCCATTTTTTGAAGGTCGTCAGGATTGGTGTTTTCGGTTATAGTTTTCTTGCTGAAGTCATCTTTTTCCTGAGTTTCCAGCCATGTCCAAGAGTCGGCAACGTTACCAGCCTGGATGGATTTGAAAACGTTTTTCCGGGCCACTGTATTGATCAATGTTCGCTCACGCTCAACTTTGTCCAGAAAATTCAAGTCGGCTTCGGCATATTCCCGGTAGGTTTCATAGACAACCTGGCCATAACGACACGCTTTGTGGAAACTATAGCCTAACTGCAACCACGGTTGAATTTTCTGGAAAAGTTCATCAAGCAATCCGCCTATCTGCTTAGCTGTATATTTTTTACGTCCGGCACCCTTTCGTTTTCCGCCATGTTTTACAATTTTGCTGTTGCATCTTGCCATTTTTTCTCCTCTCCAATCAACTTGGCATACCGTTTCCGGATAACATCCACGTATTTTGGATCGAGTTCCATCATGAAGCAGTTACGATTGGATTGTTCACAAGCAATAAGAGTCGTTCCGGAACCGCCAAAGGGATCAAGAACATTTTGTTCTATTAGGCTAGAATTTCGAATCGCTTCGGCCACTAGCAAAACTGGCTTCATCGTGGGATGCTCTTCACTTTTTGATGGTTTGTCATACCGCCAGATGTCCAGTTTTCGTTTTCCCTTCATGATCTGCCCGATTACTTTCCCTTCAAGGCGCACCTTAAGCCCGCCAAGCGTCATTTCAGTGTACTTACCATCAAATACCGCTCTTTTGCCAATATCTTCCCACACGTTGCCCTGAGTGCGGTCATCAACGAAATAATGGTTAGTTATATTCTTATTCCAGCCATAGAGAATTGGCTCATATTGATTTTGATAGTCGCTTCGGCTTAAGGTGAAGTTGTTCTTAACCCAAATAACATAACTTTGCCAGTGGCCGCCGGCATCTTCAAAAGCTTTTTTGAGATTCGTCAGCTCCTTACTGGCCATGCAGATATAGAAAACTCCTCGGCAAACCTGCATCATGTTGCCGATGGAATCGCGAAGGAAACGATAAAACCGCTCGTCGGACATATTGTCGTTTAACATTCCTTCGCGTTCGTTTTTGGTATGAGTGTTCATCGAGCCTTCGTAATTGACGTTATATGGCGGATCAGTAAAAACCATGTCAGCGGTGGCATCACCCATAAGGGCATGCATATCTTCCCAGCTAGTTGCATCCCCACACATCACCCGGTGTCGGCCGAGAAGATAAATTTCGCCGTGCTTACTGACGGGTTTACTTTTCAAATCTACTTCCGGAGCGTCGTCTTCTTTGTCATCGGCATACCGATCATTCAGTTCTCGAAGAGTAACGGGCTCGACAAAAGAGACGGCAAATTCTTCCGGATCGATCCCTAATTCAGGAAGCATGTTGGCGAAAAGATCTTCGTCGTAATATCCGGCTTGATCATTGTCCGAGAGGTTATGGGCGAACATGGCGTCTTCTTTAGTTTTGAAGGATTTTTTAGACTGTTTGCCGTCAATGACCCCGTGCCAGCCATCATCGCTTTTAACAAAATCAACTATCGAAACCCAGACGGCTTTAGTGCCTAATTCTTGATAAGCTTTCAGACGCATATTTCCACCTAGCACCACGCCGTCACGAGTGATAATAAGCGGTTTATATTCTCCCAGTTCGATCTGTTTTTTCAGCCGCTCAAATCCTAACTTGCTTATCGACCGCAAATTCTTGTCCCAGATTTGTAATTTTTCAATTGGCCAATAGACTTTCTCCATACACTTAATTATCCAGTTGAGAATGGCTTTTCTTATACGTTTCAGCATAGTTAGTAAGCGCCGTGCCGTCGTTTCCAACCGGTTGGATCGACACCTGCACGTTCAGCTAATCTTTTTCTAATCCGAATAATAATTTGGTTTATCGCTTGAAGGCAGACTGGCGGTTTTAAGCTTTTGGCGGTTCCCGGCCGGTCATAGCCCTCAAATAACAGAATCGCCACTTGTCTTTGCCGGTTAGTTAAACACTCGAGCATCAAATCTTTTTCTTTTTCTGACCAGATCTCTTCTTCTTGAGGGTTGCCATCAGAAAATAACTCACCGTCGTCCTCAAACATTTCTAAGGAATAATCCCTCCATCGGGCCTTCTCATAAAAGATTTTCTTTGTCTCCATAAACTTCTTTATTTCCGTCCCACCTTAAGGGGGGACGCTTTTGTAAATACGTGAGTATTTACGAAAGCGTATAGGGGGGGTGTTCTTACTAACCTCTCCTATCCTTTCTTCTCTTCAGCATGGCAATGCCGGCGTTTTGTCCGGCAATGCCATGGCATTGCCATCGGTCTTAATTACCTTTAGACGTTTTAGGGCGTTATTGCACTCTGTCCAACTTTTCTCGGGTTTGCCGTCTAACTTAATTGGCAAGACGGTTTGGGGTTGCCTGTCATCTCTTAGACTTTGATGCTCTGAGAATTTAGGAATCTGGTAATATTGCTGGCCATCAATTTCTACCAGAGCTAATAACCCTTCGCGAACCATCGACGCTACCAATTCCTCAATCTTCTTGTCGGATATTTTCCACATCGGTACTGCCATCGCTTTAAGGGTCCGGGGAGAACCAGGAAGAAGACCTAAATCATCAGCGTGGACAATAAGCCAGGTAAACATACACTGGCCGTCACGCGGCAAGTTAGACACCTGCTCAGATACGCTGATCTTTTTGTCGATCATTCGTTTTTGTGCCATAATCTCTGCTTTCCTTTACCAAGAACAAAAGAGCTGTTTTGCCTTAACAACTTGTTCCCGCTGCCCAGTCGGGTTACGACCGAGCAGCGGAAACCAACTGTTTAGGCAGATCCCTTTTGCTCGCAGTGGAAATAGCAACTGGAGCAAATCTTTTTCCAACCGTTTTGCTTTATTTTTTGCAACCGATCCTTCGTAATCGGATTTGTGCACCGTCCATAACTATGTTTGGTACAAGTGCAGCGCGTCTCTTCATATTTCTGGTCGGAAAAGTCAGCCATTTTGTTTGGGATCTACCGGTTTCTCGAACGGGTTGGCACCAGAGTACAAAGCCTGCAAATCGATATAGGTTTCCTTGTAGGCTTTAGTAATTTCCGGAACTAACGGTTCTTTCGGGTCCGGAGTCAGCTGATATTCCGTTTCCAGTTTTTCCCCGGTCTTGGAAATGACGATGTCGTACTCAATTGGTGATCCCCATTTTTTGTTGGCAATCAAAGCCATCATCATTTTCTGAATCGTGCTTTGGGTTATTTCCAAAATCTGCACTTTTTTATCGTCATAATTCCAGACGGGAAACGCCCAGAAATGCTTGGCCTCAGCGCCGGCCGGGATTTCCGTTTCGTTATGCACCCTGAATGGTTTTCTGCCGCCATCTTCAGTGTTTTCCCACCATTCGTAGCCAATAATGGCGTGGTCCAGGACGCGAAAACGGTTCACGCCGTTTTTGAAACGCATGTACCCGCTAGCTTTTTCCGGTACTTCGTAATTTTCCGGTAAGAAGTTATCCACTTTTATTCACCCCCTTTCCGTCGTTCTCTTTTGATAGGTTCAGTGAATAATCGGCGTAATCGCAGTTATCCATCAGTTTTCCGTAGCAGTAATAGCAAAGTGCTTGCCTCACGGTTATCGTTTTCAAATGCTGCTCGAACCATTGCGAGACCTTGACTGCGACTTCTTTTAGCGATCCGAAGCAAACATAACCGGTGTCGTTTTGTTCAAAGCCGAAGCCGTTGTATTTACCCTGCGCTCGACAACCATCATATTTTCCCCAGGTGCTTTCATGGCCATAGGTCTTCCAAATGAGATCACCATACGGAAGTGACCTAATTATTTCCTCATCCGATCGGGGAGTTTCGGAGATGTATACTTTTTGTTTCCATATTTTAGTTTGACCTTTAGTTTGCGGGCTGGCTTTCGATATCCGGGTAAATAGACTGAACATGGCGGCAATTAGTAGAAGGCAGGTCAGTATCAAAATTACTTTCTTTATTTTTGGCAAGTTTTTATAAAACCTTCTCCGGAAAGCCGCTTTTTGATATGGCTTCATGCTAGTTTCCCCTTTCTTTTTTGGATGTGTGCCTCCAGAGATTGCCTTTTGATGCCTAAAACGCTGGCTAACTTTATGGTCTTCCATTTGCGGCTGAAGGAAGCTATATCTACAACCAGATCAAAAAGTTCCGGGTTGCTTTTAGAAGGTATGTATCGTTTACTTGGATTAAGTTTGGACATGTTATAATTCATTAACTGTCCAAACAGGTTCGCCAGAGGCAATTTTTCTTACTTTTGGCGGGCGTAGCTCAGTGGTAGGGCGTCTGCTTCCCAAGCAGAAGGTCGAGGGTTCGAATCCCTTCGCCCGCTCATAGCGGGAATCTGTTTGGGAAGGGTCATTCTTTTAGGTTTCGTTGTACGTTTGTATAACGCCACCTTACCGAGGTAGTTTTTCGAAAATCTACCTTGGTAGAATGCTACCTTCCCAAGGTGGAGAAACCAGTTCGATTCTGGCATCCCGCTCCAATCCCCGAGTTGGCGGGGCGGCGCGCAGCGCCGCCCATGGAGAAAGCTCCATGCCACGCGCTTTTTGGTCGGAAAGGATCAGGTTCGAGCCGAAGATTTTTTGAGCCAACACCTTTTTGGCTTCTAAGTCTTTGCCACTGGCGATATTAGCCGCGTCAGCGGCTTCAATGATCCAATTTCTCATGGGTTCGAGCCAAGCATGGTGCGTTTGTTGGATTCGGGCAATTTGTTCTTCCAGCGTCTTCTTAGAGGATAAAAGATTTTCTTTTTTAGTAAGGTAAGACTCACGGTCAACGTCTTGGTCTAAATAGGAATCAAGAAGACGCTGTAACTTTTGGTTAATTGCTCGAATTTCTTCTCTCTTTTCTCCAACAAACGCACCGCAGGAATGGGCAAGTTCAATTTTTTCTACATCAAGTTTTTTTAACATTTCTTTTGCCCAATCCGGCCGCAAAGAAACTTTTTGTATCATCTCTGAAACTTGGCTGTCCAGCAACTCTTGCCGCGTGTAACACTGATTACATTTAATTATTTTGGACTTTTTCGTACATCGGTAGTAGATGTGGCCTTTTTTCAGTTCAGCGGTGATCATCATGCCGCACTCTCCACAGCGAAAAAGTCCTAAATATGGTTTAGGAACACGCGGCTTTGACCAAGGCTTGCTTCGTTTGTTAAGTACCTGCTGGACAGCCTCAAAAAGTTTCTTGGTAATGATTGGCTTATGAACCCCTTCGTGGATCTCGCGAAGATAACGAAAATGGCCGTAATAGAAAGGGTTAGATAATATTTGTCTGCTTACCCGATCAATTTTCCAGTTGTTTCCGGTTTTACTAATAAGGCCATTTTTCGCCAAAAAGTCAGCAATATCAAGTATCCGGTAGTTACCGGTGGCAAACATTTCAAAAGCCTGTTTAACAACCGGGGCTTTACGTTTATCGACAACGATAGTTTTAGTTCTGGAATCGTTAATATAGCCTACCGGCGCAAGTCCGGGCATTTCTCCCCGCCTGACTTTTTGGCGCAATCCTCTTTTAGTATTCTCACTGAGCGAGTCCACGAAGTATTTACTTTGCCCAAACGCGATATTTAACATAAATTTTCCTTGAGGAGTAGCGTCGAACCAGAACTGAGGGAATTTCAAAAATTTAATCTTGCCGGTGTCGATTAGGTAAATAAGACGACCACCATCGACGCTATTTCGCGCAAGTCTGTCTGGGTGCCAACTGACTATGCCGCTCGCTTCCTCTTTTTCAATTCGCTCAAGCATGGAGTTAAAAATGGGACGACCAGGAATTTTGGCGGACTGTTTTTCAATAATCTCTTCCACTATCAATAAATTTTCGCGAGCGGCATATTCCCGAAGTTCGGCCAGCTGGGCTTCAATAGATAACACTTGCTTATCTTCCACATCTGTAGACTTGCGCGCATATAAAAAGAATTTTTGCGATTGGTTATACATGGCAGTTTAACCTTTCAAAACTTAAATAGCCGCCCCAGTTGTGCTCAACTCAAGTCGCCTTGAATTGTCTGAGACGGCCATTAAAAAAGACGACCTAATTAAGTTGAGCACAATTCTAATATAACAAACTGCCAGCAAAAAATACAAGAGCAAAAATTCTAAAATTCCTTACGCGTTTGGGCAAAGCCCCGCCCGTGGCGGGGAAAAATATCGCCAGTGGTTTTTCTTAAAAAGGTGTTGGTAAAAAATAAAATCTTTCGGCTTTCTTTTTCTTTCCGACCAAAAAGCGCGTGGCATGGAGCTTTCTCCATGGGCGGCGCTGCGCGCCGCCCCGCCAACTCGGGGATTGGAGCATATCTACGAAACTGCTCGAACATATTTTAGCAAAAATTTCTAATTCGTGCCAGCTCCCGCCTTCGTTAAAACTGCGGCGGGTAAACCGGCGGCGGCAAGGAAAAGGGGTTAAAGGGGAAAAG
>SCLJ03000276.1_pt1 | contig 15266 bp, 15 predicted proteins | sample 7267891 | NCBI WGS metagenome assembly SCLJ03 (sample SAMN10721082, study PRJNA514188) | viral metagenome | isolation source: depth-stratified mine tailings core B | place: China: Fankou Pb/Zn Mine tailings
ACATCGGCAAGGATACAATTAAAAACGCAACCATCCGGGTTGTCGAATCTTTTTCATGTATATCCTGAACGAAAGCATAACAGAAAAAAAGACCCAAGATCCAAAAACAACAAAACAGAAAAATCATGAAAAAAGTCTTGGTTTTGTTTTTCATTCTTTTTACCTCAACAAGTTTACGTTTACTTTATTGCTAGGAAACTCTACACACAAAAAATGAAAATGTCAACAAGCCAGAAACAGGAACACTTCTAGAATTAATGATAGAATAATTTTAATCGGGGAAACAATGCCAAATCCATTATATCAACCGCCACCGCCTCCGGACATCAAGGCTCCGTTCCTGTCGCACGTTCCGACGTTCCCGGCTCTGGATCCGTATGCCCTTTCCGTCGAAAGCATGAATCAGCTTGTGACGAAATACGGCTTGCGGTTGCAGTGGATGAAAAGCCACGGATGTCCCTGCGTCTACGGAGGGAATACGCCCGGATCCCCCGATTCCGGATGCCTGTCCTGCAATGGAAAAGGCGTGATCTGGGATCAGCCGTCGTCCGTCTTTGTCAGTCTGCTGTCCTATTCCGGCATGGTCCCCAGCAGTCACGAACCCGGTATGCGGGAACTGACAGACGCCGGGCAGGTTTTGGCCGCCAACCCCCTTTTGACGATTCCCTATACGAAAGACACGGAAGAGGTCTGGTCGAATGCGACCATGTTCGACGCTTTCGTGGTCGTGGATTCCGTGATCCGGTTCTATTCCAGCCTGACGGTCGGGGAAAGGACGGCGGTTCCTTACCAGCAATCCCTGTCTTTTCCGACGTCCGGGGCCGTGTCGATCTGGAACGTCCAGACGAAGAGGAGGCAATTCGTTCCCTATACGATAGACGGACCCAACGTCCTGGTATCCGGATATCCGGACGGAACGTCCTATATGGTGGAATATTATGCCTCTCCGGTCATGGTGGCCTACGAAAGATCGGGAGGACTCCCTCACGTCCGTCCTTTCGGGGCGGGTCGCATCCGGTTCCCCCGGCGTTTCCATCTGAAGCTTCTGGATCTCTGGACACGTTCCGCAAACGATACCGACAACACTCCACAGGTGCCATAAAATGGCTATCATGAAGGAAGAAGTCTTCCAACTGGCGACAATGGACGACAAGAGAACGTTCGACGCCGACGTCGCCAAACTGTTCCGGGAATGGGTCGACTTTGCGATGGGAAAGAAGGATATCCGCTTCAATGGAAAAATCTCCCACAAGCCCAGAAATCCGTCCGGACGGTATGCGGCTTCCCTGTCCTACACCGTACGGAAAACGGGGGATCTGTCCTACAAGGTCTCCTTCAAGGCCGATTCGTTTGAAGCTCCGGAAGCGGAAGCCATCGAATTTGGAAGAAAACAAATCGATCTGAAGGAGTACATGCTCTACAGGGACGGAAGACAGTCGAGGGCGATCCCGATCCGATCCGTTCCCGGCATGGCCTTCCGTCCACCGGCTTACGGAGTGTCCCGGAAACGATCTTCGGAAGCGACAAAAATGGAAATGGAAAAAGCGCACAACGCTCCGACTGCCAGAGACACGAAGGGAAGGAGCATTATCCGCATGATGACGAACAAACCGGGAACCTGGATCATGCAGGAATGGCCGAAGGATCATCCGAGGCTGGCCGTCGACGGCCTTCCTGTGCCTTTCAAACCGGCGGCCCTGTTGATGGAAAAGCTCCAGAAGAATTGGGGAGGCCCCAGATGAACGCCGTTGGTTTTCAGTGCGATGGTTGCTACAAGTACGAAATTATCAATTCGACGTCGGGGTATTGTCATTTAAGTCCCCGCTTTGCGGAAATTCACGACAACAAACCGACCGTCTACAATCATCCGATAGTACCCAATAACGATTGGTGTTTCTACTGGACGACGGACAAGAGGGTGCAGTGACGGCTCCGCAACTGAACGCCTACCCGATTTCCTGCGGGGGCGGAGTCCGTCTTCAGGGGATCTCGTGGGACACGTCCTATTCCCTGTCCCGTACCGTCCTTTCGACGGGACAGGTGGACGCCCTGTATTCCACAACGACCCACGTCCCCGGAGAATTGGTCACTTATATCGACACCGGGGAAATCTACACGTCCGTCAATCTGAACTATCTCCCGGAACAGCCTTATTCGTATACGCTGGCCGATTCCTACGGAACGGTCACGACATCCGGGGTGGTCCCCCAGAACATTCTGGAAGCCTATCAGGACGAACTGGATATCATTTTTATCCGCCTGATGAAGGCGGCTCTGGACGCCCTGAGCGCCAGAACCCCTTTTCCGAAGCCACGGGTTCTCCACGAGATGCCCCTGATCGGATTGCCCCCGTTGCCCCTGATTACGATCAATCAGGATCTTCTCCAGCAGTCCTACATTCCCATCGGTCAGGACGTGCAGAAGGAAGACCCGCAAATGCTGGCGATGGTCAAACGGATCTACACCGTTACCGTCTATGCGGAGAACGCCCCGACAAGGAATTTCTACCGGACGAACATCGTTGCCGTTTTCGAGGCTCTCTGTCGGGATCCCCTGACGTATCTCGGACAGAACGTCAGTCATCGATTTCAGGTGGCCTCCAGCCAGATCAACAAGGAAAAAGACGACAAGGAGCCGGGATTCTACTACGCCAACTGTATGCTGGAGTTTGAAGGCGTCTTCAATATCCAGATCGTCACCCCGACGACGATCTTCCAGCAAATCGACTTTTCGGTTCTGGACACGGACGGAGACGTGATCTCCGGGGGCGTTATAACGTCCGGTGGTTTCAACTAAATTTTCCTATAATCTGTGTAATGATACTTTGGAGAAAAAATGCCACAACCCCCGATCCTTTTGACCATCGAAGCCTTTCAGAAAAAAGCGGGATTCTTTTATAAAGATCGCGTGTATTTCAAATTGTTGGCGTACCGTTATGGCATCCAGCCCGCTTCCTACGAGGAATGGCTGTCCCGAATCGAAACTTTAAAATCGGAGAAATAGCACATGTCTGCCAATCCTCTTTTTCCTTTCTTTCAGGGCGCACAACTGGTCAAGCCCGGAGTCTACTATGCGGACAACGTCAACGCCGTCCAGCCGACCCCTCCGACCGGGGCGTTGCCCCTGATCTACGTCGGATTCGGCAACGGTCCCCAACCGAAGACCCCGATCCAGTTCGCTTCCCTGACGGCGGGACAGAACACGCTCCGTAACGGACCTGCGGCCAAATATCTTCCCTTCATGTTTCTGCCCGGTTCGGGCCTGAACGGGGCCAACACCATCACCTACATCGAGGCCGGGGAAAACGTCCAGTCGACGTTCAACTATCTGGATTCTTCCGGATCTTCCGTCATACAGGCGACGTCGAACGTCTACGGGAATTCGGCCAATCTGTTGCAGACATCCGTTTCTTCCGGAAACATCGGGGGAATCGATCTGACGATCACGGACGGGTTTTCCGGGAATTCCGTTTCGGCAAACAATCTGGGAGTTCCTTTCCAGTTGGCCTATCTGGGATCCGCTACCGGGGTGACGTACAGCGTTATATCTTCGGGAGGGACGATTACGGATTTCATCGTGAACAGCCCCAATCCCGGAGAATCCTTCACCGTTCCCATCAGCGACACGACCTACAGCACAATCGCACAGATCGTCGCCTACCTGAACGGAACAGGTTATTACAGTGCGGTTCTGGTGACGAACGGAGGCCTTCCGGCTACGTCTCTGGACGTCGTATCGAACGTCGCCCTTCCCGTGGGAAGCGCAGGATCCTACGTCTACGAAAACGTGACGGCGACGTTGGGAGATCCGGTCTGGTGGATCAACAACCTATCTGGAATGGCGACCGCCGTCGTCACCAGCGGGGCCGTTTCCGATCCGGCGAACATTCCGGTCAACATTCCTCTCAGTTCCTTCACGGGAGGACAATCCATACCCCCGACTTCGGCGGATTATGCCGCCGCTCTGGTCGTGGCGGAAAAAGTCAGCGGATTCGCTCTCTTCATGGATTCGAATTCCCCCGCCGTAGTCATGTTGGGAACGCAACACGCCGACCTGATGAGTACGATAAGGGAACGGAGATACCGAAGGTTTTTCAGCGGATCGTCCGTAGGAGATTCTCTGGCCCAAGCCATCGGAATAGCGACGTCGATGGACAGCATTTCCGCCACCTATGTTTTTCCGGGTATAATCACCATTTCGACAAGCACCGGGCTTCCCGTGACGCACGGAGGACTGGCGGCCGCCGCCGCCGCCGCAGGATTCGTTTGCGGGAACAGGATTGCGGAGCCTTTGACCTCCAAGGTGCTGAACGCAATCGGGGTGGAGCAGAAACTGGACACGGCCCAGACGCTCCAAGCCCAGAGTTCCGGTCTGATGGTCGTGACCCAGAGCATTTCGACGGGACTTGTTTCCTTTCTGAACGATTTTACGACGTGGGTACAGGATCAGAACGTGGAAAACGTTCTGAATCAGCAGGTGGCTTGCCGGTATGCGACGGCCTATTATCTGATCAATCTTCTGACTCCCTACATCGGGCAGATCAATGCCGGACTGATCAGTCTTCAGAAAATCAAGAATACCATCATGACGGGCCTGAACGATATCGTCTACGCCCAGTCCGGGAGTTCGGGCTGGTTGTCCTCGTGGGATCCGAAGTCCCTGACGCTGAATTTCAACGGAACGACGATGACATTATCCGTACAGGTCAACGTAGTCTTCGTAGGACAAAATCGGTACATCACGAATTACGTTGTAGTTCAACCACTTGAGGCTAACGTCGTCGGCTAAAGGAGCATAAAATGGGGTCATTCAATCAGAAAGCCCTTAATCCTCAATTCCTGACAGGAAACGCTGTTGTAATCCTGATCGGATCCCAGGAAATCGGATTCGGGCAGTCTTCCACCTACAATATCGGATTCGGGGCGGAACAGTTCTATCAGATCGGTACGGCGAAGCCCGGAGAAATCCAGCAACTCCGGTATTCTCCTTCCGTCACCATCGATTCGTTCCTGCTGACGAAAGCGGGGCTTGCGGCCTTTGGCTATCCCGGATCGACTCCGTTGAGGGATATCCTGGCGAACAACAAGTTCAACATCCATCTGACGGATTACCAGAACAACGTCGTCTTCGTCTTCGTTGGATGCACGGCCGGATCGATCAACACGAACGCTCCCGCAAACGCCCAGATCACGGAAGCCATCGACTTTATCGCCTTGGACGTTCTGGACGAATCCGGCGCTTCCATCCTGACCGGAAACTTTGCATTGAACTACTCCAATGCGCAAACCGGGGCTATCATTTCCTCCGTCGCCTGATCCGCTTCCTAGAATCAGGGGGTCTTCTTGGGTTCCTTCGATCCGACCGCAATACCGGGGGCTGTTCTATCCGCAAACAACGTCCTGATCATGATGGGATCGCAGGAGGTGGGTTTCGGACAGACAGCTTCCTTCAAACTGGGATTCAACGTCAAGGCGCAGTTCGGAATCGGTTCCCAGAAAATCCAGGAACTCCAGTCCCAACGATTCATCCCGAGTGTGACCTTGTCCATGTTCGCCTTGTCGAATACCGGCGTCCGCATCCTGAACGCCCCGTCGACACTGGCCGATCTTCTTGCCACTTCCGCCCTGAATCTTGTCGTACTTGATAATTTCGGACAACCTCTTTATATTTATGAAGGATGCATGGTGAATGATTTCGATCTGCAAATCGATGTCACCCGACCCGTCGTGCAAAAGATCCAGTTCTATGCGATGGATGTTCTGGACAATCTGGGAATGTCCATTCTGGTCGGGGATCCGTTCGCCGCTTTCGCTTCCATGACGGCCTCCATCGCGGGATTGATCAACAAAAACAACAAGGGCGTAGGAATCATCTGAAAGGAACAAAACAATGGCAGACGAACAGAACATAACGTCCGGTCCCGAAGGATCCGGGGTTCCGGAACTGGATTTCCGTATTCTGGACTCTTCGATGGAAATCAAGGCCAAAGGACACGTCTTTATTTTCAATATCCCCACCTCCCGGCAAATCGCCGCTATCGGGATCCGGGCCAGAAAACTCCGCATGGAGGACTTTCCCGGAAGCGATGGATCGGAAGAAGGTCTGGGGTGGTTCGAGGCGTCCCTGTACCGGGCCATGGCGACGTTTGAAGTCCTTCTGAAGACCAGCAGTGACGTCCGGCTTTTCTCGGAAGACGGTTCCGGAAAACCCGTAGTCGATTCCGCCAAATGGGGAAAAGAGATCACGACAGACTATCTTCTGGGGGTGTATGAGGGCTATCTAAAAGCCCTTGACTCCTTTCGTGATCAAGTGGACGGATCCGCAACAGCTTCCTAATCAGGTTCTTTGGTTTTTGTCCCAGATTCTTCACGTTTCTCCGTTCAGCGAAGAAATCCAGAAACTGACCGTCCCGCAAGTCCAGTGGGTTCTTGCCATGCACACCCACTATAACGAGACGGACGAGGACCGGACCAAAAAGGAAACACAGACCCAAGCCGAACATTTTTCCGGCTGGCAGGACAGTCTGACGCAGGACGCTTTCCGGAAGTTCCTGTACAAGGACAAAAAACCGGCCTTCCTGAAAGTGCTGGAAGACCGGGAACGATTCCGAAACGAAATTCAGGAGGCAAAAAATGGCCCCCCTCCCACCGGATGACGAAGACGGCGGACAAAACGAAGGGTTTGACGTCCGCCAGTACAAGTATGAAGAGCTTCGGAAAAAATACGACCGTCTGAAGGATCAGGCGAAGCGTCCCGAGTTCACTCTTCAGGAGTACAAGAAAACCGTCCGGAGTCTGGAGAATCGCATCCAGAGGATGATCGAATCGGAAAAACAGTTCCGGGCCAAGTTTCCGGCTTACGCAACGTGGACCCCGGATTCCGGAAACCGGATGAAGGCTCTGGGGGGCATGCTTCGGGGAGGCATCCCCCATTTCAAGTCCCAGATACAGGAAAGGGAAGAAGCTTACCGGAAGTCTGTACAGGAAACGAGAGAACGAAAGAAGATCCAGAAGGAAAACCTGTCCCTGCTCCTGTCCCGTTCGTCCGAACAGACGTCCGGATTGCCGGGAGTTCTTCAGTCGGGAACGTCGAAAGAACTGAAACAGATGGTTTCCGAACTGAAAAAGATCCGGCTGGAACTGGAACAGGAAATGCAAGGGGAGATGGCCCAGAAGAGTCCCGTACTGATGGACACGTTGGGCCGTCATCTGAATACTGTCACGGAAAGCATCCGCAAGGGGGAATCGGGAGGAACTCTTTCGGAAAAAGCGGGACGGGCGGCTTTCGGGATGATGGGTCCGTACGGCAAAGCCCTGATGCTGACCCTGAAAGGACTGGAACTGGCCGGAAAAGGTTTCATGAAGGTAGCGACGTTCCCGTCCAAGATCAACAACATGGTTTCATCCGTCGTGTCCGGATCCAATCCGGCGATGGATTACATCCAGCAGACGTCGATGGCGGCCCGTATTTCCGGAATGACCGGGAACGCCCTGAGAGGGGGTTTTGGGAGCGTTTCCGGGGTTGCGGGGGGATCGGCCCTTACGTCCCAGATGCCTCCCTGGATGCGAAAATACAGGGTTTCCCAGACACAGGCGGCGAACTGGCTAGAGTTCTTCACCGGGTCGGGAGCCTCCATCACCGGAAACACCGGCCGGATCTTGCAGGAAGTCGGCCGAAACAAGTTTCTTCCCGGACAGACGATGTCCGGTTTTTCTCCCCAGGAACAACTGGCGATCCTTTCCCATTTCCAGCAGTCGGGAATTCTGGGAAATCAGAACCCCAGACGGTTCATGCGTCCTTTCGGGGGCATGATGGGGGCTTATACAAGGGCCGGTATTTCTCGAAGACAGGGTATGAACATTTTCCAGTCCGCCTACGGGGCGGCGTCTGCCGGGTCCGTACAACCCATCCATCCGGAATTCATTAACGAGTTGTTGGAATCCGGGGCCAATCTTGGAATACAATCGTACAGAACCCCGCAAGGGGCGGCTTCCCTGATTTCCGGAATACAGAGAGGGGCGGACACGATGACGTCCAATCCGGGAGCGTTGTCCTTTCTGATGGCGAAGTTTCCCGGACTGGGGATGAGAGGACAGTCCTCTCTTTCCTCTTTCCGCAAGATCATGGGGATGGCCCATCACCTTTCCGCCAAGGATAAAACCCGCTGGAACCGGGCTTTCATTCACGCCAGCAAGACGGGAAACGTTTTCGAGAACCTGAGCCTCGTGCGGGAATTTTTACATTCCAATCTGGACGCTTCCCTTTCCCTGTCGTCCGAAATCGGAAAACAGTGGCCCGGTATGCAGGACATGATCTTCAAAAATCTGTCCGGAATGTCCATGTTTGAAATTACGGGAGCCAGAAAGCAGGATTTCGTGAATCATCCTCTCAGGGTGATGGGAAGACAGGACGCCGCAAATCGGAACCGGGACATGCTGGTGCAGATGATGGGGGGAAAGATATCCAAGTCTTCCAAAGAGATGCAGTCTTTGGCCTTTACCGGAGAAACGACCCGTCTGGGGGCTTCGATCAACGTCTTTGAAAGTCTGGGAAAGATCACGTCCACACTGGTCGAACCTTTGGACAAGATCAACTCGTCCATCATCCACATGAATTCCTTTCTTGCGTCCAAACTGGACAACATCCTGCACGCACTGGTCGACAGCGGACACACCTCTCCTCCGCACCACGAACCCCCGGCGCAGGATCGCTTTAAACCCGTCTATGTAAGACCCACGAAGTGATCCATGTCTGATTTCCTTTCCTATCCTTCAGAAGAAGTCGTCTGCCGGGCCAGCATCTATCCCTTCGAGGGGGGTCAGTGGCATTTTTCGACGTCCCTGTCCGATCCGTCTACCGCCTACAGCGGTATCCTGTCCTGCACGGTCGACAAGAACATCCGGAACCCGTCTTCCGGTACGTTTTCCATCGTCCTGTCTCCGGGGGGTCCGAACGGTGTTCGATCTTTTCCGTCGTGGACGGAAATCCTGACCCCGATGTCCCTTGTCGTCATCGGCATGTCCAGAGGATCGGAAGAAGCGATTGTCATGATCGGATTCGTCCTGTCCGCCACGGAAACCCAGATTTGGTCCAGAAACAAGGTCATGAGAGCCATCACGGTATCCGGGGCCGATTTTTCCTACCTGTTCTCGACCCGGAACTACTTCAATCTGACATGGTTGGGCGGCCCCGGCCCCCTGATCACTCCCAACAACCCGAATGCCGGATTCGCCTATTCCGTCGATACGGGTCTTTTGCAGGGAACTCCGGATCAGTTGGCGAGTCTGTGGTACTCCAAGGTCATGCTGAAGATTCTGGATAATCTGGTGTTTCAGGGACCGTCCGGGCAATCCATCGGATTCCAGCAGATCGTGGCCTACATCTATGAATCCTACCATCTGTCATCTTCTTTTATTCCGTTCAATTCCAATTTCATCTCTTCGACCGGAAACTGGATGAACAAGTTTCTGGCCTTTTTCCCTTTTCCGTTCTATGAATATTTTGTCTACACGGTATCCAACGATATATTTACGAACACCTTGTCCGGATTGCAATCGACCTACTCTTCCCAGTCCGGTTTTTCCTTTCTGTCTGCCGGAGGATATGACTTTTCAAATACACAGGCCGGACCTTCCTCCGTCTTCCAGGTGGCCCGTCTGGTTCCTTTCCCTCTCATCCAGCATTCTGTCGGGGCAAACGGGATCGGAACCCCGGACAATATCGATATGTCTCTCTGGAACAACCTGTACGTCTACACGGAAGATCAGTTTCCGGACGAGGGATTCATCGAATCGGAAATCCAGTTCAGCGAAAACGAAGTTTCCAATTTCTATACGATCAATCCGACCCAGATTTCTTCCTTTCTGAAACTTCCAAGCAATCTGACGACGGCTTCTCTCCTGATGCCTCTGGCCTACGATTCCGCTTCCGTCTTCCGGTACGGATGGCGTCCCCAGATTCTGACGACGGAGTGGTTTTCTACGTCGACGGAGCAGACCAACCAGAATATCACGTCGTCTGTCGCTCTGGGTTACAGTCTTCTGGATCAGGCGGCTTCCTACTACGAACCGACTCCCCTGATGGCGAGAGGTTCGCTGGTCAATCTCCTGAGTCCCACGATCTTTCCCGGAAACATCATCCGCTACTATCCGTTCCGGGAAAAAACGAGACCGAACACCGGAGGTTCTCCGGGAAGCGTTAATGCAACGTGGGATTTCTATATCGAGGGCGTCCGGCACAACTTTACGTTCGGAAAACGTTCGACGACCACTCTGACACTATCCAGGGGGCTTCCGACATCGGTCTATGGGGACTTGACCCTCCTGTTCGATATTCTCACCGGAAATGCCCAAAGGATAAACGGGGAATACAAAACGCTCAGTACGTCCTACGGATCTCCGTTAACGTATGCAACTTACAGCCAATCGATCAGTATCTTGAAAAATCTGAATCTGACCGATTTCAACACACCGAAGGCATGACGATGGAAAACGATTTTCCCAGACACGAACTCGGGGTCGCGCAGGTCATCAAGCATATTCCGGACAAACACGCCGTGCAGGTGCTGTTCCGATCCGGACAGGCTCTGGGAACTCCGGTCTATGTCCTGTGTCCGGGAGCGGCGGACGGATACCGAATCTTCCAGACGGAACTTCCGACTCTGGGATCGTGGGGGGTCGTTCTGATCCCGGACGGAGACGACCGGAACGCCGTCTGGATGGGATCGATCAACGCATGGGAACTGGACGCCATCAACAACAATCCCAACAGTCCCGATCCCTACATGCGCTATCTGGCCCATTACAGCGGATTTTACGAACTGCTGGATCAGAACGGAAACCAGTTCGTCCGGTTTCCGGACGGAACGTCCCTTCAAATCGGATCGTCCATCACTCCCCCGACCGTCTACCGGCACACGATGGGAGGATCGAACGGGGAACAGCGGGTCGCCGTCCCATATCCGGATTCGGAAAGGGTGAAGACTCGCCCTTCCCCCTTCAACGTCCTGTTTTCGCACCCCAGCGGAACGGACATCGCCATCGATCCGTCCGGGAATCTGACGGCCACCTTGGGATCCGGATCGACCGGAACCTTGCAGACGCAAAACGGAACCTACTTCCTAAAATTAGATCAGAATGGAAATTTAACCATCAACGCCCTGACAGCGACCGTGGAAACTCCTGCCGGGAATTCGATCAATCTGGACACTTCCGGAGATGTCAATGTGACAGCCGCCGCCGACGTCGACATCAACGCCACCTCGGACGTCAACGTCGTAGCCGCCCTGATCAATCTTCTGGCTCCGATTGTTCTGGGAACGTCCAGCGGAGGAGAGGCGTCTTCCAAGGGGCCGATCACGTTGACCGTTCCTTCGGGAGACACCGTGTCCGTCGGATCCGGATCGGCTTTCCTTCAACTGGTGACGTCCGCTTTCGTCACGATTTTCAACAATCATATCCATAACGGGGTCAACGGACCCACCAGCGCCCCGACGACCCAGATGGGAAGTTCGCAGTTGACCCAGAATCTTTTAGGATCCTGAGAGAGGATACCGTTGAGCTTTTTCTATTTCCCTCCCAAATTTTCGGCCCAGAGCGCAACGTGCGTTCCTTTGGGATCCAGCCTCCTCGTACCGTCATGGAAGGATTCCAACCTGTTCACGTTCAACGGGGCTTCCATTTCGCAATCGTCCCTTTCCCTGCCGATTACGTCCTCTCTCGGGGCCTCCTCTTCCGCTTTCGCATCCGGAGGAAACTGCTACATCACCGGATGGGACAAATGGATTGCGGAAATCGACCCGTCCGGATCGATGACATCGTACGAAGTTCCGGACGGGATTTTTATGAACGGGTGTTCCCTGTTGTCGGGAACGCTCTACGTCATGCAGTCGGACGGGACTTTGGGACTGTTGACGTCCGGAGGGTATGGGCAGACGAACATTCAAACGGGAAACTATTGCCGGTCCCTGCAAACGGACGGATCGTCCCTCTATACGCTGGTCAACACGTCCGGAGGCCCTTCTGTCGGGATCCTGTCTCTCACCACACAAACATCCGGATCGTTCGATCTTCTTTCCGTTCCCTTGCAAAATACGACCGGCTTGGCCCTGTCCGGAAGGAACATCGGAGTGATCGGTTACGATTCCTTGCAAATTGATCAGTCTTTTACGGACGTCACCCCGACAATCGTCAGCGGAACAACGACAAACTGGATCGGGGTTTCCGCTCCCGACAATCTGATCAGCGTGATGTCTTTCGGAAACGACGGGTGGTCGACCGTTTTTACGGTATCCGGAAATTCCGATCCGCAGTATGTTCAGTTCGATCCTGTCGGGGCTTTGGTTTTCGTGTCGAATCCGGATTCCGGGAACTTGCAGATCTTCGGTCTGGTGTCTTCGACGCTGTCGCTTCTGCAAACACTGTCCCTGCCCTCCTGCGGATCGGTTTCCTTCCGTCCGGACGGGGTACAGGCGATTGTGGCCCAAGAAGGGATTTCAACGATTTCCGTTCTGAACACCGTATCGGGAACGTGGTCCGTGGGCCAGACCCTTACAGGGGTTCCGGCGTCGAAAGTTCTTTTTCTTTCCGCTACTCTGTTTGCGGCGGATGTCGGAAATTCCGTTTATTTTTACAAATTGGTGGGACAGACGTGGGAGTTTCTGACATCGATCTCCCTGGATTACGTTCCGCAGGATATCACGTTCGACTCCTACGGATACGTCTATACCTGCGGAACGTCCGGATCGTTCGGACTGGTTTCCCAACTGAATCTCGCTTCGGACACCCTGTCCTTGCAAGCCCAACAGCAGTGGGACGGAAACGCCCTGTCCTTTCTGGAATTCAATACCCAGTTGTCCGTTCTGGACGGGCAGAACAACCAGTTCCGGATTTTTTCCCTGCCCCCCTCTCCCCTGTCCGTGCAGAACATACAGTCTGTCGGAATCGCAAATCCCAACAAGATCCGGATGGGACAGGAATCCGTTTTCACGCTGGCTTCTTCCGGAATACTGGAATACCGATGGGGGCCTCCGTTCAGTCTCGTTCCCAGACGGCACGGAAAGTTCTCCGTCTACGACGGGACGGAATGGACGACCGTCACGATCCCGAACGTTTATGAACCCATGGCCTGCACGGTCGATTCTTCCGGAAACTTCGACGTCGTCACCGGACAAAACACCTGGGTCGTTTTTTCTTCCGAAGGAAATGTCCAGTCTTCTTCCATTATCGCTCCCTACGACAGCAAAACCGCTTCCGTGCCTTTGGGAATCGGTTTTCTGTTCTGGTGGAACGGCAATCTGTACGGAACGACCCCCATCGGGTCGGCACTGATACAGCTATGAGGGTAATCCTATGTCTTCCCTGACGCCTCCCGGCATGATCATGCCTTCCGGATCGACATCTTTGGGAACGCCCGGAGTGACGAATCCCGTCAACAGTTTTTTCAACAATGCCTCGATCCAGCGATACCGGAACGTTCCGGTCATCAATCGGATTTCCAACCTGTTCAGTCTGCGTCTGTTGCAAAAAAACAAGATCAGCAACACGCAGGTTCCCGTTACCCAATACTTCTTTCCCATCAGCCCGACGGGGTTGACCAAAACGGTCCCCGTCCTGAACGAACCTTATGCAATACGGGGAAGTCATACGACCGGGGGCGTCCAGTACGATGTCGACATATATGGACAAAGTCCACCGATCTTTTCGATCAACGGGACGACGGGGTGGCAGTACCATTCGACGGACGGAAACAAGTATACCGGGCTGGCATCCTTCCATCAGTTGCAGAAGTTTTTTCAGGAATACCATTTCCTGGTTCTTCAGGCGTCTTCGCAGATACGGTACACGATTGAATTCTATGATTATTTCAATAACGAATTCTGGGAAGTGATTCCTATCGATAAATTGATTTTCCAGTTTACGGAAGCGGAGCCACTTTTCGGAAAGTACGGGATCACGTTGCTGGCGACAAAGGAAGTCAAAACCCCCATTTCCAAGATCGTCCTGAAAAATCCTGTTTCACAGGCTCTGGGCCAGATCGTGACCGGAGCGGTCAACACTCTCGTGGGAACGGCGTCTTCTGTCGTCAATCTGGGAACTGTCTTCAGTTAGGATCGACCATGCCCCTGTTTCCGACAAATCAGACGGTCTACAACACCTTCTTTCAGGCGTTGACCTATCTGAACAACAATTTCGACAACAAGGTTCCGATCAATTCCTACCCTCTTCTGATCGGAGTGGCCCAGACGTGCCGGGATCTGAGAAACGCCATGTACGTTTTCGCCATCCCGCAAATGGAAGCGGAAGTGACATACATACAGGAGGTCAGCGCCCTCGTTTCCCTGTCTCCGCAGGATACGGCTTTCGTGTCCAACAGGATAGACGCTCTTCTGTCCCTGATCAAGGGGTTGTCGAACTCCAGCGTCAATCCGGCGCAATACAACCTGTCCAAAATGAACAGTGGATCGTCCGCCGTGAACTTTCCGGATTTCATTTCTTACTTTATGTCGACGATCTGGGAAACTCCCCCGTCCGGACTCACTTCCGGTAATTTTTTGACGCAGGTGCAAAACGAAGCGACAGCGTGGTCCAATTTTTTGAACGCCCTGTCCTTTCAGAGAATCAACTACAACAGCGAACAGTATACGGCCGTCAACGTCATGAAGGATGCGACGGAAAACGTCGCCAACCAGCTTTCCATCCAGTCCTTTTCCAATACGATGCCTCTGGCGGAAAGCTGGAACACCCTCTGTTTCCTGCAAGCGGCGTGGGATTTTTTCCTTCTGTTCATCAGCGATCCGACAAACGCCTACTTGCAGTCTTTTCAGGCCGCCGTCTATCGGATGGATCTGCTGGCCGAAAACGTCAACGCAACGATTGCGAACATCCGGCAGACGTTCCGGAGCAGTCTTCTGACCGGGGTCGTCTACGAAAACGACAATCTGATGACGTTCGCCAATCGGAACCTTCAGGACTATTCCCGATGGACCGACGTGGCGACAACGAACAGTCTGTTGCCTCCCTATATTTCTACGAACGGCCAGAGCGGAACAACGTCTCCCGGACAATCCCTTATCTTGCCGACAACGATAGGATCGTCCAAAGTGGGATCGTCTTCTTTCGTCTCCATCCTGCAAAACTACCAACTGGACTATTTGGGTACGGATCTGTTTTTCGGGGATGTCGGAAAACCGATGCCGACATGGACGGGAGATTTTACATTAATCTTCGGCTATCAAAATCTTGTGGAATCGATTGGACGAAGAATTG
>SCLJ03000279.1_pt1 | contig 15046 bp, 21 predicted proteins | sample 7267891 | NCBI WGS metagenome assembly SCLJ03 (sample SAMN10721082, study PRJNA514188) | viral metagenome | isolation source: depth-stratified mine tailings core B | place: China: Fankou Pb/Zn Mine tailings
TCTGTGCCAGCCTGTATTCCTGAAGGTATTCCTCATCATGGTGCGCTGACATGATCTGGTGCAGAGCCTTCAGCTTCTCACCCCAGTGGTAAAGGTTCCTTGGATTGTGTGGTGTTTCTCCGGGGAATTCGGAGGCCTTCACAAGAAGGTCATAGAGTAGCCTGAGGCCCTCAGGTGTTTCTGTGTCACTCATTTCCGGTCCTCCTTAATATGAATCTTGGCCTGTCAGGCAGGTATGCAAGGCTTATTCCTGTCTTTTCATCGCTTGTGGGGATCTGACGGTGCTGCTCAACAAATATTGCATCAAGCGGAGGTGCACGCTCCCCCTCATCCTCCTCTTCCCTGTTTGCCTGATAAAGATGGGCAATGAACTCATTTTCCCGCATCTCAGGCAGTGAGAAGAACAGATCCCGGAAGGCATGCTCCTTTGGCCAGTCCTTCACGATGTTTCTTGGCGTACCTGATCACCTCTCTTCTTTATCAGGGCATCAAGATACTGGGGATTCTTGAGCAGTTCCTCCACCTCCTCCTCATATACCCTGTTCTCCTCCTCTGTGAGCCTTTCCTTCCTCAGCACGGACATAATGCTGTCCCTGTGTGCTGAAGTAATGGCCTCAATGAGCTCACGGGACTGCCTTGTGCCCTCCGTGATTGATTTAACATCACCTGTCTGTTTGAGCTTCGCAACCTCCAGAAGGGAATCCTTGAGCATTGTCGTGAGATCATCAAGAACTGACTGGAACATGGCGTACTTTGCCCTGTTGTAGTGCGCCCACGCTATGTCCACAAACCAGGGGATGCTGCTACCTTCAAGATATTTGACCTCAACACACCAGTATGTGATTCTGCCATTGATTCTCCCTGATTCCAGAGTAAGCCCGGTCTTCTTTTCCACCAATGACCAGATCTCATCGCTGACGAACATCCGCTCCCAGTCCATGAAATCCGATGTCGGGACCATGATGAAGACACCATTCCTGGTCCTGAGGGTTCTGGAATAGAAGTAGATCATAGGGAGATAGACAAGTATGGAGACCATAGTGTATATGGGGCCCACAAGATCATATTCCACATATGCAAGGATCCCGCCGATGATAAGCTGAGGGAGCATGGCCTTTATCAGAGAGCGGAAGGATACGAACCTGGTGAGCCTTGCAATGTTCTCCCCTGATTTTGTCTGGAAAGCCTTTCTTAGCTCCTCCCTTCTCTGCTCTTCCGACTGGTGGGACTTCTCGAATGCCTTCTCCCGCCTGCGCTCCCAGAATCCCCTTCCCATAGCGTCCTTCATATCCTGATGGCCTCCCTTCTTTCCTTCTCGAGGAGATATTTCCTGGCAGTGAACAGAGATATGAGAATAGCGAATGCACTGGCCACAAATGCCCTTGCTATTCCATACTCATACTCAGCAAGGGTGTACTGCAATGCTGGAGGCTTCGGGCCATAGTATTTCTGAATAGGGATTGTGGCGATGAGCTCCTTGGGATATTTGTAAACCTTGCTTCCCAGCCCTATGATGACCGATGCTGAGGATCCGGAGACATTGAAGTCCACTGTTTTTGTTCCGAAAACATATCCTGATAGGATCTCCTGGCCATTAACATATATGGAATATGATTCATTCTGAGTAGATTTCATGCTTACAATCCAGTGTGGATACATCAGCGCCCCTGATGTCCCGGATGCCATGGTTAGGAACTGGTCCTGTCCTGGATAGGATGATGAGACGCTCACGGATTCGATTGATTTGTTTGACAGAAGGGCTGTCAGGATGTCTGAGAATGTGTAAGCGGTCCCTGCAAATATGAGGGTAGCATTGGCATAAGTTCCTGCCGGAAGATTCCATGAATAGGAGAAGTTGAATGCACCCAGTGAATCACCTGACTCCACAGTGGATCCATTGATCTGGAATGAGAAATGGCCCGAACCATACAGATAGATATGCCAGTCCGGATAGACCTGATCTCCGGAGGAATTGACAGGCACATAGAGGTCCTGATTTCCGCCATTAAGAGTGGAATAGACAATTACATGGGGTGAGGGTACACCTGATGCATAGGCTCCAGGAATCAAAATAACGGAAATTATGCCCATCAAAACCATCACTGGTATGATTTTACCTCCTGCCGTGATAAATCCCCTCTTTTGCCTCCATTTCAGCTCTCCTGAACGATCTGGATATGATCCTTCTCCTGATCTCGTCTATCCTCTTCCTTATCTTGGCACGAATCTGTGAATTGCTTGATGCCATTCCGAACATGATCATTCCGGCTGTTGTGTTATTCCCTGCTGGAGATGATGGGGAAAAGAACTGCCTGAACACATGCTCCAGCACCGGAAGGGTTATCCCCAGCCTGAAGAGGATGAAGAAGCCTATGATTATGACGAATACGGCTATTGCTGCATCCGTTATCTTTCCCATCAATTTACCCCCTTTATGGTCTCGTTGAGTTTCTTAATAATCTCCCATTCCCTCTCTGACATTCTGGGTGCAACGAGGCTGGTATACTGCACATCCCCATTTCCGGCGGACATCTCAATCGGATAATCGGATCTGGCCCTGACAAAGAGAGAACCGCTGAATTTGTTTTCCCTGCTGATCTTCCTCAGGTCATTCAGTGACCTCTTGATGTAGTCAGGAGGGAGATGGGTGGTGATGGTCTCCCTGTTTGGATTCTGTATCGGGAGCCTTATGGGATCTCCAAGAATGATGAGGGAACCTGTCTCCCTGTCCTCACCCCTCAGGAAAAGATAGGCATCATGGCTGCCTTCAGGTTTGTGTATAACAACATCAGTGGCATCCTTGTGTTCTCTGAGTTCCCGGAGGAAATCCATCTGCTGGTCCTTTCCAAGAGTGAATTGTGCACCGTGGGAATACTCATAGGAAAGGGCCGGTACTCGAATCTTCTGCCCTACAGGATTCTCCTCGCCGGAAACCTGCCCGTTGAGGGTGGCATAGAGCATCATGATGTGGGCATCGTCAATGGACACTGCATAAGTCTTCCCGTCCTTTGAATAGATGGAGAGCGGTGAGAAGTGTCTGGCGATCAGAGGGGCCATAGTTGACTTCACCTTTTCAACTTCATTGATTGTCAGTGGATCTGAGGATGCATCCTTTGGGCTGTTGACCGGTTCCGGATTGTTTTCAGTATTCTCCTGAGTGGAATCAGTTCCAACGGCCTCATACGGTGCGTAGAGGTCCAGCTTTTTGTTTGTCTTTATGAGCCTTGCCCTCTTCCCCTCCTTTCTGAGAGCCAATACATCCTCATAGGCCAGTTTTCTGGTGACTCCAAAAGGCTGCCTCTTCTTGATTGGATAGACCTGCCTGTCCTTCCCTTTTCCCTTAGTCCTGAATTCAGTCATTTCTTTTTCCTCCAGATACAAATTGAATGTCCCGCACGATCCTTGCCTTCAGTTCCGGTTTGTTATAATCGAGCCGGTACAGTTCTCCAAGTTTCCTGAGCGTCTCCTTCATTCCGTACTTCCGGACTGCCCTGTTTAGCGCCGCATGTTTCATGGACTCCGGTTCGCTGATGTGGTATCCAAGATCTGTCAGCGATCCTGGATGCCTTATGCCAACACCTGTGAGGTCCTCGATCTCCTTTGCAGTAAGCTTCCTTGATATTGCCTGCCCTTTCCTTCTGTTGCCTTTGGGGTAAACCCTTCCATCTTTCCTTCTTCCAAACTCCGTCATTGTTCTTTCCTCCAGTTAATTGAAAAATATTCCCCGTTTCCGGGGTTTTAAATCATCTCCTCTTTGGTTTTCTTGCCCTCTTCTTCTTGGACTTTTTTCCATTTCTCTTCTGCTGCTTTTTCTGTTTTTTGACCATCTTATCACCTCCTTTGCAGTTATGTCCCTTACCTGCCTCCCTTCCTCCCCTTAAGAACTATCCTTTCACGCTTACCTTTTGGACTCAGCCCCTGCACTATGAGATCAGGATTGTCCTGCCTTCTGAGGGAGGCATATGCGATGACCAGACCGCCGAGAGTCAGAATGGTGATCAGGAAGTTGCTGAATCCTCCAAAGAATGATATCACATCAGCCAGTGAAAACGTGGATGAGGAATACTGCGATGTCACAGAGAATGGCACAGATATGTGGTTGCTCTGTGAGTTGTTGTTGAATGCTACGATACTGATTCCATAGGTACCTGCGGAATAGTCCCTCTGATCCATTGTCAGATTGAAGTATGCCAGTTCACCCGATGCTGTGTATGTGGAATTGGTCTCAGAAATGTTCAGGGGAGTTGCCCCTAAGAAGGCCTCAACCGCTACAATTCCGTTTGAGGAAAGGACCTTGACAGTGTAGTAATCCATAGGTCCTGAGACAGTTTTTGAATAGGATATGGCAATGCTGCTGTTTGATCCCTGAGGAAGCACCTCAATAGTTCTTTGTAATGTTGATGATGCGCCAAGGCCATCCGTTACAGTGACTGAAACTGAGTAATTGCCAGGATTCTGGAAATAATACAGGACTGACTGGCCTGATTCCGATGTGCCGTTTATGTCCCAGGAATATGTGAATGAACTACTGTCCGGGGCAGTTGCAGAGGCATTGAGAGCAAGCATTGTGCCCTCAGGTATTACGGAAGGAGGGCTGAACGATACTGAAGGTATGGCAGGAACCATCCTTACTGTCAGATCCTGCGTCCATGTTTTCCCGTTCCCGTATGAGAATATGGCAATTACTGTGTTGAGCTCATTATATACCGGGAACCTGTAGGATATATTCATTCCCGTTATTGTCTGGCCATTTGGGAATGACCACGACATGTTGTATGGGCCTGCGGCATCCCAGTTAGGGACGGCTCTGAAGTGGAATGCCTGAGTGATGTTCAGTTTTGAAGAATAAAGGAAACTTACAGGTGGTGGAAGGCTCTGAACTGAAAGGTTGGCATATCCCGTGGCACCATTCGCTGATGTGACAACAAAATGGACTGAGTAATTTCCAACAGGGAATGTGTATATAGGGTTCTGCTGCAATGAGTAATGGCCCGGCGAGAAGGTCCAGTTGTATGAATATCCGGATCCGCCAAGGACGGATGAAGAGAACTGCACTGAAAGAGGGCCAAGGCCTGAAGTCGTATTGGCAGCTATTGCCACGTAAAGGCCAACATCGATTGAGAAATTCCTTGTTTCAGTGAAACCACCGTTGTCTGAAACCTGTACTTCGAATGTCTCTGGACCCGATGAAGAAAAGACGTGGGATATGGATGTGCCGATTTCATGCTGCCCTGACGGGAATATCCAGCTTATCTGGTATGGAGAGATTCCGCCGGTTATGTTTGCATTCAGGGAGAATGGCCTGGATACCACGGGTTCCCCTGCCCATGATACCGATACGGTGGGGTCGGGATGCACATCCACCGTTATTGATGAGGAAGCATCCTTACCGAATGAATCGGATATGATAAGCTGGACTGAATAATTCCCCGGTGTCCTGAAAGCATAGGAGACTGTGCTGTTGTCAAACTCGTGCCCTGCTATGATCCACTCATATCCATAGGGGCCTATGCCTCCAAAGCCTGATGCCCTGAACTGATCGCTTACATTGGCATCCAGGTCTTCTGATGAGGCTATGATCGTAGCACTTGGGTATGAAGCCACAGTTATGTCGGTAGAATAGGAATCGGAAATACCCTGAGAATCTGTTATTACAAGCCTTACGGGGTAAATGCCGGCACTGCTGAATGACCATGTTATGGAGCTGCTATTACCTTCCAGAGAACCATTGATATACCACTTGTATGTGAAGCCGGGAGTTCCTCCGGTTATGTTTGAATTGAATGTGTCCGTTACATTTGGATCAATATTGCTGTATTCCGGTGCTATCCTTACCTGAGGCAGAGCATTTATTCGTATTCCAATTGATGATGATGCACTGTTTCCCGAACCGTCAGATACCGTCAGTGAAACATTATATGATCCGGGCTGGGAGAATATGTATGTCAGGCTGATCTGATAGCCCACTATCCCGATTCCTGATATGGACCATGTGTAATTGAAGAATGGAGATCCTCCTGAAATTAGTGAGCTGAATTGTACTGGGATCCCTACGTCAGTGGCGTTCAAGGATTCTGAAATCCTCGCCCTGGGAAGAGGTTCCACTGTGACATTCAGGTAGGCATATGCCTTGGATCCCTGGCTGTCATCAATCAGGAGGGAGATGTTGTATTTCCCTGAGGACGGGAATGAATATTTCAGGTAAAGACCTGCTGAGGTGTTCACACCATTAACGAACCAGTAGTAGTTGTAAGGGGCCGTGCCATAAGATCCATAGCCTTCCCAGTATGTTGTCGTTGATTCGTCAGTTCTGTTAGGGCCTTCAATCAAGGCTGAAGGCTTCTCAATCACCTTTATGGTGATTGATGCGGATGCCTTTTCTCCCAGTGAGTCCTCAATGGAGAGATTCAGGGTGTATGTGCCTGTGGCTGAGAAATTCATATGGAATTCTGCTGAATAGTTGACGATTTTCCCTCCAAGGCTCCAGGTATAGTTGAATGGAGAGGTTCCGCCAGTAATTGACGCTGCGAATGTATCATTAATGTCCTGATCCACCTTTGTGTACGAGGCCTGAATCACCACTGACGGGTCCGCATTCACAACCTCGTTGACCGTGTCCGTTGCAGAGTTTCCGTTTGCATCAGTCACTGTGAGGGATACAGGGAAAGTGCCTGCTGAAGTGAATGTATAGTTGACATATGAAGTAGAGAAAGACTGCCCATTGATGGTCCATGAATAATTGAATGGCCCAGTCCCTCCTGATATGGATGCTGAGAAATTAGCCCATATTCCGACATCAGTGGGATTATGGTCAACATGAATGACAACTGACGGATCGGGATTTACCGTTTCCTTGAGAGAATAGGATGCGGAATGGCCATCCGAATCCGTGACGGTTACGTTGACATAATATACGCCTGACGCTGAGAATGAATAGGAAAATGATGAAGCAGTGGATTCCTGAACTCCATTTATGGACCAAACATAAGTGTCAGAGCCAGTGCCTCCGGATTCTGAGGATGAAAAGGTCACTGAATTTCCAACATCAGTTGGATTCTGAGAAGAGGATATTGAGATTGACGGGTTTGGATTGATCTTCACTGTAACCGATGCACTGCTCTGCACCCCGACTGAATCCGTTATTGTCACTGTAAGGGTGTATGATCCGGATGAAGCGAAGGAATATGAGAAGTCCTGGGAGGTTGATATCTGCTGGCCATTAAGGGTCCAGGAATATGAATATCCGCCGGTTCCTCCCGATGGTGTTGAGGAGAATTCTATGGGATAATTGACGTCAGCTGAACTTACATTGGATGATGCACTGACAGTTGGATCAGAGTTTACGGTTTCCGCCAGAGTTTTGGAAACAGAATATCCGGCTGCATCTGTGACTGTAAGCTGTACAGAGTATGATCCTGATGAACTGAATGAAACATTGATGTCCTTTGATGAGTAGGTGTTTCCATTGACAGACCAGGAATAGCTGTACCCGGGAGTCCCTCCTGACGCAGATGATGTGAATTCAACAGTCTTCCCTGTATCTGTTGGGTTCTGTGATGATGATATGGAAACCGATGGATCAGTGTTGACTGTCTGAGTCAGGGATGCAGAGGAGGTATAGCCGTTTGTGTCCGTCACAGAATACTCCAGAAGATATGATCCGCTGCTGCTGAATGTATAGGAGAAAGATGATGTGGATCCTGATGCAAGCTGGGAATCGGATGTTGATGTGCCGTCATACAGGACATAGCTGTAAGAGGAGTATGATCCGGTGCCACCTGAGACAGCTGTGCTGAAGTCCACGGACTGGCTAGCATCGGAAGGGTTATGGGATGCAGAAATGGATATAGTTGGATCTGAATCTACGGTGACGCTGGTAGATGCTGAGGTCTGATAACCTGTTGCATCTGTCATGGAAAGCGAAAAATCCGCAGTGCCGGTAGAACTTGGAGTCCATGTTACTGATGAACCTGATGTGGAGGAAAACGACCCGGATGCGCCTGATTCAGACCATGTGTAGGAATACGGAGATTTACCACCACTTACGGAAGCAGAGAGTGATACGGTCTGACCGAGGTCTATGGAGGAAGCTGATGTCGAGATTGATACGGTTGGGGCAGAATTTACTGTAATCGAGCCATCTGACGAATAAGCAGAAGTGTCACAATATATCCTGACTTTCCAGCATTTTGAGCCAGAAGTCGAAAAGGTATGACTCTGTGTCGGAAAAGACCCACTGGTATGGCATAAACTTGGTGTTGTAGAGTATATTGTTTTCCCCTGATAGATAAGAGCAACATGAGGTACGTTACATAACGATGGGCTGAATGAGTAATCCCCAGACCAGTCAACGGTCTGTCCGACATCGAACACAACATTGTTAGCGGTGAAGGAGGCGGTTTCACCTTGTGAAGACAGCGATTCTTTCTGAGAACCCCCTGTGCCTGTACCTGTTGTATCAGGAATAACTATGTCCCATCCTGAGTTAGGATTCCACTGGCTCAGTGCCTGGAACCCTATTATCCCTATACCGGAGAGGATCATCACCGTTGCAAAAGCAAAGGCAATGCCGACTTTCTTTCTATGCGACCATTTGATTCCATTATCTTTCAGAATTTTCTTCATTGAGCTGCCTCCATAGCATTTAGAACTGCTGTTTCCGCACTGAAGATGTATGTGTTGTTCACAGCCCCGCCATTGAGCAGTTGTGAGGATGACAATCCCTTGAGTTCAGAGGGATTAAAGAGGGGACCATCCAATGCCCATGCTCCTTTTGGGCCGGTAATGATCACATTGGTGTTGATGTGCCCATTTGCAATACCGGATGCCTGTCCATTGAATCCCTGAGTTGGCACTGTCTTCATAATATCATATTCCAGAGCATAGACAGAAGATGGGAGGGAGCTCTGTAATGCTGATAGGCCGTATGAAAGGAGATTGCCCTGTATAGGCTGATTCTTTATTGTCCCCGTCATTGTCTGATTGTATAAGTACAGGGGAATGAAAGAGACATTCTGAAAGAATACGGAATGGTAAAATATCAAGCCAGGAGTATTTGGATAGACATCAGTTTGTGAGGAATAATGCGCAGCAGGATATGTCAGAGATGCATTTCCCTCATGCTCAAGTGCGAGATAAAAGGCCCATGAATCTGTTGCACCTATGGGACATCCGTACCAAGAAACATAGTAGATTTTGACGGAGGCGCCAAAATTCCTGTCCGATACCTGAACAAACTTTCCCCAGGGCATCTCACTTGGAGGCTTGAAACCTGAATTTGAGGATTGCAGGTGAAGAGGAATCATCCCGGTGGAAAGAAGCAGGACCACTGCCACAACTGAGACTGATGGGAATACCACTATCCTGAACTTCTTTTTCTTTCTCTCAATTTCCTGCTGCCTCCTAAGCTCTTCCTGTTTACGTTTATTCAAAGAGCATCACCTAAACAAAAGAACCGACAACCGGTGTATCCTTTACCAGCTGGAAAGCCAGGAATCCTACACCGATCACAAGGGCTGTACCGATGACAAAAACCGGAATTGCAAAGGGACCCATTGCTATGGCAATATCGATCAGCCATCCCACAATGTCCTGAAACACTGACATTAGAAGACCGAATACTGAGGATATTACTGTCAGAAGGCCGTTCAGGATATCCGCAAACAGATAGAGCAGGCCATTCTCCAGCTGGCTCATGAAGGAATTTGTGAGATCCTTGGGATAGTTCCAGGGAAGCCATGGATTCTGCCACCATGCCGTCATTCAGCCCACCACATCCTTTGCTGAATCCAGAAATTCGAAAACTGCAAACAGACCAGCCCCAGTGACACCAACTACCGCTACCAAAACTGAAGGTATCCACATTCCGTACCTTGAAACTGATGCGGCCCAGCTGTAGAACAGAAGTGAAATTTTTGATCCTATCCATCCCATCTCGTACTGGATGTCCGCTGCAAATACCGATGTGACTGAATGAAAGAAGCCCATCAGGACATTCAGCAGTGAGGAGAGGAATGACATTCAAAGACTCACCTAAAGGTCATTCTCCAGCCCTGTCACATCCTTCTCAGCGTCAATGAAGGTGAAAAACAGGTACCCTACAAGAATGGCAAGGCCGAGCCCGACTACAAACATCACAGGGGCCCATACTCCATACCCGGACATTGAGAAGCCGAATGACTGGAACATGAGTATTACGGACTGGCCAAATCCAGACATCATCTCATTGAAGAGGCTGCCAAGGCCTGATGCTATGGATTTGAAGAGCATCAGGACTATTGACCAGAGTCCGGTGAATATTGTGCTTCCAATGGATGAAGATGAGGAAGCTGCGACAACTTTAGCAGCCACGAAGTGGATGAATGTCATGCCTTTTTCCCTCCCTTCTTTCCGAGGGGTGTACCATTCAGTGATATGTCATACACAGAAATCTCCAAAAATGCAGCAGCAAAGAGCAGAACTGCCCCTATGATGTATGAAATCTGCATCACCGGATATGGCCCGAAGACAGTGACAAGGCCATTGTCCCCATATGCTGCAATGGAAAGGCTGATTGATGTCACATTTGCAGTGATCTCAAATGTTACAGGGGAAGACTGGTTCCCTGAGAGAAGAGCCGGTGAAATCGCAAATGCAAGCGTTGTGTTATTGAGTGCGGATCCACTGGCTATCGGTGCGAAGTGAGTTTCATTGCCGGTTCCAATGGTGACATTGAAGTACTTTACATTCGTGGCCAATACAACCTTTGAAACAGCGAAATTATTGAGCTCCGCAAGAGTAAGGTTGCTCTGCACATACACGGTGTGAGAATATGTAGTGGTGTTGTTCACTGTGCTTGAAGGGAAATCAAAGGTTGCCGTGCCGTTTGCCTGTCCGAAAGGAACCGGCCCTGATGAGCCTGAAACATATTCAACGACACTCTGGTCCTGAAGCACATGGGAACTGTCATGGCCGGATACGAAAAGGCCTCCAAGGCCTGCACCAATTGGAACTATGAGGATTGCAACAATGAATATGACCAGAAGAGCAAGCATTCCCCTTGCACCCTTGGACGTGCCGGATTCAGATCTTGTGAGGGCTATGGCTTTGCCGGACTTCTGTCCCCTGAATCCATGCTTATGGGACCATGCAGCGTTCCATGTCACAGCGAGACCGGCTGCCAATACTGCAACTAGAAAGAGTAAAGCATCCGGATTCCCGTTGAATGCTGGTTCAATCACATATTTGCCAAAATTGAACATGTATCCAAGAAGTCCACCCAGGAATGCACCTACTATGAATGCAGGTATGATGCGGACCAGAAGATCTGAGATTGTTCTGCCGGGCGGGGTGAAAAACTCAACTATTGCCCAGATGATTGCCCCCATCAATATCGCTGGTGCCACTATACCCTGTGTCAGAATGACAGTGTGATGCAAAATCACTAACTGCGGCCTCGAGAGAAGGGACACAAGCAACAGGAATGTGCCAAACAGAGCGACTATTACTGCACCAAGGGACCAGTTGGGGTTATTCCATCTCTTTCCAGAACCGTTATTCTTTGCGGAATTCTTTTTCATGAGGTTTCCTCCGCAAACCGGAAGAAACGGAAACCCCAGCTAATCGGAGGAATAGAGCTTCCGCTTCTCCGATTAGCTTTACTATTGGTATAAGGTGGAAGCATAAATACAGTTTAGTTTCAGTCTTATGATTTCACCCTGTAGTAAGGCTTAATTCTTGATTTACCAACTGTTATTCTAATTAAATGCCCATCTCTGTGAAGGTCTAGGAGAACTTTAGAAGCTTTCTGTGGGGAAATACCTGTCTTTTTGGCTATCCTTGAAGACCTGAAATAAAAATTTGGATATCTCCCCATATACTGGAGTATCCTGAAAGAACAGTCATTACCTGGATTGTCTCGGCTTTCCTCCCCAATCTCCATTATGAACCACCTGTTACATCAAGAGAGAGAATGTGCTGCCTATCCAATAGGATAGAAAAAAGACCTGACAGATCGGCGCCGTCTTTAATACGCAAAGGGGAAGGCCTCGCAGGAAAATGGAAATATCTCCATTCTTTCCGGCTGAACCTAACAACATAGAAGATCTCAAGCCAGGGAAATCTCTCTTTTTTCTCCTTAAGAGCCTTCCACTGCTGCTCTCCCTTACCGGAATGCTGCTTGAATGAGAATGAATTACCCTTTGGATCCTTTATCTCAATGATCACATTTGGAGGCACAATGATGTCTCCAGGTCTCGTGGGAGATCCATGCTCCGCTTCGATTCCATGCTGGAGGAGCATCTTTAACAGGATGCCTTCTGCAGCTGATCCCTTGGGGGTCAACTCGAATCACCTGCCAGGGAGAAGAAAAATAATTCATCCTCAGTCAGTGGAGGCATGACCTCGATGACTTCCTCTATCTTCCAGGTTCCTGGATCATGGTTGCAGGATGGGCATTCAGGCCTGTAATTATGATAAAAATCCTTTTCAGCATCATATCCAAGTGAACAGTTCTTAGTCCAGGTCCAGCCGCAATCAAGACAGGCAACCTTCGCAAGTGTCATTTCTCTGATGCCTCCAGATCGTTCACAATGTCATAGGTCTGATCGAAAATATCACGCCTGCAGGGATACTTCTCTCCCATTACGCCTGTGATGATCGCATCCCCTTTTTTGTATTCGACTTTCCCACCAAGTGCCTCAACTTCACCGTCCTCTTCTGCAAACTCAAATTCTATAACGACTGGTTTCTTAATTGCCTTCATTTCAGGGCCTCCTGTTTCAGGGATCCAAGCCATTCCTTCAGCTGGTGCAGCCTCTTCCCTATAGGCCCATGGGCTACCTGCAGGTAGAAATTTTCATCGAGGAAACCCATGAGTTCTTCTGAAACTGCCAGATTGTATGGAAATCCCATACTGATGAATATTTTCCCGGGGTTATGGTTCCTGATGACATTCCTGATCACGTTCTCCACATTCTGCCTCAACCCTGCTGCTCTGGCAACCGTCATGACCTGGTCGTAATACGATATAATCTCTGTAGATCTGATAGGGCCGTATTTTGCCGATATTATCACGATTTCAAGGTTCTCAGCGGAATTTTTCTTTATTACCCTGTAGGCCTGCCCATCGTATAGTTCCATGGCCGGAACATTGTCCAGGTGCTTCTTTGTCTTTGAGCAGCTCATGATTAGAAGGGAGCTCATGGCTTTACCTCCAGCTTCCTCTGAAGGTACACTTTCCTGTCGAGTTTATATGCCTCATCCTGGTCCTTAAATCCCGTCCTGACGTCATCCATAAACTCAAGGATGAATTCCCGGACTGCAGCTGCACATATTTCATCAACCTTCCATGTTTTTGTCCCCTCAGGCGTTTCTATGATAACCTGGGATGTTACGGGCACCGGCTCCCATGGGGGCGGAAAATGCAGGAGGTTATGGCACATCTCGCATTTCAGGTTCATTTCAGGGCCTCCATCACTTCCACCTTGGGCAAAGGAATTTTTATCCCTTTCACAGACAGAATCCGGTTGAACTCATCGCCATTGATTTCCCTATAGTAATAGTAGAAGAAGCTCTTAGGATCCTTAAGTTCAGAGAGGAAACTGTGTACCCTTACCAATGGCCTGTTAAACGATTCATATCTGACGGAATAGACATATCTGTATCCTGAGTGATCGGACTCCCAGTGGCATTCAGGTTCAAAGAACTCATAATCGTTAGCAATTCTTTCGAGTTCATCTATGGAAGGAAATACACCTGACACGATCTCGTTTATGAGAATCTCATAGTCTTTATGCATTTCAAGGGCTATCACTGCCAGAAGGGCAGATACCTCATCCTCATCGAATCCCTCATCACTCAGCAAGCCCGCATCAGACAGAAGATTAATGAACTCCTGGCAGGTTATGTGATACCTCAGAGTCTCATATGGAGCATCATCAAACCATTCGTCATATTCCGGCAGCCTGACATATTTCTCGTATTTCTCGCCTTTCTTAATTTCAGTAGAACAGAAATCGCATTTGTGTGCCTTCTTAGCCACAGGCTGTGACCATGGACTCCTCTCTTCTTTGGGATGTGCAGCATCATACTCATCTTTGAGTTTTCTTGCATATTCCCTGAGAATTTCAGAATCAGCGCTATAATCGAATTTGCTGAAAAACTCAACGGAGCAGGCATTAGAACAGTAAGTCCTCCTTCCTGGCAGCAGTAGATTGCCACAGTTAGCACACATGTGCTTTTCCTTTGCATCTTTCCGTACCCTTTCAGATTCCGCCTTCAGTTCCTGCCTTCTTGCCTCAACCTTTTCTTTTATCTCTTTTCTCATTTCAGGACCTCCATCAATCTGAATGCCTCTTCCGGATTTTCACTGACCTTCTTTCTGGTTCTGGAAATCAGCCCTGAGTATCGTGAGTTCAGAGATTGGAGGTCTTTTGTCAATCTCAATCTCTCCTCTGCAAGTTTTCTTCTCTGTGATCTGTTCTCTCGCTGGAATTTGTTCAGTTCAGATTTTACAGCTTTGATCTGCATATTCAGGTTCTTGATCTGATTATTCAATTCCTTGATTTTCGCATCCGATTCTCGTCCGTGGGAAGAATACTCTGCCTTCAGTTCAAATTCTTTCCTGAGTATTTCCCTTACCCTGTCCTCAGCATCTTTTCTCTCACGAATTAGGTCATCTAAATTCTGAGGCAGCTTTAACAGCGGTTTGTTCAATTCGATCGCTCCTCCTCCACTAATCTGCCTTTTTCAATGGCTTTCCTGAGAACACTTACAAGATATGGTGAATAAGGCCTGACTATCCAGTCCCCGGGCCTTATACCACACTTAGCCTTCTGGAATGACCTGTCCGCTTTGGCACCGTTCCTAATCAGGTCAATGAATTTTCTAAAATCGGCGGTGAGTTTGTAGCGGGCCTCCACCTCATCAACGAAGGCCTTTGGATCCGTCACGGATAAATCCATCCAGTTGTCTGAGAATGAGAACAGGGAGATCACTTTGCATCACCTGTATCAAGGAGGACTGTCCTGTACTGAGGCTCCATTCTGTGTTTTATTTCGGCCTTTAT
>SCLJ03000248.1_pt2 | contig 15016 bp, 16 predicted proteins | sample 7267891 | NCBI WGS metagenome assembly SCLJ03 (sample SAMN10721082, study PRJNA514188) | viral metagenome | isolation source: depth-stratified mine tailings core B | place: China: Fankou Pb/Zn Mine tailings
GCATGAAGAACAAGATGAGCGGTCTGTTGATGGAAGTGGGCGCGCAGTACAACAAGCAGCTCGGCAGTTTGGCTCTGGTTGGCGCGGCTCTTCTTTGCCCTATGCTGGCTATTAGCCAGCAACGACCTTCTGTGATTGAAGCCGTTAACAAAGGGCATGCGGTTGGACACGAACGGGACGGAGTGGATGCGGTTCAGCGAGCACTTACCGCCGGTGGTGACGTGAACGAGAGAGACGAGGGTGGATGGACGCCGTTGATGCACGCTGCCCTGGAATGTCGGGCGCAGATTGTGGGGCTGCTTCTTCAGAGCGGCGCGGATCCCACGCTTCGCGCACACATTGCGCGAACAAATTCCTTCAGTGACCATGGACAGAGCGCGTTGGTGATCGCAGCGGGCTGCTTCATTGCGCGTCGGCGCGCTCAACTCGCCCCCGGCCGAGGAATGCCGCCAGCGTACATCGAATCCGAATTGTCTGCGCCCGAGGCAATCGTCCGCGACCTGATCGCGCACGGTGCTGATGTCAATGCAACCGATACGGATGGACGGACCCCGTTGATGATGGCAGCTATGCAAGGCTGGGTAGGAGTAATCACAAAGTTGCTTGTCAACAAGGCCGCCGTGAACGCTCGCGACCATGAAGGGCGCCTTGCGATTGACTATGCCGACCCTGAGGATCACGAGGTCATAAAGGTCCTTCAAAAAGCAGGATCAGAGGTTCCAACCGGGCATTCTGGCCGCACGATCTGTGACGCCCAGCGTGCCCTTGATTTACCAATCATCGACTGCATCGCTGGACAGCAACTCCGCTCGGTGGTGACGAAATTTCAGAAGGACAATTCGCTTCAGCCCACTGGAGTACTTGACTCAGCAACCCGGAAGGCGCTCAATATCCGTTGAGCAGTGCCGTGGCAGCCCGAAACGCGCCATGATATTTGATCGTTCCACCTGGCAGGTTGGGGGGAGCCGGGGGACGGGGAGCCCGGGGACATCCCCTGCACTCGGAAGAGCTTCCTGAAGCGCCGTAGTAGATCCGCCGAATTGCCCCACGACGTGCTTTGGTCGATCCGTTACGCGTTCGGCCCACGCATCGGCAAGTGCGTCAGCGGGGCCAGACATTCATTTGCGGGAACAGCATAGAGCCGTCCACGAAGATTGAATTTGAGTAAACCGGCCGGCCTCGAAACAGACGGTGTGGCACATAGGGAGGCGAGCCCCCCTGTTGCAGTCCCCAGGTAAGCGAGGAACGGCCGGTGGATCGCTGACAAATCGTCGCCTGGCTGCACACCCTCGGTGGTTGTTTGTATGCGTCCGGTGAACCCAGGCCGGACCCCGGCGTGAGGGTACACGTGGGCGACGGCGACCGAGGTCATGCGGTCGGGGTGCTCTGAACAGTTGCCCATTTGTCGGGTAGCAGTTCCGCGAGCCGGTTCTGCGGGTGCCCGGCGATGCGCTCCAGCAAGTCCCGCATGTAGGCGAAGGGATCAATATGCAGCCGCTTGGCACTCGTGATCAGGCTGCACAGGATCGCTGCGGTGCGGCCGCCATTATCGCTGCCGAAGAACGTCCAGTTGCGGCGACCGACGGCGAAGCCACGAAGACTGCGTTCGGCACCGTTGTTATCTATCTCCAGATCCCCATCCTCGCAATAGCGCTCCAGGGCCTTCCAGTTCGACAACGTGTAAGCGATCGCCTGCCCTTCCGGGCTCTTGGGCAGCACCTTCGGTTGCTCCCGCTCCAGGTAGCTGCGGATGTCCTGGAGAATGGGAAGCGACTTGGCCAGGCGCAGTGCCCGCCGTTGCTCGCCGCTCCAGTTCTGCTCACGGGCTTCCCGCTCTACGTCATAGAGCAACCGCACGTAGGCCAGCATCACCATCGAGCGCATGATATCGGACGTCTGCGCCTCATAAAACCGGCGGCGCGCGTGAGCCCAGCAGGCCACCTCGACAATGCCGCGTTCGGGCTCCACATATAAGTGGTCGTAGCCCGAGTACGCATCGGCCTGCAGATATCCGGTGAACTTTTTCAAAAACGCATCCGGGCCATCCCGGCTCCGCGTGGGTGTGTAGTCGTAAACCGTATACGGGTTCTCCTGGTTCCCGACATAAGTCCAGATGCGGCCGGTGCGCGTGCGCGGCAAGTCCGGATCCAGCACCGGCACAGGCGTGTCATCGGTTTGCACACTTTTGGAACTCACTACCCGCTGCTTCATGAGATCGAATAACGGGCTGGCCAGATCAGCGCTCTGTCGCATCCAGTCGCACATCGTCTGCCGTGACAAGTCCACGCCCTGACGCTTGTAGATTTCTTCCTGCCGATGCAGCGGGACGTGATCACCGTATTTGCTGACCGCCACCTGCGCCAGCAGACCCGGCCCGGGCAGCCCTTTCTGGATCGGTGCGATAGGCTTTTCCGCGGTGACCAGCGTGCACCCTTTCGGGCAGGCATATTTCTGGCAGGCTTCTTCGATCACCTGGAACGAGGCCGGCACATACTCCAGCCGCTCGCTGACCTCTTCCCCGATGTGTTTCAGTTCGCCCTGGCATTGCGGGCAGCGCCGTTCGGATTCCGGGAGATCGTAAACCGTGCGCCGGCGTTCCAGCGATTGCGGCAGCGGCTGCCGGCCATGACCTTTCGGCTTCGGCTTGGCAGCGGACGTCTTCTCAGCGGCCCCGTCCTGCTCGGCAGCATCTATGGTTGGCGCGGGCTTGCCGGCTTGGACCAGTTCGGCGGCGAACAGGAACAACTGGTTCTCGTCGACGCGCTCGCGTTTCTGCCCATACCGCCAGCGCAGCAACTGCTCCAGCCAATGCTGCATCTGCTTCAGGCGCCGGTCCTTGGCATCCAATTCTGAAACCAGACCGATCACCAATTGCTGCAGAGCCGTCACATCCTTCGGCAGATTGTGGGGATCGATCTCCATCTCTGCGGAAAAGCATAACCGCAGAGCGCACGCGAATCAATCTAGAAAAAATCAAATTCCTATGCTATTGTTTTTTGTATCTGCGGCTCCGCCGCAGGCTCGCTGTTTTGGCTTTCCACTGCTGGCGGCAGAGCGTAGCGCTTGCGGCGCTTGACCTGCTGCCAGTCGTACCCGTCCGGCGATCCCATCTTCCGTGAATGAGTAGATGCGGGCATACTTCGTGGTGGACAGGTGAGGTGTGTACGTGTCCACTGGAGGAGTTGATGAAGCGTGGCGCGCAGGATGTGGAGAAGACGCGGTTCTGGCGGAAGACGATTCGGGAAGCGGCGCGGAGCGGCATATCGGTGCGGGAGTTCTGCCGGCAGCAGGAACTGAAGGAGCCGCAGTTCTATTGGTGGCAGCGAAAGCTGTCCGCCACGAAGCGGCCGGCAAAGAAGAGCGCGGCGCCGACGACGTTCGCGCTGGTGAGCGGTGAGACGGGAGCGGGCGACGCGGGAATCGAGTTGGTGTTGGCCGGCGGGCGGCGGCTGCGGATCGCTCGCGGCGTGGATGAAGCCACGTTGCGGACCGTGTTGGCGGCGGTGGAATCGGAAGAATGTTGAGCTTCCCGGCGGCGATTCGCGTGTACCTGTGCACGGTCGCCTGCGACATGCGGCGGAGCTTCGACGGCTTGGCCATGATGGCCGAACATATCGTCCAGTGCAATCCGTTGTCGGGCCATCTGCTGGTATTCTGCAACAAGCGCAGTGATCGGCTGAAGATTTTGTATTGGGATCGCGACGGCTGGGTCATCTGGTATAAACGGCTCGAGGCCGGGACGTTCGATTTCCCCTTCGCCACGACGGGCCGTCGCGAGATCGCCGCCTGGGAACTGGGCGTGCTATTGGAAGGCATCGACCTCGTCAAAGGGCGGCGGCGCAAGCGTTACGCGCGCGCCGAGCGCAACGACGAAGCCGCGCCACTGTTGTCCGCGTAAAAACAATCGCACATATATCTGTTTTGTATTGATATTCACTTCTATTTCGGATAACTTACTCTTGTACACGTAAGTGATGCCGATCGATCCCAACAACCTGCCGACCGACGCCGCCGCACTGAAGCGATTGCTGCTGCAGACGTTGGTGAAGCTCGATGCCGCCGAGGAGCAACTGGTGGCGAAGAACCAGGAGTTGGCACGGGTCCGGCACTGGCTCGAACAGTTGCTGCGGTATCGCTACGGGCACAAGCGCGAGCGCGTCGACGAGAACCAGTTGTTCCTGTTCGCCGTTGAGCTGGCCAGTCTGGGGCAGGAGCCGCCGGAAGAGCCGAAGCAGGAAGAAGAGAAGCCCCGGCGCGAGGTGAAGGGGCACGGCCGGCAGCGGCTGCCGAAGTCGCTCGAACGGCGGCGCGTGGTGTTCGACTTACCCGAAGCGGAGCGCTCCTGCCCGTGCTGCCGCGGTGAACTGCGGCACATCGGCGAGGAAGTCAGCGAGCGACTGGAATATGTGCCGGCTTCGTTGCACGTGATCGAAGAAGCCTGCCAGAAGTATGCGTGCTGCAAGGGTTGCACGGTGGTAACGGCGAGCAAGCCACCGGCGCCCGTGGAAAAGGGCATGGCGGGGCCGGGGCTTCTCGCCCATGTGGCCGTCACGAAATATGGGGACCACGTTCCGCTGAACCGCCAGGAATCGATTCTGGCGCGCCACGGCGTGAACCTCTCACGCAAAACGATGTGCGATTGGATGCGGCAATGCGCCGAGTTAGTAACTCCGCTCTACGAACTCATGAAGGAGCGGGTACTCAACTCCAAGGTGGTGCAAACCGATGACACGCCGGTCCCCGTACTCGACCCCGACCGGCCGATGACGCGAACCGCGCGGGTGTGGACCTACGTGGGTGATCGCGAACATCCCTACACCGTCTACGACTACACACCCGACCGCGCACGCGCCGGCCCCGACGCGTTCCTGAAGCCTTTCCACGGATATCTGCAGGCCGATGCGTATAGCGGTTACGATGCCATTTTCAAGGACGCCAATCGCGGCATCACCGAGGTTGCCTGTATGGCCCACATGCGCCGCTACTTCTATGAGGCACAGACGTCTGATATTCGGCGCGCGATGGTGATGATGGCCTACATCCACCTGCTCTACGACATCGAACGCCAGGCCGTTGAGGAGGAGATGAACGCCGCCGAACGCCTGGCGCTCCGCCGCGAGCGCGCCGTGCCGATCCTCGACGACATGAAGTCGTACCTCGACCGCGAGCGCACCCAGGTACTGCCCAAGAGTCCCATCGGCCAAGCGATCTCCTACGCGTTATCGAACTGGGATGCGCTGATCCGTTATTGCGAAGACGGCGACCTTGCCGTCGACAACAATCATTCCGAGAGGAGCCTGCGCGGCTTCGCCGTGGGCCGCCGCAACTGGACCTTCTTTGGCAGCGATAATGGCGGCCATACCGCCGCCATTCTGGTCACCCTGATCGAGAGCGCCAAGCGCCACCACATCGACCCCTTCGCCTACCTCCGCGACATCTTCCAGCGCATCAGCACCCATCCCAGACACGAACTCGATCAACTCCTCCCCGATCACTGGAAAACCGCTCCAGCCCCAGCCGCGTAGACCTCCGTCCTGCCTTCCGCATCCCGGCAAGCCCGCCCCTGGGTTGGCCGGACGGGTACGCCAGTCGATCCCTTCCAGCAGCACTCCCAGCTCCCACGCGGCGATCTCCTTGCGCCCGGTCTCGGCAAACGGGAACTGAAACGTGCCGGTCTCCAGGCGCTTATACCAGATGGCCCACCCGTCGCGGTCCCAGTAGAGAATCTTCAAGCGGTCGCTGCGACGATTGCAGAAGACCAGCAGATGTCCCGCGAAGGGATTACAGCGGATGATGTGTTCGGCCATCATCTGTAGCCCGTCGAAGGACCGCCGCATGTCGCATGCGACCGTGCACAGGTAGACTCTGATGGCCGCCGGGAAGCTTAGCATCCTTCCGCGTCCATGGCGGCCAGCACCGCCCGCAACGTCTGCTCATCCACCCCACGTGCGATCCGTAGCCGCCGCCCACCAGCCAGCACCAGTTCGATGCCAGCATCGCCCATACCGGGCTCGCCGCTCACCAGGGCAAAACTGGCCTGGCCGGTCGCCGCCTTCGGCGTCCGGCTTTCCGGACGCACGGCCGTCAATTTCCGCTGCCACCAATAGAACTGGCACTCGCGCAGCTTCCGCCGACGGCAGAACTCCCGAATCGACAATCCGCTGCGTGCGGCTTCGTGAATGACTCCCCGCCAGAATCGCGCTTTCTCCATGTCCGGCTTTCTCGTCCTCATGAACACCTCTCGGGGCCTGGCGGCCGAACGCACACACGTCCAGCCGACAGGCCGTCAATGAGGAGTATGGGGTCAGGAGCGATTAAAAGGAAGATGGGTTAGCCGGACGGGTACAACGAACCGCGATTTCGGCAGAATGAAACTGCGCCTGCTCTGTGATTATCAGAAACGGATTCCACGGAACATTGGTTCAGTGAAGTACTTTCTGATGCTGCCTTGTTCTCGCATGTATGCCTTTCAAAACAACGACCCATAACGTTTTCGGGATTCACAAAAAAAGGGCGCCTCGGGAAGCGAAGGAGTGAAAGAACCGAAGCGCCCCCCAACTGGGGCGGACCGCGGCCGGTGCGTTAATCCGGCCCCGCCCCTTGCTGAGACTGGTTAAGCGGGAATCGTGATCCCGGTCAGCACTTCGAAAGCGTTGGCACGGAACACAACGAAATCGCAGCGCAACACCGCGCGGATAAGCGTCTGGTTGCGCTGGAAGGCTTCGCCGGCCACGTTGGACAGTTCAACCTGAATGCCCTGCCGCGGCATGATGGCGCATTGCTCGAAAGCGCCCATGTACACCTCCGAGTCCAAAGCCTGGTTGCTCACAACACGCGTGAGTTTCGCCACCTCGGGGGAAGGCGTTATCCATCTGGCATCGCCAGCCTTCAGGCGGTCCAGGTATCCGTTCAGGTTCGCACTCACGATATAAGCGTTCGGGACTTCGTTATCGGCAGCGATCCGCGTAGCAGCTTGGGAGAGCTGATCCAAGGTCACCACGCCACCAATCGCGGTCGCGTTCACGCCGGCCCAATTCAGGATGCCAAGAGGCTCAAGGGCGCCGCCAGCACCGCGAAGGCCCGCCCGGTCCATTTCCAGACCGAGAGCCTTAGTCAGCCCCGCCTGAATGATCTGCCCCGCGAGGTCCGCGGAATCCGCCAGCAGTTCATTCGATACCCGGACGATTGCCGCGAGACTGCGAGCGGTCACGTTGCGCCGGCCGATGGTAATGTCCGTTTCGCCGATCAGATCGTTTTCCCCTCTCCACGTCGCGGTGGGGTCAGAGTCCACAGTCGGAACGGCCAGGGTGTTCGTATCAAACGGAATGGTATGCGCGCCGGCCGCGATCAGTGCCGAACGGTTGCGCGCCAAGTCGATATAGAACCCGGAGACCATATCCGGCAGCAGGAACCCGCCGAGGGTATCGGAACCTTCGGACATGGAGCGCTTTTCGAGCTCCGCGCCGCCCCATTCGCCGGTCACCTTGCCGCGGATCGCGCGGCCGATGCTGAAATCCTGGGGTTGCGCGTTATCGGGCAAAGCCGCGGTAATAACGTCCTGTACGCGTTCGTCACGCGTGAGCATCCGGACTTCACCGGACCGCCTGGAACGAACCGAACCGCCGCCGCCCGGGCGCTCGGGTTTGCTCGATCGCTGTCCGGACAGTTCGGCGTCCAGGTCGCTCGTTCCCTCAGCGCGCCGAATGGTCTCCAGCAGGGGTTCAATCTTCTCGTTAAGCCCGTCGTGGTCTTTCTGTTCCGCCGGCGTGAGCCCGCGGCACTCGTTCAGAGCCCGCTGCAGGATGTTCTGTTGTGTGTCGAGGTAAGCTGCTACCTTCTGCTTCATTTCGCGAATCTGTTTTCTCATGATGCAAGTCCTTTTCGGTTTGAATTTGGGGAAAGGATCGGATCGGCGCGCAGTTCCCCCTTGTGGCGCGCCTACCGCCCGGTCTCGGGCTTGCAACTTCCTTCGGTTGCCCGCCTGGACACACGAAGGTCGCGCGAACCGCCGCTAATCACCGCCTGGTGACGCCAGCGTTCGACCGTCTTACACTCGCGTCCGCTCACCGCCTGGTGAGTTTGGAGCGCGATCTAAATCCGCTATTCCTTGGGCGGGTCCGCTGTCCACTCGCCGCTTTCGGGTTCATGGCCTTCGATAAACCGCTCCAACTCTTTCGCGCCATGCTTGCGGTCCAGGTCTTCTTCATCGAGCAGCGCGGCTATATCGTTCCAGAAATCGGCCCGCGGCCCGGATTTCGCAACCGTAGCATTGCGCATCTTCGCCGTGATGTTTCGGAGCGATTCAACCTGATGTGGGTACAGTTCACTCAGGTTGATTACCGCGGCCGCGTTGCGTACCTCGAGTGCGAGATGCACGGCGCGCCAGAATGCCTGTACTTGCGGGGCGTCTTTCGAGCCCGGCTGGACTTCAATAGCGCCGGCCAGAATGTCGAAGTCATCGTCCGAAAGATGCTTGAAGCTATCGAATGTCATAACGTCTCCGTGGCCATATGTGGGCCTGAACAAACTCAGAAAGTATTACCGTGGGCGAAACGCGCAGGCTACGCGCAACTTGTTGGCTGCGGGCCGCGGCGTCTTACTGCCAGCGAAGGCGCCGTGCCCTTTGCGCCCGTTCGGAAGTGGCTTGAATGCGGTTTTTGGTTGTTTCATGCGGTTTTCCTTTCGCTGCGCTCTTGCCAGATCCGCGCGCGGTCCCGTTGCGCCCGAAGGCCAAAGGGCTTATCTACCTCGTATTGCTCCGCGGGGCTTAGCATCCCGTGCTTTTCGAGAACTTCCCAATCGTGCACGCGCCGGCCGTCTTCGAGCCCTGGTAGTTCGCCCTTGAATTCCAGAGCCCACCAGGCATCGGGCCGGGTGGCCAGCGGAACGGCCGCCATCAGTTCGGCGCGATGTGCCCACCAGGCGCGCGCGTAATCCTCATGGGTGGAGAAACCATCGCCAAGGCCCGTAAGCAGGCACAAGGCTTGCTCTGGGGTTAACTCGCAACGGAGCGTATGGCCCCGCCGCCTTACGCGGGGCATTGCTCCCTCGCGTCGATCTCGCGTAATAGTTCGCCCCGCCGCTTGATGGCTTGCCACGGGTTGAGCTCGCCGGGGTCCGTCTCCAGGCGTTCGAATTCGGCCCGCAATTCCTGTAACGTCCACTCACACAGCGGGGCTTCGGCATCCCGCTTCGCGTGGCCCTTCCGTCGTACTCTCGGCATGATTACCTCCCAGCCGGCCGCCCGATGGGTCCGGGCGCCACAATATCTAACCCCAATTGGCGAATCGCCCTCAGAAACATGCCATCGTGTAGTTTCACGGCATCGGAAGCTGGGTGCTTCTTTCCGTTGACCACCAGCCCTTCGGTGCGCAGCAGATCGCGCGCCTGGTCCGCCAGGTCGAGATTTTCGAGCGCCACGCGGAGCAGTTCGGCCGCTTCCGGCTCGAGCTCGTATTCCGCATGGATGCCCTTCCAGAGCTTCCGCGTCTTTTCGGTGAAATGGTTCGGTGCTTTCGGTGCGGTCATTGGTGCCTCACTATGCTGTCGGTACAGTTTTTTACGCGGAAAGGTATCCCCGCGGTCTGGAAACCGTTTGCTTTCAGGATTTTACCCACCCCTGTATCCGCTTGATAAAAAACGGCTTAGTCTCTTGTGCGTGCCGCTTGTGAATCGTGGTCAATGTTGGGTGCCCACTTCAGGCGCGCCCATTGGGGTGCTGCCTGCCGGTGTCCGTGATGGACAGCCAGGCGCGCCACCAGTTGCGCCAGGCGCGGCGGGGTTTCGGTGAGCAGGGCTTCCCACTCCGCTGTACTGAGTATTTGGTCGTGTTCCATCATCGCTTGCTGCTCGTTGCACGCTGTTGTCTTTTTCATCGCTTCGGGGCGGACGGACAGCGGACCGACACTCTCTATAGAGAGAGTGTGTGTCCGCCGCCTTGTCCACGGACAGTCCGCGGACACCCCGGACAAACTTGTCCGCCCTGTCATCCACATCAAGTTGCGGAGTAGATGCGCTGTATCCGTTGCTTCTCAGTCATGGTCCGCTTTTATCGAGCAAGCCAAGGCGTCCGCCTTGGAGCACGGTAAAGAGCCCTTTGTAGCGCCGGGCCGTTCGCTTGACCGTCTCCAAGTCCGCCTCGATCTCTTCGGCCACCGCATCGGGGCTCATTGCACCCCGGCGCAGCAGGTGTGCCATGCGCTGTCGGACACTCAGTTGTCCGGCCAGGTCTGGACTGTCTGCCACTTCCGCAGGCCGGAAGACGGTCTCGTTGTCCCCGAACGCAACGGAAAAGCCAATAGGACGGGATAGTTGGCCCAGATTCGACTTACGGTTAAAGAAGCCCACGCTCAGTACGGCGCTGTTTTCCACTCCCTCCGCCAACTTGACGTACCATGTGGACCTTGCGCCGTTGTGCCAGAAGGTGGAGCCGAAGGGCTTCTTGTCGGCATTCTCCGCTTTCGATACGTGGGCTATGTGCAGCGACCCGCCGCCAATCTGCCGGACCGCACGGAAGTATCGCCCCGCCACTTCCGCGGCCTCGGGCGGTCCATCGCAGGCGAACGCAACTGAATCGAAAACAGCATACTCGATCCTATTGTCCTGAACAATCCGACAAAGCCGGTCAACCTCATATACCAAAGGCCTCTCACAGCGGGCATAGAGCACGCGCGGCATGTCGCTGCCGAATAGCCGTTCCAGTCGGTCCCGGTGATCGTCGCCGGCCAATTCCCAATCGAACAGGGCCACGGATGTACCCCTCTGTGCCATGCGGCCCGCCAAGAATAGCGCGGTATAGGATTTCGCTGTGCCACCGTCACCGAAAAGGATGCTCGGGTGCCGGCGCGGCAGCGTGAGTCCTTCAACCACCACCGTATCGTTGTCCACGTCCGGTCTCGGCAATTCGCGCAGATCAACCGCGGGTTGTCCGGCCCTGTCCGCCGCCAGCACCCGGAGAGCGAATTCCTCGATAAGCGAGACCCAATCTATTTCGGGAATGCCGGCGCGCGCAGCCACGAACTTGGCACGATCCAAGCGCGCCCGGGCCGATGAGAGGTTCACGTCGGCGCTGCTAAGGATGCCATGTACCGTCCGGGCGCCTGGAAGCCCACACCTGACCGTCAGCTCGCCAATAAGTTCATTACGCTCTCGCCTTAGCCGGTCAACTTCCAGGCCGATGCTCGCCCCTGGAACGGCAAGGCGGTAACGCCCTTCGGCAATGGACGTAAATTCCCGCTCGGCAGCCGCCGCTGGCGTAAGCCGGGGCCGCATCTGGCGCAGTTGCTTTTCGTGGGCAGTCGCGCACAATTGTTCGATATCCGGTGTCGCCATTACGCCGTAACCCTCTTGGATTCCATTTCCCGCAGGTACGCGAGCAAGGCCCGGCCCTTTTCCTGCTCGATGCGCCGTGCGCAATCCACCATTGCGGCGGTCATACCGGGGCAGTTCTGCCACCACCAGCGGTACTCCGTTACCAGGTCGGCCCCGTCGGCCTTCCGGATGCGCGAAAGCCGGCCTGCAAGGCGCCGAATCTCACTCACATCAGGTGTGGGTTGCGTCGGATCGAAAAAGCCGGCCTTGAGCACGTCGAGCAGGTCTTCTATCATCGCAACCGCCGCTTTCTTCCAGTACCGCGCCGCGGGCAGGTCGCGCTCTGTCTCGCGTTGCTCTGCCGCCCAAGATGCTCGCTCGGCAGGGGTCCAATCTGGCTTTTCTCGCTCGGGCCATAACCCGCGCGAGCGAAGCGCCGCTATCAGGTCATCCTGTGAACATCCCGTGTGGCAGTGCACGAGCACACGCCCTCCCGAATCACGCACGGACAGGGACGGGGTGCTGTCATCATGCGCCGGACAGCGGGCAATCCATCCCGCTCCGGTCTTCCTGCCCTGGAGGCCACGGGCGATGAATTCGGCCGTCACGCTGCCCGCCGCTCCTGCCGTCGAAGATGCTTTTCGATGTCGGCCAGAACAACGACACCTCGCTTCTCGCATTCATCCAGGTAAAGGCGCGCGTAGCTGCGTACAACTGCGGGGTAAGCGGGATCGGCCGCTGCCCGGGCAATCTCTTCAAAAACATTGTTGCACTTAATTGTTTCGGAGTTAAGATGGGCCAAGGGTCACCTCCAAAGAAAGTTCAAGCCCGCCGGTTCGCTCAAAACCGCGCGGGCTTTTCATATATCGCTACACTGCCCAGGCTCAACGCCCGGCCACTTTGTTCTCTTCTAGCTTTTCCCGCATTCTGCGCGCATCCTTGGGCGGTATAGACGGTTTGACGAGCGCGGCACGAGTTGCCTCTACCCCGTCGCGCTCTCGCTTGAACAGGAACGCGGGATTCTTTCGAACCGACTCATCCCTGCCCATCGTGATATCTCGTCGCGGAACATTACAGGCAAGCAACTCGGTAAGGGTTGGCTGTTTGGGCTGCCACTCCCCTTTGATTAATGCGCTTGGTACAGATTTTGCGATAAGGTGGTCGCCTGTTTTATGGGCGGGTGCGGAGGTAACCTTCCGATGGTTCGTCTCCTCGAATTCCTTTGGATGCTGCGCTATCGCAAGGAACAGGCCGTTCAGGGTGGACGGCGGGATATGGCGAACACCCAGTTTCAAGCGAACGTGGCCAGCCCGGCCGCTAGGATCAGCTAGGCCCAAGTTAACAAGGTGGTCCGCAATGAATTCTGACACCTTCCGGACAAGTGCCCCGTCATAATGGCGCACGTCTACCATCCGAAGGGGGCCGGGTCTCTCCGGCAAGGATTCGGGGTGGCACGCTGGCCCCGGCGGACTCATTGTGCTTCCGCCTGTTGGCCGGCGGACTCAAGCCAACGCATGAAGGCGTGGCGAGGAATCAGAATGCGGCGTCCTACGCGCCGGTTTGGGATTTCGTTCCGACGAAGGCCCGCGTAAAAACTCGCACGGCTGATTGCCCTTGTCCCGCCGATGAGCCGGTGTGCTTCATCGGGTTTGAGCATCGCGACCTGATTAATAGCGTCCATGGTTAGATGGTAACAATACGTCCTTGACATTAGAATACGTTTAAGTGTACTTTATTCGTAGCAGGGAGATTGCATGGCGGATGAACTGACCGCGTTTCTTTGGGCCGTGCCCGCGCGCGGCTATTCGTGGGAAAAGCTGAGGCTCGCGCCCAACCTCTTAAACCAAAAGGTGCCCGCGAAACGTCTGGCCGGCCCAAATGGCGAAATTGAGGTGCTTACAGAGGGCGTTCCCTTGCAAGCCCAGACGGAGTGGCGAAGTTATAGGCCGCTGATCGACAATGATGGGCTTTTCAAGGAGTTTGCCCTCCAGACTCCACCTACACATGAGGGTATTCTCGCTTTTGCGAACAAGTATGGTGCTCTCGGGGGGAGCGCGGAGGTCCGGGTGCTGCTTCCGACAGGCGCCGCCGCGGCCGTCGTGGGAACTGGTGAGCCAGCCCAAGTATGGGAAGCAGAAATCATTGAGATGCGCCGTCTTGTGACTCTGTGGGAATCAGCCAAGTCGAAAGACAGCAAGAAACTGGCCGACCATATCAAGTGGACCATAGACGGCGCTGTGTTATATGAGGACCAGCGAACCAAGGCGCTGATTGCCAACGGGCAAATGAACTCGGATCGGCTGGCGTATTTCCGGCGCGGTGATCTGACGGCGCCAGCACTCTGGCATATTCAAGAACGGCTCAACTTGAAGCTTATCGAGCATTCTGTATCCGTGCGTCTGTTGTGGGATTCGAGAACGCACACATCCTTGTCTGTACACATGGTTCCCACGAGCCTAATCTCATGCTTGTGGTTGCAGTTTGGGAAGGCTGTTGCGGGCAATAGAGACTATCGGCAATGCGGCAATTGTGAGAAATGGTTTGAGGTGGGCGGTAGCACTGGAGCCCGATCCGATAAAAAGTTCTGCACTCCAACGTGCAAGGCCGCAGCCCACAGAAGGCAGGTAATGAAATGAAAGGTACAGTCTTCAAAGCCGTTGCACCCAACGGCCGCGTGTCGTGGCGCTACCAGATTGATGCCGGCCGCGACGAAAACGGGAAGCGTATTCGTATCTCGGAAAGCGGCTTCAGGCTCGAACGGGAAGCCAATGATGCCCTGCACGACAAGATGCAAGAGCTTCGCGCCGGGCCGGTCAGAACCTCCGGGACGCTGAAAGAGTACCTTGACCAGTGGTTGCCGTACCACACGAAGGCGAAGCCGCTCTCACCCACGACGGCCGGGCGTTACGAATCGCTCTTAGCTCACACGACGGGCGCCCTCGGCAAGGTGGCCTTGAAGGATCTCACCGTCTTCTCACTCGATAACCTGTACGTGAAGCTGGCTGAGACCCGAACCGTTGATGGCGTGGAAATCAAGGGGTTGTCCCCGAAGACGATCCGAGAGGTTCACAGCGTCTTGCACGTTGCCTTGAAGCGGGCAGTCAAGACGAAGCTGATTCCCTTCAACCCCGCCGATGGTTGCGACTTGCCGCGCGTGGATCAACGTGAAGCCGTCGCCTTAAATGCCGATCAACTCGCAGCCTACCAGCAGGCCGCGGCGGGGAAGTGGGCGGACCTGGTTCTCAGGCTCGCCGCCGCCATTGGAGCACGCAGGGGTGAACTTCTGGCTTGCCGATGGCCGGATCTGGATTGGGAAACGAGTAGGCTCCGAATCGAACGCTCGCTCTACCAGACTTGGGTTTCGGTTCCCGGATCGAAAGAGAAGATCTGCGAAATCGGAATCAAGCCCACGAAGACGCGGCAAGCCCGCGTGGTGACGGTCCCGCCGTCACTGATCGAGTACCTGAAGCTCCACCGCGAACAGCAACAGGAGAACCGGGCGATGTTCGGCCCGGACTACCGCACGGATCTTGACCTGATTTTCAGCACACCCGATGGGAACTATCTGAAGCCCGATTCGGTAAGCTGGGCCGCGTGCGATATCGCGCGCCGCGCGGGGCTGAAGGGCGTAAGCCTGCACAGCCTCCGCCACACCCATGCATCCGCCCTGCTCGCCGCCGGCGTGCTCCAATGGCGGCGGCGAGCC
>SCLJ03000281.1_pt1 | contig 14795 bp, 23 predicted proteins | sample 7267891 | NCBI WGS metagenome assembly SCLJ03 (sample SAMN10721082, study PRJNA514188) | viral metagenome | isolation source: depth-stratified mine tailings core B | place: China: Fankou Pb/Zn Mine tailings
TAACCAATAAAACTTTAGCTGAAGGTACTAACTTTACTTCAGACGCATTAGCTAAACTTCACGCCACCGCAATCAGTTTCTAACAGGAGAATAAATCATGGCTAAAACATTCACCGCACCTTTTGCGCAAACACCTAATGTATGGTCTGCAGTAGCAACAACAGCAGTGCCATTAACTGGTACAGGTTCAGTAGCAGATGGAGCACCAGCTAACGCTGTCTTGCTAGGTACAGCTGGGGCGGATGGCGGCATCATCTCAACATTGTCGGCAATTCCACGTGCTACTGTTACAGCTACGGCTTTGTATATTTGGTCATCAACCGACTCTGGTACAACTAAAAATCTTATCGCTAGTGCCTTAATGCCAGCTTATACACTGGCGGCAACTACTGAAAATACGCGTACAGTATTTAAGCACGCAGACGGCACGGTGATTAGTGATACAGCACCGCTACGCCTACAAGCTGGAGAGAAATTGTATGTAGGTATTGGTGTGACATTGGCATCTGGCATCATGTTCAACGCTCGTGAAATGGACTTCTAATTATGGCTATTCGTGAATTAGGAAATCCGCTAGGCAACCAGTTGGTGTTGCCTAGAAGTGCTAATGGTATAAGTCTCCCTTTTGATGTAAGACGCGATGCTAAAATTCTGAATCAGAGTTTTATTACTATTTCAGAAGGTGCTACTAGCGTTGGGATAGGATTCACTCCGATAAACCCTAGAGCAGTGTTTTTTGAATTTATTGCCATTCCTACGACGGACAACTGGACAGCTGGCGGTCCATTTACTTGCCAATTGCCGATAGCTGGCGACCTTGATTATAATAATGCTGCGCAAGCTTATAAAAAACTTGCCTTCAGTATTTCTGGAAATGCTTTATATCTAAATGGCAGTAGTATCGTATTTTTTTCTTCTTTTGCAGGCGTAGTATATATAAAGGTAACTGAATACGATATAGACGTTTTATTCAGAGAGAAAATATATTGGGCGGCTCAGTCAGCTCCATATCCTAACTATAACCTTGTTAATACAATTACCAATATTAAGAATGTATACATTGACGCACACAGCGGATCTCCAAGCACAAGCTTGGCAAGTGTTGGAGGTTTTTGCGATAGCTTTTTAAATGACAGCAACAGTCGTATTCATTGCATAGATGATAATGCTAGGGTTTTTCTAAAAGATAACAAAACGCTCTCAATGCTTGACCCTACTGGAGCTGGATTTGGGTTGATTGTTGTAACTGAATTTAAGAAGAGGGTTTAAACCAATGATTAAAGTAAACCTAACAACCCTCGCAGCCACACGAGAAGCATTGCCAAGCTTTCTATACGGCTTGCAACCTGAATCATTACAAGACCTTTCTTGGGCAGACCCAACGCTAGGCGTATCTGATTCAGCTTGGTGGCATGAGGTTGATAAGTCACAGCCTCTAGCTGAGTACCAACGTTATGGCGGTGAAACGCTAACCGCTGACCCGATCAATAAGGTGGTTGATGTGGTGCGCTCTATCGTGTCTTGGACGGCTGAGGAAATCGCACAAGCTGAAACCGATAAGGCTAACCGCATCAAGGCGGAAATCACAGCAGCGGTACAGCAACGCCTAGACGATTTTGCTCGCACCCGCAACTATGACAGCGTGCTTTCGGCTTGCACTTACGCGACTTCCACCAATGCACAGTTTGCTAGTGAAGGCCAGTATTGCGTAACAGCTCGTGATAACACTTGGGCAAAACTCTACCAGATTATGGCTGAGGTTGAAGCTGGTACTAGACCAATGCCAACTGGCTACACGGATATTGAAGCTGAATTGCCAGCTTTGGTGTGGCCTGTATGAAACGCCTCTACCTAATCCTTTTATTACCCTTGCTAGTGCTTGCGCTAGCTTGGTGGGCGATTAAGTTTGTTTGGTGCTTAGTGGTTAAACCAAGTGAAGCATGGCGTTTAGCTGTTAGTGTAGATCAATTAGCTAACGCTGCTTTTAACGGTAAGGAAGATGAGACTATCAGCTCTCGAGCAGGTAGGCATAAAGATAACGAGAAGTGGGCTTGTGTGTTGTGTTGGTTGCTTGACCATATCGACCCGAACCATTGTGAAAAGAGTATAGGAGTATAAGTTATGGCTTATTCAGCTCAAGATGCAGCATATTTACAAAGTAAATTAACTGAATTGCAAGGAAAAGGAAAAACAGAGTATCAGAACATTGACCAAGTGTATGGTGCTTTTCAAATGGCTGGTTTAACACCACAACAACACGCTGAAAAATATGGTGTTAATGAAGGGTTGACATATCCAACAGGAAATGTTGCTATGCCCTTACCTAACCCTAATGTCAACTCAAACCCTACATATAGTTACACCCCTAGTGAACAAGCTTATTATGAGCAAAAACTACAACAGCTACAAAACACTGGTAAAACACAATACCAGAATATTGACCAAGTGGCAGGGGCTTTTCAATATTCAGGACTTACTCCACAACAGCATTATCAGCAATATGGTAAAAATGAAGGGCTAAATTGGAATGGTGCTGCACAATACCAACAACCCCCAGAATGGCTAGGTCAATGGAAAGCAATGCAAGATCAATACACACAAATGATGGATTCTTGGAAAACAATGCAACAACCCCAACAGCAAACTCCATTTGGTTATACAGGTAGTAACACTAACTACAACTATCAACCAGTGTATTCTAACCCATTAATGCGCCCTGTTACAGCTAATGCAAACATTGCCCCACAGCAAGCACCTAGTAACATGGGTTATCAAAACAGAACATCATTATGGAGTGACGTATAATGTCAGCAGATGCAAGAGTACAACATTACGGAACAGCTACATCTGGCGCAGCTCCTTTAGCAGCTAATATTGCTGCTAGAGAGATAGCTGTAAACACCGCTGATAAAGAGTTATACACTAAAACTGAAACAGGGGTTGTAGTTAAATTATACGAACACAAAGCTAATCTAGCCTCTCCTGCCCTTTCAGGACTTCCTACAGCCCCTACACAACCTACACTAACTAATGATACCACTATTGCTACTACAGCGTTTGTACAAGGTCATGTAGCTACGTTAGTGGCTCGTATTTCTAATTTAGAAGCTAGGGTTACATTGCTAGAAGGTAGATAATTATGGCTGAGAGTTGGGAGAGACAACCAGAGTTTGATAGAAGAGTGCCAAACGCTGATATTGTCAAGTTGACAGTGGAAATGGCACAGCTTTCTAAAGAGGTTAGTAGCTTGTCAGTTAAGTTTGATACAGCGATTAGTGACTTCTCTAAAGAAAAGAGTAATGCGTTGCAGATGGATATGTTAATTAAGGAATTGAGAAAAGATACAGACCAAAATACAGCAGCTATTGAACGTTTAAGCAATAAAGTGGGTGATTTAGGTAGTAAGATTGTACAAGCTTCAGCTTATATTTCAGGAAGTATTGCTATTGTGACTATTGTTTACGCTTTATTTAGCTCTGGTTTTATTAAATTCTCTGCTGGAGGATGATATGACATTAAGAGAAAAACAATCAACTTTTGCATTATTAGTGGCTAAACTGATCAATAAAGCTTATGAATTAGGGTATGAAGTGACACTAGGTGATGCTTATAGAGACCCTAGAGTGCACGGTGAATTAGGTGTTAAAAAGAGTTATAGCCATGCTAGTTCAGCTCATAAAGTGAGGCTGGCTATTGACTTAAACTTATTCAAAAATGGTCAGTTTTTAGAAGGTACAAATGCTCACAAAGAGCTAGGCGAATGGTGGGAAAAACAACATGAGCTAGCTAGATGGGGTGGTAGATTCAATGACGGAAATCATTATTCATTTGAACACAACGGAGTGAAATAACATGCTACCTATTGCAGCTTTATTGCCAATCATTGGTGATGTGCTTGATCGTATCTTGCCAGATGACAAGGCAAAAGAGCAAGCAAAACTAGAAGTGGCTAAAATGGCTTTAGAAAGTCGTACACTCGAATTAAACGCCTTGAGGGATGTAGATGTAGCTCAAACACAAGTAAATGCAGCAGAAGCCTCTACAGACCTTTTTAGAGGTGGTTGGAGACCTTTCGTTGGATGGGTAAGTGGTTTTGGCTTGGCTTATCAGTTTCTAATCTACCCTGTTGCTAATGGTTTCTATCCACAAATCACCTCTATTGACACAGAAAGCTTGATGGTGTTACTCTTCGGCATGTTAGGCTTAGGTGTCTATCGTTCTTATGAAAAGACAAGAGGGCTTAAATGATGGCAATGGGTAAGACAGTTGGTAAAAACCTTGTTGCAGCTACAGACAATGTGATGTTTGAAGTGAGGGCTAACACAAGGGCTAATGTAGTGTTGTTATACATTGCCAACAATGATATTAACAACAAGAAAATTAGTGTCAAATGGTATGATGCTTCTACTAATGAAACATATTTTATTGTCAATGGATACAGCCTAGCTGCTAATCAGTTTATGAAGCTAGATGGTTCATATATGAGACTAGATGCAGGGGATAAGCTGATATGCAACCCTGAAACGGGTAGTGTTATGTCAAGTATTGTGACATTTGAAGAGACGGAGAATAACAAATGACATTGATTGAAGCTGTAAACAGCGTCTTAGTCAGGCTAAGAGAGGAGGAAGTGTCCTCATACAAAGAAAGCAAATACGCCAAGATGGTTAGAGAGTTTATTAACGATGCTCTGATTCATGTTGAAAACTCTTGGGATTGGAGCATGCTACGTGCTTCTGTACAAGTGAATGTAGTACCAGATATTTTCAGCTATGTCATGCCTTATGTGTATGCCAATTCAGAGATTGACAAAGTTATTTGTCAAGAGTGTAATACGTATTTGGAATATCGTAATGGAGACTGGTTCAGTGACCGTTACCTCAACTCTGATTCAGTAGAAGTTGGTAGTCCTAGATATTACACGATTAACGGTACAGATGCTACAGGCAACACTGTAATCGACATCTACCCTAAGCCTGACACAACATACACATTGTACGTAGAGACAGTTAAGCGTACACAACGCTTACAATACGATAATGAACAAATTACAGTGCCATACCACCCTGTTGTTATGCTTGCTACAGCCTTTGCTATTAGAGAGCGTGGTGAGGTAGGTAGTGATACAGTGAATGAAATGCTTATTGCAGCTAAGAATAGCCTGTCTGATTGGATTGCTATTGATGCAGAGCGTAACAAAGATGAATTAGTGTGGCGTAGTGTCTAAAATCGCTTGTATTGAACGATAATAGACTAGACGATAGATTGTTCATCTTTTCTATTAAAATTCAATACAGAGCCTTACAGAGCGTTTTAGAGGGGTTTTAGAAGCATGGCTACACAGTTACAAACAATTTCAATGTCAGCACCAGCCTTTGCTGGTATTAACACACAAGATAGCCCAACAGATATTGACCACACATATGCCTTAGTCGCTGATAATTGTGTGATTGATAAGTTTGGTAGGACTGGGGCTAGAATGGGGTATGAATATTTAACTACACTATCCCACCCTATCACAGCTATTTCAGAGTTTATTTTCCCTAACGGTGGATTACAGAAAATCTATTGTGGTAACTTAAAGATTTACAAAGAAGGGAATATTGACATTACCCCTGCTGGTGCAGTGATTGGTTCAGATGATTGGAAGATTGTTGAAGTGAACAATATACTAGTGCTAGTGGCATTGGGTAATGACCCTTTGGTTATTTATGATGATGGTACAGCTAACCTAATCTGCAAAAGAATGATTGACCACCCAACAGCTTCAGGGAGTATTCCTATTGTCAATGAAGCTTTATCAGCGTTTGGTAGACTGTGGGTGGCTAATAGCCCATTAGATAGCCAAACAGTGTATTGGAGTGATTTACTTATCCCTTGTGCATGGAATACAGGTAGTGCTGGCGCAATTGACCTAAGCAAAGTGTGGGCAGATGGTAGTGATGAAGTAGTTGCTATCGCTGAACACAATGACAACCTAATCATCTTTGGCAAGAGACAAATCCTAATTTACAAAGGTGCTAAAGAGCCTGAGACAATGGAAATCGCTGACAAGCTAGTAGGCGTAGGGTGTATTGCTAGGGACAGTGTACAAAGCATTGGCTCAGATATTATTTTCTTGTCAGCGTCAGGTGTACGTTCTTTAAGCCGTGTAATTCAAGAGAAGTCAGCTCCATTACGTGATGTTAGCTTAAACGTACGTGATGACTTGCTAGAATATGTAGCTAGACAAACTGAACCGATTAAGAGTGTGTATTCTGAGAGATACAGCTTCTACCTGTTAGTATTTGAGGACAGGGCTTTCTGTTTTAACCTCTCTGGTGCACTACCTAATGGCTCATTCCGCTGTACAACATGGAGTGGTGGTATTATTGCTAATTGCTACTACCAGACCAAGCGTAAATCAATCCTAATTGGCAAGCAAGGTGTGGCTATCTACCAAGGGTATTTAGACAACACTACACCATACCTTATGCAGTTTTTCACAGGGTATTTAGCCTTTGAAGCCCCATTCGTTCTAAAATTCCTCAAGAAGATTGGTGTAGTGCTGATTGGTGGGGAAGGAAGCAGAGTTAGGCTTAAATGGGCTTACGATTACAATTACAAGTTTGATTACAGGCAGCTACAAGTACCTTCAGCCACGAAGAGTGAATGGGGTGTAGGGGAATATGGAAGTGCTGTGTACGATGAAGGGAAGCTGGCTAGGGACATTTCAACACCAGCAGCAGGAAATGGTACAGTGATTCAAGTAGGTGTTGAAGCTGAAGTGATAGGTAAACCATTAAGTATTCAGCGTCTAAACATTTATGCAGTTAGAGGAGCATCGGTATAATGGCTTATAGCAAAACAACAAATTTCACTTTGAAAGATACGCTGCTAAGTGGAGACCCTAACAAGATTGTCAGGGGTAGTGAGATTGATACAGAATTTGATAACATTGAAATAGCGTTCACTGATGAAAAGAACAACACTGCACTAACAGGTAATACTACAGCTGTTAATCTAACTGTGACAGGCGTCACAAAAGTTAAGATTGATTGTGGAACGTATTGACAAGCTGAAAAACAGTGATATAATAGCTTTAAGAAGCTAAGAGAGAAGGTAGTATATATATACTATATATAATACTACTATCTTACTATATTACTATTATATAAGAGGTTAGTATGTATAAAGATATAACAGTAGTTAATAGAGACTACTACAATATTTCAGCTGAACAATACAATGATGTAATAGCTTTACACAGTAAGGTTAGTAAGTGGAGTAGGGGTATTAAACAAGCTTATTTAAAAGACTTCTATACGCTTGTTCAGCTTATAAATAAAGATGTTTATACATACATCAACCCTAATGACAAGAAGCTAAGAAAGTTTGTAGAGATGTTAGGGTTTAGGTTTTTACGTTCTATGAACGGATTAGATTACTTTATAAGAGGTAAATAGGCAATGGGTTTTATTTCAGATGCAGTTACAAACCTGTCTGATGCAGTGGGCTTAAAAGAGCCATTAGATGATTTTGCAGATAGTGTTGGTGATGTTGTTAGAAACCAGCCATTAGCACAAGCAGCTTTAGCAGCTGTTGCTGTTGCTTATGGTTTACCAGCATTAGCCAATATGTTAGGTAGTGGAGCTGGTGCAGCTGTTACAATGGGTGTGGATGGTACAGTTTTTGTAAATGGTGTTCAAACAGGTATTGGTGCAGAGGCTTTTGCAGCTGGTTTAGCTGATATGGGCTTGTCAGGTGCTCAGATTGCAGAGCAATTAGTAGGTGCTGGTTTAGACGGTGCTACAGCTTTATCAACAGCTAATAGTGCTTCAGCGTTAGCTTCGGCTGCTAGTTCAAGCGGTGTATCAGCTATTAACGCTGTTAAGACACTAGGTGCAGCTGGGTTACAAGACCCTACTACATGGGGTGGTGTGTTAAACAACCTAGCTAACGTAGCTGGTGGTGCTTATTTAGCTAACGAATCATCTAGTTTATTTGGTGATTTAGCTAAGCAATCTACAGCTCTTGGTCAAGATTATGCAAACAAGATTGGTGCAGCTGGTGCAGATGCAGCTTCTAAGGCACAATTTAAGCCATACACGGTGACTTCTGGTTTAGGTGGTACATCTGTAACCCCTGAAGGGTTATCGTACAACCTAAGCCCTCAGCAACAAGCTATAACAGATAGTTTAATGTCACAAGCACAGAACATGGTTAGTCAAGATGCTTATGTTTCACCAGAAGGGCTATTTTCTACATTACAAGCTATGTCTGACCCTGTTAATGCTAGAACACGTTTAGCAATGGAAAACAGATTGTCAGCGCAAGGTAGACTTGGTACAGCTACAGCAGCTTATGGTGGTACACCAGAACAACTAGCTATGGAAATTGCTATGCAAGAGCAATTAGCTAAGAACGCTTGGCAGAGTCAGATTGGTGCTGGTCAGCTTACAAATCAAAACTTGACCAACCAAGGAGCTGCATTAGGTACAGCTTATAAACCATACGATCAAATGCAAGGTATGATGTCACAAGCACTGTCAGGTCAAGCATTAGCTCAAAATGTTGGTAATACACAAGCTGAAATAGCTTATAAGACAGCTCTAGCACAAGCTGCTGCTGCTTTAGAAGGTCAGAAAACAGCTATGGGTTATAACACAATGGGTAGTATGCAGAACCTAGGTATGATGCAAGGTTTGATTGGTCAAGGGGCTAATGGCACGAACAATCTAGTCAATACAGCTTCAGGGTTGTTTGATTTAGGTAAGAAAGTTTACAGCTTGTTCTAAGGAGTTAGTATGGCAGGTTTATTTGATTTAGCTAATGCTGGATTAGCTAATGTTTCAGGGGATAAGATGGGCTATGCCCTAGCTCCAGCTATTAACCAAATAGCTACAAGTGGTTTAGAGCAAATGATGGGCGGTTTAGGTGTTAAGTCTAAAACACAGATGGTGCAGGGTATCCTCTCTAAAATTGACATGAACGACCCTAACAGCATGATTATGGCTTCTAGTGAGCTGATGAAGATGGGTATGACAGCAGAGGCTCAACAGCTAATGAAAGCTGCACAAGAGGCTCAGTTGAATGTAGCTAAGATTGGTACAGAGCAAAAGCAAGGTGGCATGTATGAACAGCAAGGTGGATACTATGCTGGTAAGAACGCCACTGACTTAGAAAAACAACGCATGAGCGGTCTCACTGAGATTCAGAAGCAACAGATGAAACTCAAGTTAGATGAGATGTTAGGTAAAGAAAAGTTAAAACTTGATTCAGCCAAAACATCTGCTGAGATTGCAGAGATTAGAACACGTATGGCTAAATTGCAAGATGAACGTGCTAAGTTACAAGCTGAAACAGGGTATGTTGGTTATACACCTGATATGAAAGAAGCTAAACGTCTTTCTGAATTAGATACTAAAGTAAATAGCGGTACAGCTACAGAACAAGAGAGATACGAGCTTAGTCGTTTATCAGCTAACGCTGGAGCAGTTAAACAGTTAGACCCAACCAAACTTGTACCTAAGACATTAGAGATTACAGCACCTTATGCTAAGAATCAGATTGCAACATCTGGCATTGTAAAGGTTGGTAATGAAGTGATGCAATTGATGAACCTAGATGATATACAACAAGCACGTTTTATTGCACAACCAGAAGAGTTTATGAAAGAATGGTTATCTAACCAAGACAACAAAACTCGTTTGAAAAATGCTAAGTCAAGATTCTCTAATGCACAGGTTGTTCAGCTTTTATCTCAACTCTCTGGTTCAACATCTAACGAAGAGTTGAAACGTTTTGCTGAAGGTCTGAACAATGGTTACACTAATGACGCTGTGTTCATGAAAGATATGCTAATGGCTATGCAGGGAGCTAAAGATGAACTTACATTTATCAATGATGCAGTTACATACGCTGAACAAAATGGCAGTGACCCATTAAAAGTGCAGAAGTATATCTCTGATAAGACACTAGAACGCCTTTCTAAAACTACACAGCAAGCAAGTGAAATGGTTGGTGGTGATCTATTAACACCTAAACGACTGGAGCTATTAAAAAAGCATGGAAAATAATGTAAGTTTAGAGCAAGTGTTAGCTGCTCTTGAAAAAGCTGATGCAGCAGGGGACACAGAGGGGGCTAAGGAGTTAGCCTCTCTTGCACAATCTATGATGACTACTCAGCAAGCTGAAAAACAAGCTGTTGGAAGTAGCCAAGAAGAGAAAGGGTTGCTAGACTTCTTTGTTCAGGGCGGCTTAAATAAACGTCAGAATAAAGATTTATATGAGTCATTGTACGGCACTCCATACATTGAACCTACAACACCTTCTCAAAAGGTAGCAGATGTGGCTGGTGGTATTGTAGCAGACCCATTATCTTTTCTATTCTCAGGTGCAGGTGCTTTAAGTAAAGCTGGGCAAAGAGCCATAGAAGGCGTGGCTACTACAGCTAAACAAGCTGTTAGTGATGCAGCTAGTTTTGTACCTAAAGCTGGACTAGAAGCAGGTAGTGCTGTGTTGCCTACGTATGTTGGTCAAGAAGTTGGTCAGAATGTAGCGCAAGAGACAGGAAGCCAAGGTTTAGGTGTTGCAGCTGGGATTGGTACTTCTTTATTAGCAGGTGGGGCGCAATCATTAGCAGGAAGTACATTATCTGGTACAATCGGTGGTGCTAAGAAACTGATGGGTGGTCAAGCTGAACAAAGACAAGTTGTTCAGGGTTTAGGCGATCAAGCAGAAGGTGTGTTATCACGTATTAATGAACTACAAGGGTTTGCGGATAAAGTAGGGGTTAAAGTACCAGCACCTCTTTTAGCAATGATGGAGAACAAAGTAGGCAGTGAAGCTGCTATTGCTTTGTACAGAAAAGACCCTGAAATTAGACGTGTCGTTGACCAGTTTGTAAATGACGCTTCGACTAAGGTTCAGCAAGTATCTAAAGACGTAATTGGTATTGACCCTGTTTCATTATTAAAGAACGCTGAAACACTAGAGAACCAAGCTAAAGTGCAAGAGTTGACTAAAGGTATTTCAGACAAAATGTTGTCGCCTTTAGAACAGCAACGTATGAAAATCGAAGATGGTATTATTCAACTGAGAGATAAGTTCGGATGGGATGTAAACCAAGCTGCTAAAGCGTTTGAAGCGTTAGAGGCAAAGCGTGTAGAGACTGTAGATGCTGAAAAGAATAGATTGTATAAAGAAGCCTATTCAACACCAGTGAGAGCCGATGAAGCAACAGGCATGGCTCTTAGAAGTGAATTAGAAGGTTTGAATAAAGATAATGTGTTTAAGCAAGGTAGCCCATTACAAAACTTTGCTACTAGGGCTTCTAAAGGCAAGACAGATTTTACATTAGAAGAAGTGGTTACATTAAGGAAGTTGGCTGACAGAGAGTATAGAAAAGACCCTATGACTTTTGGTCAGCTTAGAAATATAGCTAATGCAACTATTGATGAAATTGCTAAAACATCACCTGATGCTAAGAAATCTGTTGATAAGCTAAGGGAGGCAGATAACTACTTTGCTCAGAATGTCGGGTTGCCACGTAATTTATCTGAGTTTATGAAGCTAACAAATTCTCAGCGTGAATCAACTGCACAAGCCCTTGTAAGCAAGCCACAGGCTTTACGTGAGTTCTTGACAGTGCAAGGTGACAACCCTGAAGCTATGCAGCTTGTAGAACGTACAGTTAAAATGGCTATCGAAAAGAAAGCACAATCTACAAATGGTATGTTAGACCCTAACAAACTAAGGCGTACTATGGAAGATGCTAATATCAAAGAGGCTATGGAGCTACTCCCACAACAAGCCCGTGATGATATTATGCAATGGGGGAGCGATGTAAATAAATATGCTAAAGAATGGGCAGAAGTTAATACACAGATTGAAGCTGAATCAAGAAGGGTTGGTAACAATGCTTTAGTACAGCTTTCTAAACAACCAGCTTCAACTGTTGCTGGTAATTACCTTGTATCGGCTGAATATAGAAGTGCTATGAACAAGTCGCTAGAAGAGTTAAAACGTGTTGATTTTTCGGCAGCCACTCATGCTAGAGAGACCTTGAAAGCTAACATGCTAGATAAGGCTTTAGAGCAAAAAGACCCTATTTCATACATTCGTTCACCAGAAGTAGTTGAAGCATATAAAGGAATGTTTGGTAAAAACTTAGAAGGTATTGACACTGTTGTTCAGCTCCAAGACTTAATTAACAAGCTAGTACCTAAACTACCTAACCTTAATTTAGAAGCAGGGAGTAATGACTACCAACCTAGAGTGTTTGGTCAAACAGCACCTAGCTTAGTTTCAACTGTAACAAACCCTATTTATAGCCCACTACACTCAACAATGGTAATTGCTAGTAGAGGTTTTGCAGATGCAATGCGGAGCAATGATAAGTCAGCTATTCGTGACTTGATGCTTAACCCTGAAGTAGCTAAGGAAGCTATTGAGGCTGGAAAGAAAGGAAATGTAAGAGTGTTTTTTGAAGAGTTAGCCAAGATTGGTATTCGTAATACTGCATTAGCGACAGCTAGGTCAGTGTATCAAGCTGATAAACAAGAGATACAACAGTAAATTTTAGACAATAAAAAAGGGCAGTCATCCTATCGCTAGGAGCTGCCCTTAATTGTTTCTGTTATTCAGTTTTCACTTTCTTAGTGTATGTACGCTTAGTAGGAACACTTTTCTGCGCCTCTGTAACGGCTTCTGACACGCTTTCTTGCACTTGGCTAGGTGATTGTACCACTTCTACTTCTAACGTGGCTTGTAGAGCTTTTAATTGCTTTGCATTGGGGTAGATGCGCTTGCCTTGCTCATCATACCAGTTACCAAATTTGTATATCATACTTCCTCCTTAGTTTCAGTTTGAAACTCATTCCATGTTACATAACAGTCTTTGTTAGGGTCATATATCTCACAAGTGATCATTATAATATGTTTAGTCTCAACATACACCCCTTCGCTTGTTATATAATATGGCATTACTTTTGCAAGCTTATAAAACATATAAGGCACATACGCACTAGGTTGTTGCAAAGACTGCTCATGTGATACAACTCTGCCACTGTTTAACAAATAGATTTTAAACAAATAATTATACATCTATAACTCCTCCACCGTTGTTTTTATGTTTGTGCATAAACTCAGCCATTTCGTAAATTTTCTTCAACTGCCCTAGTGTAAACACACCACAACTATCTCCGTTTGATAATACCTGAAACCAATCGTCCTCAAGGTTATCATAATCCACTTCAATAGTCTCACCATTTTCTACTAAACAAAGCTTAGTAATGAATACTTCTTTCATCAGAAACCTTCCTTTTGAGCTTTATATAAGAACACTGCACAAATAACGACAATGACAACAAAAGTAATGTTGTTGATTAATGCTACAATAATTTCATCACTCATACATACGCCTTAAATATATCCCCTGCTATTTGTAGCCCTACTGGTGTGTCGTAACATTCAACACACCACCATTCCCCTTCATCATCTTGTTGCCATAACAACACTGTCTTAAACTGATTAAGCTCTATTGTCATGAGGCAATACCTAGCTTACGATAGGTCTCCATAGGAATAGAATAACCACTACCTGCTGATAATAAGTCAGGGTCTAAGATAGATTGTTCAAACTCTGATAGTTTATTCCAGTTCTTTAGCAAGTCCATACATAAAGCATCATACTGACCGTCTGTCATGTAGCAATCTTCATAAGCGATGTAATAAAGATAGCTATTGTTAAAATAGTCATATACAGGCTTAGATATACCATCCATATTACTCTCCAATTAACGCTGAAAAAGATACAGGGAACAAAGGCTCAATCACATTACGTAACTCCTTAGCAAAGGTCTGTGCTTCCAGTTGAGCACCACTAGCAATACGTTCTTTATACACATGAACAAAGGCTAGTAAGTTACCTGACCAAATCCATGTTGTCTGCATTGATTGTGGTAGAATCATTCTAGCCATCTCTGGTGCTACACCATCCTCTAACATATCTTGATACATAGACTCTACACGCTGAATAAGGAAGTCATATTCATACAGCCATTTTCTGTTAGAATCAACTGTACCACCACTGCCTTGCTTAACACTACCTTCAGGTCTAGCTCGCCATTCATCTGGCATGTAGAACTCTGGTGGAGCGTCTACATAACGTCTGCTCACCTCATTCCAGCTTAACCCTGCTTGGTGCTTGCCAAGCTGTCTAGCAATGAATATAGGGGCTGTACAGCGTATTTGAATCTGATTATGACGGAATGGTGTTAAGTGTTTATGATCTGCTAAGTATTTAATCAGCTTAGTGTCTGAATCCTTTAGTTTCTTATAGAAAGTTTCACCATCATGTACACCTCCAAATTCAATCTCTGGCGTGTATCCGTTGTTAACCATAATATCGTCTATATCTTGCCTTGTTACAGATGAGAGCTCCCAATCACTGTCACTAGGTTGCCCATATTCCCAACCACTCTCTTTGTCAAAACTAACCCTAGCACTGTTCACAGTGCTAAGGTCTGAACCCATATGGTCAACATACTCTACTTTAATCTGCTCTAAACCCATTATATTCTCCTTTAACCTTCACACGCTGTACAACTTCCTTTCATTGCCTTTTCTCTAGCCAGCTCTTGTGCAGCAGACATGGAGAATTGGTAATAGAGTGATTTAACTCCTAACTTCCATGCTCTGAAATACAAACTGTTAATCTCTTTAACAGGCATACTAGGTGGAATCATTAAATTCAAACTCTGTGATTGGTCAATAAACTCTTGTCGTACACTAGCTTGATCAATGATTGTTTCA
>SCLJ03000003.1_pt1 | contig 14425 bp, 15 predicted proteins | sample 7267891 | NCBI WGS metagenome assembly SCLJ03 (sample SAMN10721082, study PRJNA514188) | viral metagenome | isolation source: depth-stratified mine tailings core B | place: China: Fankou Pb/Zn Mine tailings
CGTCAGTTCTACTCTCTAGTCAGGGGGCGGGTTGTGACGATGATGAGTTTGACGTACTAAGAACCAAAACCCTCGACATGTACGAGAGCTACGTGTCATACTATGGTGCCCTGTCGCGGCGTAAGATCACGTCCAATGCAAAGGGAACACTTATTACGCGGTTTCCTGCGATGGGTGGTTTTCGCTCTGATCCACGCAGCGGGATTGTGTTTGCGTTGGAACGCTATGATGCCCTATCCGACACGGCAGAGCCAACAGCGATACTCTCTGAAAGGGTAATAGTACCTGTAGGTGAGGTATTGGCATGTGAGAGTGTCAGCGAGGCATTAACAGCATCGCTTGCATACAGAGGACGCGTGGAGATAACGTGGATTTCGGAGCTTTGTGGGATAAGCGAGAACGAGGCCATAGCGGAGCTCGGGCAAGCCATCTTTTATGACCCACAGATTGATGAGTGGGTAACACGCGACGAGTACCTATCAGGCGACGTGGTGACAAAATTGGATATTGCAAAGCAAGCGGCCGAGAGCGATGCCGAGCTTACCCGTAATGTAGTTGCTCTTAGTGCTGTCCAGCCCTTGCCTCTCCTGGCAGAGGAAATTGCTATTATGCCTGGGGTTTCGTGGATAGAGGACACGGACTACCGGCAGTTTATAGAAGATACCTTGGACGTTAATGTGAAGATTGAGCGTTCTCCGAGTGGTACCTGGTTTGTGGGAGATCCCGGTAGATGGTCACGTGAGAACACCTACACATTTGGTTTGTCAGGGAGTTCGCATTGGGATGGTGTTACTCTATTCAGGCATCTACTAAGTGGTGAGCCAGTAGTAGTGACTACAACTGTTTGGGAGAACGGACAGAAGCGTAGTGTGACCGATGCAACGGCCGCACTGTCAGCAAGGGAAAAGCAGGATCAACTGGCACAGGCATTTGCTACGTGGTGCTTTAGCGATACGGAGCGTAAGGCCAGGCTGGTAGCTCGCTACAACGCGATATTTAATCGTAGCGTTGAGCGCAACTATGATGGTAGCCACTTGGCACTACCCGACCTATCTACTGTATATGTGCCCTACCCGCACCAACTAAATGCCATTTGGCGGATACTGTCAGAGCCTACATGTCTGCTCGGACAGAAGGTTGGTGCAGGCAAGACCTTGGAGATGGTAGCAGCCGGTCACGAACTGGTACGGCTTGGTATGGTCAGGTGCCCAATGTACGTAGTGCCGAACCACTTGGTTGAGCAGTTTGCATCGGAAGCGCAACGTTGCTACCCGCTGGATAAATTGTGTGTAATCAGGGGAGAGGACTTAAATGCCAAAGGACGTGTAGAGATAACGGCTCGGTTGGCAACAGATCATTACGATGGAGTTATTTGCTCACACTCGGTATTCGAGCGCATTCCACTCTCTAAGGCAACCCTTGATGATGTTGTGGAGAGGATTGAGAGAGAGGCCACGAGACACATACACTGGATAGAGGCAACCACGGACAAGACCATGAGCGTAAAGAGAACAGAGCAGTTCCTATGGGGTCGTACACAGATGGTCAAAAGACTGTGCGATCACGCTGTAGATGCCGGTCTTAGCTTTGAGCAGTTGGGCGTTGATTATCTATTCATAGATGAGGCGCACATGTACAAAAACCTTATGATCATCTCTGGCAATCGTACATTTGCCTCTATGGGAAGCGAGCGGGCATTTGACCTTTCATTAAAGATTGAATGGCTACGGGAACAGGGAGGAAAGCGTATAGCTACGTTTGCAACCGCTACGCCTGTAGCAAACAGTCTGGCAGAGATTCACACGATGCTCCGATTTCTCGCTCCTGATATTCTCGAGAGATCACATTGCATGCTCTTTGATGCGTGGCTTGCCACATTTGCGAGAACGGTTACAGAGGTTGAGCTTGCGCCGGAGGGCGGAAGATTCCGTGTTAATACCCGCTGGTCAAAGTTTGTAAACGTGCCCGATCTTATTAAGATGCTGCGAACAGTAATGATAGACGAGGTACCAACCACAAACACGGATGACCCCGCAGCGGGCGAGGCTTCTGGTTCGGCACATAGAGAGGATACATATATATGAGCACAGCAACAACATACCGAGAGCCTACATGCGAGGTACATACTGTAGTAGTACCCGCTAGTGATGAGTTAGTGGAGTTCGTTAAGTACCTGGGTAGTCGTGCCGATGCGATCAGGGGTGGGATGGTTGCAAAAGTCCGATCTACCAGTAGTGGGGCAGAGGTAGTAGATAATATGCTGTGCATCACTGGTGATGGACGTAAGGCAGCGCTCGACTTGAGGCTTGTAAATATAGAGCAGCCAGCGAGAGGCAAGATTGCCATAGCAGCAGAGAATGTCGCTACCATCTACCATGAACACATTAACGACCGGTTTGAATCTAGTTCCAGGCCGGGTGCTCTACAACTTGTGTTTTGCGATCTTGGCACGCCAAAGAACACGTGGAATGCCTACGACGAATTACGGGAGCACCTGTGCGATCTTGGAATACCAAGGAATGCTATACGTTTTATTCACGAGGCCAAGAATGATGCAGCAAAGGCATCACTGTTCAACGAGTGCCGAGAGGGAACGGTGAGCGTATTGATCGGTTCGACAGAGCGCATGGGAACAGGCATGAACGTACAGACCAGGTGTATAGCCCTACATCACCTGGATTGTCCATGGAGGCCAGCTGACCTGGAACAACGGGAGGGTCGTATCGTGCGCCAAGGGAACTGCTATGAGCAGGTACATATCTATCGTTATGCTGTAGAGGGTAGTTTCGATGTATACATGTGGCAGACCGTTGAGCGCAAGGCCAAGTTTCTAGCCCAGGTGCTTCGCGGTGCCGGTGTGACTAGAGAAGCCGAGGACGTAGATGCACAGGTACTATCCTATGGTGAGGTAAAGGCATTGGCAGCGGGTAACCCACTTATGGCGGAGAAAGTTGAAGTAGATGCTAAGTTCGCACAATTGGAGCGAGCACGCCAAGCATGGTTACGGGAACAAAGAGCGATTGGTTCTTCGTTGCTCGGCTGGCAGGAAACCGTGGAGCGCAGCCAAAAGCAGATCGCCAGTGCTAGGGGGGCATTTGAGATGATGCGTGAGGGAGAAGGAGTAATGTTTGATGGAGCACAGGTAGAGAAGCCAGGTGATGAGCTAGCACGGCGTATTACGGAGATTATAAATGCCCACTCGAACGAAGGACATGTGGTTTGTAGCATAAATGGCCTGGACGTGGTGGCTAGGTGTAGGTGGATACATGGTGAGCCGAGCCATGTCGTACTATCATTGGCTACCTGTTCATGGTGTGAGTCACTTATCGAACACGTACGTATACTGTCTCCTGGTGGACTGATACACAGAGTCGAGAGCTTGATTACACGGCTGGATGACTCCTACAAGCGCATCTGTTCAGTGCTAAATAACGCGGAGAACAGGGTAGAAGCAATGAGTGACGCTGGCGATAATGTCTGGCCGAAAGAGGCGGAGTACCAGAAGGCCAAAGAGCGTAGAGACGAGATAGCAGCACGTATCGAGCAGGCAGCAGAGGTAGAGTAGGGCTTTGGGATGAGCACGTTGACATATTGCATGTCTGATAAGGCTATGTCGTGATGGATTACTATGCCTGCATTAATGTTCTAAATCAACCAAAAGTGTCAAACGTCCTATGGTGAGACAACCCTGCTATGCTCAAGAAAGCGGCTTTTCAAGAAAGCCGCGGAGAACCGCTACTCGTACTATTGGTAATGGTTACAAACACATATTGCAAAAACAGTTATGACGAGATTGTCACCTGGTTTCACAAGGTTGCAGGTCTTGGACGTGTAGAGTATCGGTTGGGCATATGGATATGAACAATAATTTGAGTTTGGCAACAACCAGTAAGAACCCCCGTATTTTGCTTGACCTTGCTAAGAACACCAACAAGCACGTTCGTGTGGCGGTCGCTGAGAACCCATGTGCTCCGCTGGATGCACTGGATGTTTTGTCTAGGGACAAGAGCGAGGACGTGCGCGAGGCGGTAGCTCGTAATAAGAATGTTCCGCCTCATATACTAGTGGTTCTGGCACAGGACAAAAGTTGGTACGTTCGGTTAACCGTAGCAGGTGTCGTATCTACGCCACCTGATGTTTTGGTTGCATTATCCAAAGAAGATGATGTGAACATTCGAGAGGCGGTTGCTAGTAATCCAGGTACGCCCCCTGATCTCTTGGGGGAACTTGCCAAGAGTGGCGACTGGATAATCCGCCTGGGTGTGGCTTACAATCCGGCTACATCATCTGATATCTTAACGCTGTTGGTAAACGACAAGGATTTGAGCGTGAGTAGCAAGTCGAGAAAGCGTCTCTCGTCGTTGCTGTCTGGTGAAAAATGCAGCTAGAGACTAGAGACATGGCAGCCCTTGTGAATGGAGAACTAACCTGTGTCTAATAACGTGCTAGAAGATGACACAACTTCTATGGAATGTTGGAATATCGCACATCAGCCGTCTACGCCACCCGATGTCCTGTCTCGGTTGGCAAATCATGAAGATTGGTTGGTTCGAGAGGCGGTGGCGGATAACTTCCACACCCCACCTGAAACGCTTGCAACGCTTGGTGGAGATAGTGAAAGGAGAGTGCGGTGTGGAGTGGCATGCAATCCCAACACCCCACTCGATATACTAACCAAATTGGCAACAGGAGATATTGTATTGGTACGATCAGCTACGGTTCTAAATAAGAATATCACCCCAGAACTTTTACTGAGGATGTCTAAGGACAGGTCGCAGAAAGTACTGTGGGCGGTTGCTTGTAGTCTAGGGTCTCCGCCCGAAGCCCTGTCAAGACTGGCTGAACACACACACCCATCTATTCGTCAGGCGGTTGCCCATAACCTGCCAACGCCGCCCGATACTCTGACGGAGTTGGCCTCTGATAAGGATATTTGGATTCGCCATGATGTGGGGAACAACCCCAGTACACCACCAGAAGTCCTTTCGCTGCTAGCCAAGGATGAGAACGGTATCGTAAGAGATGCGGTAGCCCGCAATAAGTCTACCCCACCCGAAGCCTTGTCGCAACTTATTACATACGAGTACGTGAGGCGGGCGTTGGCGCGCAATACATCCACACCACCAGAAGCCTTGACGGAATTGGCCTCTGACAAAGATCATATCGTGCGTTGTTGGGTAGCGCGCAACCCAAATACTCCGCCCGAAGTCCACACCAAACTTGCCAACGACGGAGACGAAGACGTCCGTAAGGCGGCCGCTGAAAGGTTGCCCGCCCCGGAACAAGAAACCGTTGAGACATCCATTAGTAGCAGTACAATGTTGATGGGCTTAAGTTAGGAGAGAAAAATGGCAAAGCTATTTCCAGATATTGAAGTAGAAAGTAGGCGTGAGTTGGCAGAGAGTCAATCTACATCACCAGACACCCTGGCGCAGCTCGCCGAGGATGAAGATGAGTTGGTGCGTAGGTGTGTGGCGTACAATCCATCCATCCCGTCCAAGATTCTTATGCAACTTACTAAAGATAAGAGCTGGCGGGTGCGCGAAGCAGCAGAGTGGGTATTAAACACCAGAAGGGATGAAGCGGAGAATCCAACCACCCCACCAGAAACCTTGGTGCAGTTTGCCAAAGATGAGGACGTAGAAGTCAGGCAGAATGTGGCATCCAACCCCTCTACACCACCCAAAGTCATACTTCAGCTCGCCGAGGATAAAGATGAGTTGGTGCGTAGGTGTGTGGCGTACAATCCATCCATCCCGTCCAAGATTCTCATGCAACTTACTAAAGATAAGAGCTGGCGGGTGCGCGAAGCAGCAGAATTTATAGTAGACAGTAGACGGGCGGATGCGGAGAATCCAACCACCCCACCAGAAACCTTGGTGCAGTTTGCCAAAGATGAGGATTGGTACGTGCGGGTGGCTGTGTCGCGCAATGTATCCACCTCACTCGAAGTTCTCTCCCAGCTCGCCAAAGATAAGGAATGGTCGGTGCGCAGGGCGATTGCTGAGAATCGTAATACACCACGGGACATCTTAGAACAACTCATCCTAGATGAGGATCAGGATGTGCGGGGTGCCGCAGCAGAAAATCCATCTATTCCGCCAGAAGTTCTTACTCAGCTCGCCGACAATGAGGATGAGGATGTCCGCTATGGGGTGGGTGAAAATATATCAACACCACCCGAAGTTCTTTCTCGGCTAGCGAAAGATGAAGATGATAGCGTGCGGTTGGCCGTGGCGTGGAATAAAAATACCCCGCCCGATACTCTAGCCAAGCTCGCCAACAACAAGAATTGGTTTGTGCGTGCGGCGGTGGCAGAAAATCCCAGTGCTCCGCCTGGGATATTGGAACGGTTGGCCGAAAGTGGAGATGTAGGCATTCGCCAACGAATTGCCGAGAACCCTGGCGCACCAGTTGATGTCCTTACCAAGCTTGCCAAGGACAAAAGCGGACACGTCCGTAAGGCGGCCGCCGAAAGGTTGCCCGCCCCGGAGGAGGTCAACACATGACGTCTGATAATTCGTCCACCCAGCGCCTGTTGCGCCGTATCAGCGCTGAGAGCGACTTGACCATTCCGCACGGTACGGTGATTCGCCGTACCTATGCCGGAAAATTACAGCGGAGCACGGGAGCATGGTCGTGGCTGGCGGTAGATCCATCGGGGCGTTGTGTATGTGGAAGCCACTATCCCGTTAAGGTGCTTCTTCATAGTAGTGCCCTTATCGTTGAGCGTGACCCAGATACAGGGGGTGTATGTGTTGATCCGGGCGAAGTACCGCTGCGTTGAAACCAGCTAGAGATACCAGCACTGTAAATATCTCCGGCATGGCACGATCACTACCTGTTTCCGCCCTGTTATGCTCAATAAAGCTGTTGTCAATAAAGCCGCGGAGCGCTATTATTTGTACTATTGGTAATGGTCACAAACAGCCATAACGCGACAGGACAGGAATACACCGAATCAGTTGAGAGAAATGGAAGAAGAAACACCCGATAGAAAAGAACAGTACGATCAAGATATCATCGAACAGGTGGATAGGGCGGTAGCAGAACTAGCAAAGTCCCTTGTCCCCCCGCCTCCATTTGACCTGTACTTAATAAGCAACGAAAATTCCCGTAAGCTGGAATCACGCCTTCAATGGATTAAAGAGTTGGATGAATATTGTTATGTACTACAGTCACCCGAATACGATGCAGCCAAGAGGTTACTACAACACGCTAAGTATGCTGTAGAACAAGAGAATATGAGTCTTTCGATGTGGCTGGTTTGGTATGCTGAGCAGCTCGTAGAGGGCAATTACGCGTACGAGGAAATCTTTTAACAGCAAAGGAGATATTAAAATGGATAATAATGATAAACGAGTAAGGGCATGGGATTGGAACACCGAACCCAAGATACTTGCCGAGCTTGCTTCTGACGAAAATAGCGATGTTCGCTATTGGGTAGGCAAAAATCCGTCCACCCCACCCGAAGCCCTTGCGCAGCTCGCATCGGATGAGCACGAGTATGTAAGAGGCGAGGTGGCGCGCAACCCCAATACGCTGCCGGATGCCTTAGCCAAACTTGCCCAAGATGAGAGCGAGGGTGTCCGTAATATAGCAAGAGACAATCCCAATACACCAACCGACCCGAGCTGAATACAGATGACAAGTGTATTTGCATCGCGGTCAAACACGACAGAATAGTAGAAAGGAACCACATAAAATGGAACAAGACCAAGAACGCAGAGCACAGGCTGAGGATCTAGCCACCTCACCAAATACATTAGCCGCGCTAGCAACTGATAAGGACGTTGGTGTTCGCCTACGCGTGGCGAGCAATCCGTTCACGTTGGACAAGACGTTTATGCAGCTCGCCAAGGACAAGGACTGGCACGTGAGACTGGAAGTGGCTCACAATCCTGCCACCCCGCCGAGGACGCTGGCCTGGCTAGCCAGAGACAACGATGAAGCCGTGCGACAGCAGGTAGCCAGCAATCCGTCTACTTCACCCAAGACACTAACTCTGTTAGCAGGAGACGAAGACGCGTCTGTGAGCAAACAGCAACCGCATCCCCCGTCCGTGAGGGCGGGGTCAAGGTTGCCACTAGCTCAAATTACAAGAAGGGGAAACAATTAGACCGATGACCATCATGAGAACAGCAGTTATACCTATATCTTTGTCTGGTGGCGACTACCGTATAGCCCATGATGCTGCTCACACCGCAGCTAATCTTTATAACCAGGCTGTAGATTGGGTCCACGCCGAATGGGAAGCTGGTAGATCGCCAAACAAATATGATATTCGGGCATTTCTTACCTCCATACCCCTTAAAGATCGCCCACTCCATGCACACACCACCGAAAGCATCGCTTATGATCTTTATGAGGCGATCAAAACATCCAGAACCAACCGTAAAAACGGTATGAAAGTCCGTGCCCCCTGGCGTAAAAAGAATTATCGCCCACTGTCATTCTCGAAAGGATACGGCTGGAAAGTCAAAAACGACCGGCTAAATCTGTCTCTTGGTAGAGGGCGACCCGGGGTCTCCCTCCCCCTTCCCGTCGTCCACGACTCGGACACAGGTGATTCTGTCCCGCCTGAGATGTGGGGGGAAATCCAGCTCTGCTGGAACATTGACGCGAGGAGGTGGTCACTGCACATTCCTTATGACACCGAGCGCCAGCAAGCATGTGGTAAAAACGTGACTGCCGTGGACGAAGGTATCATCAACCCAATGGCACTGGCAACCTGGGTAGATGAGAAGACCATCAACGTAACCATCATCAACGGTAGGGAAGGAAGAGCAATAAAGAGGCTACGGAACAAATCGGTTGGTGCTCTTCAACACAAGCTAAACAAGGCAAAGGTAGGATCCAAGCATCACCGTAGGCTGATGTTGGCCAAAAAGAAGATTAAGGCTAAGGCCAACAAAGCACTAAGGGACTTCGATCACCAGGTTGCTCGCAAGGCAGCCAACCATGTTATTGCTCATAACAGTGGTCGTCTTGTATATGGAGATGTGCGGGGGATCGAACAAAGAACCAAGCAACGCCACTCGGCCAATCGCCACCAGCGCCAGAATCTCTCACAGTGGTCGAGAGGTCGCCAGGAACGTTACACAAATGAGAAAACCGGGCTGGAAGGAGAGCACCTAGACGAAGCCGGATCTACAAAAACCTGTCCAGTGTGTGAAGCACGCAACCGACCTACTGGTCGGAATTACCGGTGCAAAAATCCCGACTGTGGATTTGTTTGTCACCGCGATGCCGTTGGAGTAATAAACATACTCCAAAAGACAATCCATGGGACTTATGTCCCAATAGGGCCGGATGTCAACATCCGAGTCACGTATCTCCGAGCTGTCGAACGTTGGTCAAAAAACCAACGTAAGGCACACCGCAAGGTAGAACGCCGTAAGGCCAAAGCACGGAGTAGCGCCCAGAACCGGGCCTCGTCGGGAGGAATCCCAGCGAGCAAGCAAACACAAGCCCAATCATTAACCAGTCCCCAGGGACCAGACTCGTTGGTCGTGGTGGCATGAGAACGGCGATGTTATGTAACTCCAATCGAGCGGATGGGGCAGAAGCCCCATCCGTAAGGGCGGGGAGGTTCACATGGGAAGTGGCGAAAAACCTACATACACCCTACGATACACTAAGCATCCTGGCAGGTGACGATAAAAGGTACGTACGAGACGCGGCCAGACGGACGGTTATGCGCCAGCGCTATCCGCTGCGTTGCGTCTAGCTAGATAGCAACGCTAGCGCACGGAATGGGCTTTGTGTGGCACGTTAATCTCGCCCCGAAATATCAACGTAACCCGACATATTCGATTGTCCTGTGCTTCCTCGTTCTAATCTTCTCTGGCTCCGTACAGAAAGTACGTTCGACTGAGTAATAGTTGTTAGGACTGTCTTGACGCTCTAATTTGGCTAGCAAGCTCGTGTACGTCTTTCGCCACCTGCTTTATCTCGTTGTCGAGACGGTCAATCTTGAACTCCAGCTTGTTCTGCTTCGCTACAATGCGGTCGTAGGCTATTGACGCGATGCACACCAGTACGACAGATAGTACTATCATTGCCTCTACGATCAACCCCGTCTGTATACTATTGCTCATATTGTGTCCATCGTTTCAAACATTGCACATATCGTCCATATCTTAGTATACCACTCACCAACATGAGTATCTTGCAATACTTAAACAAGATCATCCATCCACGTATGCGCTGGCATCCCAGATACCACGCCCGCCAACAAAACAGTGAGTGCTTCTGTGGGCGTAGATGTACCTGCCATACAACGCGCGATCTGTTCGTTCATCTCGACATGCCAAGATTCTGCCAGAAAACCAAGTCCCAAAGATCGTATGGCTGAGTATGTCTCAATGCCCTTTTGAGAAAGTGTCCAGCCGCCGCGGGGATCTGGTTCCATCCAGCGTTCTGCGAGCAGTCGTTTAGCTAGACGGGATGCTGACCATGTAGACATGGTGCCACGTTGTAGAAGCTCGATTAGCGCATCTTGAGATATCCCTTTGTTGGTTGGGGTGTGTCCGATTATGGTAGCCCGTAGCACCTTAATTGGTGCAATTGCGCTATCGGGTAATTGTTCCATAGCCAAGAGGTAGCGGGTATGTGACGTAAATGGATCGGGGATTTCCCAGAGTAGTTGCTTTGTTGTCTGTGGGGAGTTTGGTAGAGCATCGACTAACAAGATATTGGGCGAATGGGCACCTTGGCCTGATAAAAGCGCTTTGGCACGTTCAATGATTTGGTAAATATCAGATTGTGCCATTGTGCCTATTAGCACAGTAGCAACTATCAGTTGGACAAAGACAGAGAGGTTCCTGGGAATGACCTCTGTTGCATCAGGATCGTATGCCCAAGCGTGTAGGGAGCATTGGATAGTTGCCTGATTAATAATTTCACTATTGGTATGTAGCCAAGTGGATTGTACGGAATAAGCAATACTGGATGCCAGGTCGTCAAGCTGTTCAAGAGACGGCCAACCACCGAAGTGGGCTTCAAGGGTAGCCTCAAGGAGTGGGTGAGCCGGGTGATCAATCTCTTTGGTTGATGCTACGGCTTGTAAAGCATCGTAGCTACCAGCAAATGTATCCATGTTGTTGTTCTTGCTAGTGACCAGGGCAACTATGGTGTCCCATAGTTGCTGTTGGGTCTTATCCATTGGTTGTTCGTATGGCATCTTGTTTGCGGGAGCCAGATAGTTGTTTGTGTTTGGGGTCTGGTTGGGTATATCAATTAGTCTGTACTCTGGCTTGTTGTAGTGCCAACGAGGAAGCCAGTGAGCAATACGGAATAGTTCATGGATGGGCAAGACGGGAGTATATGCTTTACTCGTTTCATCTATTTCAACCAGGCTTGTGGAAAATACCTGTCCAGTTTCTTCCGATCTTACAGTCGCCTCGATCTGTTCCAGTGAGCCGTGTTCGTTTTGATTCAGGGCACGGCTTGCCATGAGAATGCCTGAGGCCAGAGACAGGAGTGACTCGTCTCCGATTTTTGCATCAGGGAATGGGGAGCGTTGAGGCTCGGACGGATTGCGTAGAGTTTCGTTGAGAACCATACGAGCTACCTTTTGTGCCATACCAGCACGCAGCCGAGGGATGTTTAGTGAACCCTTGGCGTTGTCAAATGCCACGTGGATAAGTTCATCAGATGTGCCCGTTAGCTCAACACGTTTAACAGATAGGTGAGGATAGTCCATTTCCTTTAGGATTTCCACTACGTGCCATGCAATTTCTTCACCCGCCATGTTCGCTTCGGTAGCCAGGTACAGAGTGCTCGGTGGTGACACGCTCGATAATGCCTGGATAAGTTCCGTTATGAAGTGGGAGTATTTGTTGCTATTCCACTTCCAAGTAGGCGGTTCAGATAGAAACTGTTGTATGAGGGCAGTGCCTCTGGCATCACGGGGGATGATCAATTTGCGAAGAGCACCCATGACAGGAATACAGTGGAGAGATGTCGAGCGTTGGATGAGTAAGGCTTTTTGTGGTGTCTCGCAGACAGCTATTGCTTTTTGCTCGTGGCTTGCCATATATCTCTAATAATATATGGGTGGCAGACCGGCTCGGTTTTATATCTCAAGTACATACAACCACTGCGTACTTGCAGCAGGTTAGAAGCTGCCCGCCCCCGTCCTCGCCCTGTTTAGCTGTGCCTGGGTGATAGCGAACAGGCGTTTGATAATCGCCAAAAGCACAACCACCGCATGTACACCAACGGCTATCCCTATACTAGAGGCAACAGTGCCTATCCACCCAGAACTAGTGCTGGCTACTACGAACACGGCAGATGCCAATATGAACACCAGCGCTGCATACCCCATACTGGCAACCATCTCTAACAAGTAAGTAGCGTAAAATGATGTATCCTCACTTGGCACGGGCGAAGAGTTCGCCCAGTCCGTGGAGCGTCTCGCCATCTGAACCATTGCTGCAAACATAGACACACCAAAGATGCCACTAACAACGAACAGACCAACCGCCACAACACCAACCAATCCGACGTGTGTAGCTAGGCAAATGGCAAGAACGGCCAGCGGGGAAACCACCGAAACAGAGTACTCTCGCCACAGGGGAACACCTGTACGAACATCCGCATATGTGCGATAATGATTCCTAATAATTGCTGTTTTATATCCCATACCTGTATTCCTACCGTGCGTCCACCTAACAAGGTAACGGCACGGTGGCTGGCTATGCCGACTTAACGGGTGACACGTTTTATAGTGCCAGACAACCATCTCATGTCGCTACCTTATTATATACTACGCCATTACCAGCCCTGATTTGCTCAAGAAAGCCGACGCCGACCCATTCTCGTATTATTGTTAATCGTTAGTAGGCGAACGAATCTCTAGCCTGGGCGTCGTTATCCGTAGGCCAAACAACGGCCAATACTGTGCCAGGTCTGCACGCTCGGCGTTCACCATGTCGCTCCGCTCACAAGCTCAGTCCGACCCTAATATGTTCTGGAACTGACGGATTCTCCGACAGAGCTTGTCGGATTTGTGGAACTTTAGAGGTACTCAAGCGGGTCGCTACCTCTTGGGGGATTTTTGGATTTCTAGCCACAGCTTCACGCACATTCGTGTTACGGTCTCGTGATGCAATTAGCAGTATATTGTCCGTTACATTCGGGTTTTCTACCACCCCCCGGCGAATTTTCCAATCCTCATCCGTTGCCAATCTTTCTAACATCTCAACCGGGAAACTCGGATTTCTAACCGCAATCCGGCGAACATCACTAAACTCATCCGCCGCCAACCTGACCAGAACCTCGGTCGGAGTACTCGGATTTTCAGCTACTCCCCAACGCACATGTATGGTCTCATCCGTCGCCAATTTAGTCAGCAACTCAGTCGGAGTGTTTGGGTTCCCCGCCACCGACTGGCGAACATACCAATCCTCATTTATTGCCAATTCAGCCAACAACTCAGCTGAAGCATTCGGATTAAACATCACCGCCCAACTAACATCATCTTCTTCATCTACCGCCAACCTGTCCAGGACCTCACTAGGAGTACTCGGATTTTTCGCTACCGCCTCACGAACCCTCCAATCCTCATCCTTCGCCAATTTGTTCAACGCCTCAGCAGCAGAATTCTGGTTCCTTGCTACCGCACAGCGAACCTCCAAGTATTCATCCGTCGCCAGTTTTGCCAACACTTCACCCGGAGTATTTGAATTAGCTGCTATCTCTCTGCGCTTACTCCAATCCCTGCTGTATATATCTCCAATTTTATCTTGTTCAGTCATATAGTTATCATTCGGGTTTCACATTCTGAAAAGCTCAAAAATGCCGCGCACAGCGAACCAGAGTTAAGCACCTATATCTCATGGTAACGCTCACAAACTTAATCCTACTCTTATGTGCTCAGGCACAGCCGGATTCTTCGACAGGGTTTGTCTGATTTTAGTATCTTCTGAAAAGCATAAGAGTTCTATTGCTTCTGGTGTTATCTTTGGATTCCTCGCCACCGCCCAGCGAACATTCAGGTTCTCATCTCCCGCCAACCTGTCCAGTACCTCACCCGGAGCACTCGAATTTTCAGCCACGTCCCAGCGCACACGCCATTCCTTATCCGTCGCAAGTCTGTTCAGGGCATCAATGGGAGAGTTCTTATTTTTCGCAACTGACTGGCGAATTTCCCAATCCTCATCCGTCGCCAATTTGCTCAACGTCTCAACCGGAGTTCTCGGATTCACCGCCACGGCCTTGCGAACATATATGTACTTGTCTTCCGCCAATCCATTTAGCACATCGGCCGGAGCATTCGGGTTGCCCGCCACCGCCTCGTGAACCACCCAATCCTCATCCGTCGCCAATTTCGTCAGCGTCTCAGCCGAAGTGTTAGCATTCCCCGCCACCGCCAGACGAACATCCAAGTATTCATCCGTCGCCAATTTAGCCAGCAACT
>SCLJ03000004.1_pt1 | contig 14318 bp, 17 predicted proteins | sample 7267891 | NCBI WGS metagenome assembly SCLJ03 (sample SAMN10721082, study PRJNA514188) | viral metagenome | isolation source: depth-stratified mine tailings core B | place: China: Fankou Pb/Zn Mine tailings
AAGTATAGGACATTGGCAACTTCTGCAGATTAAATAGAAAGTTAAAAGGTCATTTTAATTCTATTTTCGTTCGCCGAAACGAACTAGATTAGTGTAGCATACTATTATTTTTGTGTAAATCTCTTATTGGCATTTGTTGAACCAAGCCTTGAATTTTCTGAATGCGTCAACCATTCCATATTTCCTAATATATATCCAATTTTTGGATTAATTCTATTTACAGACGGAGTCAATTTTCTATCATATCCAGAAATTTTCCATCTTTTAAACATTTTATAAAAAATATCAGTCTTCGCCCATTTATAAAATTCTTCTTTTGGTAGAATGTCCAATCCCTTATATAAATAGAATTTTTCCTTCTGAACTCCAGAAACTCTACTTTTCATATTTCTATATAATCGTACCAAGAAACCACTGTGAGTTTTTTCGTACTTTTTTGTATATAGATTATTATTCAATCTTCTTAATTCTTTTTGCCTCTCATTTATTTCCTTTTGAGTTCTCATGGATATAGATTAACATGAGATTATTATTTAATCAATAAAGGTTCATTTTCTAATGAATAAAATTTATTTCCGTAGAAAAAAGAATAATTTTGAAGAGTAATTAATTGTGGATAAAGTATCCCATTCACCTCATTTATAATGGACCATCCCAACTGCCAATTATTATCTTGTGCATATGGTGGGTCTTCGTATAAACAAGGTGCCTCCATACCGAAATATAATTTTCCATTTATGTCCCTGCGCCACAATAAAGCCGATTTATGCCCGTGTGCTTGAACTATACTTCCGCCACGCTTAGTCATTATATTTTTAACAGCCATACCAGCATCGTAAGAAGTCTTCTCGAAATGACCTATACTTGTTTCTTTTTTTGTTATGAAATTTCCCGAAAACTTCGCAGATGCTTCTTTCGTAGGAAACCATTCAATATTTTTATCGGCATTGGTTAAATCCAATAAATATGGAATGGCTAGTTCCGGTAGATGATAAAGTTCTGGTGCAGAATTAATTAGATATGTTTTAACTCGAAAATCATGGTTGCCCTCAAGATATTTAATATTGCAATTCTCCCCGACTGCTTTTCTTAATTTAATTAAGAATTGTTTGGTTATACTTACTTCTTGACCAAATGTATATCCAAATGATGGAACTCTAGCATATTTCGACAAAGGGAAACAATCCATTAAGTCACCATTAATAATCACTTCATCAAACTTATTATCTTCAAGAAACTTAAAAAGTAATTCTACCGCATAAATTGAGTGATAGGGTATGTGTAAGTCTTGAATTATTAGTATTTTTGTCATAATGCCGCCATCTCTCCTCACTAAGACAGCATTAATCGCTTATCTATCCCTAAATTTGGGAAAATTAGGGGATATAGCGATGTTTATTTAAGGGTTAAGGTATTTACTATCTTTCTAACCAAACCAGCCACAAAGACTATTCCTGATACTATTCCTAGTATTCCTATAACCAGACTATAAATAGTGTCCGGCAAAGAAGAAAAGTCTGGGCTAACCTGAACACCAATAGAAGGCAAAAAGGCGACTAAGAAGGCAACAAATAGGCCAACTATGCCTTTTATAGTTGTTGCCACTTGAGTTGAATCCTGAGAACTAACTACTAACCAATTTAAGAAATTACTTGAATTTTGAAATACTTTGTTCATATTATTTTATTTATTACTAATAATGTTACTGCGACTATTATTACTATCGTCATTATTATTGAAAAACCACCGACCAATATGTCTTTCAATATTTCTTTTATTTCTTCCATAAATTTATTAGATTACTTACCGCTGTCATTATCTGTGAAAGAATTGATGGATATTTATTAGCTACAGTAGTCATCTGTTTTACTATTTTTATTTGTTCTTCAGTCAGTTCCATTGTTGTTCCGACTTCTTTGATAAATGAGATATATTGATTTCCTATATATTTAACCGATTTAGAAAAATCTGCTTCTGTCGAGTCTATAATGTATATTCCGTTAGCGTCATATCCAGCGGCAACTACAAAATGACCATACAAAGGTTGAGTAAATGTCGGAGTGGTTGTTCTAAAGAAACCATTATCACATCTAATCAAAAGAATAATAGCTTTGTATTTCCATATAGCGTCAGTTAATTGGTCAACTGTTGGTAGGTCTTCAAAAGCATAAGATTGAATTACTTTAGTGGCGGCATCATCATTCATCTCGGCTGTTATTGGCATATTGGCGTAGTCGGTTAATGATAAAGATGTATCATTTCCTCCTAAAGCAAAACTACAAACTCCAGCACCTTGCAAAACTTTCATTATTGAACGCATATCTGTTCCGTCTGAAATCTGATAAGTGTCGTTATAAACTCCATTGGCTTGTTTTAGAAGAGTCCAAATAAAACGAGGACTCTGTTGAAGCATTGTTCCTAATTCATTGGAACGCAAAACTTCAACTAACATAGCCCCTGCGTGTGCTCCACAGGCTGGTTGTTGTTGCTGATCAAACTTTGGGTATTTAACCAAATCGGGTTTAAACTCGACTGGCTTATCAGTTGCAGGTGCAGAGATAGCCCCTAATTTGAAATCTCTACTATCTTTTGGTCTTGGTATTGCTCCTAAGTTCATATTTTTATAATTTACTTTTAATTAACTCAAAGAATATCCCTATTATTCCAGTTGCGACTCCTGTGGCTATAATCCAGAAAGCTCTTTTAATCCAAGAAATATCTGTTTTTATTCCCTCAATATGTATCTGAATTTTACCCATTTCCGAATTGGCTGTATCGGCGTGTCTTTCAAGTTCTGATATTGCTGCCTTGAATTGATTGTTTAATATTTCTTGTTCTTTATTCATATGTTTAATTAGCTGTGAACCAACTCATAAAGAAACCCGCGACGTTTTGTGCTGCTTGCACGAATAAAGAACGCCACTTATGAGGTAAATTATTACTGCTAGTAGCCCATTGATAGTATTGGGATATTTCTTGGTGAGAAAGAGTGCGAGAAAATCTTGATGCTTCAGATAACCTTCCATTTAGATAACGAGGGGCAAAGGCATCATATCCAAGATTGACACCAGTGGAAGTTGGAAGTAGTGCAGCAGTCCCTCCGAAAGAACCACTATTTGGATAAAATATTCCATTAACATAGAATGAGTATGCAGATGATACCAAAGAACCAGCACCATTATATGTTACGCATAACAGATAGTCTTTTCCTGCTATAATTGATGGAATTGTTGCATTTAAATTATTAGACCCAGGATAATCTATTCCTATAAGAGTTGGTGATTCAAGGGTTAATATACTTTCTATACCTCCATTTCCCAACGATATTATGGGGGTGTAATACAAAGTTGCGCCAGGAGTAATATTTATCCATCCCATAAGAGTGTATGGTGATGCATCTGCTTGAGATGGTGATGAAGTGATGATTTTTGAAGTTGTTCCATTAAAATACGCACTTCCCACACCATCTCTAAATCCAGGTTGATTATAAGTTACAGCAGTGTCTGTCCCATTATATCCATTACCAGAATTATCCCAGCTATTCCCTTGTAATTGCCAATAACCCACTAAACTAGTGTCTCCAGAAAAGAACCTGCCTATAGAACCTTTGTAAGGATTGTAGAAAGGTAATGCCATGTTATGCCACAGTCTTATAGTTTCTCACGACGATAACTGCTAAATTTCCAGCGGTGCTATCAAAAGCCGCACCTGTGTTGTTGTATATGCCAATAGCAAACTTCTCCGGAAGCTCAACTCCTAAATCTTCAAGATTAATAGTCTTTTGATAGGTAGTGGCGTTTGCATTTGCCGTAAGATAACCAATCAATTTAGCGTTTACTGGTGTGTATGCCGCATCAGTGCCGCCAAATCCATCATCATAATTTGTACCATCTGCCGAGCCTATAAGATATACATTGACTGTACCTGTAGCAGAAACACCCGATGCTCCCGTTTTTATTTTCACAAAAACTTTCGCCCATGGGTCTTTGTTGGTCGTGTTATCTACTGCCGTAGAACCACGTCCAGCTGCACTACCCAAGGAGGCTAGTGTAATCGTAAGTGTATCTGTTGTTTCGTATGCTTGTTTTATTGATGCCATAATTTTTAATTAAATGTTTTGTCCGACTATGTAACCGTCATATGTACCCGACCCAGTACATCTAAATCCAAAAGTATCTTTTTTATTCGCAGTTGTTGTTAGAGTTGGGGTAGTTCCTCCTACCCATTTAATCGTAGTAAACCAAGTAACTGTTCTTGAACCAGTTGCGTCTTGTACTAATTCAATCATAAATATTTGTCCCACTGAAATATTTGTTAATGCAAGTGTTCTATTTCCACCCAGTGTAACATTATGTATATTTGAAGCAGATAAATCAAAAGTAATTGTTGCACCATCAGTATCAGAAGTTATCGATGGTAGAGTTCCATTAAGAGTCGGTTTTGTAAGTGTAGGATTTGTTCCGAACACCAAAGAACCGCTTCCAGTTTCATCGGTTATTGCGGTAGCCAAGTTTGCGGAAGAAGGGGTGGCAAGGAAAGTTCCTACTCCGGTTCCTAATCCAGATACGCCGGTAGAAATAGGCAATCCTGTGCAACTTGTAAGCGTTCCCGATGAAGGAGTTCCTAAAGCACCGCCGGAATATAAGACCGTTCCACCCGTTCCGAAAGCTACGGAAGAACCATCAGTTCCGCTAAACAATAAGGAGTTAGCAAATGACATCTTTTTACCAGAAGCAATACCAGAGGCAATGTAATGCACTTCCCACGAACCAGCGGCTGTTGAAATGTCGGTACAAATTATATAAATATCTGAATTAGCAGCGAGTGTCCATAACAAAGAACCGCCATTTTTATTTACTGTAACCAATCCAGTTGAGCCATTTAAGATTCTAAATGAGTGTCCTACTGTTAGAGTTGTAGCATCAGGCAAGACAACTGTTTGGGTTGTTGTTCCCGTAAATGATTGAATCTCGTTAGAACTGACTGTTAAGGTAGTCGTTCCGGCGGCTGTGGGAGTTGAGGTATATCCTTCGATTAAATTAGCTCCATAAACAAGATTTCCAGTCCAAGTTGGGGCGGCTGTTCCTGTTTCCATATTTCCTATAAACGGAGCAATATCAACATCTATAGAACCATTGCCAACGCCCGATACCAGAACTGAGCCAATTCTTTGAACATACGCACCAGAAGTTCCGGAAGGTCTTGTGTTTTGAAGTCCACCAGCAGTAGTAGTACTGACCCAAAGTTGGTCGCCACTAGTAAAAGCAGAAGTATCAACTCCAGAAATAATACCAATTGTCATTACGTATCCGAAAGAATTGGCAGTTATATCCGCCATAGCTATTCCAATAGTCGGCAAGGTTGTTGTGCTATTTGCCTGAGCCAAACCTATATTAGGAACATTGCCGGTGCTTCCTGTGATATGAACCGCCTGTCCTTTTGTTATTGTAGAAACTGTTGTATTCTTGGCTATTATGAAAGCATCTCTGCCTACCGTTATTTCTATTCCGTCATCATCAAGATAAACTGGTCTTGTGTGTCCCTGAGTAGATATAGAATATTCTTTAATATTATTAGCCGATGGCGAAGAAGGAGTTGTAGTTGCTGTATATTGAAAACCTAGAGTATTTATCGGGTAACCATTTATTATTGACTGCGGAGTTGTTTGATCTAATTTTAAGCCAGTGGTTGAAGATAGATAATCAGTTCCGTCTGTAGCTGCCGATATTGCTGTTCCGTTGCCTTTTAATACGCCACTAACGGAAGTAGATAGTGTTAAGGTAGGGGTTGTTGGATTGCCATCGGAAGTTCCAGCCAAACCATTGGCAGTTGCTACAGATATTCCTGTAACAGTACCAGAACCAGTTCCATCAGCTCCCTTTTGAGCCATTAAGTTAAAATAAGTTGTATTTGTCGGTAAATTACCAGTGCTTGCTAATATACAAATATAAGATGAACCATTATATGAAACTGCATCATTTATCACATAAGAAGTTAATCCATCATAAGCCCCTTTCCAGGTAATATCTAAACCATTAGCACCCGTAGCACCAGTTGCTCCGGTTGCGCCAGTAGCACCTACATCACCACGGGGAATAGTAAAGTCAAAAATCGCATTTGTTGTAGTTCCTGAATTTACTACAGAAGCATTAGTTCCAGGCAATCCAGTAGTAGTTGTGCCAACATCTACAGTAGTTGTTCCGCCGCCAACCAAGTCAACTAAAACTCTATGAGTTGTAGGATCAACATAGGGCAAAACAGGGGTTTTTCCATCGGCAGACGAAACTCCTATTAAGGTTGGTATTCTATTATTATCTCTTGGAGCACTTATATTTGTATATTTTTACATTGAATTAATTAATAAACTTCCGTTTGAATCGGCATAAATAGGGACTAAAGTTTCTCCATCGGCAGAAGATACTCCCATCATAAATGGTATTCTATTATCATCTCTTTTATCTGGTAAAGTTCCATAATCTGAACCGCTGACTCCATTATTTATTTTTATAGCTTTATTGCTGGATTCAATTTCAATAAAAACAGGCGTAACACCATCGGTATTAAGTGCCGCTATCATTGTAGGAACTCTATTATTATCTCTTGGTGCTGAACTCATATATATAATTATGCCTTAATTTTGCCCTTTTTATAGGGGGATAAATAATCTTTATACATCTTTCCTTTACAGATTTTCTCTCCATTTCTCTCTTCAAATTCCCTTCCAAACTCATCTTTAGGAGAATACTTTTTGATTATTTGATTAGCAATTCTTGAAATATCAAATATATCTTTGTAAGGTTTAAGATTATACTTTTTACATTTATCTCTAATTGAACTAGGATCGCATTTATAAAATATAGACAAAGAATTAAAAGAAAAACCATTTATTCTAAAATTTACCATTGTATAGAACGATTGTTGATTATTAAAAAGTTTAGTATTGCCTTTTTTCATAGTGTATGATAGTGTTTAATTATGATTATTATATTTAAAATACTTGCAGTAGGAGCACTACTTGAAATACTTATTTTTATGAGTGCCGTTTTTGGTTCGCTTGGTTTTTTATTTACTATATTAATTTATTTAATAATTCATGAAATGTTTACTTCTGAATAGACTTCTTGGCTATTGTCGTTCCTGCTAATCCTCCAATTCCCTTTACTGCTTCCGGTAATGTTGTTCTTATTGCATTGACTCCAGTTCTCTTTAGTAAGTTTAATCTTAATGCTTCAGGAAGAAGTCCTTTTAATTTACTTTCAATATAATCCGAAGAACCACCACCTATTAATGCTCCGGCTATGCTTCCTGTACCACCAAATAGACTTCCAGCTCCAGCTCCTCCGACCACAGAAGCACCTTTTATAAGTTGATGCATTAAACCTTTTTTGTTTATTACTTTTCCATTTATGGCGGATAGTAAATCTTCAGATTTTATTAAATTACCCATTCTCTGATTTATAGCATTTACATCTCCTTTTCCTAATTGAGATGCAACATCCTCAATAGTTTTTTGTATTGCTTTCCTAGCGGTCTTTAGATTTGTCATATTGGGATTATCAAAAGAAGTCTCAGAAATTTGTTTTGATAATGTTCTCTTTGATTCATTTAATTGAGAAAGGGTTGGATTTTCTCCATATTTTACAGTAACCCTATCAAGTATTTTTTGAACAGAATTGGGATCATGAAGTTCTTTTATTGCTATATCACTACCATTATTATCCACTAAAAACTTAGTAGAAACTGGCAAAGATTTCATTTCTTCTGGAGTAATACTCTTTAATAAAGGGGTTAATTCATTATTATCTATATTACTTATTTCAGAATCTAATTGCTTCATTGCATTAGCACTGCTGTATCTAGTCGTTCCTTCTTCGGTGACCAAATCAGGCATAATTCTTTTATCAATCAAAGTTTTTACTCCTTCTGGAATATCTGCCATAGCTTCTCTGCCAGCAACCGTTCTGGATAAAATACCGGTTAAATCATTAGAAACTCCTTTCTCGACCGCATTTTTTAGAGTAGTTGCAACACTATCCATTGCTATATTTTTAACAACGCCCAATCCCTTTAATATTGGAATGGCTGTAACAATATTAAATCCGGCTCCAATATCGCCTGACAATTCTGGATGAGCAGAAGAGAAATCTTGAATAGCTTTAATAACATCCTGACCTGTTTGAGTTTTAGCCAAATCTCCAACTCCTTCACCAATAATATTTTCAACCTGCTTAACACCTGGTATTAATTCCAATCCCTTATTAACAATATCTCCCAAACCTCCTGCTGCTGCACCTCCTACCTGTATTAATCCGGATAAAGGGTTTATTTTACCCGTTGCAGTGCTAGATAAAGCGGTCGATAATTGCTGACCTCTATTTAATAATTCTTGTCCCAATGAATCATTTTGAGTTTGCATGGTTGGTTGAACATTGTCAGTGGCTTGAGGCATTTGAATATTAGTAACGTATCCATTACTATCAGTGCTTGAACCACCTATTTGTTTTTCATACTCAGATTTAACTTTATCAACATAGCTGGGATTTAGAGCTACATATTTACCATTCTCAACTTTAGCTCCATTCCATATAGCAGCAATCTCTGACTGAGAATGACCTTCATCTAATAGACTTTTTATTCTTTCGTAAGCTAAATGATCTTGATTGGTTTCGGATGTGTCATTCGGATCTAATCCATATTGTTTAGCCCAGTCTTGAAAATTGTTTTTATTCCAACCATAAGCACCAAACGATGTACTTCCATTTGGTTCATTAACTACCTGATTATAATTTGTATTTTCCGCGCTTCTAATTGCCCTAGATAAAGCCAACGCTGTAGGGTCTAAATTAGTGCCAGGGGTTTGCTGAATTTGTTGATTGTCCATTTGTATTTCCTGTTAAATTCTTAATTTGTTCTTTATATCCGGAAATTCTATTAGTCCCCTCAGCCTTTAATAGTTTTTGGATATTTTGTAAAGCACTTAACGAAATATCATCGGGTATCTGTGTCATCGCCTGTCCTCTTGTCTGATCAGTTGCAGTTCCACCACCTAAGATAGTCGCATATTGGTCTCTAATTCCTGATAGTAAAGACTGAAAACCAGTAACTGCATCAGAACTAGCTAGTCCTCTTGCTACATTTTGCTGTAAAGTGTTTAAAATTGGAACATTCATACTGTTAACACCTCCTTGTTTAGCGATATTATTAAGTAAGGTAAAACTAGCATCGGCGCTATTAAGTACAGCCTGAACTTGTGATGATTGGGAAGTTAGGTCTGCTGCCGATTTTTGCTGAGAACCTTGAACGCTAGGATTGTAGTTTGGATTTATTGATTTTATTGATTGCTGTAATTGAGTGGCTAATTGAGGCGCAGAAGTTATTACACTAGGAACATCATTGATACCTGCCTTTCCTGTGGCAATTTGTTGCGCCCAATAATTAACCATATCGTTAGTATTCTGAGAAGAACCTCCAACGGGCATACCAGAAGAAGGACTGACATACTGGGTAGAATAAGGAACAGTAACAGGAGCATTGAGTTGACCAGCAGAGTTAGTTGCAGTTATTTGTTGACCTTGAGAAGCTAATGCGTTTTGTAAAGCAGTTTGTTTCGCATCTAATTGACCAGTATATAAACTATTAAGAACACCTTGCTGTCCTAATGAACGGGATAAAACACCGGGCGTACCTTTCATTCCAGCTAATTGCTTAGCATAACTTTCCTGTAAATCCTGAAGATCTTTTCTAGCCGCAGTAACTTCAGGGGATTCATTTTGACCAATTCCAACTAAATTACCAATTATACCACCCTGACTTACTCCTGCGGTTCCCTGATTAGGTGGTGTATATGAACCAGTTGAATTTAATGGTTGATTACTTATAGTATCTGTAGTACTTATCGGTTCAGATTTTATTGTAGATTCAGAAATATTTGGAGCTGATACTGTTTTTTTAGAATTATCAATCTGATTAGGAGCCACTACATTATTCTGTGGCTTTATATTACTTTGTGGGGATTTTACATTAACACCCATTGATTGATTAGCTTGATTTTTTATATTTAAAAGTCCCCCTACTAAATTTTTATAAGGATTTGATAGATTCGGATTTAATGGTAATGGTGTAGCCATAGTTTTATTTAATTAATTCTTCGTGTAAACATATTGGGGTTAATTATAGGAGCTTCGGTATCAGTGAGAACAACATTGGTAGTTTTTGAACCAAATTCGTCATCAAGAGCTTTCATTCCAACATCCCACAATGATTGATATTGCTGAGCTCTTACTGGGTCAGGAAAACGAGTGGTATAATAGATAATTCCAGTTCTATATAGTGGCAAATCCTGATAATCTTCAGGTAATATAGGTACTTCACCTATAACCGCAGTAGCTCCAGAAATTGTTGCTCCTGAGTATGGATTTTTTAGGACTAAAACTGTTGAACTTGTAACTGTATCAATTTGATACCATTGATTATCTCCATTAGCTGAATCAGTTGATGAATGAGCCACTTTTATCCATTGTCCTTCCATCCATTTTAGAAATGTAGCACCGGTAGCTGTAACTGTGGTGGTATTAGTTGTTATGGCTATATTAGCGTTGCATGCAACATCCGCCATAGATAAATCTGTAATCCTAGTTTTATAATTTATTGTTATAGGATTTCCATTTGAAGAAGGAATTGGGAATATACCTAATTTGCCATTGAATACATAAAAAAATGAAGGAAAGTCCTGATAAAAAGTTATGACATTCAAAGCATCCCAATAAGTTCTAGAATCACAAACCTTTGGTTGCCACAAAACACTGCCAATAGAAATAGTGCAGTTTATTATATTCTTAACTTGAGGGGGAAGATTATAGAATTGCTGTTGAGCTACTGTTCCGCCCGGAACTGTATAACTTCTTTCATTAAAATAATACTTTGTAGTCAAATATCTTAAAGAATCATTAACCATTTCCATTCCCCAACTTATATTATCTGATAGGTTATTATTTAATATCCTTGTAAGGTCATTGCTGTAACTTGTAAAGGTTTTCATATAATAATTTTAATACTTTTATATTATTTTATAAGGGGGATATTACCAAGAAACCCATGAAGTTCCATTACTATAATTCATTTTATTAGTTGATGTATCGTAATACATATAACCCTTCCATGAAGATGCAACTCCAGGATTTCCATTATGAGTACCTACAGCTACTGGAGTTCCGAATATGACTGATGGATTACCAGAGAAAGCAGTAGAATATAAACTCATAATCTGAACCGAAGAACTATCTTTAAAAATTATATATTCTGGTTGAACTTGAATATCCATAAAGTTTGTTCCATCTCCTCCAATTATATCTGTAGTAGAATTATTACAGGTTACTGTGGGATATTTATTACCAGTATTAGGACCTTGTAAAACAATATATCCTGATGGACCTTGTGTTCGTATAGAGCCGTTATTATTTGAAAAAGTTATAGAGTTAATACCTTTTAAATTACCCAATAAAACGCTATCAGTTCCATTGTGAGTATGGACAGGTATTTTAGATACAGTAAACTGATCTTCATCTTTTTGTTTGTCCAACATTTCTTGGACTATTTGTCTTACTTGATCTTCATTCATATTTTAATAACTTAATATTTGTGATTGTGCCATAGTTGGACCGACTAAACCAAGTAATCTTATTTCTTTTAGTCTCGTATATGACGGATTTGAAGTTGTTGAATTAAGTATTATCTGAAATTGAACCCATTGTGCATTTCCAAAATTTATGGGAAATATAGAAGAAAAATTACCAATAGTTGAGTCTGGAATATAGTTGTGTAACTTTGAGAAAAATCTAGTCTGTATTTTACAGTTATACTTTCTCCAATTACCATTGGTTTTGTAAGACGATATTCAATTTGAGTGAACTGTCTGGGTTTTTGATAAGTACCTATTGGTATAAGATCAGAGTCTATTGATGCTATTGAAGTTGTCGATGGATAAGGAATTGTTTTATCTATTCCTCTATTATCAACTCCTTGACTGTCCCAACCTATGAATAGTCCTATTCCATAAGGATTGGTAGGATTAGCGTTTGGATAATTTATTGCTATTAAAGCAGAAGCATATCCTCCGTATGATCCATAAGAAAAATTATTAGAAAGTCTTAATGCCTCTGTATCTAAATCAATAGCCCATATACCCGTATAAGTTGATAAATAATAATTTCCGTTTGTTGTTGAATAAAAACTGAAATACAATTGATTTTTTGTTTGGCAGACTCCACCCCAAATAAAATAAGGTTCTATGGTTCCAGATATATGGTCTGGTATTTTTTTGAATAAAGAAACTTGAGAGCCATTTGTCTTACATATCCTTCCTCTATTTCCTGCAAAAATATAAGTTGTAGTATTAAGAGTTATCATTTTTGAAACGAAATATTCAGTTAAATATATGGGATAATTAAACTGGTTAGAAACAGTGTCCCATGGATAAATTATATTAAAACTTCCGCCAACAAGAAGATTCGTTCCTAAATATGCTAAGCAATTAGCTATATCATTATTTGGTAAAAGTTCAGTTGTATCAAATATATAAGTATTTATATTTCTGGGATCAAATCCCCAAATAGTCCAATATGAAGAAGATGGTCCAGGAGTATTTGCTATATTATTATTTTGTACAGATTTCCACATAGAAACTCCAAAATTTACTATATCTCCAGCTGCATAAGTAGTTCCTACACTCCATGTTGGAACATTAGGATTCGGTATTTCTACATAAAAATCAGATATACAACTTCCATCACAAAAATAAACTACACCATCTGGAGCTAATAATGCTTCATGAGAATTGTTAGTCGTTAAGGATGTTTTTAAAACTGCGGTGGGAGTTGCATTATATAAACCAACTGTTCCTGTCGCAGGATTCCATTGATAATTCCAACTGTCATTTGTAATATCATAGTAATCTATAGAGCTGTTATGAAATACAAAAACATATCCCATTCCGTTGCTTGATTTAAAATATACTAATCCATTTCCGTTAGTGTATGAATATGAAGGAGTTTTATTTCCCATATAAGTCCAAGAAGATGTAGTTTGAGTAAGATATTTATTTGTCCATACTTTTCCAGAAGAATCTAGTAGGTAGTAAGTACCGGCATTGTCCGTTGTAAAATATTTTGGTGTACTTAAAATATATGTATGAAAACTTCCCGTTCCTGTACCTGATATAGTAACTACATTAACCAATGCTGCTTCTGTGTATATTTTAAAAGTATTTCCGGTAATATTTCCTATATAATAAGTAACCGAAGCTGTAGGACCCCATGCTCCGCTTAAAGATGTAAAGTAAATCGCCATTTTATTTTCTAGTCCTGTTGTACTATTAACAGTTATAAAATTGGTCGAACTATCAGCGGATATTACAGTTCCATCAATTGAGAATTTTGATGCGGTGCAAGCAGAAGCGGTATCAAAATTAACACTAGCTTCCTTAGGAACAGAAGTTATATTTATGTTGCGCATATCAGAGATACCATCAAAAGGATCATCTGCTATACCTTTTTCCCAGCCATCAATTATTAGGCTATTGTCATAAATATCCGTTCTATACGCCATTTTTTAAGAATTATTTAATACAAAACCCGACAAATTCGCATTGCTAAGGGAAGTTCCATCAACATTAACCGAAGCAGTAGCTCCAGTAGTTATTTTTATTGGAGTTATAAAATTCATTTTATAGTTGCCTGCTCCTACAATATCCTGCCAAATAACAGTGGAACCATCTTTAACTAAAATGAGAGCTCCTGATTTATCTGAGCTCCCTGAAATATCAGTTATATAAATAGTCGTTGAAGCTACACCAGTTTTAGAAGCGGCAGCGCTTGTTGAGCCTGTGGCAGTTGCACTAAAAGGTATTCCGTGGTCGTTTTTTATCATTTGTTTTTATTTAATTATCTTTAATTATAATTTATTTTTATTTATTTATAAGGGGGATATTGCCTCCTTTTCGTTTCAATTCCGCCCAAGCTCTATCCAAAATCCCTCTTTCGTCATGAAGACGAACAGAATAATCTATCAATTCTTTTTCTTTTATCTTTAGATTTTCCTCTTTGGTTGTTAAAGTTCTATCAAAAAGGAATAAAGCGGATTTTCTTTCATCAATATCTTTGTACGCCTTACTTTTTTCTGACATAAAATCTATTACTTTATTATTTAAATCTTTAATTCCTTTATCAATGATGTCCTTTTGTAATTCTATATTTGCTCTTTCAATAGATTGTCTTCCTTCTGCTTTTTTAATTTTTTCTTCACGATCTCCCAATTCATCTAAC
>SCLJ03000005.1_pt1 | contig 14279 bp, 9 predicted proteins | sample 7267891 | NCBI WGS metagenome assembly SCLJ03 (sample SAMN10721082, study PRJNA514188) | viral metagenome | isolation source: depth-stratified mine tailings core B | place: China: Fankou Pb/Zn Mine tailings
AGATACGTCCTCTTCCCGTATCGTGCATCTGGTGAGGGGGTTGAGGGGGTTGCAAGTGGAGAGGGAAGCGTGAGGAAATGGATGAGTGGTGAGGGAAAAATGAGGGGTTTTGACATAAATACAACTGAAAAAGGTTGTGTGTTATTCTTAATATGTAGGTATAAACCAATGAAACCTAAAACACGGAAAATCCAGAAAATCGGACGGACTGACTCTCTGTTCGTTACGTTACCGAGAGCATATTGTCGCTTGCTCGGTATCACTGCAGGAGAGCCGGTTTCGCTCGTTTTTGTGGACAACAGTATTGTAATCCAAAAGAGGAATTAGAATGTATGAACAAGAAATTGAAACGGAAATAAAAAACGGACGACTCGAACAAACATTAAAACGGCACGGCTGGGGTGTGCAACATTTTGCTGAAATACTGGAACACACTAAGACACTCGAAGATAGAGAATTCTTGATTCAAGAAGTGCTTGCAGAATGCAGAAAAATTCCACTATCACAACCTCCAGCAATCAGCAATCAACGACCCGAGCCTCCAATGCAACCCGTTATTCCACAGGACATGAGGGAGACCTTATTCAAAAACCCCCTTCGAACGCCGTTAAACTATTGTAAGCAAGTAAATAAACCGCTCTTCAAAAGTTACGCTGTTCAAGCCGGATGTGTAGAGTCGGAAGATGTCGAAGAGATTTTAGAAGGTCTCACTAAACGTTACTTTGATGGAAAGAACATCGAACAAGTACGTGATTTTCAGGCGCAGTTTCGTGTCTTTCCTTCGCCGGAATGGATAAAGTTCTGTGAGGATGCTGCTAAGGCTAAGGAAGCAGAGAAGAAAGCTAAGGAAGAGAAAGACCGAGAGCAAGCGATAGAAGCTCGCAAAAACGAAATAAAATCCGTTATCGATAAATTACATGGAGTGAATGGCGATGGTTCGAACCAGTGACGCAATCCGAACCGCTTCCACTAAGCAGTTAAAAGCGCAACCAACACTTGCAGATTTGAATATACAATTCATTGGCTTGACTTCAGATACGCTATCTACTCCCGGAGACGTAAGGAAATTAACCTTCACTGAATATAGCAATTCCTACTATATTGCTTCCGGCTCGATTTCTGCTCCGTCCAGCAACACCGAACCGGTTACTGTAATCGTTTTCTCAAACGTCTTCGTTGCGGGCATGGTCTCCTTATCTATCCCAGCAGGACAATATCTCGAACTCGTAGACTGTTTTATCGATCGCATCCAGCTTTCTGCTGCCAGCACGGGTTCAGTGAATTACATATTTTCAATGTCCATAGTACCGAAGACCCAAGCAGACTTGATTCGTCCGAAGGTCTTCTTGAAGCAGTAGGTGAATAAAATTGGCTAAATGTAAATATTGTGAAAGTGAACTGGATTTAACGAACACAAATTCAAGATATGTCCGCTGTAAATCGTGCAAACGAAGTCAGTACTTGAATAACGAGATGCTCCTCGATACTTCAGTCAAACCGGAAAAGAAATTGCCAGAAAAAGAGGAATTCGCCGAACAGAAAACTGTTGTAATTCAACCTGCACGGTATGTTGAAAAATATTCCCCTCAGATGCAACCACAATCTCAAGCTAAAACACATAAAGAATCTGGAAACGGTTCTCTAATTGTTCTCACCATCATTGGGATTATCGGCGTGATAGCATATTTTTATTTCACCAATACCACAATTAAGAGTGCTATTGACGGAATCGTTAACAGAATTGTTGGAAGGAGAGTTAACATTTTGGATAATGACGAAGACTCGAACGATTCAGCAAGAACCGATTTCACTTTGATGTCAACCTCAGCGAATGAGGGCGTGAGTGTGATCGATACCGACGATCCAAGGATTTTCAGAAGTGAGTTGAAATGAATAAAAAACAACAGGAAGAGTTTAACAAATTCCGGAATCTCAAAGGTCTAAAACCAGAAGACACAATCTTTCTTAATTTTCACTTAAACAGAGATCTCTATGAAACACTTATCGAAGAAGCAACAGAGAATGGTCTATCTCTCGAACAGCTTATCCTCAATATTCTTTCGCTTAACATGCTCTCAGTTGAAGAACTTGAAAATGAACAGAACATAATCACATGTGATCGCTGTCATAAAGACATCAATCTGAAAACTCAGGATAGTCTGCTGCTCGAAAATACGTCGGCTCGCAAGCGTATCACCGTCCGGCTTTGCTATGACTGCTCGAACGAGTTTATTCAAGCATATAACGAGCGTTCCCGAAAGAGAAGATTTCTTGAGAGTGAAAAACTACTAAGAAAATAAAACTACATTTGTTAATGAAATGGATGTGATTAAAATTGGATGAAATGGATGAATCAAGCGAATTGAAAGTATGTGAAAGTTGTTTCTTTCCGCTTAAATTCTTATACAATTATAGAGGAAAGCACATTTGCCGGAAATGTCTTGAATCTATTAAGGAAAAAGAAGTGGAGTCGAGGTCGAGAAAATGACCTCTTCAAAAAAGTCTCGTGCAGCGGAATACAATCTCCCTTCACCGAAACGTGGACAGTCGATCCGTGAGTATGCCAGAGAAAATAATGTCTCATTTTACAAGGCTCGATATATTGTCTCTGGCGAGCGCTACAGACAAAACCCTGAACAGCGGAGCTACTGGCAAAGGGGATATTTTGGTCGTATAGAAGGTATGCTCAAAAGATATAGGAATCTATACGGAGATACAGACACTCGATTTAACGGGAACATTACAAAAGAGAAGATTAATGAATTCTATCATGAAGTTATTCAAAAGAATAACCTGACGGTTGTAGACTCTTCCAGAAAGAAGAAGTTCTCAGAACAAGAAGAAGAGCGATTCAGAAGGACCGCACAATTCTTTCACATTTCCGAATATCGTCAAAGAGAATATTATCCTGTAAGGTGAATTAATGCCGTATAAAAACTCAGAAGATTTTAAAAATTGGCAAAGAAAAACCGGAAAGAAAGATAGACATAAGCGCAGCGAAGAGCGGAAGAAGGATAGACACTTAAACAAAGAACGAACACCAGAAAATGCGCTCTCTCTGAATCGATATACATTTGTGGACGGGGAATCTGTTAATGATAGATATGTTCTTCTGGCATCGTCTCGTCATGGTTATATTTACGATGAAAACGGGTTGAGTACTGAACGGTGTCTGGAATTCTTGCTGAAATGTGCGGAAAGGTCAGCGTCGGGCAAGATGCAATGCAAACCTGTCGGGTTTGGGTTGATGTATGACTTTAACATGATTCTGAAAGACCTCAACAAAAAGACATGCAAACGTCTTGTCGCTAATGGTAGCGTGCTTTGGAAGTGCTACAGAATCGAGTTGTGGACTGGCAAACGGTTGAAGATAACCAAATATGGTACCAAGGATGGTTGGAAGACCGATCTGTCGAATAAAATAGATGCAGTCACAATTGACGATGTTCGCTCAATTTTCGGGGGTTCTTTTCTAAAGGCACTCGACGATTTTAAGATTCCAGTCACACCAGAAGATCTGGAGAAAATGAAAAAGGGAAAATCCGAGCGGGCATCATTCTCTTTTCAAAATATTAATGAAATAATTGAATACAATAATCTTGAATGTAAATATGGACAAATGCTTGTTGAGAAGCTGCACGAATATTTGGAACAGGCTGGATTCCACACAACCGACTCATACTCTCCGGCAGTCTATGGTAAAATGCTTTTCAGACAGAATGGAATTAAGGACGTTCTTGACCGAGACCTCGATTGGAATAGCAAGGATAAAATGAAGAGGAGAATATCAAGAGCTGCATACACCGCTTTCTTGGGCGGACGCATAGAGATCGGATCATACGGAACTTTTTACGGCACTGTGTATAACTATGATATTCGGTCTTCGTATCCTGCGAACATGTTGCAGTTGCCGAATCTGCAAAAAGGTTTGTGGTCTTATGATAGTAACCTGTCTACATCGACATTCAAACCCTACTCAAATTTAAAAGACAATAAGAATCCACTGAAATTGTTCAGACGGGATATTCCGTTCTCATTATATCACATCAGGTTTAACTTTCAGGAAGATAGACGATTCTATCCGTTTCCCTTCCGTCAAGGTAATGGTGCTATCTGCTTTCCTTCGAAAGGTACGATTTGGGTTTGGTTCCCCGAACTCAAAGCAGCTATCGATCACGGGAATTTCAAAGACGGCGAAATCCAGATTCTTGAGGCGTTTTACTTTGTAGAGGACGACCCGAACGACAGACCGTTTTCGTTTATCAAAGAGACGTATAACCTACGTGAAAAGTGGAAGAAAGAACATAATAACGCTCAGTATGCCTTGAAACTTTCGATGAACAGCAGCTACGGCGTATTGAGTATGCAGGAAGGTGCTATCAAAGGGCAGCGTCCGACTTGGCATCAGATCGAATATGCTGGGTATATTACCTCACTCACGAGAGCAAAGATATACGAAACAATAAGACTTGGCGAAGACGCTATTATTAGTAGTGCGACCGATGGACTCTATTCTCGAAGACCTTTACCAGTTGACTTATCTCAAACTGGTTTAGGAAGTTGGGAATACTCAGAATACGCTGGAATTCAATTGATCATGAGCGGAGTATACCGTCTGCTTGAACCGAAAATGGATATAACACTAATTCAGGTAATCGAGGATGAGTACGCACGGACACTTGGCATTGCATCGGACGAATTACCAACCATACAGAACGAATTCAAGGGTGAATTTATGCAAAATGGGAATTACGATTACTACGGAAGAGGTTTTGGTAACAAGCTGTTGGAGTGGACTTCTGTAGTTGGTGCGTGGACGAACGGTCAAAAAGAAGTTGAACTGACAGCCAACCCTCAATTTATTGGAATGAGATACGCTGTTATTGGCGACCGCTGGAACTTGCGCAACCGCTGGCTTAAGAAAAAGAAGACTCTAAAGTTAACTGCGAATGGGAAAAGGTATGATAAGGCATTACTAAAATGGACACGAAATAATAATCCGGCTGTACGGTTGGTAGACACTACGCCAGAGATAATTTACGGAAGCGAATACATTCACAGTGCCGAATACAAACCACGATATCTGAAGAGAGTTTCAGGAGAACTGAACGAAGAGTCTTATGCAAAGAGCGAAGTTGAGGAAAACCTAATCCTTCAGTTTGCGGATTGAAGGAGTGTAAAGTTTGCGTGCTTTTCCAACTCTCAATGCTTGTTGCTGATACCAGAGTGTTGATTTGTTGATGCCTTTTACCTTGCGTTCTATCGGTGTCATTAACAATATCTTATTTCTGATAGAAGTTGAATCGTTCCGCTCCATATTGAGGTTAGGTAATGTATTCCATTTTCGACCTGTTAGAAGTGACTGTTTGAACAACTGCACATAGCGGTCTATCGCATTAATTACTTGAAAAGACTGGTTCTCCAGCTTTATTTTCCTCGACAAATTATAATTGAAGTGATTCACCAGTTTGTTTCGTGCTTCGGTTTTGATTAACAATCGAAAGTCGTTGAAAAATGTAAAATCTCTTTTTGAGATTTCCTTTCTTGAAATTAACTCGATTAGTGTAAGGTCGGCGATATAGCGTAAGGGTTCCATTAAATCGAACACTAAAGGTTCTTGGCTTTTGTATGCGTCGTGCAGGATGCCAATCTTAACAGTGAATCCATTCACCAATAATGAGACCCTAACGATGTGTTGTATAAGACTGTAAAGATAATTGAGGGAAGCGTTGACAAAATTGTTGGCATTACGATTATTCTTGTCACGTCCATCTCTTCCAGACCACTCGACCTTTTCCTGTTTCAGAGTTTGGGAAAAAGCGTTCCAGTAGGCTTGAGTGGTTCTACCTTCAATTGCCATTAACTCGTTTATTGTCGCTATTTTCTGTTTGATCGTGAAATCTATTACCGTATTGTATTTATTAACATCAATCGAATAAAATTTAGAGAGGTTATCGATAAAGTTTTTCTGGCTCGTGATTTTATGGTCGATAAGCAATTTTCCGAACTTTATTCTCAGATTATTGTTCCTGTAAATGTCGGTTTGTCTGAGCAGAAGCGACCCATTCTCTGAAGTGCGGGGAATAATGGAGGTCTGTAGATTTCCGAATACATCAAGGATGGCAATATCAGTTTTGTGAACTGACAGCCATTTCAAGGATTGCAGACTAATGTAACCCTTGAAACCGTTAATTATCACTCGTGAAAGATTGTCGCTGCGGGGTTTGAAAACACTTGTCTCATTTTCTGATTCTATTATGAGATTCCAATCCCGCTGATTTATCTTACAGACATCTCCACTAACTATCACTGATTTACTCATACTTGTAGTCACCAACTACCGTAATGTTTTGTGAAAGTATTAAAGAATAGCCTATTAATTGAGAGTGCAGACTAAAGAGGGAGAAATAAAGGACTTGTAGTCACCAACTCAATTCTTCTATTTTCTCCTTCGGTCAATTTATCCCATCTGAATAATTTAAACAGGTTTGTAGTTTCAAAATTTTCAACTTTATCTAAGTCTTAGCAGAGACCGCAACACTCCCGTCATATGAAATTCCAGTTGTGACTACAGTCATCCAGACAACATAATAAACTCCCGACAAAGTGCCAGAATAACTCAGACTTGGAAAGCCAGTCGGCCCTGAAGAGACGAGGTAAGCTATATCTGTATTATTCTGCAAGCTGGAGAACTGTGAACTGTTCATGAGATAGACGACTAAGTTAGCGCCAGACCCGCTATCATAATCAGTCGATGCGTTTATCCAAAACGATGAACTATTAAGTTGAACTGGATACGCAATCCATTGATAATCGCCCGTGAATGTAGTTCCGGTGTTTTCGGTTAAGTTTGCAGTTGTTCCGGTTGGCCCTGTGTAAGTTCCAGTCTTTGATGGTTTAAACCAAATATATCCAGCTACACTTGCGCTGACAATTCCAGCGACCAGAATCATCAAAATTACAACGGTGAAGAATGCTTTCTTCATGTGTATTGTATCTCAAATCGAATATTAAACAATCGTCTACCTCAACTACGACACTTGCCTACATCCACGACCAACAACCCGACCAGTCTAACGAATTATATTTACTCAAACCGATAAATCACCACAAAGTCCAACCCAAGAAAATATCCTCAGAAATTTATAATTCTCCTCAGAATTCAAGTCTTTCCCGAATAAAATCCGCACAACTCAATATATTACCGGACAAACATCGCCAGAACCATGTCCAACAACCATTACGGTAAACGAGCATCATTCGCATATCCTACCAAACCAACCTGTCCATGTAGGGTCTGTACCAATTCGTACCACGCCGAGCTACTCTCACATCAAATCTTAAGAGAATATGCGGACGCTCGCAAATGTCAAAGGAAACTGGAGGACTTCCTGTAGCACAACCCTTTTGCTTTCCTCAAATTCTGTCAGATTTTGTAAGATTTGTATCAAATAAAAAGCGATTGGACGTCAGATTCTGTCTGAAATTTGTATCAAATGAATTGTAAGATTGTATCAAATGATTTTGTCAGATGTCAGACCGTCTTACAGGAATCTGACACTTAATACAACGACATCTTACACTTGATACACACTTGATACACACTTGATACAAGGACATCTTACACTTGATACATCCAGTCAGATTATTCGTGACATTGGAAAACCCTATTGGACGCTCCAGTCAGACCCGTCACGTCAGATAAGGGTCACATTTACATTAGAAACGTTCTGAGCGTGGATAGGGTCCGGAGGCATCGAGATACGTCCTCTTCCCGTATCGTGAAACTGACGAGAGTTCTGTGCGTTTGGGAGAGGGAATTGACCGAAGGAGAAAATAGAAGAATTGAGTTGGTGACTACAAGTCCTTTATTTCTCCCTCTATGGTCTGCAGTCTCAATTAATGAGCTATTCTTTAATACTTTCACTAAACATTACGGTAGTTGGTGACTACAAGTATGAGTAAATCGGTCATAGTTAGTGGAGATATCTGTAAAATAAATCAGCGTGACTGGAATCTGATAATTGAGTCTGAAAATCAAACAAGCGTTTTCAAACCCCGCAGCGACAATCTTTCACGAGTTATAATAAACGGTTTCAAAGGTTATATCAGTCTACAATCGTTGCGATGGATGTCAATCCACAAAACCGATATTGCTATTCTCGATGTGTTTGGAAATCTCCAAACTTCAATCATCCCCCGCACTTCAGAAAACGGTTCTCTTTTGCTCAAGCAAGCCGACATTTACAAGAACAACAATCTTAGAATGAAGTTCGCAAAAATGCTTATCGACCATAAAATCACGAGCCAAATAAATTTTGTGCGTAATCTTTCAAATTATTATTCAATCGATTTTGATAAATATCTAACCACGATTGATTTTGAAAAACATCAAAAAATAACCAGATTCCCCGATTTACTTGGAAGAGAGGGGAGGACGACTGGAATATATTGGAAAACGCTGTCTGAAGTCTTCAAACACTATGGTATTGAGTGGAAAGGAAGAGACGGTAGGGATAAGAATAACCGAAACGCTGATAATTTCATCAATGCCAGTTTAAACTACTTGTATGCGCTGCTGCAGCAGACAGTTAGAGTTTCCCTATTGTCAAACGGGTTCTCAATAAAAATCGGCATTCTCCACGACACATACAAAAGCCAAGAACCATTGGTGTTTGATTTAATGGAATCATTGCGGTATATCGCCGACCTGAGTTTGATTGAACTGATTTCACGAAAGGAAATCACAAAGAGCGATTTTACATTCTTTAACGACTTTCGGTTGTTAATCAAAAGTGAAGCGCGCAACAAACTCGTAAATCGCTTCAATTATAATTTGTCGAGGAAGATAAAACTGGAGAACCAGTCTTTTCAAGTAATCAATGCGATAGACCGCTATGTGCAGTTGTTCAAACAGTCACTTCTAACAGGTCGAAAATGGAATCCCTTACCAAATCTCGATATGGAAAGGAACGATTCTACTTCCATCAGAAATAAGATATTGTCAATGTCATCGATAGAACGCAAGGTAAAAGGCATCAATAAATCAACTCTGTGGTATCAGCAACAAGCACTGAGAGCGGGAAAAGCACGGAAACTCTATAGCCCTTCAATCAGAAAACTGGAGGAGTAGGTTGTCCTCAACTTCGCTCTTTGCATAAGACTCCTCATCCAGTTCTCCCGAAACTCTCTTCAAATATCGTGGTTTGTATTCTGCGCTCTCGATATATTCTGAACCATATATTATCTCTGGAGTAGTGTCAACGAGCCGTACAGCCGGATTATTTGTTTTATTCCAATTTATCAGTTTAGAGTCATAACGCTTCCCGTTGGCAGTAAGTCTAAGTCTCTTTTTCTTTTTCATCCAGCGGTTTCTAAGATTCCATCTATCTCCAATCGCTGCCCAGCGCATCCCAACGAATTGAGGGTTCGTCTCCAGTTCTACTTCTGTTTGTCCATTTTCCCAAGCGTTTTTTACTGACCCCCAATCAACGAGCTTATTCCCGAACCCTCTTCCCATGTACTCGTAATTACCGTTTGGTATGTATTGACCATTAAATTCGTTTTGTATGGTTGGAAATTCTTCAGATGCAATGCCGAGTGTCCGTTCGAACTCCTCCTCAATAACATGTATCAGAGTTACTTCCATCTTAGGTTTAAGTAAGCGGTATACACCGCTCATTATTAACTGTATACCATAATATTCGGTATATTCCCAAGAACCCAATCCCGTTTGTGAAAGGTCGATTGGAAGTGGACGTTTTGTATATATTCCATCTGTGGCGATAGTGATTATAGCGTCTTCGTCAAGTCTTATTGTTTCATATATTTTCGCTCTCGTAAGTGAAGTAATATAGCCTGCGAATTCAATCTGGTGCCAAGTCGGTCTATGTCCCTTGACAGCTCCCTCCTGCATGGAAAGCGTCCCGTAACTGCTATTCATTGCAAGCTTGAGTGCATACTGAGCGTTGTTCTTTTCCTTTTTCCACTTCTCTCGCAAGTTGTATGTATCCCTGATAAACGAAAACGGTCTGTCTGTTGGGTCGTGTTCAACGAAGTAGTAGGCTTCGAGAATTTGTATCTCACCGTCTTTGAAATCGCCATGATCGATTGCTGCTCGAAGCTCTGGATACCAGACCCAAATCGTACCTTTCGAAGGAAAGCAAATAGCGCCATTACCTTGACGAAAGGGGAACGGATAAAATCTTCTATCTTCCACGAAATTGAATCTAATGTGATACAAGGAAAAAGGGATGTCTCTTCGAAACAACTTCAGTGGATTTTTCTTGTCTTTCAGGTTGCTATAAGGTTTAAATGTCGGTGTGGATAAGTTACTGTCATAAGACCAAGACCCTCTCTGTAGATTCGGCAACTGCAACATGTTCGCAGGATACGAAGACCGAATATCATAGTTATACACAGTGCCGTAAAAAGTTCCGTATGATCCGATCTCTATGCGTCCGCCCAAGAAAGCGGTGTATGCAGCTCTTGATATTCTCCTCTTCATTTTATCCTTGCTATTCCAATCGAGGTCTCGGTCAAGAACGTCCTTAATTCCATTCTGTCTGAAAAGCATTTTACCATAGACTGCCGGAGAGTATGAGTCGGTTGTGTGGAATCCAGCCTGTTCCAAATATTCGTGCAGCTTCTCAACAAGCATTTGTCCATATTTACATTCAAGATTATTGTATTCAATTATTTCATTAATATTTTGAAAAGAGAATGATGCCCGCTCGGATTTTCCCTTTTTCATTTTCTCCAGATCTTCTGGTGTGACTGGAATCTTAAAATCGTCGAGTGCCTTTAGAAAAGAACCCCCGAAAATTGAGCGAACATCGTCAATTGTGACTGCATCTATTTTATTCGACAGATCGGTCTTCCAACCATCCTTGGTACCATATTTGGTTATCTTCAACCGTTTGCCAGTCCACAACTCGATTCTGTAGCACTTCCAAAGCACGCTACCATTAGCGACAAGACGTTTGCATGTCTTTTTGTTGAGGTCTTTCAGAATCATGTTAAAGTCATACATCAACCCAAACCCGACAGGTTTGCATTGCATCTTGCCCGACGCTGACCTTTCCGCACATTTCAGCAAGAATTCCAGACACCGTTCAGTACTCAACCCGTTTTCATCGTAAATATAACCATGACGAGACGATGCCAGAAGAACATATCTATCATTAACAGATTCCCCGTCCACAAATGTATATCGATTCAGAGAGAGCGCATTTTCTGGTGTTCGTTCTTTGTTTAAGTGTCTATCCTTCTTCCGCTCTTCGCTGCGCTTATGTCTATCTTTCTTTCCGGTTTTTCTTTGCCAATTTTTAAAATCTTCTGAGTTTTTATACGGCATTAATTCACCTTACAGGATAATATTCTCTTTGACGATATTCGGAAATGTGAAAGAATTGTGCGGTCCTTCTGAATCGCTCTTCTTCTTGTTCTGAGAACTTCTTCTTTCTGGAAGAGTCTACAACCGTCAGGTTATTCTTTTGAATAACTTCATGATAGAATTCATTAATCTTCTCTTTTGTAATGTTCCCGTTAAATCGAGTGTCTGTATCTCCGTATAGATTCCTATATCTTTTGAGCATACCTTCTATACGACCAAAATATCCCCTTTGCCAGTAGCTCCGCTGTTCAGGGTTTTGTCTGTAGCGCTCGCCAGAGACAATATATCGAGCCTTGTAAAATGAGACATTATTTTCTCTGGCATACTCACGGATCGACTGTCCACGTTTCGGTGAAGGGAGATTGTATTCCGCTGCACGAGACTTTTTTGAAGAGGTCATTTTCTCGACCTCGACTCCACTTCTTTTTCCTTAATAGATTCAAGACATTTCCGGCAAATGTGCTTTCCTCTATAATTGTATAAGAATTTAAGCGGAAAGAAACAACTTTCACATACTTTCAATTCGCTTGATTCATCCATTTCATCCAATTTTAATCACATCCATTTCATTAACAAATGTAGTTTTATTTTCTTAGTAGTTTTTCACTCTCAAGAAATCTTCTCTTTCGGGAACGCTCGTTATATGCTTGAATAAACTCGTTCGAGCAGTCATAGCAAAGCCGGACGGTGATACGCTTGCGAGCCGACGTATTTTCGAGCAGCAGACTATCCTGAGTTTTCAGATTGATGTCTTTATGACAGCGATCACATGTGATTATGTTCTGTTCATTTTCAAGTTCTTCAACTGAGAGCATGTTAAGCGAAAGAATATTGAGGATAAGCTGTTCGAGAGATAGACCATTCTCTGTTGCTTCTTCGATAAGTGTTTCATAGAGATCTCTGTTTAAGTGAAAATTAAGAAAGATTGTGTCTTCTGGTTTTAGACCTTTGAGATTCCGGAATTTGTTAAACTCTTCCTGTTGTTTTTTATTCATTTCAACTCACTTCTGAAAATCCTTGGATCGTCGGTATCGATCACACTCACGCCCTCATTCGCTGAGGTTGACATCAAAGTGAAATCGGTTCTTGCTGAATCGTTCGAGTCTTCGTCATTATCCAAAATGTTAACTCTCCTTCCAACAATTCTGTTAACGATTCCGTCAATAGCACTCTTAATTGTGGTATTGGTGAAATAAAAATATGCTATCACGCCGATAATCCCAATGATGGTGAGAACAATTAGAGAACCGTTTCCAGATTCTTTATGTGTTTTAGCTTGAGATTGTGGTTGCATCTGAGGGGAATATTTTTCAACATACCGTGCAGGTTGAATTACAACAGTTTTCTGTTCGGCGAATTCCTCTTTTTCTGGCAATTTCTTTTCCGGTTTGACTGAAGTATCGAGGAGCATCTCGTTATTCAAGTACTGACTTCGTTTGCACGATTTACAGCGGACATATCTTGAATTTGTGTTCGTTAAATCCAGTTCACTTTCACAATATTTACATTTAGCCAATTTTATTCACCTACTGCTTCAAGAAGACCTTCGGACGAATCAAGTCTGCTTGGGTCTTCGGTACTATGGACATTGAAAATATGTAATTCACTGAACCCGTGCTGGCAGCAGAAAGCTGGATGCGATCGATAAAACAGTCTACGAGTTCGAGATATTGTCCTGCTGGGATAGATAAGGAGACCATGCCCGCAACGAAGACGTTTGAGAAAACGATTACAGTAACCGGTTCGGTGTTGCTGGACGGAGCAGAAATCGAGCCGGAAGCAATATAGTAGGAATTGCTATATTCAGTGAAGGTTAATTTCCTTACGTCTCCGGGAGTAGATAGCGTATCTGAAGTCAAGCCAATGAATTGTATATTCAAATCTGCAAGTGTTGGTTGCGCTTTTAACTGCTTAGTGGAAGCGGTTCGGATTGCGTCACTGGTTCGAACCATCGCCATTCACTCCATGTAATTTATCGATAACGGATTTTATTTCGTTTTTGCGAGCTTCTATCGCTTGCTCTCGGTCTTTCTCTTCCTTAGCTTTCTTCTCTGCTTCCTTAGCCTTAGCAGCATCCTCACAGAACTTTATCCATTCCGGCGAAGGAAAGACACGAAACTGCGCCTGAAAATCACGTACTTGTTCGATGTTCTTTCCATCAAAGTAACGTTTAGTGAGACCTTCTAAAATCTCTTCGACATCTTCCGACTCTACACATCCGGCTTGAACAGCGTAACTTTTGAAGAGCGGTTTATTTACTTGCTTACAATAGTTTAACGGCGTTCGAAGGGGGTTTTTGAATAAGGTCTCCCTCATGTCCTGTGGAATAACGGGTTGCATTGGAGGCTCGGGTCGTTGATTGCTGATTGCTGGAGGTTGTGATAGTGGAATTTTTCTGCATTCTGCAAGCACTTCTTGAATCAAGAATTCTCTATCTTCGAGTGTCTTAGTGTGTTCCAGTATTTCAGCAAAATGTTGCACACCCCAGCCGTGCCGTTTTAATGTTTGTTCGAGTCGTCCGTTTTTTATTTCCGTTTCAATTTCTTGTTCATACATTCTAATTCCTCTTTTGGATTACAATACTGTTGTCCACAAAAACGAGCGAAACCGGCTCTCCTGCAGTGATACCGAGCAAGCGACAATATGCTCTCGGTAACGTAACGAACAGAGAGTCAGTCCGTCCGATTTTCTGGATTTTCCGTGTTTTAGGTTTCATTGGTTTATACCTACATATTAAGAATAACACACAACCTTTTTCAGTTGTATTTATGTCAAAACCCCTCATTTTTCCCTCACCACTCATCCATTTCCTCACGCTTCCCTCTCCACTTGCAACCCCCTCAACCCCCTCACCAGATGCACGATACGGGAAGAGGACGTATCT
>SCLJ03000249.1_pt1 | contig 14227 bp, 19 predicted proteins | sample 7267891 | NCBI WGS metagenome assembly SCLJ03 (sample SAMN10721082, study PRJNA514188) | viral metagenome | isolation source: depth-stratified mine tailings core B | place: China: Fankou Pb/Zn Mine tailings
AGCGGGTGCCGCGACGTTCAAGGCCGAGTGGGTTAACCTATTTGTTAAGTGCCAAACGGTCTATATCTGCTATGACAACGATCTAGCGGGGCGAAGTGGTGCGGCTAAGGTGGCGGCGTTGTTCGGTGAGAGGGCGCGGATCATCACGCTACCTGACGAGGTGGGCGAAGCAGGCGACGTCACTGATTTTTTTGTCAGGCTCTGTAAGACTGACGCCGACTTCGAGGAATTGCTAGCGCAGTCTAAATCGTACGAACCGCCGCAAGCACAAGATAGTGAGCCTATAACGCCAGTACATCTAGCTCAATCAGGGAACAGCGAGCTGGTCGGTAAGCGCGTTGGCGTGCGCGTACTCGTGGCTGGCAAGGTAGACGCACCCTACATCGTGCCCAGGAAGGTGCGCTACACCTGCTGGGCGGCAGACAAAGAGCGCGAGGCATGCGGCGCTGCTAACGACGACGAAAGAAGTGGCGGATTTTGGGATCGTGTTTTCGACGACAAAGACCCTACTTTCATCGCCGCTTGTCACAAGAAACAAGATCAGCTTTCGAAGATCCTCCGCGCCGCCGCTGGCTGCCAAGCCAATTGCAGAAAGTTCAATTACGAAGTACTCGAATACGTCAACGTCGAGGAACTACTAGCGGTGCCGATGGCCGATAGGGTGATGCCGTCCAGCAATGGCAACGGGCACATCGAAGTTGACGAGACGGGCAACGAATACGTCTCGCGCAACCTGTACCTTTTGGCTAGTTCCGCTACGATCAACCAGTACTACGAGATCATCGGGCGCGTTTATCCCCATCCTGACACGCAACTGGCGACGGTCCTAATTACCGAACAGAAGCCGATGCAAGACAACATCTCACAGTTTGCATTGACACCAGAAGTGATCGAGAGGTTCCGTATCTTCCGGCCAGAAGGTGACATTATCGAACACCTGAATAAGTTACTGGCTGACCTGACGGACAACGTGACGCGGATTTACAAGCGCGACGAAGCCTTGCTGGCTATTCTGTTGGCTTACCATTCGGTGCTCAACTTCGAATTCGAGGGCAGGCCAATCAGGCGGGGTTGGTTGGAGGTGTTGTTGCTCGGTGACACGGGCCTCGGCAAGACCGAGATCGTGCGCAATATCATGGAGCACGTTGGGCTGGGCGCGTTCGTCTCTGGCGAAAGTAGTTCGAGGACTGGCCTGACTTACTCGGTGCAACAGATCGGCGAACGTTGGTTCGTCAAATGGGGCAAATATCCCTTGAACGACAGGCGGTTGCTGGCCGTTGACGAACTGAGCGAGCTGAAAGAAGAAGACCTGGGGCAAATGACGCAAGGCAGAAACGACGGCGTGTTGCGCGTCGATCGCGCTGGCATCGGAGAAGCGAACTGTAGAACGCGGTTGGTGTGGATGTCGAACCCGCGATGGAAAAAGGGGCTGTACGATTTCTCGCACGGCATCGAAGCACTAAAAACTCTCTTCCCAACGCCGGCGGATCTGCGTCGTCTGGACCTGGCTGTGTTCCTGGCGGCGCGTGATATCGACTTGCGCGAGATTAATAGGCTGCACGTGGCACCAAGCACGAAACTGATTAGTTCTGAAGCGCTGCGCCAATCAGTGCTGTGGGCCTGGTCGCGCAAGATTGACGACGTGGTGATTGATGAGGCGGCAACGACGGCGATTCTGGCGGAGGCGTCCAGGCTATCCGACATCTACGGGGCTGCTGAGGATATCCCGCTCGTCTCACCTGCGGACATGCGCGTGAAGTTGGCGCGTTTGACCGTGGCGCTGGCGGCATTGCTGCACTCGACCGACGAGCTGCACGAAAAGGTAATCGTCAAACCTGTACACGTGCAGGTGATCGGGGCTTATCTGGATTCGATCTATCGGCATACGAACTGCCGTTATGATGTGTACGCGGGGTATGCTCGTTCGCGCATTTTCCTTGACGACGAAGAGCAAGTGAAGATCGCCAAGGAACTACGGGATTTGGATTATGGCGGGGCGCTGGGGACTAGTTCAACCATTAGTCAAGATATTTTGATGCTCTATCGGCAGAACAATGAATTAACGACTGCCGGTATTTCCGACTTATTGGACATCGACAGGAAAACCGTTGCGAAGCGAATCAAAGTGCTTCAGATGCACGGGCTAATCATTCAAAAGAAAAACGGCTATCACAAAACGCCTAAGTTTGTTGAATATCTATGTCGGACGGAGGGGAAGCAAGATGCTAGCGATTAAGATACACAATTTAATAACCTACGAAGAAAGTAAGCAAATTACAGAAATGTTAACCAGTATAGATTCAGGTGGGAGATTTGGCGTAGGCGATACACTGTGTCAACGTATTCTTGACGTGTATTGCCAACAACAATCGTTTTCCATTCCAGGGCTTACGAAGTTACTTGGTCGTAGCGGTTACGCTATACAGAGAAGAATTAACGTGATGGCAAGGTTTAGCTTACTCGAAAATGTTGATGGACATTATCACATTACAAGCAAAGGCAAAGAATATCTTTGGCGAATTGGGAAAGCAAGCTAACAACCAGTCCCCACCATCATGAGCATTTTTAGCGTTTGCCATGACCTGGCAAGGATAGCATCAAAAGGCAAAAAACGCATTTTCAAAAAAAGCAGATGGGGACTGCTTGATTGTCTGGTAAAAATTGAAAAAGCAAGGGTTTCTCAATATCTATGGTGCCTTGCAGGGCAGGGGGAAGCACTCAATCAACCAATCCCCATCTGTCAACAAAAAACAAAATCTATTATACGCATTTGATGTTCGAGCCAGGCAACGAAATTTTTCGTGAAACTTTTTCAAAATCAAAATGGTCACAGATGGGGATTGGTTGTATGCCTGCTTTAATAGAGGGGGTATCTTGATGGCCTTACGAATCACGCAATCCGGCTTTGCCGGCAGCACGACGAGTCAAGAGCAAATGATCGTAGCGCAATCAGAACAGGAGACGACGCAAGAGACGCAGGCAGAGACCAGACCGCAACCGTCATCGCTCGAACGCTTCCAAGGCAGCGTCTACACGTTCCGAGCGCTGGGTGAGAAGTGGCTGACGCTGAACGAGCGCGTCAAGAAAGGCATTGAATTCAACAAGGTCAACCCTGGCAATCTGCAAACTATCCAATTACTTAACGCGCTCAAAAAGGAATTGGCGGACGTGCAGGCCAGGCTGGATGGGGAAGCCGAAGTGCAGCACGAAGCAGAGAAACAGGTTGCTGGGCTTGGGCAGGCAGTGTGTACGTTGTGTTGGAGTATATACGGACTTGGCGGCTGTGAATGTTGGAAAGGGGCATAGAATGAAAGTAATCGCTGATACATTGCATCCAGGGGTTTATGTGGTCGAGTGGCATGATTCTAATGAACATAAGGCTATCGTGATTTCTACCAGTGCGGGGTTGGTTTGCACGCTTTGTTGTCGTGATGATTGCTCGCATTGTCAAGTTGCGAAAACAGAGCAAGAGAGAGGGAGGAAAAACTAAATGGCTAGCGCATACTTCGAGGCTGGCAAGTGGCGCTGCGGAAAGTCCGAAACAGGGGCTCACCACTGGGACATGGCGACTGATTGCGTAACAGGTGTGTGTCGGTGCTGCGGTGAGAGGCGAACATTTAAGCCGAACGAAACATATAACTTCAGAAACTACGTGATCGACGGCGCTAAGGTAGCGCCGAAACCAAAGCCTGCGCCGATCTCGACACCACCGCCAACCCTGGCTGCGCTCAAACAGACGGCTAGGCAATCATACCAAAAGCGCGAGACTAACGAAGATGCCGAGCAGCGACGAGGAAAGGCAGCAAGTTTGGCAAGGGGGTTAAGGTGAGATGCACACCTCCACCTGGAAGCACACCGAGCGCGCCTTAGCCAAGAAGCTGAATGGCACTCGCACCGGGCCCCAGGGCCGCGCTATTGAAGACGTAACAACTGACTGGCTCTGTGTCGAGAGCAAACACCGTAAAGCGCTACCTGACTGGATTAAATCCGCAATGGCTCAGGCCGTCAACGCCGCTGCCAAGAAGCCTGGGCACCTCGGGATCGTCGTTTTACACGAGGCTGGCAAGCGACACGATAACGATCTGGTTGTTATCAGGTTCGGAGATTTCGTCGAATGGTTTGGTGATGTGAAGGTTGACGAGGTGACAGAATGAGATACCTGCATCTGTTCTGGACTATTCCTTTCTTCGTGCTTTGCCTGATCTGCGGCGTAGTTCTCTGGTTATTGTTGTTCGCGGCGGCCTTGGTGGATGATTGGTTGAGCAATGGAGGGCAGGATGAAGCGAGAGGTTAATCAAACATCGTTCCTAAGCCTTATCGAGCAATCGCAAACCATCGCTTACGCTGTAATCTTTAAGTGCATTTTGAAAGAGTGCCAACACGTGTTCACGGAAACAGTTAGGGATGTCCCTGTTGGGTTCTATCCACCTTGCCCTGAGTGTGGAAATCCTGATTTTACTATCAGGTTGGGAATGCGACAAGTGCAAGACGATCTGTGATCCAGCTCGCGCGAGATGGTCATAAGTAAACCGTAAGGGGGTGAGGCATCCTAGCTGAAAACTGCAATCGAATATAAAGAAACGTCGTGATTAGTTTGACGCAAGAGGGTTAGGTTATCTTATTGCCCGTCGTATCTGTCGAAAGGCTGGGAATCTGGAGACAAAGGGAAGCGCCGGTTTATTCCGGCGCTTCCTTTTCTAGTTTCTCTTTTGTGGCTTGCTCGATGTAGTCTCTCAGAGTAGCCTTGACGCCTTTGGCTTTCAGGTCTACCAGTTTGTAACGCACCTTGATTAGCAGTTCGTCATCTAACTCAATGGTGATTTTGGTTTTGCCCATACACACTCCTGTTAAACTGGTTTCCCGTATTGTACTACTTACTTTGGCCGCTGGCTAGGCTCTTGATAATCTCGCTAGCTTGTTTCTTGTTCAGGTTATCGATGGCGACGCCGTAGTCATTCAAGACCATATCGCGAAGCACTTTCGGCGGTAGTCCTGCTGCCTTGGCCTTGCCGAAGATCATTCGGATTTGCGCGTCGGTGGCAGGGTCGGCATAATCACCGTGGGTGATTGTGCGCGGCTCGCGCTTCGGCTCCTCGTTTTTGGTGGTGATCGTGACGTTAGCCTCTGGCTGTTCCTGGTGAGTCTCGGTAATACCGTTATGGTTCCATAGTTTAGTGAACTCGGCGCGGAGTTGGCTGTATAGCGTGGACGTGGCAGCTTCTACGTTTTCCTGGGGGGATAACGTAGCTTCGGCGCCGAGTTCCAACCCCCGCCAACCGGCGGGGGTTTCCTTGGTTAGTTTGAGGCTCAAGCTGATTTGTGTGACTTGCATTATGCTACCTCCAGTAATTCAAGACTGCGGGCGCGGACTTCCTCGCGCTGCTGGACCTCGTACAGGTGCAGCTGCACGGCGCCGACGTGCTTGCAAGGAAAACCAAGCTGAGCGATGGGGCAGATGCAGTGCAGATCGTGGCCGACTTGGGCTACCATGTAGCGCTCTGAAGGGCCAAGGGTGATGTACGTGCCGTCTGCCTTGGGCTCGACGTAGATGTTCTGCTCGACGGCTAACTGCTGGGCGCGTACTTCGAGGGTAGTACTGATCTTCATCGCTAGGCCCTCACTTCACACAGCGCGTCGTACAGAGTGACCAGGCTGCGCTTGCACATCGCTTCGAACTCCCAGCTAGCTAAGATGCCAGGCTGAGTGATACCGAGTAACTGGCGGATCGCGGTGACGATTTGCTCTTTGGTTCGGTTTTCCATCGTTCCTTTCCTCCATCTTGTTTGTTGGAGGAGCCTGCTGCTATACTTCTGGTAGCAGGCTCCTCGATCCTGGGGTCTCTGCTAATTGGCGCTAGTGGTTCCAGCACTGGCGCCGTTCTTCTTGTCCACCTGGCAGCGGCAGAATACCGTTGTCAACCAGGGTCGGCTAACCTTCTTCGTGTTGCCTTCCTCGTCCTCCTTCGCGTTCTCTACGATGATGCTGAGCTTGGCGCCGTGCTCGCCCTTGCGAACCTGATAGCCAAGAGCCTGCCAGCGGTTGTAGGTGAAGATGTCCTCGTAGGGCTGGCAGGAACCTTTGCACGCGCCAGACCCGTTGAGCTGGTGCAGGGCCATCGATGCGTTGCCGACTGAGTAGCGATTGAAGTACCGGGCTTCGTCCGCGGTCATCTTGTGGCGTTCGGTGGTTGCGGTTGGCATTGTTTGCACTCCCTTCTTGGTTTACTGTATTGCCATATTGCCATATTGCCATATTACTTGTCAATAGGCAATTTTAGCGAGTTTTGAAAATTGCTTGACAAACGTGCAAGCAACTGCTACATTGCGGCCAGATACGACAGCAACGCAAGGACCTTGCGTTGCTGTTTTCTTTTTGCCTGGTTTCTGAATCCAAGTTTTTTAAACACGTCAAGGGAAATAAAGGCTAGGAAACCATATGTCTTTGACTACTTCCCAATGGAGATTCATTGCTGCTCGGTTGCTGACGTCTACGGACAAAGAAGCTGCCGAACAGATTAAAATTTCCCCCGTGACCGTGGCGGGCTGGAAACAGGAATCCCCTGAGTTTTCGGCGGAATACTTAGCCAGCTTTACTGATGGCGTCAACGTCGCCAAGTCGTACACACGCAAGCTGTTAGGTAAGGCAGCACAACGCCTGGGCGAAGCGCTGGACGCTCTCGATCCCGACAGCGGCGCGCCGGCTTGGAAGTACCGTTTACAAGCAGCGGAAGTGTTGCTGAAAGCGCATGGTTTGCTGCGAGATAAGGTCGATATCGAACTCCGCGTGCGCCAGATCGCCGAAGCGAATGGCATTGATCCTGACGAAGCCGTGAAAGCGGCGGAATCGATCATAGCTGCGCAGAAGGCGCAGTCATAGTTATTATTTTGTTGTTGTTGTTGTTGTTGTTTAGTGGGTAGGGTAAAAAGGGTACTCAACGTTATGTTTAGTAGGGGCGGAAATGGCTAGACTGGGCGCGGCGCCACCCGAAGAAGCTGAGGCTTTAGCGGCAGCAGCGGTCATCATCGCTCAAAGGCGCCAGCAAGATCAGGCCGACCACGGCGGCGAGCTCGATCGCTGTCGACGTGATATTGCTTACTGGATTGACAACTACGTTAAGACCTTTGACCCACGGCTAGGCGCTGACGGCAAGATCATCGGCACGATTCCGTTTATGTTGTATGACTTCCAACGCGATACTATCTTGCCTTGGCTGGAGGATAGTTACCAGCGCGGCGAAGATGGCTTGATCGAGAAGTCGCGCGATATGGGCGCCACCTGGACGTTCTTAGCCTGGTGCGTGCATCACTGGCTGTTCGATGCTGGCTACCAGGCGCTGCTAGGCTCGCGCAAGGAGGACTTGGTTGATAACTGGGAAATCGATTCCTTGTTTGGGCGCGCGGAGCATATCGTTAAGCATTTGCCTAAGTGGATGTTGCCGAGTTACAAGCGTCAATACTTAAAGCTCGTCAATCCCGCCAACGGCAATGCGATGCTGGGCGAATCGGCAAACCCTGACTTTGCCAGGCAAGGCCGCTATTCGGTCGTGATGCTAGATGAGTTCGCCTTCATGGAGTGGGGGGAGCGTATTTGGACGGGCACGCGGGATGCGGCGCACGTTCGCTTCCCAATCTCGACGCCGAACGGCGGCAATCAGTTCAAACGGCTCAGGGACTCGGGTAAGATCAAGATTTTGACGTTGCGGTGGAATCTCCATCCGAAGAAAACGGCGGAGTGGTATCGTGGAAGCGGCGCGATTAGAACCGTTGAAGACGTAGCGCAAGAGCTGGACATCAGTTACAACAAGTCACTGCGTGGCCGCGTGTATCCTGAGTGGGACTTGATTCCGAAGGGTGCGTTTCCCTATGTTCAAGGCTGGCCGCTTTACGTGTCCTGGGATTTCGGGCTGGACGATAATACGGCGCTTATTTGGTGGGCGCGCAATCCTGCTACTGGCAAGTATCGCGTAGTCGACGCATACAGCAACAGCGGCAAGACGATTGACTTTTATGTGCCGTTCAACACGGGGCAGTTGCCTTCTGGATTGCCTTATCAGTTCTCCGATGTAGACGTGACTAAGGTCAATGAGCATGCTGCTTTCCCGCCAGCAGTGCATTTCGGCGATCCCGCCGGCAAGCAGCGCAACCAGGTGACCGGCAGCAGCGTAATTGACGAGCTCAGGGGGCAGAACATTCATATCCAGACCAAGCCAGACCGAAATACTTTTGAGGCTCGCTTCCACGATACCAAGTTGTTTCTCCGTGATATTGAGGGCGTCAACATAGAGAGGTGCGGCGGTCTAGATGATGCAATTAGCAATGCTCGTTTTCCTGAAGTGCGCGAAGCCTCACAGCGGACTACTGAGAATACCAAGCCAATTCACGATTGGACAAGCCATTTCAGGACAGCGCTTGAGTATATGGCGGTCAACAAGCCAGCGATGATTACGAAGCCAGCGAAGCCGACCAGGACAAAGAGCGCATGGGAGAGTTATTAAGTTGACCAAGTTATCAGGCAACAAAGCAGCCAGGCAAGACAGCTTGAGACAGCCGGTAGACGGGCCACAAGGCGCACGAGTTACGCCGCCTAGCGTCCCCGTTGCTAAGCAGGGCAAAGTCAAATCTCACCGCAAAGCGCCGACGGTCCAGCAAGTACTAGAGCGCTGCAAGGCCGATCAGGATTTCTGGCAACAGCGTAATACCAGGATGCAGCGACATCAAGACTTGTTTGACCTGGTAGAAAAGTCTTCCAAAGAGGGGCAGATTCTCGTCTACCTCAACGATCCCAAGGTGCTTGTACGCAAGATCAGTGGCTTGATTGCTCGGCGCCAACATCGCATTGAAGCACCGCCGCGAGGTGAGGAGAACGCCGAACGAGCGCAGCGTATCGAGAACGGTTGCCGCTGGTGGGACAAGCAGGTTAGCGTTGATTGGGCTGAAGGGCTGCATAATCCGCTGCGCTATGACGAAGCGCAGTCGCTCTTGCTCCGTGGCTGGGTGTGCGAGCGCATCATGCTCAATCCCGATGATGAGGCCTTTGTCGATTGCGTGCTGTTCGATCCTTTCAACGTCTACCCTCGGCTGTCGGGCAAACGGATCAGACGCGTGACGCACGCTTTCGAAGCAACTATCGAGGAATTGGTTGAAACGTTCCCCGAGTGCGCGGATCAGTTCGCGGATCAGGACGAAACGCAGAAAAAGAAATGCTACGGCTATTATGAGAACGTCGAGCCTTATTGGTACTGCGTCGTCACCGCGGACTCGGAGACGTTCATTAAGAAGCCGGTGAAGTTGGAGTACTTCTCCTGGGATATCTCGATTGCACAAGGCGCTTTCTCACATCACGCGATCGCCGATAACCCTGTCGAAGAACAGGCGGCGAAGATCGGCGAAGGTTTTCTCGATAGCATCGAGGGCATATACAAGCTCATGAACAAGTTCGTCACGATCCTGGCGAACGCGGCGAATAAGCAAGAGAATCCTCCAAAACTGGTTACGACGATCAACGGCGAACCCAAGGAAGTGGACTTATCCGCTGGCGCCGAGAATACCTTGATTGTCGGCGAGGGGCTGCAAATCCTGCCTACTGGCGTACAGATTGGCCAGTTTATGCCGCTGCTGACGACGCTACAGGACAGGCTTAACAAAGGTTCAATACCGGGTGCAATGTTCGGCGAGGGCACAGCGCTTAACTCTGGCTTTATGTCGGCGTTGATGATGGGCGCGGCGCAGGATACGCTATGGACCTTCATCGAGGCGCTAGGTTTGCATCACACGCGCCGCTACCAACGCTTTTTGGAGTTGTTCAAGAAGTTTGCCGATCGTCCGTTGCCTATCGTGGCCAAGGCTGCTCAGCCTAATAACAAAGATTTAGCTGGCAAGCGTGTTTGGGGCGAATTGCTGAGCGTCGAAGATGTTGAAGTCAATGGTACTTACGTTGAGGTCACTTACGAGGACATCACGCCACAGGACCGCGTTGCGCTGGGCCAGCTCGCGGCGCTCCTAGTGCGTGAAAAGTTGATTAGCCTGTTCACGGCACGCGGCAAGTACCTTGGGCTTGACGATCCCGAGCTTGAAAACAATCGTGTCCTGGCGGAATTGGTCAATCTCAACGAAGATGCGGTTAAGAAGCTGGCTATGCTCTCGCTGAAGATACTGGGACGCGATAAAGAGCTTGGCGCGTTGATGGATGCCTTGAATCAGGAGGAGGTGCAGAAGGCGGCGGCAGCGAATCCACAATTGCAGGCGGGGAATCCTGCAGGACAAGGGCCAGGACAGGGGCCAATGATGGGACTGGCGCCTAACACGCTGCCTCCAGAGGCGGCGGGATTGCCTGGGACGCAACCGAATGACGCGGAGTTGTTAGCGGCGATGTTATCAGGCGGGATGCCTGGAATGTAAGGAGGTCTGATTATGGCTATCGGTGATTGGAAGTCTAACGCGGCGGCGAATTGGAACGACTGGCTGCAGAAGATGAAAGGGTACGATCTCGGCAATACCGAGAACGATATCAACACGCGGTCCGAGTACTCGCAAGCGAGCGGACTTGACCAAGGGAAGGCGCTGTTTGAGCGCATGCTCTACGATACGGGCGCTCAAGGGCTCTTATCCCAGAGCGTGATTAACTCGCTGCGCAACCGTGTTTCTCGCGCATTCATGGAAAATCAGTTACTGGCCGGGTCCGAGTACGGGCAGATTCCCCAGAACTTTGGCGGTTTCCTGAAGAACTGGATGACGCAGGATAAGGGAGGATGGGGGACGGTTGGTGATTACGGAACTCGCATCCAGCAATTGCTCAACAATATCCAGCAGGGACGCCAGCAATTTCAGTCAGGTCAAACAGGTAGTCAACTAGGAAACCTGTACAACTACTGGGTTAACACGGACCAGCAGATATTCCAGGCACTACTCGGCTACGCGGCAGGCACGGGTTCCTATGGTGATTACATGCAGAAGCAACTGAGGAACCTGCAACTGCAATACTCCGTTCTTCCCGATCAGCAGCGGGGTGATTGGATCGAGTATTTGCTTGGCAACACGCCGAACTATCGCGATTGGAATTACAGTAGTCGTTAGGAGGTGAGCCGTGTATGAACCAGCTACTGGACCGTTTCCTACACCGCCAGCCACTACACCGCCAGCTGCTACACCGTATGTCAATCCCTGGAAGTTGTGGGCGAATCCATTTCAAGATAATGGCTTCAAGAATGGCATCGTTGATCCCGGCTATCTGGAGGATCCCGCGCATCCTGAGTACGCTTTTAATTTGCTGCTCAACAACCTGAACATGCCTTCTGCAGCTCGGAATTGGCTGCAGGGTAATTTGGGTAGGCTTTACGGCCAATATACTGGACGACAGGCACAGGACCCGAGTCAATCTTGGTTTGACTTCTTGAAGGGCATGAACATCGAGGGCAGCTACAACGCCGAATCGCCCTATACGCGTGGTGAGCGAGCGAACGTTTATGCACCGCGAATGAGGTACATCTAGGAGGCAACCATGCCAGCATATAGCAATCCCTGGGTTGACGCGCTATCGCAGTACAACTTGATGAACCTGCCCAAAGGCGGCGGTCTCGATGCGTTGTTGTCGCAGGTACCTAGCAATAGCTCGTGGGTCGATTACTTGGCGACTGGTGGACCGACGGCGCTAGGTCAGAATGTAGCGGGTAAGGCTGGTTTGTCTCCTCAAGCGACGGGAACGATGGCAACGCTGTCGATCGCTTCACCCGAAGAGATGGCGAAGGCGTTGGGGGTATCCGTTTGGCGCATCAGGCAGGCGATGGGCAAGTCAGGAAAAGACTTGAAGGACTTGACGCTGGCTGACCTGGCAGGGATTCCCGAGTTGCCGACGAGTATCAAAGTCGGTGGCGTCGATAGTTTTCCCAGCCAGAAAGGGCCATCGGCTTCGTGGACAAGTCCGACTGGCGGTAGTAGTTCCTGGGGCGGCTTGACTGGCGCTCAGATTCAAAATGCTTTCCTTGCGGCGGCTGGTGGCGATCCCGCATTGGCACAACAGATGTGGGAAGAAGAGCATAAAAAAGAAGTAGCGCAGAACGGGTTTTAACGATGGATACTAGTTTCTTGGAGTACTTGCTAAATCAGAACGCGCAGAATTGGGCGGATACGTTAGGCGTTGGCTCGCCTGGGTTTCGACGTGGTCTAGATCAGTTTCTGAATACGCCGCGTTCTGGCTTCGATAACTTTCTCGGTGGGCAAAAGCCGAGTCAGAATGATTGGATCGACGCCGCCTTTGCTTTAGGGCAAGAGCGCAAGTTAGCGCAGCAAGCGGCTAACCAGAAGGCTACGAAGCAGCCAGTACAGACGCAGATTACGCCGCAAACTAGCCAGACAAGCATAGCGACGAAGGCACCGAATCAGATCACCCTGAACAGTTCAGAGATGGGCGTTCCTTCGCACGCCACGGAGGGGCCTGCAAAATGGCTGCCACTGGTACATCAGTACGGCCAGCAATACGGCGTGCCCGACGACGTGATACTGGGCATTATGGACATCGAATCTGGCGGCAATCCCGAAGCGCAGGGCGCGCAAACGAAATGGGGCAAAGCGCAAGGGCTCATGCAGATTATGCCGTTCCACTGGGAGCCTGGCACGCCTGAGAATGTGATGCGCAATCCAGCCGAGAATATCAAGAAAGGGATTGAGATTCTCGCCAAGAATTATCAAATCTATGGTAACTGGCAGTCGGCGGCAGCGGCGTACTTTGGCGCTGTTGATGCCAACGGCAATCCGACGACGGAGACGGACGCTAACGGCGTCAATGGCATTCAGTACGTGCAGAAGTTCGAGAACGCGAGAGGGAAGTATAAGCCAGGATGGTAAATCCCGACGAGCTAGCTAAAGGTCCAATATCGGCAAAGCGTCCACCGGGCTGGCAGCCAGGACAGGTTGGGCCCACTGGCTACAAGCGCGACATCGGCCTGGGCTGGATGCAGCCGACGCCGTTAACGGCCAATCCTGGCGACTGGCTGCACGCGCTTGGTAACGTGCTAGGCATGGCTGGCACTGGCTTAGACTGGTGGAATGAGAACGTTCCTAAGCGTGCATTGGGCGAAATCGTTGGACACGGTGAAATCGCTCCCAAACTGCTCGGGCCAGGCGTGGGTGCTATGCTGTCCGATGCAGCTAGCAAGCCTGACGTGCAAGAGGTTTATAGGCGTGAAGGACCGCAAGCAGCCTGGGAATACGCGGCTAGTCGCTATCTGCCACTTGGCGGGGTCGGTCAGTTTGTAGCTGAATCGCTCGCGGATCCAACGAGTTATATCGGCTTTGGCTTGCCCGGCAAGGCGGCTGGCGTAGCGGCTAAGGCAGGGCCAGCAGGTAAGGTCGTTGCAAGGGGGCTGGAAGGTGCTCAGGCCGTCGACACGGTGCTGAGTAGGGCGATGGGCGCACCGATCGAGGGCGCGCTCAAAGTCGGCGGGGATGTACTCGGCAAGCTGCCAGCGTTTCAGCTTTCCAAGCAGGGACAGCTAAGCCAATTTGGCGATGCTCTCAAGGACGCGGTTACCGAAGCGCAGGGTTTGGGTTATCGCTACCGTGGCATTCAGACCAAGGCGCCTGAAATTGGCGCGTGGCCAGGCCAGGGCAAAACGAACGCCGTCGAGAATCAGGCATGGCGCAACCTTGAAGACACTATCTCCGCGATCAAGGAGCCTTTGGCGCGCTTCAGGGCGTTCATGGCCAAGGAGTACGCCAATATGAACGCTGGCCAGTGGGGTGCAGACGCGGCGGGAGAGGCGGCATTAGCGAGATCGGAGGGGCGATTAGGTGATATCACCGATATCTGGCAGACCAGGCACCGCAAGGTCATGCAGCTCGTCGATTCACTGGGCAAGACCGTCAAGCAGTTCGGGGCCGAGACACCGATAACGACCACGCCAGAGCAGAGTCAAGCAGCGGAGAAGGTGGCCAATGATGCTATATCTACGGTTCGCAATCTTACTGCGCAGACCAGGCAGGCCGTCGAGGGCGTTAAGAATCGTTTCGGTCAGGGGACGAACGAGTATGCCAGCGAAGCGGATAAGCTATTCAGGCAGCGTAACGAACAAATCAGGGGTATCATCCAAGACGCGCAGTCCGCCTTAGAAGACGTTTATTTTCCCGGTGGCGGGACGTTTCCCGAAACTGGCGTTATGCGGGATTTACAGGGCAAACTCTCAGAATTACAGTCGCTTACAGAAGGTCTGCCTAGCTTTTTCGGCAAGATGAGC
>SCLJ03000006.1_pt1 | contig 14140 bp, 18 predicted proteins | sample 7267891 | NCBI WGS metagenome assembly SCLJ03 (sample SAMN10721082, study PRJNA514188) | viral metagenome | isolation source: depth-stratified mine tailings core B | place: China: Fankou Pb/Zn Mine tailings
GGCACAACGGGCGCATTTACGGTAACGGTTAAGACTCCGCTAGGTACGGGCGTGACGGTGCTGCAAGGTGCGAATTCGCTTGTCTACTCGGATGGTACAAAATGCCAAACGTAATTTTGCCTAACCTTGGAATTGAATTGCCCGATGTTGGCTCAGATCAGGACACATGGGGCGATATTCTCAATGCGGACTTGGAGATTCTTGATCTTGCTGTGCAGTATGATGCGATTGCAAAGACGCTAGGCGCTGCTGACGTAACGCTGACCGATGCAGAGGCGGCAAGCGCGGTAATTAACCTAACGGGCACACTTACAGCAAACGTTAATCTAATTGTGCCCGTATCGCCGGTACGCTTGTACTTGGTCAATAACGGCACAACGGGCGCATTTACGGTAACGGTTAAGACTCCGCTAGGTACGGGCGTGACGGTGCTGCAAGGTGCGAATTCGCTTGTCTACTCGGATGGTACAAACATCATCCAAGGCGCAACGAGTGTTAACGGCTCATTTGCGGTATCAGGTGCGCTTAGTGCGGGTAGCGTGTCTACAGCATCCGCAACGATTACAGGGGGTTCTGTAAACAGCACACCTGTGGGCAACACAACACCGTCTAGCGGCGCGTTTACTACGCTATCAGCAAGTGGGGCTACTACGCTCAATGGAGAGGTGACACTAGGCGATGCGGCAGCGGATGCCATTACGGTTACAGGTACAGCGACATTTGCGCAAGCAACGCAATTCCCTGACGGTACAGCGGCTTTGCCTGCAATTACGAATACAGGCGATACAAACACAGGTCGGTTCTTCCCCGCAGAGGACGTAATAGCAGAATCTACAGGAGGCGTAGAACGCGCTCGAATCACATCGACAGGAAATATGTTGGTGGGGGCCGCATCCCAAATTGATGCGAGCAACCGAGTGGAGATCACTGGAGGGCAGATCGGTCATTTTTCAAACCAATTCAACACTTACCCCGGCTCGGGTAATCCTTATGAAATAATTAACCGTTCCGTTGGCCCTCTAGATTTGTATGTTTCTGGTGTTTTGAGGCCTGTCAGAATAACTTCCGCTGGCTACTTCAAGGCGAGTAATACGGGGGTTTACGGCAGTGTTGCTGGTGATTTCCATGAGGTTCGCAGCAATCAAAATAATTCAGTTTTGGAATCAGAAACAACAAATATTGACGCTGGCGCAAGAGCCTATGTGTCAAAGTTGCCAAACGGAGCATCAGGTGTTCATCATTTGGGTTTGTTAAATGGTGTAACAGTATACCAAGTCTTAGCCAATGGCAACGTACAAAACACGAACAACAGCTACGGTGCGATCTCAGATGCTAAGCTGAAAAATCTCATCAGCCCAGCACCCTCTTACTGGGAGCGTTACAAGCTGATTGAGTGGGTTAAATACATACTTAAAAACGACCCGACCAACCAAGAGCAATTGGGTGTGATTGCTCAACAGGTTCGCGGCATTTTCCCCGGCTTGATTGAAGAAGCGCCCGACATGCACGAGGTTACAAAAACTCGTGAAGTGACCAAAACTGTGCTTGTAACGACAACAGAAACGCAGAACGTCACTAGCACCGAAATCAAGCTGGTGAACGGTAAGTATGTGCAAGTCACCACCGTGACCCCGACAGAAGTTCAAGTGCCGGTGATTGATGAATTCCCAGTGTATGACGAATCGGGCCAGCCTGTGATGCAGCTTGTGTCGCCTGCTGTTGAGGCGCAAGATGCGGTGCTTGATGATGAGGGCAATGAGATTCAACCCGCTGTGGCCGCACAAGATGCTGTGTATGCACCTTTGATGCACAAAGTACCACGGATGCAAACCATCACCGAGACTGAGACTTACACCGAAATGGAGCCAACCGGAACCGTTACGCTGTCCGTTAAATACAGCATCTTGGGTCACATCAGCGATGTGGTGCTGCAAGAAGCGATGGCAAGAATTGAAGCATTGGAGGCACGATGAATTTCAGCGAAGCATTACAACATGTTTTAAAGCACGAAGGCGGTTACATTGACCATCCCAACGATCCAGGCGGCGAAACAAACTTCGGCATAACCGTTGCTGTAGCGCGTGAAAACGGCTATTTGGGCGACATGCGCACAATTCCTATGAGCGTGGTGGAGTCAATCTACAAGCGCAAATACTGGGATAAGGTTCGCGCAGATGAAATGCCTGAATCGGTTCGCTTTGCGTTGTTTGACTATGCGGTTAACAGTGGCCCTAATGCAGCCATTAGAGCCTTACAGCGCGTGTTAGGCGTAGCGGATGATGGCGTACTAGGCCCAATGACTTTGGCAGCGGCACAAGCGCAATCAGCGGGTTTAGGTGCGCGTTTGAACGGTTATCGACTCAAGTTTATGACTGAGTTGAAAATTTGGCCTACTTTTGGCAAAGGGTGGGCAAGACGCATTGCCGATAACCTGATGGCTGAGAAATGAAGTTGTACCCCACGTTTCGCCAAGCGGTGCGTGATATTGTAATCTGGCTGGCGTTGCTAGTGCTTCTATGGTGGTGGTTCAAATGATACAAGCGTTGATTCCGTTGTTAGGTGTAGTGTTAGATAAGGTGCTACCAGATCAGCAAGCGTCAGCAGATGCAAAGCTGAAAGTCATGGAACTGATGCAGAAAGGCGAACTAGCCGTATTGGATGCAGATGTTCAGCTTGCGTTAGGTCAAATGAAAATTAACGAAGCGGAAGCAAGCACAGACTTATTTCGTGGGGGTTGGAGACCCGCTGTAGGCTGGACTTGCGTGGCTGGTCTTGCTTATAACTTCGTTATTCAACCCATTTTGCCGTGGTTGGTGCGCATTGCAGGTGCAGAAGTACCCGATATGCCAACCATTGATAACGATACGCTCATGATGCTTTTAACAGGCATGTTGGGCCTTGGTGGTTTGCGCACGTTTGAACGAATTAAAGGTAAAGCTTAATGGATGACCTAGACCGCGCACAAGAATACGAAGAATTGTCGCTCCGTGTGGCGTTGTCGCACGTTAAGCCTACTCTAAAGCCTGCCGGACACTGTTACTACTGCGATGAAACCGTGTCGCGTGGCGTGCTGTTCTGTAGCCCTGATTGTGCGCATGATTACGAAGAAGAAAGCCGCATCCGTAAAATAATGGGACGTACTGAGGGCAGCGCATAATGCTTGTAACGCTACAAATTCCACCAGGTGTATATAAAAACGGCACGGAGTATCAATCCAAAGGCCGATGGCAGGATTGCGACCTTATCCGCTGGTTTGAGGGCACACTGCGACCTGTAGGCGGCTGGCGCAAGATTATCGGCGGTACGCCTCGGGCTGAATTGCAGGTATTGGGCACAGCTAGAGGTTCATTCGCATGGCGCGACAATGGTAAAGAACGATACCTTGCGATTGGCACGGAGCAGAAGCTATACGCACGTCGAGGAACGGTATCAGAACTTACAGACATTACCCCTGCTGGACTTGTTGTAGGCTTCCAGAACTCCGGTGCTAACACAGGTTACGGCGGTGGGCCATACGGGTACGACACATACGGAACACCCCGAACTACAGCCGATTTGTCGCAGATTGCTACGACTTGGAGTTTTGATAACTTTGGTCAGTTATTGGTGGCGGTGCAATCGGAGGATGGGCGACTGTTCACATGGAATCTGGATGTGTTGGCTGATGCAACAGAGGTGATTGCGACAGCAGGCGTAGTGCCCTTGAATAACAAGGGCGTGATTGTTACCGATGAGCGTTTCGTTGTGCTATTGCAAGCCGATGGAAACCGCAGGCGCGTAACATGGGGCGATCAAGAAAGTCTTACCGATTGGCAGCAAACTGCTACAAAGCAAGCCGGTTCGTTTGAATTGCAGACAAACGGCGAGATTATGAGCGCCAAGCGTGTGCGCGGTCAGGTGTTGATTCTTACCTCTACTGATGCCCATACCATGCAGTATATCGGGCCTCCCTTGGTGTACGGTTTTGAACGTGTGGGTACAGGATGCGGCTGCATTTCCCGCAATGCATTGGTTGCGATCGACAAAGCAGCAATGTGGATGGGCGAGAACTCATTCTTCCTGTATGACGGATTTGTGAAGCCGGTTCCATGTGATGTATCAGACTATGTGTTTTCGCGGCTAAATCGTGCGCAAATTGCCAAGATTTGGGCCGTACACAATACAGACTTCGGGGAAGTAAAATTCTTTTACCCGGCAAGCACGGAAGTGGATTCATATGTTACCTACAATTACCGTGAAAATCACTGGTCAGTAGGCTCAATGGGCCGAACGACAGGCGTAAATGATGATGTGTATGTAAACCCAATTCGCGTTAAGCCTGATGGGTTTCTGTATGAGCACGAAGTCGGATTTGCGTATGAAGGGCAAGTGCCTTTTGCTGAATCCGGCCCTGTAGAACTAGGCCAAGGCGACCAGGTTTACATGTGCAAATACATGTACCCAGATGAAAAAACGCAAGGCGATGTACAGGCAAGATTTGCAACCAAGTTTTACCCTAACGCGATAGAATATAACTTTGGCCCGTATCAGATGGCTAACCCTACATCCATACGATTTACAGGCAGGCAAGTTGCGATGCGTGTAGAGGGAGTAAATGCGGTGGATTGGCGTGTTGGCTTGCCTAGAATTGACGTTGAACCTGGTGGATTGCGATGAAACTACCTACCCCTGATGACGTATTTTTGCGTGAATCTTTCCGGATTCTTGAGCGCATGGACGGTAATAACTTAAAAAAAAATCAAGACTTGGAAATAGGTCAAAATCGCATCATTCTCATGTCTCCAAACGGCACACGCTATGCATTGGTTGTAGACAATGCAGGTGTACTTTCTACGGTGGTGGTGTGATGGTTACGGCACAAGAACAATATATAGCAAGAATGCTAGAAAGGCGGGGGGCTAGAAACTCAGACGCAAGGCGGAATGTTTTTGGCGGCGTTGCTGACACACTTCGGTCTATTGTTCCTTCTATTTCTAATGCAGCAGGCGCAGTTAACACGGCGTTAACCCCAACCCAGACGGGGCGAGCTGTTGCGCCTAATGCTCCAGCAATGTCCGGCTTGTTGTCCGCAGCCAATACAGGGCAGGTTACATCACAAACCGTTGATGTAGGACCACAGGCCGTTGCGCAGTTTCAAAACAATGAAAATCAAAGGATTAGGCAGGCATTGCCTGAGCAGCTTGCGGCGTGGACAGAATATGAAAAGCAAAAGCAGGCATATGATTTGTCTCTTGCTTCTTGGGAAGCCGATGAAACTCGGTTTATGGGTGAAGGGAAACTGGATGCTGAAGGAAGGCCAACTGCTTTAGCACTTTCTGGCAAGCCTACTCCTCCACCGGCTCCAAAGCTACCCCCAAAATCGCAGCTTATTAAACAGGCTCTTGACGTTGGCGTTGACCTTCGCCCCTACTACGGTGAAACCTACGCTGATGCGGTCAAATTCAAACAAGACTTAGGTCAATACTCCGGTAAAGACCAATCAATGATTATCCCTGCTAACCCTGTTGGGTATGGTGGGCAATTTAAATTCGACCCTAATTTTGGTTCTGCGTTTTACCGAGATTTGGCAACGCAGGCAGGCAAGGCGCTGGGGCTATCCGATGAGCAGATTCTCCAAAAGGGTACGGAGTATTTCAAGGATAAGTTTGCGTCGGGTGCAAAAACGGCGGGGGTTATCGGGTTTACTGACTTTGGTACTGGTCTTATTGATAGCTTGGCAACTACTGCGGGTGTGCCTGCCGAACGCCTACCGGAACTCAAAGGAACAGTTCTTAAGCCGCTGTATGACGCTAATCAACAAGTATTTTCCGGACTAAGCAACGCGGCAAAGGTTGAATCACAATCGTCGGGGTTCTTTAAGGGGATTGGTCAAGATATAGCCAAGCTAGGGCCAATTGGGACTATTGCGTTGACTGCTGCCCTTGGTCCTGCTGCTGGGGCTCTGGCTGGTTCGCTGGGTGGTGGCGCGGCATTGGCTACAGGGTTGGCGGCTGGGGGCGCGTCGGCGTTGCCTGGGTTGTTGCAAGGCGATATTAGCGGTGCGCTTAAAGCCGGATTGACCGGCGGCGCATTGGCTGGCATTGGTGCAGGTGCGCTTAAGAACGTAGGTTCTGGGGTATCGGATGCGCTAGGCGGTGGCTCAGTAGGAAACATTGCAGGCGGCGCGGCACAAGGCGCGATTCGTGGCGGTGTAGGCTCTCTGCTGTCTGGTGGTGACTTAGGACAAGGGTTATTGTCTGGAGGCCTCTTCGGTGCTGGCACTACAGCGGGAAGTGAATTGCTTGGGCAGACTGGCAACGCACTAGATCAATCCAGACGTGCCAATCAGGAATTCTTCGGGCTAAATCCTAATGCCAAGTCGCCAACTATTGACTTCGGCAACCCGCAAAACTTTGGCCCTACGTTTGACTTGCCAAATACGGTAGGCGCATTGGCAGGCGCACCGTCAATTGGCGGCTTATTTGATGATGTTGAATTTCCCGGCATGGGTATAAATCCTCGCGCCACGGGTTTGCTGGACTTGGGTTCAGGGCTTGGGCGAGGTTTAACTATTCCAACATCCCCAAATGTGCCCGGACAGCTTGGACAGGGCTTAACAGTTCGTGTTCCCGGTGGTACACTAGGACAAGGTGGCGTAACACCCACTGGTCAAATCACGCTAGGAAACCCCAATTCGTTCATTAACGGCGGAACTCAAGGGTCTAGTTCGAGTTTTGATGTGTCAAAGCTACTTAAAGGCTTGTTAGGTGCAGGAACAGCAGCGGCGGTTGGCGGTGGTATAGCTAACGCGCTTCGAGGCTCACCTCAACAGCAGCAGACACAACAAGCCTTGCCAGTACAGCGATTTAGCATGAATCCCCAGACGTTTAATTACACTGGCGACCCTGCAAAGTACGGCGAAACGGACATAGGCAATTTTCAGTTTTATAAGCCCAATATGGGGCTTTTGGGGTAAACATGGCAATCTTTGATTTTCTGAACTCGCAGCAAACAGGCACGCTAAATACGACCACAAGCATTGACCCACAGATCAAGCAAGCCTACTTGTCTAACTTGAACTTTGCCGATGCTGTAGCAGCTAGACCGTTTCAGCAGTATGGCGGTCCACGGATTGCAGGGTTCACTCCGAATCAAGAACAGGCGTTTGGTCAGATTCAGGGGATGCAGAATCAATTCCAGCCTGCATTAACTCAAGCCCAGCAAATGACTCAGGGCGTAGGCTCAATGCAACCGGGGCAGATTGGATACCAAGCGCCTACAGCAGCGATGAGCAATGCAGCGAGTATTAACCGTGCCAATGTCCGAAATTTGACTCCAGGTTCGTTTTTATCCGGCAATATCGCGGCGTATCAAAACCCTTACACAGATCAAGTGGTCAATCAGACCATGCGGGATATTGAGCGCCAACGAACAATGGCAGATCAAGGCGTAAGAGCCAATGCTGTGCGTTCTGGTGCGTTTGGTGGCACACGGGAGGCGATTGCGCGTGAAGAGAATAACCGCAACTTCTTAGACACGTCAGCGCGTACTTTGGCACAACTGCGTAATCAAGGCTTTGATACGGCTGCAAATCTAATGCAAGCTGACATTGGGCGTGACTTCCAAGCACAGCAGGCCAACCAAGGCGCAGACTTGAGTGTGTTGGGTCAAAATGCCGGATTTTTGCAGCAATCTGGCTTGGCTAACCAAGCAGCACAAAACCAATTTGGGCTGACTAATGCGGCTCAAAATCTGGCGGCACAACAGGCTAACCAACAGAATCAGCTTGCCTTTGGCTCACAGCGTCTAGGCGCGGCGGGTCAATTGGGTGGCTTGGCAAACTTGCAGCAGCAATTAGGGCTGACAGGTTCTAATGCGCTGAATCAGATTGGTCAGCAACAGCAAGCGCAAACACAGCGCAATTATGACTTGGCCAATCAAGACTTCCAAAACCAGTTTAACTACCCGCTACAACAGCTGGCGATTAGGCAAAGTGCCTTGGGCGCGAATATTCCAGATACAGGTAGAACAGCATCACTGCCGTTATTTGAGAATCAACTAGGAAATTTGATTGGACTTGGAAAAGGTATTAATAGCCTGTTCGGTCAAAACGATAATGGGCAAAATTCATTCCTAGGCGGGATTGGCCAAGGGATTGTAAATAAGTTGCCGGGGTTATTAGATTTTAACAATGATGGCGGGTTGGGCTTTGGCGACATTAGCTCAGGCTTTAACAAAGGCTTAGATTTCTTATTTGGATGATTATATGGACTTCAAAGGCTTACTAGACGATGAAACCCTAGCCCGTATTGACAAAGACGCAGGGTTACAGCAGGCACTTGCGCTAATGGCGGCTAGTGGCCCTAGCCTGATGCCACAGAACCTAGGCTCAATCTTGCTCCAAGGCAATCAGGCGCGTGATGAATCGCGTCAAGCCGGTTTGAAAAATGCAATGCAGCGTCAGCAGTTGCTAGACCAGCGTAGGCAACAAGAGCAGGATAAAAACATCCTAGGGATGATATCCCCAGCAAGCGCACAACAAGAGTTAGCGGGCGGTGGTGGGCCTACTGTAGCCAACGCTGAGAAACTAGGTCAACAGCCTGACAAGAATCGGTATTTGCAAGCGTATACAGCGGCTTTAAGCGGCAATCGTTTAGATCTTGCCCGAGAAATTAAAAATGCAATGGACGTGCAATTTCCCAAACAAGAAGCGTTGTTTGACAAGATCGACCCAAGCAAGTTTGAAGCAGATTCATTGCGCCGATTCTCGCAAACTCAGGATTATGGTGATTTAGTAGCCAAGGCAGATGAACCCGAGGCTATTCGTACCTTGCGAATATTGCAGCAGAATCCAGATTTGTACAACGCACAAGTAAATTTGAAGCGTGCGGGTGCAACCAATGTTAATGTTGGCGGCAAAGGTGATAATGCTTTTGCGCTTGAAGGTGCAAAAATACTTGCTAAGGATTTTGGTGAAATTGCCAATCAAGGTAGGCAGGCTCAAAGATCATTGGGACAAATCAATCAACTGGATTCATTGCTATCCAAAACAGGCGGCGGCGCTGGCACTCAGTTGAAGGCTTTTGCTGGTAATTTTGGTATTGATGTTGAGGGGCTGGATGATGTGCAAGCGGCAACTGCAATTGTCAATCAGCTTGTACCACTGCAAAGACCAGTCGGTTCCGGCACTATGTCTGACGCTGACTTGGCTCTGTTTAAACAGTCTTTACCGCGCTTGATTAACCAGCCCGGCGGCAACAAAAAGATTATTCAGACTATGCGCGGCATTGCTGAATATGATCGACAAATGGGAATTATTGCTTCTGACGCGCTTACTGGTCGAATTTCCAGAGAAGAAGCAGATAGAAAAATGATGCAGTTGCCTAACCCGCTTGCAGGATTTTCAAATCAAGGCGCTGACGACCCACTGGGATTGAGGTAATTACATGAGCATGAAAGATATCCGCGCAAAGTTTCCTCAATATGATGATGTAAGCGATGAGGAACTAGCGAAGGCGGTTCACGAAAAGTTTTATTCAGATATTCCTTTCCGGGAGTTTCAACAGAAGGTGGGTTTGCCTGTTGACTTCTCTTTTTCTCGAATGACGCAGAACATTCCCAGCAGCGCATTACAGACAGCGAAGAATACATTAGAGCCACTAGCAAGCCCACGCGAAACGATTGTAAACCTTGGGAATACATTCTTTGGGTTAGTGCAGAAATTATTCCCCGGACAGCAAGCAGCAGAACCTTATGCGGACGCATTGTTTGATGTGTTTAAAAAGCGTTACGGTACAGGCCAAGACGCACTTAATACCCTTGAAAATGACCCTGTAGGCGTGCTGTCTGATGTTGCTGGGCTAATGACAGGCGGCGGCATGGCTGCATCTAAATTGCCGGGTGCAGCGGGTCGCGCTGGACAAAGTATTTCTCAAGCAGGTGGCGCAATCGACCCGATTAATATGGCAATAAATGTGCCAAAAGTGGCAGCGGCTAAACTATTGCCAGAATCTTTGCCGGTTAGCTTGTATGAAAGTGCTGCTAAGTTTGGAACGACCATCCCTACTAATGAGCGTAGAGCAATGGCGCAAACAGCCTTGCGTGAACAAATCCCATTGACAGCGGAAGGTGTAACTAAAACAAGGGGGTTGATTGGGGAGTTAGATAACCGGATTAACGATTTAATTATTGATGCCGAACGAAGCGGGAAGCAAATCCCACGCTCGGCTATTTATCAAAATATCCGTGATGTGCGTCAAAAGTTAGGTGGGCCAAAAATAGAAGCGGCTCAAGATTTGGCGGTGGTTCGCGATATTACAAAATCGTTTGATGATTACATGAGCAGGATTGGTAAGACATCATTTACCCCTACGGAGCTTCAACGGTTTAAACAAGATTTGTATACTCGTATCAACTTTGATCGAAGCACGCAAACCGCATCTATTCCGAAAGAGGAAACCTATAAATCTTTGGCTGGCGCGGCGCGTGAAGAATTAGAGCAACTTGCCCCAGAAATTAAAGGTATCAACAGGCGAGAAGGGCAATTGCTTGAGTTGTTGCCAAACCTGGAACGTTCCGCGGCACGAATTGAAAACCGAGACATTACAAGCATTGGCCCCGGCATTAAAGCTAGTGGGGGCGGTGCGGTTGCTGGCGATGTAGGCGCGGCGGTTGGTCTTGGTGCATCTATTTTTGACTTGCCTCGTGTTAAATCCAAACTTGCATTGGGTCTTGCGCGTGGGCAGCAACAAGGATTAGGCGGTTTAACAGACAATTCCTTGCGCAATATGTTGATGCGTCAAATCTTGTTGCAGCAAGGCAGGGTTAATGAGCAGGGTCTACTGGACGAATAACCTGATGCGTCCAGCCCTCACAATGCCGTGTTTCATGTCCCCGCATCATATCCATAAGCCCTTTGGATGATGCGAACACCCAGCAATGCTCCTCATCCCGCCATGAGCAGGCCATCACGAAAGCGCCGGTCTCGCTGCAATACGCCTGCACCGCTGATTGAGGGATAATGTGCTCAGTCATGGGCAAGGGTTGGCCGGTTAGCTGCCAGTGGTACGTTGACTCTGGCAGCGGTTCCATGAATACAGAGCAGCCGGTGAGTAGGAGGGGGGTGAGGTATTTTATTTTTTTTCACCAAACAAATAGGTTTTGTAATGTATTTTTCTTCCTTCAACCAAAAAGCCCCATTCATTTTTTCGATCACCTAAAAACCAAAGAGTCCAAACGCCATCTGATGGAACGTAAGCAATTTTGTGAAAGCACTCAGCACGGCGAAACACCGTTTCACCAGAACAACGAATATTTGAGCGCCCAAAAATATCTTGTTCATCGTAGAACCCACGCAAAATTACACTTCGATTATCTGCCGGATGATCGTGCATGTGGCGGTCAATGTCTTCGCGTAGGATGTGGTGCACGCGGCATTTTAGTATGCTGGGCAACCATTCATAAGGAAAACTGTTTCCGTCTTTGTCTTTTGTGAGTAACCAAGATGGGGTTAACCACCATCTATGCATGTAACCTTCTAGGTGAAAATATGGCCGATTGGCTGAACTGCGGATAATCCAATTAACAAGCCAAGCGCGGCTTGCTATAAAATGGGCTGCAAACCTCCAAAATGCTTCTTTCATTTTCTCACCTCCTCATATTCCCACAACGCCCCAGTCGCAAAATCCACCAACCCAAAATCAATCAGGCCAATCGACGTATACCCAGCTGCATTAATCTCTGGCGTGTACACCGTCACAGAATCCCCGCAAACCAGCGTAATCGGGTGCCTGTTGCGCTCAACGGTGATGGTCGGACTCGATGCCTGCACGCTGCCCAAAACACCGTCCACACGCGATACAGCGCAGACCTGATGCTCTGGAACGGCGAAGGTAATATCCTGGCGCGTGCCGTTTGTAATTGTTGCGCAGCCGGATAGAACCAGTGCGGCGATAATTGCTGTTTTCATTTCTTCCCCCTTACTAAATCTTCCACTTCGCTAATAAGCGCCATTAAACCCATGTCTGAGAACGTCCAGCCGTTGTCTGATACCTTGCCTAGCCTTTCAATGATCGGCTGCACTTGATCGCGTGTAATTCGTTCTCTGAGCTGCCACCAGGTTGATCTTGGCCGGTCTAGTTTCGTGCGCAAGTGGCGAAGATGCGTGTTCACGGTTTGTACGCCTATTTCCAGTTCACGCGCAATCTCTTTGTTGCTCATGCCTGCAACCGCTAGGTTAAATACGCGCTGTTCTTGTGGCGATGGTTTTTTCATATTTCCCCTTGAATGCTTGAGAATGCTGTTTGAACGTTTTCAAGGCATTCTTGCGCTGCTTGCAGTGGTGTTGGTGCGTCATACCCTTTTGATTTAATTTCAAATTTACAGCCATTTAGGGCGATATTCATGTCAACAGCGCAATGCCAGCCTGAGTGTTTGTTGCTGTACATGCCAAGCGTAACGCGCCCATGTTTTTGCAACTCAGCTAATACATCCGCCAAGGCATCGATTTTGGCCTGAGCAGGCGTTTCTGAAACCACGCTGACTGCTGGGGACCATTCTGCTTTTAATTTATTGATTAAATTCATATCGCAACCCCCAAGCAAATTCCAATCACAAGCCCAGGCACAAACAGCAATGGGCGCGGTTTAGATTCAGCACTGTAGCCAATGCCGGTTAATGAAGCCTCACGCAATTGACGCGGTGTATTGATGTTTTTCATAGTCCATACTCCAAAAAGTAGTAGCAGAGGTAACTAAACATCCCAACGCAGGCCAGTACGCAGATACATGCGCCTAGTGGGTATTCGTTTTCGGTGTCGTGGTCTCTGCCACTGTAATAGCGTTCTTCATCTGTCATGCTGGATCTCTTGAAAGGTAGCCGCCAATAAATGTAGGCTCATGGTCGTTGAAGCAATCAATTAAAACTATTCCAGCATCGCCGTGGCTATCGGCAATAGTCAGTATTTTGTCAACGTTAAAAATGCCGAATCCACCGTCACCCGGCTCGTTGTTAATCATTTCTTGAACAAGGCGTGCGCTAGAATAATCCACATCCCCGATTCGGTTGTGCATACGGACTTTTAAACGCTGTGCTATGTCTTTAGCATCGCTTCCAGACCAATGCCCATAAACTGCTGGCCCAAATTTATTAGTGTCGCTGTTATAGACTTGCATCAAAACTTTATTTCCCATTTTCAAATCTCCGTTCAATATGGTGCGGGTGGTAAAGGTTGTTCAGGCCGCTCTGGTGCCTGCTGGTTATATTTGCGCCACACTCTTTCAAGCCTAGCGACTATCTGGCGTTAAGTTTCCATTAAATAGCCCCCACATACCAAAGGCCAATAGGCGTACCAATCAATGCGGCTAGGGTTACGATTGCGGCAAGTTCTTTGAGTGCGTTAAGCATTGCTGATCGCCTCAAACAAATTTTTTACGTCTAGACGAATTTCAACGGGCACGCCTTCGGATGGACTCATGTGTGAAAATCGTTCATCGCCCCAATGCTGATAGTCGCAGCCAATTTTTCTGTATGAAAAAGGTTTTTGCCAATCATATGAAACAACGGTAAAGCGCGAATCATGAATATGGTCGTAAGTAACGCCGCCATGCCAGTCAAACTGCTCGGGCAACTCTACCTCTGAGTACAGTTTGTGCGCTTGAGGAAATATGGCATACACGCACCACGCCCACTGCCCTTCGTTTCCAAGGATAGCCAAAGTTTCTTGGCTGTGGTTTCTGTTGTGTGCGCGAACCATAATGCCAAAGCGCGTATCACCTTCGCCAAATTGCCAATTCCATTCGTATGCTGGGATTCTGTTGTAATCAATTTGCATCTTATATCCTCCGTGTTGGTATCGTTACTATACCCAATAGCAGTTACATGCGCAAGTGTTTTATGCATCCCCCCTCATTTGGGTTGCTGCTAGGGCGGCGACTACGGCCTCATAAGCATTTGCAAGTCCTGAGTTGTCAGCAACAGGGGTGCCCCAGCCTGCATAACGCATTTCTGTTTCTGCAAGCTCCAACGCCCTCACAAGCTGCTGGTTTATTTGCGCGGTGGGTGGGGCTGCATAAAGAAAAACCGTTTTTGACTTACTTGGTGGTTCGTTGCCTTTGTAAAGGTGATGCCAATAGCCACCGTCACACGTTTCTATCCAAACAAA
>SCLJ03000007.1_pt1 | contig 14117 bp, 15 predicted proteins | sample 7267891 | NCBI WGS metagenome assembly SCLJ03 (sample SAMN10721082, study PRJNA514188) | viral metagenome | isolation source: depth-stratified mine tailings core B | place: China: Fankou Pb/Zn Mine tailings
AAAAACCTTCCCATAATAGCTCTGGATGATGATACTCTTCCACTATTTCAGTATTTGGTGGCAGGAGCTTTTTCAATTTCACATACAGCCATCGTTGTGTCGATTTTTTGCCTTTAAATGAAAACTTTGACATATCCCAATCATAATCAGGATAAACCACTTTCAATGCTTCACCAAGAGAGTTGAATCGATGAAACATACCACTACCTACGTGGTAAGAAAGATAATAATAAATACTTTGATAAATAAGGATATTGGATAAAAATAAATCAAGATTACTAATAAAAAATGACAATATATTATCATGATGCTAATAATTATATAAATTTCCATACCTTTCATTTCAATAATTTGAGGTCTTGAAATTCGATACCAGTCTGATAGATCACCTATGTGCAACAAAGGAGCAATTCTTTCGAAATAATCTCTTATTGATTCATCACTTTTCCAAGAATAAGATGGTGAATTTAGTGGAACAATGTTATTCAATAATTGAAACTGTTTAATTTTCTCTTTGTTAAGAATTCTATATTTCCGGTCATATTCTTTCTTCTTCTCTTTGTTTAAGAATCTATATTCTATGTTAGATTCTTTGAGCTTATCTTTGTTTTGAAGATAGTATTTTCGATTTAATTCTTTCATTTTATTTTGGTTCTGAAGGTAGTACTCTCGATGGGATTCTTTTACTTTATTCATATTTTGAATATAGTATTCTCGATCATATTTTTTCTTCTTATCTTTGTTCCTAATGTCATGCTCTTGAGATTTCATTGTAGTCTTTTCTTTTTTCAGGAGATATAATTGTTTTTTGTATTCTTTCTTCTTTTCCTTGTTTTGGATATAGTATTCTCGATCGTACTCTTTTTTCTTTTTGATTTTTTGAATATTATTTTCGAGGCCAATTTCTTTTATATTTGAAATTTGATTTAGTTTTTGAATTTTTGAACCATTTCTTTTGTATATTTTTATCTTTTCTTTGCTTGTATACTCTCTCGTCTCAATATCAGCTTGAAATTTAGGCACAGTGTAAAAAAAGGAAAAATATACCTGATGAATAGAATCTAAGACTTAAAAATCCTCGATATTTTGATAAATAGTTAAAACTGGAAATAAACATCATTCTCATATCTAGCTCATAGCCTCAAGTTTTGATTGTCAGTTTTTTTAACACGCGCAGAGGGCAAGAAGTTGGCGCCCAAATTTCGATTCAATTTATTTTTACATGTTAACTGGAGAATGATTTTTATTAATTTAGTCGGAAAAATCATCAGAAAAAAAAATCATAGAAAGCCTTATATTAACTAATTTTCTTTTAAAACTCGAAAAGCAAAGGAGCCACTTCCCTTCAACTAGAATTGTAGAGAGCATCGCGTTTTGGAATCTCAACAGGTCGTACATCAGCAGAGTCCATAAATTAATTCAAGCATTTCAAGATCTACGTATGTATGACAAAGCGTGAAAACGTGGTATTTGGGCGTTTTCTCCGCTCCTCCTCGACAATAAATTCCGCCCTTCCGGCTAGGCCTTAGTTTTATCCTTCCGCGTAGAAAATTTCTCCGATTTTTTCCGATTTTTCAGACTTTTTTGGTATTTTTTCCAAAAAAATCGGAAAAATTTTCGATGCGGAAGGCTAAAACTAGGACCTAGCCGGAAGGGCGGAATTTATGGGCGAGGAGGAGCGGAGAAAGCGCCCAAATACCACGTTTTCACGCTTTGTCATACATACGTACGATTCAAGTGGCTCTAAAAAATTAAACCAAAATTCTTTCTTTCTTTCTTTCTTTCTTTCTTTCTTTCTTTCTTTCTTTCTTTCTTTCTTTCTTTCTTTCTTTCTTTCTTTCTTTTCTTTTCTTTCTTCTTTCTTTCTTTCCTTAAAATGTACCTTAACTTTAGAATGATCATTTTTCAACGCTAAAAAAAACAGATAACGCTTTGCTCATTTCAACCAATTATTCTTTACCAAATTCTTGGGCTAACACTTCTTTTGATTGTAGATTAGTTGGTATTGGTGGAGAGTTAGATTTCTGAAATACATCAGGTAATATTGTATGCAATGTTGATGAGAGAGAATCTTCATGACCATCCCACCTAAATTTTAATGTAACGAAATCATATAATTTTAAAGGCTATAAAATCTCATAATTTAATTGTTGTTGAGAGAAAATCAAGAGGATAATTTCAATTTATTTCATACCAGTATGGAATGCAAACTAATTGGATTCCTTTCGAAGCACATAATTGTTTTTTCTTTTCGTCTCTCTCGTTAAATAAATGAGTAGTGCTTCCAGGGCCATATGCACTAGGAATATCAAAATAATGATGTTCACCTAATAAAGGATTAGAAAATGGAAGAAAACGCGCCGACAAAATCGAAAAAAAGTACTCCAAGAATCAGAAAGAATCTATAAAAATAATAAACGAGAACTATTAAGTCATGTACCTTGATATTCCAAAGCGAGATTATATTCTGGTACCCAAATATCTAATTGAATACACTTTTTTATGTTATCTAAAAAGATGAATAAAGAGAAAAGGTTTTGGATGAAGTGTAATTATAGTTACTTTTGATTTCTATTTCATTCGCTTTATCTTACCTCCCCATAATAGCTCTGGATGATGATACTCTTCGACTATCTCAACATTTGGTAGAAGCTTTTTCAATTTCACATACAGCCATCGTTGTGTCGACTTTTTACCTTTGAATGAAAACTTTGACATATCCCAATCATAATCAGGATAAGCCACTTTCAATGCTTCACCAAGAGAGCTGAATCGATGAAACATTCCACCACCTATTTAGAGTCGGATAAAATTGAGAGAAATTGAAAAATAATCGACAATGATGGAATTAATAATAAAAATGAGATTTTAATACCTTTTAAATCAACTATTTGATCTCTAGATATTCGATACCAGTCTGATAGATCACTTATATGCAATAATGGTGATATGACGTCGAAATATTGTCTTATTGATTCATCGCTTGTCCAAGAATTAGAAGGTACATAAATACCATTATTTCTCTCAATATTCTTCTGTACATAGAGATGTTTAATTTTTTCTCGATTAAGAAGATAGTAGTTTTGGTCGTATTCTTTCTGCTTATCTTTGTTTAAAATTTTGTACTCACGACTGGATTGTTTTTTCTTTTCCTTGTGTTGAAGGTAGTACTCTCGGCGATATTCTTTCAACTTGTCATTATTCTTGATAGAATATTCCTTTCTCTTTTCTTTATTTTGAATTTCGTACTCACGGAAGTAATCTTTCATTTTTTCTTTATTTCGAATCCTATATTCTTGGTTGGATATTTTCATCTGATCTTTGTTCTGGAGATAATATGTTCGATTTGATTCTTTTATTTTATCTTTGTTCTTTAAATAGTATTTTCGAGAATATTCTTTCTTATCAACAATATCATTGTTCAGGTCTGAATCTCGATTGCTTTCTTCGTTGCTTTTAAAATTGTTTTGGATGTCCTCAGAAGCTAAATTTTAAATGAACATCAGCAAAATAAAAGAGTAGGAAAATAATTCGAGAATTTAAATACCTAAATTATAGAATCGAGAATTCGAAGTTCCACAATTAACGATTAATTTTTTTCTAAAAGTTGTGGCTAACATTACGACAGTATAAGTAGTAGTGGATATTGACTGAAGACAAAGGTATTGCCAAGAACCACGACTTCGAAAAGTGGAAAACCAACTGGCGAACGTGCTGGCGCCTGTTTTTTTTTCTCGTTTTTTCGATGCATATGATTTATTAAACAAATTAATCAATAGTAAAAACAAGAAAAAAAATTAAACGAAATTTTCATCAATTTAGCAAATTTCAGAGTATTGGCAGTGATAATGCAAACAAATTATTCTCTAACAAATATTTTCTTCCGCTAACTTTGGAAGATTGGTAGGTATTGGTGGAGATTCAGTTTTATGAAACACATCTGGTAGAATTGTATGCAATGTTGAAGAAAGTGAATCTTCATGACCATCCCACCTAAAAGAATTCATTATTAGTTAAAATGCGCTGTAATAAATCACAAGATTAAATAAACATTGAAAATTAAAAATGTGGAAACTTCAGGAATATATCATACCAGTATGGAATACAAGCTAAAGTAATTCCTTTTGAAGTGCATAATTGTTTTTTAGTTTCATCTCTCTCGCTAAATCCCTGAGTAGTACTACCAGGACCATATGCATCTGGAATATCGAAATAATGATGCTCACCTAATAAGGGATTAGAATAAAATAAAAGGAGCTAAATTAACCATAATGAGTCATAATTATTACCTTGATATTCCAACGCAAGATTATATTCCGGAACCCAAATATCTAATTGAATCGCTTTTTTTGCATTATCTAAAATAATAAATTATGAATCAAATAGAAATTACAGATAGCTCCTTCTTTGTTAACGAGATTATATTTACCTTTCCATAATAGCTCTGGATGATGATACTCTTCGACTATTTCAGCATTTGGTAGAAGCTTTTTCAATTTCACATACAGCCATCGTTGTGATGACTTTTTACCTTTGAATGAAAACTTTGACATATCCCAATCATAATCAGGATAAGCCACTTTCAATGCTTCACCAAGAGAGTTGAATCGATGGAACATTCCACCACCTAATAAAGTTATCTCAAAAAATAAAATAAATAAATAAAATAAAATTCGAAGAAAAAAATCCAGATACGCGTCTTCCAACAAAATACCTTTCATATCAATAATTTGAGGTCGAGATATTCGATACCAGTCTGATAAATCATCTATATGCAACGAAGGCGCAATACTTTCAAAATATTGTCTTAGCGATTCACTGGTTTTCCAAGAATTAAGTGGGACATAAATACCATTATTTCTTTCAATGTTTTTCATGATATTTAATTGTCGAATCTTCTCTCTGTTTTGAATTCTATACTTTTGATCGTATTCTTTCTTCTTTTCTTTGTTTAATAGTCTATATTCTCGGTTGGATTCTTTCAATTTATCTTTGTTTTGGAGATAGTACTTTCGGTTGAATTCTTTCATCTTTTCTTTATGAAGAGAACGGTCTCCGTCAACTTTTTTCAATTTCATTCTTATTTTATTCTTAGTCTTATTCTGGAGATAATAGTCTTTCCATTTCTCCTTATTTCGAATTCTATATTCTCGGAAGTAATCTTTTAACTTCTTTTTATTCTGAAGGGAGTGCTTCTTCTTGGATTCTTTCATTTTATCCTTGTTTTGGATTAAGTTTTCTTGGCTTTTTTGTTTTATTTTATCTTTGTTCTGAAGATAATATTTTTGACTGTATTCTTTCATTTTATCCTTCTTATTTTGGAGAGATAATTTCTGGGTACATTTTTCGCTCTTTATCTTCTTATTCGCGAGATAGTATTCTCGATTATATTCTTTTAGCTTATCTTTGTTCAAAAATCTATACTCTAGTATGGATCCTTTCAATTTTTCTTTGTTCTGAATGTAATACTTTCGGCTATATTCTTTTCTTTTATCTTTGTTTTGAATTCTGTACTCTCGATGATATTCTTTCATCTTCTCTTTCATTTTTCTTAGATCTTGATTGTCTTTTATCTCACAATTGTCTGTTCTCGGTTCGACATCTAAAATTTTAATTCAGGTAGGAAATGTCAAGATTTATAAAATGAAAAAAATACCAGAAGGGGTATAGAATCTAAAACTCAAAATTCTACGATGATTTGTAAAAAGAAGGTTTAATGTATTGGCTAACATTTCGATGTCTTTAAGCTACTAATTTCATTCGGATTTGAGGATCGGTGAACTTAGTTTGAAACTGCTGCTCGTGCGCTTCCCGCCCGAAATTTAGTTCAATTAATTTGTTCTACGCAATTTATTAAAGCATTCTAAAACACATAAAATTATATTGCTAATTTGCTGAGAGTACTTTGTAAATAACCAAGACTTGTGATTCGTACTCCAGCAACAGTTTTGAAATGCTTTAAGTTAGTTAACAAGAAGATTCGATAGTACAGGTAGGAAGTTTGGTGGGTATTGGTGGAGAGTTTGATTTATCAAAAATATTTGGGAATATTTCATGTAATGTTGATGAAAGAGAGGATTCAAGGCCATCCCACCTATAGAAAGTTAAACATGTTATTTTCTAATTCAAAAGTTAAGGGAAATTTCATATTATAGTATTCCAGTAGATATCTAGCGCATACCAATAAGGAATGCAAACTAATTTAATTCCTTTCGAAGCACATAATAGTCTTTTCTTTTCGTCTCTTTCATTAAATATCATGCTGGTACTACTAGGACCATATGCATCCGGAATATCAAAATAATGATGCTCACCTAATAATAAAGAATAAGAATAAGAATAAGAATAATTGCAAATAATAAAGAAATGAATAATTACCTTGGTATTCCAAGGCAAGGTTATATTCAGGTACCCAAATATCAAATTGAATAGGCTTTTTCGTTTCTTGATTGTTAAAATTAAATTAAATGAAAAAAGGGCAAATAAAAACTAAATCAGGAATAACAACTGGCTTATTGAGTCTTGTTCTTTTAAATTTGAAATCATACCTTCCCATAATAGCTCTGGATGATGATACTCTTCGATGATTTCCACATTTGGTAGGAGTTTTTTCAATTTCACGTACAGCCATCTTTGCGTCGATTTTTTGCCTTTGAATGAGAATTTAGACATATCCCAGTCATAATCAGAGTAAGCCACTTTTAATGCTTCACCAAGAGAATTGAATCGATTGAACATTCCACCACCTGGCAAAATATTATGAATTGAAATAAATGAGTTAGAAAATTAAATTGAAGAAGATGAGATCAAAATAAAGTCAATATCATACCTTTCAGATGAACTATTTGCGATCTTGATATTCGATACCAGTCTGATAGATCACTTATATGCAATAAAGGTGCTATCCTTTCGAAATATTCTCGAATGGATTCATTAGTTTTCCAAGAATTAACTGAATTGTAAATCCCATTATTTCTCTCTATATTCTTCTGAATATATAACAACTTAATTTTCTCCTTGTTTTGAAGATAGTATTTTCGATCAAATTCTTTCTTTTTATCTTTATTCAGGAGTCTATATTCGCGAATGGTTTCTTTAATCTTGACGTTGTTCTGAATTCGATACTTTTTGTTTGCCTCTTTTATCTTTTCTTTATTCTTAAGATAGTATTCTCTCCACTTCTCTTTGTTTTGAATTCTGTACTCTCTATTGGATTTTTTCTTCTTTTCTTTATTTTCACTATAATCTTCTCGTTTGTATGCTTTAATCTTCTCTTTATTCTTTGTAAAGTATTTTCTGCTATTTTCTTTCATCCTATCCTTGTTCTGAATATAGTATTCACGAAGGTATTCTCGCTTTTTCTCTTTATTCGAAATAAAATCCTCATAAATATGCTTGGTCTGGCGAATTTCTTTTATATTCTCTTTGTTCTGGATATCGTTTTCGTGTTTGTCTTTCAACTTTATCGTTATTTCTCGATGGCCCTTGATATCTTCAATTCCTAGAATTTTAACCAAATCATCTAAATTCAACGAGCAATTAGACAGAAAAAAAAAGTAAATTCAGGAATTAACAAAACAAAAATATACTTGAAAGATAGCATCTTTTACGCTTGGTTAAAGAATTAAAAAACATTAAGAAAGATTTCAATGAGTTGATTAAAATAAATGCATTCGTGTCTAACGTTCGTTCAACACTAGTTTTTTTCAACGTTGAACTTCGGGCTAATCTCGTGCTTGATTTCACTCAGCGCTCTTTTACTTTTTTGTCTAGAAAGTCTTGTAGAAACTTTATTAAATTATAATATCAAACTATTTACTAATAGTAACATCACTCTGAAGCAATAATCACTCCTTTCTTTTATTTCTATTGTAATCAGTTGGAAGATTGATCGGTATTGGTGGAGAATCCGTTTTATCGAATATTTCTGGCAATATGGTGTGTAAGGTTGAAGACAAAGAATCCTCATGACCATCCCACCTATGAAATTGTTAGAAGATTATAAGGTTAATGTTAGATTAGTTAGAGTAGAAGACATCGTCCTTTTATAAGATTTAGTCATACCAGTAAGGAATGCAAACTAATTTGATTCCTTTTGAGGCGCATAATTGTTTTTTCTTTTCATCTCTCTCACTAAATATCTGAGTGGTACTTGCGGGACCATATGCAGTTGGGATATCATAGTAATGATGTTCACCTGTAATCGATTATTAAGAATAAAATGCGTAAATATTATATTGAAAAAAAAATTGAAAAGAACCTAAGTAGTCAAAAAGTCATTTCGAGCAAAATTAATATTACCTTGATATTCCAGAGCAAGCTTATATTCTGATACCCATATGTCTAGTTGAATAAATTTATTCGTATTTTCTAAATAATTAATTTAAAGAAAGAAATGTTCTTGATAATTATGTAATTATAATTATGTAATTGGTCCCATTCCTTTTCATGTTTTTTTTTACTCACTATTCTTTTCTTACCTTCCCATAATAGCTCTGGATGATGATACTCTTCGATGATTTCAGTATTTGGTAGAAGCTTTTTCAATTTTACATACAGCCATCTTTGTGTCGACTTTTTGCCTTTAAACGAGAACTTAGACATATCCCAATCATACTCAGGATAAACTGCTTTCAATGCTTCACCAAGAGAGTTGAATTGATAGAACATTCCACCACCTATAAAGATAAGTTTTAAATTATGAAAAAATTAAACTGAATAATTCAATCGTAAAAATAATGAAACCACTACGATGAAATAAGTAAAAACTAGATAAATTCAAAATTGATGTAACAATAATGACAATGATACCTTTAAGATCAATGATTTGTTCTCTGGATATTCGATACCAGTCCGATAGATCATTTATGTGCAACACAGGCGCAATTTTTTCGAAGAATTCTCTTATCAATTCGTTTGTTTTCCAAGAATTTAATGGGACATAATTGTCATTTTTTTCAATTTGTTTCTCAATGTTCTTTTTTCTAAAATACTGATTGATTTTCTCTTTGTTCTTGATTTTATATTCTTTAATCTTATCTATACTCTTATGATAGTACTCACGCTTGTATTCCTTCTTCTTTTCTTTGTTTTGAATGTAGTAATCTCGAAAGTATTCTTTCATCTTATCTCTATTCTGTATAGAGTATTTTTGACAATATTCTTTCTTTTTTTCTTTGTTTAGCAAATAATAAGCCCGGTCGTATTCTTTTTTTTGATTTTTTTTCTGAATTTCTTCTTCTGGGTGTTTTTCTTTGCGATCTTTGTTTTGGATATAATACTCTCGTTTGTAATCTTTCATTTTGTCTTTGGTCTCCAGATACTTAGAATATTTCTTCGTTTTTTGATTGAGTTCTTTGTTGTTTTCTGAATTCCCTTCTCTGCTTTCTTCAACTAGAACAAATGAATAAACTCAAACTCAGATTAAAATACCACAATATACCTGAATAGACTCTGAAATTCAAAATTCTACGGTTGTTCCTCAAAAAAATTAAATTGACAATCATGCTTCTGAGCTTATTTTATTTCTTTCATTTTTGTAGTTCCTCCAATGCACTCAGTTGGCAGGCAAAACTGAAAAAATAAATGTTCGTGACTATGAGTTCACTTTTCGCGCCAATTTAATTCTTGCTGTATTGATCGTAAAATATGAACAAAAATTGATATGAAACAATTGATCTAAGAAGATTCATAAAAGATTTTATTTTCTTGCCCTCTTTCACATAAATCACCACATGATGTTTGAGAAAAAACTTTAATTTTCTTTCTCCTCACTCTTTTCTCCCATTCTTGACATAATCTTCAATCGGTGGAGAGCCAGTTTTATGAAATACATCTGGCAATATTGTATGCAACGTTGAAGAAAGTGAATCCTCATGTCCATTCCACCTAAAATAAGTTATTATTAATATTTTAATTATTTCAAGAGAAATGTTAAAATAATAAAATATTGACTGTCAAAAACATACCAGTAAGGAATACAAACTAAATTGATTCCTTTTGCTGCACATATTTGCTTCTTCTTTTCATCTCTTTCTCTGAAAATCTGAGTCGTACTACCAGGGCCAAAAGCACCAGGAAGTTCATTATAATGATGTTCACCTAAAACAATAATTAAAACCGATAAAATATCCTAAATGTCTCATAAGAGAAGGAAAATGAAACAAAATCAATACCTTGATATTCCAAAGCGAGTTTGAATTCAGATACCCATATATCTAATTGCATTGATTTATTTGTGTTGTCTAAAATGATTAATTATGAAAAAAAATATTCAACTTTGTCGTTATTTCTAGTTATTTCTCATACCTTCCCATAATAGCTCTGGATGGTGAAATTCTTCAACTATTTCACTATTTGGTAGAAGCTTTTTTAATTTCACATACAGCCATCGTTGTAACGACTTTTTAACTCGTAAAGAAAACTTTGACATATCCCAATCATAATCAGGATAAGCCACTTTCAATGCTTCACCAAGTGAGCTATAAAGAGAAAACAATCGGCTACCTTTTAAGTGTAAGAAAAATGGAAAAATGAAGATACTAACGAAGATCTTATGTGAAAAAAAAAAAAACATTATATTACCTTTCTTATCGATTATTTGCAATCTAGATATTCGATACCAGTCTGATAAATCATTTATATGCAATAATGGTGCAATTCTTTCGAAATATTCTATTAATGATTCACTGGTTTTCCAAGAATTGAGAGGCACATAAATACCATTATTTCTTTCAATATTCTTATTTATAAAATATTGCTTTATCTTATCTCTATTCTTTATTTGATATGCTTTAATTTTATCTTTGTTTTTAATCGAGTATATTCGCTTGTATTCTTTCATCTTATCCTGATTTTGAATATGATACTTTCGGTTGTATTCGTTCGATTTCAGTTTATTCTTGAGATAATATTTTCGCCTCAACTCTTTAATTTTATCTTTGTTTTGAATACAATAGTCTTTGTGGGATTCTTTTATCTTATCCTTGTTTTGGAGATAATATTGTTGTTTGAAGACTTTAATTTCATCTTTGTGTGCATTATAAAAGTCTTTCATCTTCTCTTGGTTTTTTATGTAGTATTCTCGATCATATTCTTTTATCTTATCTTTGTTTTGAATTCTATATTCTCGAAACCATTCTTTTATTTTCTCTTTGTTTTGCGTCCTGTATTCTCTATCGTATTCTTTAATTTTATCTCTGTTTTGGATTCTATATTCTCGCTTCAAGTTTTTGATTTTCTCCTTGTTCTGGATTCTGTACTCTTGGTAAGAATCTTTCATTTTATCTTTGTTCTGAAGGTAGTAATTTCGTTGGTATTCTTTCGTTTTGTCTTTATTCATTAATTCTATGCGCTCTTGATTATCTTCTCTGAACTTGGAATAAGCTAGAAATTTAGAAAAATTCGCAAATCTAATATAATTATACCCGAAGATTTGAATCTATAATTCAATAAAATAGGATATTGGGGTTTTTTTTTGACAAATAACATTTTATGTGCCAGTTAATGATCTCATTTAGTTTAATGTATTATGAATCGGAGGACGATTGTCAAGACAAAATAATCAATCTAATTGCTTTTCGTGTTGAGTTCACTTACCGCCACTTTTTATTACTCGTCTCAATTTATTAATAGTTAATGATTTTATTGACTTTTGAAGCTATAGATAGCTAATATTTAAGAAATTTTCATCATTGTATCGTAAAACATCCAATAGCGATGCTAACTTTTCATCGAGAAATAAAAAATCACTTCAAATTTGTCAAGTAAATTGACTGTGTAACATCAAAGGTCTCACTACAGGCTTATCAGAGAAAAATCAGAATTCATTATCCCAAAATATTCCTTATAAGCATGCTTCCAAGTTTCTGGATTGACTATGTAAAGTTAAAAAGAAAGAAAAAGGTGAGAAATCGAAATAAATACTCACCTCAATCAATATTTGTGAGGTTCTTAATAACAGAGTCAATTGGGAAATTCGCTGGTATAGGTGGTGAGCCAGTTTCATGGAAAATATTTGGTAATATTTCATGCAATGTAGCGGAAAGAGAATCTTCGTGACCATCCCACCTAACTATTAAAACCATAGAAATAGAAATTAATTATATTTATATTTATTTATTTATATTTATAATTAATTATACCAATAAGGAATGCAAACTAGTTTGATTCCTTTTGAAGCGCATATTTGTTTTTTCTTTTCATCTCTTTCGTTAAATATTTGAGTCGTATTACCAGGGCCATATGCACTGGAAATATCAAAATAATGATGCTCACCTAAATAATAATTTTTTTTGAAATAAAATTACATGAACTAAAATGCATGAAATAATAATAATAATAATAAAATAACAAAAATGATTAGTACCTTGATATTCCAACGCGATTTTATGTTGGGGAACCCAAATATCTAATTGCATTGATTTGCTTGTATTCTCTGAGTAAATAAATGAATAAATAAATGAATAAATGAATAAATAAATAAAAAATAACGCTGTGAACTATCGATTCATACCTTCCCATAATAGCTCTGGATGATGATACTCTTCGATGATTTCAGCATTAGGGAGAAGCTTTTTCAATTTCACATACAGCCATCGTTGTGATGACTTTTTGCCTTTAAATGAAAACTTGGACATATCCCAATCATAATCAGGATAAGCCACTTTTAATGCTTCGCCAAGAGAGTTATAACGAGAAAACATGCCACCACCTAATAAAATAAGATGTTAGAAAAAATATGGTAAAAATCATTTTGATTGAGTAAATGTTGAAAATTCATGCACATACCTTTCATATCGTGAATTTGAAGCCTAGATATTCGATACCAGTCTGAAAGATCACTTATGTGCAACAAAGGTGCAATGTTTTCGAAATACTCTCTTATCGATTCATCGGATTTCCAAGAAATAAATGGGACATAGGTGCCATTATTTCTCTCAATGTTTTTCTTTACATTTAACTGCTTAATCTTCTCCTTATTTAGAAGTCTATATTCTCGACTCGCTTCTTTAATCTTATCTTTGTTCAAATTTCTATATTCACGATAATATTCTTTCTTTTTTTCTATATTTTGAAAATAGTTTTTTCGATTACTTTCATTCATTTTATTCTTGTTGAGAAGATAGTATTCTCGACTGGACACTTTCAATTTGTCTTTGTTCTGTATATAATAATTTTTCAATTTATCTTTGTTCTGAGTTCTGTACTCCGAGGACAGTTCTTTCATTTTATCTTTATTCGAGATTTTGTACTCACGATAGTATTCTTTAATCTTTTCCTTGTTCTGATGATAGTATTCTCGACTGTATTCTTTCGCCTTATCTTTGTTTTGGGCATAGTAACTTCGATTCGATCTCTCCTCACTTTTGTTGGAATCTTTACTTGAAACAACTTGAAATTAAGTAAATCAATTTAAACATGAAGGCAACTAAAAAAAATTAACCTGGGAAATAAAATCGAGAATTAAGAATTCTACGAATTGGAATAACTTCGAACAACAACATTCTTCAGCAATTCGCTTTTCGTCAGCTCACATTCCACTAGGAAGAATAAAATCAATTTAATTCTAATGGCAAGTCTACTAGACTGTCGACTGCGACCTCAAGATTTTCGTGCACGAGTCATGTTTCATTTTCCCGCCTTGAAAAATTTCGAACAAATTTTCCAATCGGCTAATGTTCATGAAAATTCATTGCAAATTGAAAGACTTATTATTATTTATAAATTTACAGTCCAGCAATTGATAAATAAACGAGCAAAAGTAGGAAAGAGGTCGTCAACTGAAATTTTTTTAAAAAACCAGCTGGTATCACCGAAAACAATTAAAACTTGTGGCTCGAATGGGGCTTGCCAAACGACATATGCGCATGGATGGGACCAATAAAGATATTCTGCGTGTTAATGAAATCCAATTGATGGCAGATAGAATCTTTGCCTGATATGAATGAGTGAAGATCAAAAGGAAATAATTGCTATTTTTTTTTTCACACCATTTCAATCTTTACTACTTTTCTTTGCATGATCATCTGGAAGATTTGTTGGTATTGGTGGAGAATTCGTTATATTAAAGACATCAGGTAATATTGCATGTAAAGTTGAAGACAAGGAATTTTCCT
>SCLJ03000008.1_pt1 | contig 14073 bp, 9 predicted proteins | sample 7267891 | NCBI WGS metagenome assembly SCLJ03 (sample SAMN10721082, study PRJNA514188) | viral metagenome | isolation source: depth-stratified mine tailings core B | place: China: Fankou Pb/Zn Mine tailings
ATCAGGTACATGAGGCTCAGGTAGTCGTTACAGCGCCGTTTGTTGTGGTTACCCAATTCTGTGTGCAGGAGTTCCATCACGCGTCCTTGCTGCGCCAACCGGCAAAGCTGCAAAGCGGATGGAAGAAATGGTCGGCATTGAAGCCAAGACCATTCACCGTCTGCTCGGCTATGACGGAGTTTCCTTCTCCGATGAGAAGATAGAAGCGCACGTCATCATCGTGGATGAGGTCTCGATGGTGGACATACCTCTCGCCTGGCATCTGTTCAAAGCGATAGACCTGTCCCGCACTGCGGTGGTGCTGGTCGGGGATCATAACCAGTTGCCGCCGGTGGGGCCGGGGAATCTTCTCCGGGACCTTATCAGGTCAAAGGTTGTTCCCACGGTGATCCTGGACAGTATCGTTCGGCAGGCAGGCGAACTGAAGGAGAACAGCATCGCGATTCTTCGAGGTGAGGTGCGCAAGACCTCCGAGGAGAAGGTTGATGGCAGGCGCGCATGGTATGTGGTCGACCAGTTCACCGATGCTTGCAGAGCACAGGATTTTATACTTGAACTGTTCGACAGGGCACTCGGTGAGCGTCTGGGGTTTGACATCATCCGGGATGTGCAGGTACTCACGCCAACACACAAGGGACCGCTCGGCACCCAGGAACTGAACATCAGGCTTCAGCAGATCATCCAGCGAAAGCTTTGGGATAGGTATGTACTTCCACCGCAACCCGGAAAGCGGCCCAAGCTGCTGCTCCACGATAAGGTGATCCAGACCCGGAACAACTACACGACCGGCGTCATGAATGGCACAGTAGGCATCGTTACAGGTATCGATGATGACGGCACTATCACCATTGATTTCGACGGCATGCCAATCTCCTTCGAGAAGGGATCACCAGATCTCCTGAACATCCAGCTTGCCTATGCTTTGACAATTCACAAAGCCCAGGGATCAGAATTCCCCTGCTCGATTGTGGTGGTACACAAATCGCACTCCTTCATGCACCATCGCAACCTGCTCTACACGGGCGTCACTCGTGCATCGGAATCGGCGATCATTGTCGGCGACCGCTGGGGGATCGGTCATTGTGCGAAGGTTCGCCAAGTGGAGGAGCGAAAGACATTCCTGTCGCTGTTACTTGGGCAGTCGCAGGGAGTTACCATACGGAGCGAGCAGAATGGGAATTGAACGACCAGATAACGTCAAGGAATACTATCACCTCATCACTGAGATAGATATCGGCCTCGTGGCAAAGGAACTCCTGGGCGGACGTATCGTCCAGGAGTCTGCACAACTTCTGCAATGTGATTGCCCGAACCACAAGAGTCTCTCCCGGCGCTCGCTCCAGATCATACTCGACAAGCAGAGCTGGTTTTGTTTCGGCTGCGGTGTCGGCGGTGATGTGCTCCAGGTGGTGGAGTTCGTTCAGTCCGGTCATGTGACCGCCGGAAAGACCGGTCCGATGCCGGAATCACATCGACGCGCCCGCGACTTCCTGGCAGAGAAAGCGGGACTGCCTCCCCTTTGCAGCTATGGACTCAGTCCGGAGAAGCTGGCGGAGGCTGAAGCTGCAAGATCGATGGAACTTAGGACACAATCGGCGTTGACTGCCGTGGCGCGGTATTACAACGAACGGTTAAAGTCATCGCCGAAGGTGCTTGAATGGTTCATCCGGAAGTACGGCATATCTCTCGAGACCATCGATTCTCTTCTCATCGGCTATGCTGACAATCTGCCGTATACGGACAGCAAGGGAAACAAGCATCCGGAGATAGTCACTGCGCTCACCACTGGTGATGATGCGTTCACTCTTCGGGAACTTGCTGCCACAGGGGCGTTCAATCCAACAAGCAACGACACTCTCAACCCTGGATTCAACAATCGAATCATCTTTCCATACGGGAGTCACGGCCGAGTCGTATTCATGATCGGTCGCCAGACCCCATGGACTGCGAACACCGACTGGGAACAGAACAAGTACAAGAAACTGAAGTGCCACGATGAGCATTCCAGGCAATACATAGCGCCGTGCATCAGCAACAGCATTCTCTACAACGAAGACTGTCTCGCCAACCGACCGGATCGCGTCATCATTACCGAGGGTGTCACGGACTGCATCTCGCTGATGGAGCGAGGCTTTCCTGTCATATCTCCGGTGACTATTCAGATCAAGGATGATGATTGGCGGCGTATACTCCCCAAGCTTGCTGGAGTGAAGACGGTCTACATCTGCCAGGATAACGAGATCTCCGAAGCTGGGATGAAGGGTGCTCTTCGGACTGCCCGTCACCTGGCGTCGGCCGGCATCGAAACGAAACTTGTGGTGTTGCCGTTAGGCGAAAAGCATGCAACGGCTCGCAGTACGCTGCGTGAGCAGTTCGGTCTCGACGCTGCAATCGGGCCTAGTGAACTGAAGAAACGGCTTGCCGGGCGCAGTCAGGTTGAACTGAAGCAGGCAGAGGAGTTGCTCGGCCAGGCGAAGATCGATGTGAACGAGTTCTTTGTAGACGGGCATACCACCCAGGACTTTGAGGCGCTCCTGTCGGATGCGATCACACCGCTCGAATACAGCATTGAGCGGCTGCCGAAGGATGTGTCCGATTCTGAACGTAACCGGCTGCTTGAGCCCATCCTGCAGGAGATCGCTGAGCAAGGTCCGCTGGAACAGGCTCGGCAACTCAAGCGCATCCAGGATCGCTATGGGAAGAACAGTCTCTCGCTATCAACGCTCAAGGAGCAAATTCGGGCACTACAAAAGGACAAGCAGTCTCGACTGAGGGCAGAGCGCCGTCAGGAAAAGCGTGTCAGCGATGCTCCATCCGGCTCATGCCGTGCATGCGTCGAGCAGGTGCTGATCGACACCGAGGCAGAGACAGGAAGTCCCGATCACACGAAAGCTGCTGAGGCGGCCTACGAATGGTTTGCATCGAATGGGGCACGCTTCTTCCGAACACGTCAGGGCGATCCTTTCATGTTCTTCGAGGACAGGATGCTCTGGATGGATGCATCGGACAAGGGTCGCAAACGTCTGTACTCGGCGATGATCTACAACCACACCGGGCTGGTGCAGACCATGAATAGTGGTCGCACGTTCACGGATGTGCTGGCGAATTTGGCGGCCGAACGTGGCGAGATCAAGGAGCAGTTCACATGGTTGCATACGGATATACCGAACTACGCGCTCTACTTCAACCTGAACAACGAGAACCATGAAATTGCGAAGATAACGCCGGATGGCATAGAGATCATGAAGAATGGTGGTAACGCAGATGGAATCATACTCGATACGTCGGACAAGATGGAGGCGATCCACTTTACGCCTGATGCAGATGAGGGAGAGGCAGACCGCCTCCTCGCGGAACTCATTCTGAATAATCTGACGTGCTCCCCAGCACATCGATTCCTGATACTTGCCTGGCTGTCATGCTTTCTGCTTATCGACTTCGCAGGCACGCGTCCGATGACGCGGTTTGAGGGGAGTTCCTCGTCCGGGAAGACCATGGCAAGCAAGCTCATCACGGCGCTCTTGTATGGTGCAGCACAGCAGAAGAAGAGCACGGATGCCGCCAACTACTCAGATGGATCGAAGAACCCACTTATCGCCCTCGACAATATCGAGGTCAGGGATCTCACAGAGGAACTGGTCAACTTCATGCTGACCAGTATCACCGGCATCGCCAAGGAGAAACGGAAGGCCGGCACGGATACGGACACGATTGTCGAACGCACGAAGTGTCTGCTCAACACCACTGGTATCGAACCTCTTGCGGCCGATCTGTCTGAGATCTTGTCCCGTACATTCACCGTTCGGTTTGAACTGGGTGAGGCTGGGAACAAATGCTTCCTTGAAGCAAAGATTCTGGCGCAGATCCGGCATCATAGGGATCTCCTCTTGTCGGTAATGATGAAACGGACGAGCCATGTCCTAGCATTGCTGCGAGACGGCGCACAGGAACGCGTGATGGAACTCCTGCACACAGAATTGGGTAACCACAACAAACGGCGCTGTAACGACTACCTGAGCCTCATGTACCTGATGCTCGTCGCGGGGAAGGACAAGGCGAGTGTGGAGAAAGCGCTTCAGGTCGTGCATCCTCAGTTTGTCCAAGTGATCGCCGCACTGAATATGGCGACCAACGATGCCGCAAAGGAATCGAATCCAATCGCGACGTCTCTATCTGCACTGTTCAGGGCATACAGGAACGCTGTGCGAGCAGACCAGGAGGCATACGGCATGCCTTCAGGAAGATCGAACCGATCTCTCTTTGCCGAGCGGTATCAGATTGAGTTCGCCGATGAACGCACGATCAAAGGTGCGCTTGGCCGCGAGCTATTCGTAGCTCTCAAGCGTATAGCAAAGGAGTACAATCTGTCGTTCGAGATGAAGAGTGTCCAACAGTTTGCGCAAAGACTCACCAACGATCTTAAAACGGTGCGCGAAGCAGGGTTCGCGGTCGACGATCACGATGGTGCCCACCATATCCGGACGTATGATATCACTTGTCTGTACCTGTAATCCCTGGATACCTTTCACCCAAACACACCGAAATACGAAAGCCTCCACGGAACCTTTCACCCCGAAAAACCTAGCTATCAAGCCAAATTTCGCCTCTAAAGGTGAAAGGGTGAAAGGTTCCTGGGAAATCCACCCCCCTCTCCATATTTCAGAAATATCCATTCATCTTTTCTCTATCCCAACGTTTATGTATTTGTCCGCCCGCACGTATGCATATATCCTTATAACCTTTCACCCTTTCACCTAAAGATAAAGAAAAGTAAGTAATAGAGCCACAAAACGGGGGTGAAAGGGTCGGGGGAAAGGTTCCAAAATGGCATCACACCCTTTCACCCTTTAACCCACAAGCCACCATCCTGCATGATTTCCCGACACGCTGCCTCTGCCGCCAGTAAATATCTAATTGGGGGCATCACCTCCGAGGAGAAAAGCGGCATGAGCATGCTCGATATGATGCTGGAGACAGTTCAGGTAACGGATATGGGGGAGACCATTAAGGTCGCCGATCAGGATGAGCTTGAGGAGTCCGGAGTAATCACCAATCATCCCTCCCAGCCATCACTCTACGTTGCGACCAATCTCGACTCATGGGAAACAGATGCCTGTCTCCTCGATGATGAGATCATCGATGGCATCAACTATCGGAGGCTCGATGCCCCCTATTATGCATGGCTACGGAACAAGATGGTAGGGATTAGGAAGGCGAAGGAGGCTGGCAAGTTCTCCGCAAAGCTGTACGAGGAATTGCGCGAACGGTTCAATATTGTCCATGCTTGGGCGCTCACCAATATAGGCGAAGATATTCTGCTGGACACCGTCCGAACCTTCGATCTCACGCAGTACATGCCTCCGGCATCCGGAACACATCAAACGGCAGTAACCGTCCCCCAACTATCGCCCGAAGCACAGAAACTTGGCGGACTGCTTGCTTCTCAGGGATATGCCATCCTTCAAACCAGCATCTGGGATGAACCCATAGTGATCGCCAAGGATGAGACCATCAGTCTTCCTGCCAAGCATCAACGTAAGGTTACCTTCACCCTGTCCGAAATCAAATTTATGGTCAGATCGACCCCGGATGCAGTCAGGCAGATTCTTGAGATCAAGAAGATTATGGGCGGAAGGGTAGTTGGGCTGAGTGATGACAAAGAACCAATATCAGAGCCTGTCCCGGATACCCAGGGATCACTCTTCGGACGCTCTACAGGAAATCCACATGCTGTCAGCCCATCTCCCGAATCGTTTGCCAGGATTGATGCCATCAAAGAGCATGCGCTCTCCCTGGGATGGACGGAATCGCAACTCTACCAGACCGAAAGCAAATTCCCGTTCCCTTATGGCGACGAGTATGGGCTCGTATGTTTTCTGCTCGGAAATCGCCAGACCGGCGAAGTGACCGCTCAGTACATCGAGATCCTGAGTCCACTTGGCAATAGAGCCGCCACCCGTTTCTACAATACGAATGCGGATCAGCCCTGGATCGAAAAGGCGGTTCAATGAATGAACGCAAACCTGGCTACGCCAATGCACGTGATGTGCTTCCACCCGATCTGGTTCAGGAGATCAGACTTCATTTCAAGGGTGGTCTACTCTGGATTCCATCTGATCGAGACTATTTTGGCAAGCGGAAGACATTGGTATTGGAGCTAAAGGAACAGGGTTTTCGCACTACCGATATCGCAGGACTGGCCAATCTCACACCGAGAAGAGTGAGACAAATAGTGATGGAAGCAGGTCGGAATTACGCAGACTCGGAAGATCAGTGAGCGCGGAATAGTGGCGAAAATCGCCTTCCCCGCCCATCTCCGGGTTGTCCCAACCACTAGTAGAGGATGAACAGTAACAATGACAGATAACGTTCGAGATGAGAATACAGAACAGCAGATCGGTTCAGATGAGCAGGCAAAGCTTGGCAGATGGGAGAGAAACGGCGATATCAAGAGGCATCCTGGCGCACAGCCAGGGAACACCAACACTCTGAAGCATGGCATCTATGCTGACCGATTCCTGTCTCCAGATGAGAAGAAGATCTTCGATGCCATCATTGAGCAGTTGCAGGATGATTTTGTGTTCAACAAGAGCAGTGACTTCCTACAGGTCGAACTGGTGGGGGTGTACTTCGTGAAGTTGGGCCGTGCTCAGGAAGCCGGTGATCATGATGCAGCGGAAAAGCTTGACCGTATGATCCGCTGCCATCTGAAGGATTTGAAGACGACCAAGATCACCCGTGAGGGAACTGAACCCAAGCTGCCCGAGACGACGCCCGCAGAGTGGGCAACGGCGCTCTTGGAGAAGCTGGCAGAGGCTGAGAAGAAGGGTGAGGTTCAGACCACTGATTCTGTGAAAACGCAGGAATGAGTTCAGATAACACCGGTCGATCTGAGGTGTTTTACGCGTGGGATGAGAGGCATGAGTTCGCATAACACGTATTCTTTGGAATCAGCGACCGGTGATCCAGACCTCGTTGGACAATGGCTGGCGAAGATGCATGCCGGGGAAGTGCCTGTAGTAAGCCTCCCCAGCAGCATAGCGGACTACATACGCTCCAGCGCATCCTCCAGAGCCTCGTCCGTGAGGTGGGTGTAGATTTCGGTGGTGGAGATGTCTCGGTGACCGAGCGCTCGTTTCACCATGAGCAGGTCGGAGGTGCTGGCGTAGAGGTGACTTGCGAAGGTGTGCCGGAGTCCATGCGGTGTGATGTTCTTCTGGATGCCGGCCTTATCGAGCCAGTAGGAAAGCCGGAGCGCTACCTGCCGATTGCAGAGGCGCGTGCCGCGAGAGGAAACGAAGAGTGCGGTGCAGCCGGATGTCATGAGTTTGGTTCGTTCCTTGAGGTAAGCACGGAGCATCGTCCGAAGAGACGACTTTAGGAACTTGACCTGTGGGACACCACCCTTGCCCATGATGCGGATGTGCTTCCCATCCAGATCAACGTCGTCCAGATCTAGGTTCACCAGTTCGGAAAGCCGGATGCCGGTCCCGAGGAAGAGTTCGAAGACTACCCTGTCTCTTTGTGCTAGAGGGTTGGACCGGTCGTTCAGTTCTTTGAGGAGTCGCTTCTTCTCTGCCTCGGTGAGGTATGCCGGAGGCGTTCGGGAAAGGCGTTTGGTGGTAACGCAGCGAGCAGGATTGGATTCACAGAGTCTAGCATCCAGCGTCCAGGAGAAGAACGATCTCACTACTGCTTTCATCCGATGCATTGTCGCAGGTGACTTTGGCGAGCCGTTCGGTGTATTCCTGATGACCGGATCTATCAAAGCAATATCGATCATCGCAGGAGTGATCGTAGCAAGGTCAGTGCCTCCCAGTGCTCGCGCAAAACAGCGAAGGTCGCGCATGTAGCAGGAGACAGTATGCTCTGAGCGACCTTGCGCCCGGAGCCGTGTCTCGAAATCGGGGATTGCAGTATCCATACTGCCGGAGGCGATAATCCTAATCGGCGCTGCCGCTGTCATCCTGGCCCTCCGTTGTAGCTTTCACGCTGCGGCCCATCGGCATATCCTTCGGGAGCGGAAGCTTCGTGATATACCCTTTGCCGAGTGACCAGACCAGGAACATGCGGAAGACACGGACTGTCTTCTTGACGGTTGGCTCAGAGCGTTCCTTCCCACTAGGCAGTTTGAGGAGCGCATCGGACTTCAGGAAACCTGAGACATGCGGAACCATGATCGCGGCAAGCTTCTTCTCGGGCTTGAAGTATGCCTCGATCTGATCCAGATCCTTGCGGTAGGTGTAGAGGGTTCGTTCGCTCTTGCCTTCGGATTTCAGATACTCCAGGTATTCGCGAGCAGCGTCTTGCAGTTTGATATCAGACATGGTGTCTGCCTCCTCGAATTGATGTGGGCTACATTCACGCTCTTATCCGCAGACAAGTCAAGAACAAAGATCGGCACAGACGAAAGGTTGCACAGTGACCAACTTCACAGAAGAACAGCATAAGATTGCCCTCTCGCTCAGAGACCCTGTCGTCTGGGGACAGAACTATCTACAGAATCGCGACGGCTCTCCCAGGGCATACTGGCCTCACCAGGTTGAGGATCTGCTCTGTGATGATCGGAACATCATCCATCTGGACGGAAGAGATTCGGGCAAGTCGATCTCGCTTACGACGGATGCATTGCACTATGCCTTCACGACACGAGGTGGCCAGGGACTAATCGCTGCTCCGCACCAGGGACACCTAGACACTCTGATCGAGGAGATAGAGTTCCAACTGGACGCTAATCCTGAACTCATGAGGAGCGTCGGCATCACCAAGTACGGCAAGCCGAAGATATATCGTAAGCCTTACTTTCGATTGGAGTTTACGAACGGGGCCGTCATCTACTTCCGTCCCGCAGGCGCATACGGAGATGCCTTTCGGTCGCTGCATGTTGAACGGGTCTGGGTAGATGAAGGCGCATGGCTTTCGGAGAAGGCATGGAAGGCACTGCGTCAATGCCTAAAGGCAGGTGGAAAGTTGCGGATCTACAGCACGCCAAACGGCCTCCGAGACACCACCTATTACCGGCTCACCACTTCGGAGCAATTCAAAGTATTCCGCTGGCCATCATGGGTCAACCCGTGCTGGAACGAAGAGAGGGAGAGCGAACTCCTTGAGTTCTACGGTGGCAGGGATACTGCAGGCTGGCAGCATGAGGTTGCAGGTGAACACGGCAAGCCTTCATACGGCGCGTTCAGTCTGGAGAACCTGACTATCTGCCGCCAGGAAACCCTGGAGTACCGAAAGGTCACGCTGCTTGGCGAAGACCTGTCCTCTTGCGAAACCGAAGAGGAATCCCATGATCGTCTGGAGATCCTTCTCAATCTCATGCCGCAGACAGGCGTGTTCTGGATCGGCGGCGACCTCGGATACACCAACGATCCCACCGAGCTTGTGGTCTTTCGAGAGATGGAGGTCGGTGACCGGTCGGTGATGACGCTGGCGCTCCGCATCCACATGGAGCATGTGTCGTATCCGCATATCGCCCAAACCATCGCTCTGCTGGATAGATACTTCACCCCGGTCGGCATCGGAGTGGATAACGGGGGCAACGGTCTATCCGTCGTGCAGGAACTACTCACACTCGACAGGTACAAATCGCTCCAGCTAGAAGGCAGGCTCAGAGGCTATGACTTCGGTGGGATGACGACGCTCGCCATCCGGGACGGTCGAGAGATCAGGAAGCGCACGAAGGAACTGATGACTAGTCTCATCAACGGTGCGCTGCAGAGGCGACAGATGATCCTGCCTGCGGAGGACTCCGAGGTTGAAGACCAGTTCACCACCCATACCTACACGCTTTCAAACGGCAACATCATCTACTCGAAGGGCAACGACCACATAGTGGATGCAGTCAGATGTGCCATGCTCGCGCACGAACAGGGAACGCTCGATCAGATTACAGAGGAGACAGTGTTCGTGATGCCTGCGCTCACAGATCCCGTCTTCTTCTGACGGCTCACTGCCGATAAGCGCCCTCCCGATCAATGTGCCGACTGAATACTCACTCGCGCGCTGTTGGGCAACGTGGCGCGAACAAATGCTAACACAGCCAATGGAAAAGGAGTCACCACTTGAACAACTCAGTCGCGGAAACCAACCCCTCCGAACTCCCAAATACTGCCGACGGCATGGTCGTCACCCCGCTCGCGGCTGCCGCTGCTCTGGACTCATCGGCGTTTCTCGGCATCAATGCCACGCACTGTATTCCAGCCACTTGGGAAGACCGTGCTCGCAAGGCCTGGGAGTATTACACCGAAGAACCGCTGGTGAAGAATGCCGTGAACTCCTGGCGCACCTTTGCTGTCGGGGACGAGATCAAGCTCAAGAGCGATGACGATACGGTTAAGGAGGAAGCGAACACTCTTGCTGATCGTATCGGCGTGTCTGACTTCGTGAAAGACATGATCCTCCAGCTACTTGTTAAGGGTGACGCCGTAGGATTCAAACGGTATACGAAAGACCTCCGGGACATCGAAGAAGTGACGTGCGTCAATCCCGTATCGGTTCGTGTTAAGTATGCTCAGGGACAACTTATCGAGGTTCGCCAGTTCCCGGAGGATACTCCCACGGCAGGCGAGGGATTGAATCTGCCAGTAGAACAGACCATCCATCTGAAATGGGATGCTCCCGAGTTTTCTCCACGTGGCAACTCTCTTGTCCTGCCAGCCTTCCAATCTATCGAACTTCTGCGAGACTACCGTCGTGCGGAGCAGGCAATCGCAAAGCGATGGGCCACACCATTCCGGCTCATTAAGGTTGGCGGCGCGTTCGGCCAGAAGATGGTAATGCCGGATACGAAGATGATCGAGCAGATCCGAGACATGGTGAACAAGATGGACATGAAGAGTGGCCTGGTCGTTCCCTTCTATGTGACTGCAGAGACGCATGGCACCGAAGGCTATGTCCTGAATGTCGAGGAGAAGGTGAAGGAGGTCAAAGAGGACATCGTTGTCGCTCTCGGCCTCTCTCGCTCCCTGGTGGCAGGTGACGGCCCGAACTTCGCCACCGCCTCTATCAGCATGCAGAAGATGATAGTCATGATTCGGGAGATAAAGCATGCCGCCAGGGCGATCCTCGACTGGATATTCAACGACTGGCTCGAACTCTCGGGACATCAGGGAAAGAGCATCCAGTACATCTTCAGCGATCTCGATCCGACCGATGCTGTAGACATCAAGAAATTGCTCATAGAACTCTACGACCGCAAGCTGATCAGCCGGTCATCGCTGCAGATCAAGATGGACCTCGATCCGGATATCGAGGAGGCGAACCGTCAGAGCGAAGGTAAGTCCGTCGATCTTCTGGATGAGAAGCAGGTCAAGCCCATCGTGGACATGGTCGTGGCCGGCATCATGGGAGTGGAGACGGCACAGCAGATGCTGGGGCTCGATCCGGCGAAGAACAGACCTGCAGTGCAGACCCAGGCTTCTGCATACGCCGACGAGATATGCGACACTTGCGGTTACTTCGACGATGAGAAGAACAAGTGTGGAGTCACCCAGGCTGATGTGACTTTTGATTCTCCGGCATGTCGGTTCATGCAGCGCAGGAGGGCTGAGTAGTGAGTTCGTCCGCTCCAATGATGTGTGCTGTGGCCGATGTCCCTGCTCAGTCTCAAGCCATCCGTGCCGCAACAGATAGGTCTCTCATGGCTCGCGATATGTATACCGAGCAGGTAGTGTTCCAGCTTACGCAGTCACTTAAGGCCAGCCAGGAACAGGTGCATAAGGCGCTCCTCGGATACAAGAACATCGGCTCACTTCCGGATAACAAACTAGCCGCAGTGAATGGCCTTGAGAAGTTGAACGCAGAGATTGCAGACGCAATGAAGACCCTGCGCAAGGATCAGAGTTTGATGTTCAAGCAGGCATCGACCGCATTGTTCCGTTCGGGTGTCTACCGTGGCATCGAGGAGTTTGCGGCCGCACAGATGCCTTTCTACCGTGATCTGACTCCCCAGGGGATAGACAAGCTCACCACCTCCGTGTTCACACTCATAGACACCGATGCTCTGGATTTCATGGCTAACTACAACCTGGTGCTGGTAGGCGATATCCACCGAGAGCTATCCGATGGCATCAAGCGTACTATCCTGTCCGGCATAGCCACCGGCAAAGGCGTGGAAGGCATCGTTGCCGACATGGGCAAGGTCATCGAGGACAAGGAATCCTTCCGCAATGCCGGGAGCAAGGTGTTCACAAAGGCCCAGTACCGGATGGAGATGATTGCTCGCACTGAGGTGCTCCGTGCGCACAACCAGGGGCGCATCAAGTTTCACCAGCAGGTCGGCGTACAGAAGCTCGAATGGATGGCGATGGAAGATGAGCGCATGTGTCCGGTCTGCGGTGGCCTGGACGGCAAGGTCTTCGACACCGACAAGTTCCCCAGCCAACCAGCGCATCCTAACTGCCGATGCACCAGCGTGGTCACCTGGCCGCTCGTCATCTGTGGTGGTGAACTCGGCGCACAGGCTGCACCAGGTGATACTCCTTCGTGCATCCTGCCACCGCAAGCCATAGAACAGCAGGCAACTCAGAAAGCGGAGGAAGAGAAGAAACTGAAATCGGCTTTCGATTCCGGGGAGATAGGAAACCTTTCCACTCTCACGGTAAAGCAACTCCAGATCCTGGCAAAGCAGAACGGAATAGCCATCGCTCGGACAAAAGCAGACTTCATCAAGCTGCTCGATGCTGCTGAGCCGGGTATCCATCACGGCGATCTGTCTGGCAGCGCACTGGTTGCCAAGGTCAAGCAGTACAATATCGGCGCTCTCCGAAGCAAAGACGATCTCGCGAAACTCCTATCGGAAAAACAGGCTGCCATCAAACAGGCAAAGGCATTGGAGGAAGCGGCAAAGAAAGCAATGCCCCAGGGCGGCCTCCAGAACCTTACGATGGTCCAGCTAAAGGAGATGGCAAAGGAACAAGGCATATCGCTCAACCTTACGAAAAGCGAAGTGATCGAGATGCTGGATGACCTGGAACCGGGAGTAGACCATTCGGGCATCGCTGGAAAAGCTCTCCTTGCCGCAAAGCAAAAGTACAATATCCCGCCGCTCAAGAACAAGGAGCAGATGGTAAAAGCGCTGGAGAAGGCTGCCGGAAATCAGATGGCTGAGCAGGCCAAGCAGCAGGCGCTGGAGGCGGCGAAGCAAGCCGCGCTGAAGAAGGCTGAACACGCTTTGTCAGAAGCATCCGCAAAGGTAATCATCCCAACTTCGCCCACTGACTATGCCTCGTTCCTGGAATCGGTCAAAGCTGCAGAGTCGGAGTTGGTAAAGGATTCGGGACTCCCAGGCTCGTTACTGGAGCAACACGCCAAAGAGGTTGCGCTGAAGAAGCTAACCTTCCAGAAGCAGATATCGTCGATGAACTCCGGTGAGTTGAAGGAGTTGGCAAAGACCACCAAGGTCAAGCACTGGCAGTGGTCCAGCAAGGATGAACTGATCGCTCTCTTTACCGAGACGGACCCCGGCAAGATTGCATCAGCACAGGCGAGCATCGAGGCTAAGCACGCGAAGTGGGCTGAGAAGCATCTCGGTGGCACGTCTGGCAAAGCAAAACCGGCTGTCCAGACGGTAGTAGTACAACCACCGACAGAACTCAAGGTAACCGAGTCACCGGTATTCACCAAGAAGGGATCTGAGTTCGATTCCGTGGATGCGGTGTGGGCTGAGTCCGGGAAACCTGTCAAGTTCAAGTATGACAGCAAGGCGAATGTTGGTGGCGCGCATGAGAAGGAGTTCTGGCTCGATGAGAACGGCGAGAAATGGCTGTTCAAACCGGTCGGTAAGTCCGGCGATGCATTCATCGGCCATGGCGAGGAGGTTGCCTACAAGATCGGTCGTCTGATCGATCCGGATGCCATCGAGGTGCGGACCATCACCCTTAATGGCCGTGTCGGCTCCATCCAGAAATGGAAGACCAATCTCGCCGCGAAGTACGATTTCTCCAGCATAGATGTGACTGATCTTTCCGGCGAGGAGATAGAACAAATCCAGCGAGAACACGTTATCGACTGGTTGATCTCAAACCATGACGGTCACTGTAAGCAGTTTCTGCGTGCAAAGGATGGGAA
>SCLJ03000009.1_pt1 | contig 13933 bp, 27 predicted proteins | sample 7267891 | NCBI WGS metagenome assembly SCLJ03 (sample SAMN10721082, study PRJNA514188) | viral metagenome | isolation source: depth-stratified mine tailings core B | place: China: Fankou Pb/Zn Mine tailings
TGTACGGGGCATTTCGGCGCGGATTGAAGGCGGCTTTCGGGAAAAAGAAAGAGAAAGGCGAGACCGAAGACCTCTTCCCTGGCCGCCACATCGTACCCCACAGCTTGCGTCACACGTACGACACCATTATGACCGGGGTATTGTCGGCTAAGATGCTGCAAGACCAGATGCGACACCGGGACGAGCGCATGACTCAGGAGCACTACAACCACAGCGACCCCGTGGCGAAGATCGAGAAGTACCTGCCGGAGCGGGATAAGATCGACGAGAAGTGGAAATGATTCACCGTGAAGCCTGCCGAAAAAGCCGAAAGTAGTACCGCGTCCTACATATGAGATATATATATTGAATCACAGCAATGGTATTGAGCACAGGAGCAAACCAAAGCGATGTATCTGAGTTTTTACGAAATAAACGATGGGCATGGAAACGATAACCATTCTTACTGTGATTTATTAAACTTCGAATATGCTCAGACGAACACACGAAGGGATTGCGCTTGAGAATCATCCAGTATACCGTGACAGATATTATGTAAGGCGGGACATAGAGCTGGAAAATCAAGACGGTACTATTCGGATACATGAATATTATTTGCACCATGATATATATAAATACCGCGATTCCGAGAAAATACGTGAACTTTTTCATCTTCCCGCCTTCTTGTAAGATTTTACTTACACATTTGTCTAATACATACTACAGGCTTTCCGCTTCTATTACACATAACGTTTAATGCCGTAAAGGAAACTGGACAATAAGGCATTTTTCATTCCCCGACAGCTCTCTTTTTTCTATTTCTATTCTGCATCGTTTCATATGTAAAAACTATCGTCTTGAGATCGTGCAAGGCTTCCGGGCTCCAGTCTCGAATCATATCTATAAATTCTTCCAGTTCAGGATTTATTCGAATAGCTTTTATGGCTTTTTTTTCTTCCTTGACTGAGGAAATAGTTTCTTCGAGTTCTTTAATTTTTTCTTTTGCCCGTTCTGCGGGGCTTATAAACAACTCATTGTCTTTATTGAATTGCTGCATTTGCGCATTTTCAACGAAGAAATAATTGATATCGAGGTTATAAATATTTGCTAATTCTATAAGAACATCGAGAGGCGGTGTATTCTCACCTGTCTCCCATTTACCTACGGTCGAAAAGCTACTCGGTTTCGTATATCCGAGTTTCTTTGCCAAGTCCTCAAGTGTAATTCCCTGTGCTTCGCGTGCCCTTCTGAGATTGGCTGGCAAAAATAATTTCTTATACATGTCTAAATCTTTTTCACATTTTTAATTTAGATTTAAAATCCAATAAAAGCAAGAACTTTCAGAAAAAAAATATAAAAATATGTTGACTCTTTAATTTAAAAGGTATATTCTTTAATTCATGAAGAATAAAAAAGGCAATATTAAGGATTACAAATCAGAAAAGCCAATTTATGCGAAGATACCAAGTTCTTTACATAAAAAAATAAGAATCTACTGTGCATCACACGAAATGGATATTAAGGATTTTATAAAGATGGTATCGGAGCAATTTCTCGACCGCGAAGAGACGAATAAACTAAAACTCGTCTTTTAATTTCGAAGGAGGTGTCATGTTCCGGAAACCACTATGCGCGAACTGCGGGCAGAGAAAGAGTGCTCACCATGCAGTGAACAGGCGGTGTCCGACGCCTGATTTCACGGGATTCAAACAGGATTCGACGTATTTCCCTGTCGGCACTGATGCGAAGCCGGAAGAACGATCGTTTCCCGAGCAGACGCCGATCATTCCCGACAAACAACCGGCTGCGGTCTCCATAGGTCCCGACTTCGCCGACATACTCAACACACAAATTGCAAAAATGCTCGACGCTCATCCCGATATCAATATCCGGGAAACGTTCTCGATCGAGAATCCGAAGGCGGTCACGCTGGAATTCTCGCGTAAATAGAGTTTCCTCCAGGCGGGCGTACATCCAGAGCCCGCCTTTCCTTGGAGGACGTGGCCGTCTACGCAGTGCGGGGAAAATGGAGGGATCATGTCAAACCACATCAGAGCATTTAAAAAGCTTCGGCGATGGCTGGATCAGAAGAAAATCACGATAGCCGATTACGTGCGAAGAGTCGTCGAGCTTGAAGACTCGTTTCGCGGAGATCCGAACGGGGAGGCCGCGATCGAAATCTACACGAAAGGAGGGATTCTGTAAGCGAGAGATTAATGGAGTAGCCGGGGCTCGGGCTCCGGCCTCTCTGTGGTTGCCGTGTGCAAAATACGAAATGCTTCCGTGGTCTTCGATCACGTTGAAAACACGGCAACCGCACGGAGTAGCAGGGAGGAGCACGGGTGTGCTTGCCGGTCTCATAAGCCGGATGCGGAAGGTTCGAGTCCTTCCCCTGCCAGAGAAAACCAACACCATCCGGTCAAGGTGAAATGGTGGCTGACCCCGAGTGCATCGGATGCATGGCAGCGCTCGAAACCCGGAAGTTGTGAGTATGTCGGTATAGGACGACAGAGGTGGCGAAAGTGATATCACGCAAACCTTCCGGGTGCAACCCCCGGTGCTCGCAAAACCACGCCCTAAAGGTATGGGCAAGAGGTAGTAAGGAGACGAAGCGGTAACGAATATTAAGCCGGGTGATGCCTGGGGCAGACCGCGCAATCGTCAGGATGTCGCACCGGATCGACTGGCAAACATCAAGGTAAAGGGTGGTCCGGATTTTTTGATGAAGGAGTACGGTATGAACACTTTCCAATTCATCGGAATGATCGTTGGCATTGCGACGTTTGCCCTCGTCGTTATTTTCGGTATCTGGCTCATGATTTCGAACCGCATCGAAGAGAAACGCGCGGAAGCAGGACAGGACATTTACGACGACGGGGCGGAAACGAGATGAAGCGCAAAGCACTGCCTCCACCCCCGGTTCAGCCGCTACAGACTACGATCGTGACGCTCTCAGCCGAGCAGTGGGCCTTTATCCAGGCCGAGCAACAGGCGAACCGCGAATTCCGCGAGTCTGTCCTGAACAATACCGGAGCCACGGAAAAACCGGTCGGGGTAAAAGAAGCTGCGGCGCATCTCGGGATCGCAAAAAAAACGTTGTACGAGTACATGCAGAATCGAGAGATTAAGTTTTATAACCCGCGCGGGCGGCTGCGTTATTTTTACCGCTCGGAGTTGAACGAGTGGGTGAAGAAAGGACGGAAATCATGAACAACAGGGAATGGATTGATTTCATAGAAAAAGTGTGGTCGTCGGTGTCATTACACATGTCCAGGACTGAACGCAGGCGGCACGCATCGTCAATTCTGCTATCGGCAAAAATGAAGGGCATAGCGTTCGAGGACTGGAATCCTAAATCCGATCTATTCGCGGATGCAAATATTGAGGTAGCGGCATGACAATAGCAGAGGCGGACAAGGTTATCACGGTATTCGAGACCGCGTACACGGGGATCAAAGTCAACGGCACCTACGAGCCGAAAGGTGAATTCGCGGATCGCATTATCCGCGACCTGGAACGGATCGGGATACCGGAATCTATTTTCGGTGACGACTCGGAGCTTGCGAATGACGCCAGGGAATGGCGAATCCTAAAATTGAAATTGCAGAGCCTCGAGGCGGGGACATGACATCGGCAGAAATTGAAATTGCAGTCATAAGACAAAAGTACCCGCCCCGGCAATGGATGGTTATTCCAAACGCGTCGTGGGGGCTCGGTTTGGGATACGAAGCCGATCTATTGGTGATATCGAAATCCGGGTATGCGTCAGAAATAGAAATAAAAATAAGCGTAGCCGACTTCAAGAAAGATTTACAGAAAGAGAAATTTACGTATCCGCCACGTCGCGATAAATGGCTGAATCGGATCAAGCAGTTTTATTACGCTTTCCCGGCTGAATTGAAAGATAAAATCCTTCCGCTTGTTCCAGATTTCGCTGGCGTTATCACGGTCAGGCGAGACCTGCACGAGACCTGGTATCATGATGTCTGCGATCTCGTGAAACCGGCTCAGATACGTACGGTGATACCGTTTTCGCAGGAACAGCTTATCCATGCCGGAATGTTGATGCAGATGAGGTATTGGGATTTGAGAGAGAACACGTTGAAGTACAGACACAAGGAGGTCAGTCATGGGTGATGTACAGACAACAGAAAAAAAAGTTGTAAATAGAACAAAACGGAAAGATATAGATTTGAAAGCTTCGCCTTCAAACATACTTTTCCAACTCGCGGCAGACAGGGATTTTCCGGTGGATAAGCTCGAGAAATTGATTGAGTTGAAAAATCAGGAAGAGGATAGGGCGGCAAGGCGAGAATTCGACCTGCATTTCGCAGAGATGCAAGGAGAATTCCCGACACTTCCGCGTCCTGGGAAAAACCCAAAATTTAATAGTACTTATTGTCCTTATCCTGTCATGGTCCGGCTCTGTCGGCCCACGATAACAAAACATGGCTTTTCTTATTCCTATGACGAAATGGAGATACCTCAAGAGCCTGGAGCTTTTTTTATAACAATAACAGTATCTGGCTGGGGATGGGAGCGAAAACACACGAAAAAGGGGTATGTCGAATCTAGAACGAGTAGATCGGGGAATGAAATATGTAACAGAAATCAGGAATCGGGCTCGATGGATACGTATGTTTACAGAGCTTTATTTAAAGCCGCATTTGGAGTCGCAGAAGATGGTGAAGACGACGACGGAAATGCAAGCTTGCCCCTCGATGGCGACAAGAAAACTACGACACAAAAAGCAAACACGGCAACGACAAAGCCCGTAAATAAATCTCCATTCTCGGTTCCGGATGCACCTGTCTCTGATCTGGATCGATCTACGATCATGGGCATGATAGACGGCGATGAAAAAACGGCGTTTCAAAAGGCGTTGATGGCGGGGGGAAAGGGTAAAACTGAACCCCTCTGGCGCGCGAAACGCGAGGAGTGCAGGAAGCGGTTGGAGGTAGCGGAGCCTGAGACTGTCTCAGGAGTCGTCGAGGACGGCGCAGAGGCTGCGTTCGATGCCCCACTCAAGGAAAAGAAAATGACTACGGCGGAGAAATTCGCAGATAGTGCAGCGAATGCAACGCCGGAACAAAAGGATATTTTTTAAGGAGGGCGTATGGATATAAATAAAACTATTGCCGCGAAATCGAGACCGCATACGATTTATAAATGTAAGGATGGTGGACGAGTCCCCGGCGTTACAACGGTACTTGGGATTCTCGCCAAACCAGCTTTGATTCTATGGGCAAACCGAATGGGGTTACAAGGAATCGATACTTCAAAATACGTGGATGAAGCAGCAAAGGCCGGGACAGCGGCACATGAAATGATCGAATGCCACTTGACGAGACAAGATTTCGACCGTTCCCAGTATTCCGAAGACCTTTTAAGTATCGCTGAAAATGGATTTATAAAATATCTGGACTGGGAAAAAAATCACGTCATAAAAAACGTCTGTTCTGAAATGATTCTCGTTTCCGAGAAATATCGGTATGGCGGACAGATCGATATGTATGCCGATATGGATGGAGTCCCGACGCTAATAGATTTTAAAACAAATGCGACAGGAATATACCCGGAAATGGAACACCAGACAGCGGGCGGATACAGGATGCTCCTTGAGGAGAACGGATATCCGGTACATAAGGTACTCATCATCCGTCTTGGGAAAAGCGAAAACATGGACCTTGAAACGAAAGAGATCGGAGAATGGGAAAAACATCAACAGATTTTCGAGCACTGCCTTGCGTTGTATAGGTTACTTAGAGGTAGCAATGGAAATTAAATCGATTACCGTTCTTAGCGGAAACGGCGTTGGCATTTATGAATGTGGTAGAAATGGTGTGGAAGAAATAATTAATATTAGCCGAGAATTCGAAAACTATATTCTCCCTGCGTATGAATGTTTGGATAATAAAAAACACACTATTTTCCGCATTGAAAATTGTCCCGTTGTAGTGGAATACAAAAGAACTCCGCTTACAAAAGCAGAGGAAGACGATCTTCCATTTTAGGAGAATAAAAGATGCTCACGCAGGAACAAAAAAACAAGATCGACCACGCCTACGATTATGCGCGCGCCGAGGGTAAAAGCTGTTACGACAGCATTCAGCAAGCGGCATTGGTAGCCGAGGTCGAAGTCTATCAGGCTTGTGATTACCTCATAGAACGTACCCGCGCTCCGGGGGAATTACTGTGAAAACGATCCAGATTTTTTGTCAAGCCGCCCTGTCTCCGGATAAAAAAACGCTTGTCGTCGATATCTCCCGTCTTCCTGGCGATGTCAGGGAGTGCGTGGAGCGATTCGAAACCGAGCTCGCGCTTACAAAAGGGGCATGGCAAAAAATAGCGATATCGCCGCCGTCGAAACCTCGGACAACTGGGGAACGTAGTCAGGAGGCGCATGTACGGGGGCATTGTGAGAGCATATCTGTGCAAGCGAAAAATCATCGATGGACCCCGGAACAAGTTCTTGCGGTAATGAAAGGTTTGACGGCTCTTTCCGGGCGTCCATACCCGAAGCCAGAATATTTCCGGGGCGTTCCCGTATACGCTTCGAATGCCGATTTGTCGTCAATCGAGGAAAACTCACTCATCGAAACCATCCATCAATTTGCGGATGAACATAATTTTTGGCTCACAGAATACACGAATGAGCTTGAACCGCGCCCGTACAAAACCAGAGGTGGGCGTACTCTCGCGGAAATGATGTCGATTGAGCCGGAATTGAATCCCGAGTATGCGGGGGAACAACAACAAGAACAGAAAAGAAAAACTACAAAAGAGCCTGATATTGACGATCCTTTCGTACAAGAATGGCTTAAAGACCCACAAGGATATTGATATGAAACGCAGCGCATTGAAAACAAATACGAGAACGCAGTCCCGGTTCAAGAAATTGAAAGCCCGCGCGGTTGGAGTATTCAACTCCTGGATCGTGCTCAGGGATGACGGGATCTGCTACACCTGCGGCAGACCCGGGAATCAGGCAGGTCATTTCATTCACCGCAAGCTCCCATTTTCCGAGGTCAATACCCACTGCCAATGTCATATCTGCAACTGTGGTAGGGGTGGGAATCTCGAAACCTATGAAGCCCGCTTAATTGCTGAGTACGGATATGAGGCCGTGGAAAAAATGAAACGCGATGCCGAAATCGTGCACCGGTACTCAATCGATGAGCTGGAAACAATAATACATGAATACGGGAGATCAAAATGATGTGCATGAAATGCGGTAAAAATCCCGCGACAATACACGTAAACCTGGGGCATAAACCGCATAAATGGTTATGTGAAACCTGTAATCCTATAAAAATAAGGCCAACTGTTTGCAAACCTGAAAAATATTTAAGACTTCTACGGGTCAAACTTGGAATTACATATAGCAAATTAAGTAAAGAAACAGGCATAGACAGTATCCGTCTTTGTGATTTTGAAAATGGATACGCGCAGATGACCCCGCAAGAGGATGGGAATCTGTTTGAATATTTTGTTTTTGCCATGAGAAAGGAAAGGAACCATGAACGATAAAAACGACATCACACTACAAGGCCGTCTCACCAGAGACGCCGAGGTCAAATACACGAACACAGGAACCGCGCTCGCGAATATCGCTATCGCCTCAAATTACAGCTACAAAAAAGGCGACGACTGGACAGACGAGGTTTCGTATTTCGATGTCGTGGCCTGGGGCAAGCTTGCGGAGGCGCAGGCGGAATTAAAAAAAGGCACGCCTGTGATTGTGTTCGGACGCCTGAAACAGGAGCGATGGCAGGTACAGGACGGAGCCACGAGATCGCGGGTCAACGTCGTCGCCGATAAAATTGTTGTCACCGTGTCCGCGAGAAAAGAGGCTCCGGATGGGGCTTAATATCGCGCGAGGGAACATGTATCCATTCGTGACACACACATGGAATACGATAAAAGGCAAATGCCCCCATGATTGTAGTTACTGCTACATGAAGCGATTTCCGCAGAAACAAGTACGCTTCGACGACAAGGAATTGAAAACCGATCTCGGTAGCGGCAACTTTATTTTCGTGGGGTCGAGTTGTGATATGTGGGCAATAGAAGTTTCTCCATCCATGATTGCAAGAACTCTTGAAAAATGTGCTCTGCATGAAAATAAATACCTGTTTCAGACCAAGAATCCGGTAAGGTTTATAAATTGGGAACAAAGAATTCCGGATCAGTCGGTTTTGTGCACAACGATTGAAACGGATCGATTTTATAAAGAGCAAGGAAATGCGCCATCGATTCATTCAAGAGAAAGAGCGATGATTTATTTAAAAGACTCTGGATTTCGTTTGTTTATAACAATAGAACCAATAATGGATTTCGATGTCTTATCTTTGATCAAAATTATTCATAACATAAAACCTGAACAAGTAAACATTGGTGCTGACTCCGGAAACAATAATCTTCCGGAACCTGGCGCAGATAAGGTGCTTTCACTCATATCGGAACTTTCGAAATTCACGAAAGTATTTCAAAAGCCAAATCTCAAAAGGATAACGGGATGAAATGTAGTAATGAAATCGAAAAGCGGATCGAAATGAAAAAGGCGGTGCTCAATGGGTGATCTATTCGGACATTTCGTACGAGACAATCCGGATGATGATTGTATTTCAGGTGATTATGAACCTGGTACTCCGAATGGAGAATGTGAATCCGATGGTCATTATTTATGTGCGAACTGTATACATCGAGTTCCAAAAACAGAAATAGATTATGAATTGGAAGAGGACGAGATCGGGCGGAGGATGGAGTAATGGCATGGTTCTACACACATTCCACCTTTTCGCGGGAGCGGGAGGAGGTATCCTTGCGGATCTCTTGCTGGGACATATCCCAGTCGGAGCTGTCGAGATTGATCCGTACTGCCGCGAAACACTCCTTGCCAGACAGGCCGATCTCATACTTCCGCGATTCCCAATCTGGGATGATGTGCGTACTTTTCGATCAGATAATCCGGAATGCTTACCTTTCATCGATCGATTACGGGGGATTGCTGGACAGCTTGCCATATGCGGAGGTCCGCCTTGTCAGCCGTTTTCGGTCGCGGGAAAAAGAAAAGCAAGCGAAGACGAGCGCGACATGTGGTCTGAAACAATCCGGGTCATTCGCGAAGTACGACCCTGTTTCGCATTCCTGGAAAACGTGTACGGGCTCTTATCGATTAGAGAAAAATTCTATCTCCTTATTCTTGAAAAGGTTTCCCAGCTTGAGCTTTGTTTTCAAGAAACATCGAAGTCGTTCACAGGGAGATTTATTCGCCGTATCTACGAGGCTGTCGGAAATTACTTCTTCGGACAAATACTCGGGAGGCTGGCCGAAATCGGGTACGATGCGGTCTGGACAGTGCTGGGAGCTACCGACGTTGAAGCTCCGCACGACAGATACAGGGTGTGGATACTCGCTACCGACTCCGAGCGCGACGAGTTACGGCACGAATCAGGGCGGATCAGCAGGAAGAACGGGGAAAATCAGACCGTCACTGGAAACGATGGCGAGAACCGGAATATTCCCGACACCGAGAGCGGGTGACGCGAAAAATGGAGATTACCAATACGACCAAGGTGATCACTCGAAACCGAGACTTACGCTTTCGGGAATAGCGAAGATGTATCCGACACCCTCGGCAAGCATGATGACGACACAAGATATGGAACAAGCGAGATTCTCGGGAAGCGATCAGAGGAGGCCTAAATATGCGGAGGTATTCCCAACGCCAACGGTAGGGGATTCGAAACAGAATGGACCTCCATCGCAATACAAAAGGCATACGAAACCGTTAAATGCGGTAATCGGGGGCAAGCTAAATCCCGACTGGGTAGCGTGGCTCATGGGCTGGCCTATCGCTTGGGAATCGCTCAAACCGTTACCACGGGAGTCATTCACTGCCTGGCTACAATCCCGCGACTGGTGGGCACGCGAGCCCGAGGGCGTGAGCCGAACGACAACTGATACACGGAACCGGGTTTCGCGGATTAAGGCTCTCGGAAATGGACAAGTACCTCTATGCGCGGCAATAGCATTCCTCGTGCTTATGAACAGGCTGAACTCGGCGTTGCCGGATAAGCAGTAGTTGTCGGAAGTAATGGCCGATTCCTCGGGGGCTTGAGGTGAAGCCGCATCCTGACTGGCAAGGCCGGGATGTATCCGGAATTGAGTAAGGAGCTCTATGAGATAAACAGGCTTTACCGTGTTTCAAAATAACAGCAAGCCCGGGCTTTCCACGAGTCCGGGCAATTTTGGAGGTGTAAAATGTTGGTAGAAAAAGAAGCGAAGCGGAACCGATCGATTTATATTGTCGGAGTCATCGGATTTATCGTAATCACGTGCCTACTCATGGGTATGTGGTGGGTGATGGTATTGAAATACGCGGTCGATCCCTCGTTTTTCGCTGCGGTCATAATCTCTGTGATTTTCGCTTACTGGCTGGCCTGGGAGCTCAGGGGCAAGGCGAGCAATTCGATCGGGCTGCAAATCGCAAAGATGACGAAAGCAGAGGCGTTGATGTTTGTCGCCGCGATCGCGGACCACCTCCGTGACGAATGCGAAACCGCAGTCGATTACCACGTGTCACCGGCACCGAAAATCGAGGAAAAACGAAAATGACCCACGACTACGACGACGCCAGGGATGGACACGAGGACAAGGACCGAAAAGCGGCGCGGCTGAATTCGCACGTGGCAATGCTGCGCCTGGTGATGCGAGATCCACAGAACCTTCGATTCCAGTGGTTCATCAAGGCCGAGATCGCGGATGCGCTTGCAGAACTCCGACGCCTGGGCGCCGAGGTGTGGGAAGCGAACACGAAGCCGATACCGGATCGGGAAGTGCTCGGGTTTCGCATCCATCATGACCATATCGTCGGCACGCGGGCGCGAATAGCGGCGGTGCGATGATGCTCAAGGCTCCATTCCCGTATTTCGGCGGTAAAAGCAAGGTTGCCTCTGTCGTGTGGAAGCTCCTGGGGCAACCGAAGCACTACCTCGAGCCGTTTTTCGGAAGTGGTGCCGTTCTTCTCGGTCGTCCTGATTACCATCAGGGCATGGTCGAGACTGTAAACGATAACGGTAATTGGCAGGACGATCTCGGAAGTTGTGGTATTTTTTTTGATCCTCCTTATAGCGAAATCGCAAATAGGCGAAAAAATATTTACACGCATGATTCGGAATCTGTTGCCCATGACGTGAGAGAATGGTCTCGAGACCGGGCACAGAAACCAAGTTATCGTATCGTGATAGCGGGCTACTACGACGAACACAAGGAATTGCTCTCCGAGGGCTGGGGCGTTTACAAGTGGTCGACCGGAGGCGGTTACGCCAATGTCGGTAACGGCCAGGGGCGAAAAAATGCAGAGAAAGAAGCCCTTTTTTACTCTCCGCATTGCCTACCGTTGGTGAAGGAACAAGGCGAACTATTTTAGTACCTGGGAGGGGAACTGTGAAGTGGTTCAAGCATTATACAAAAGCGCATGAAGACAGAGCAGTCGAAAAGCTGATTATCGAATTCGGGGTCAAGGGTTACGGGCTTTATTTTTACTGCGTCGAGATTATTGCCGGGAACCTGGATAGCGAGAACATCAGCTTCGAACTCGAGCCCGACGCCGAAATCTTAGCCCGTAGATTGGCAATGGATACGCTCGAGGTCGAGAAAATCATGCATAGATGTATTGAGTTGCGGCTTTTTGAAATTGCTGACTCTGGACGCATATCGTGTCAAAAACTGGGAAAATTCATCGATAAATCGCAGTCAAAAAACCCGGATATGATAAAAATCATCGAAAAATACAGGAATTCGAGCGAAATCCGAGAACTTCCAGGAACTTCCGAGATTTTCCGAGAACTTCCAGGAGCTTCTACACCAGAAGAGAAGAGAAGAGAAGAGAAGAGAAAAGATATTAATACAATGTCTGATTTGGAGAACGACGAACCCGATATTTTCCCGAAACCGGAAACACCAGCCGAAGCCGAAGATCCAAATAAAACCGAACTCATCAAAACCGTTATTGACTACCTGAACGAAAAAGCGGGAACTAAATACAGGTACGACTCGTACAAGACCCTTCATCACCTTAGCGCGAGAATCAAAGACGGATACACGCTCAACGATTTCAAGTCAGTCATTGATAAAAAGTGCCAGGACTGGATCGGGACGAAGTGGGAAGATTATTTACGACCTGAAACACTTTTCAACGAAACTAAGTTCGAGTCATACCTGAACCAGAGAATCCGGGGGAGTCCGAAAACATCAACTCCGAGAAAATCAATCGAAGACCGAGAGAGAGAGGTAAGAGAAAAATATGGAAATGCGACTCGATGACTTTATCGGCAAGATCGAGGATTACTATTCCGAATACAAGCCGCTTGTTCTTCACGAAGTACGGGAGTTTTTATCGACATACCGGGCTGAAACTCTTTTTGAACTTTATTACGTTTGCATTCACAGATACCCAAGCCGGAATCGAGAGGGATTCCCGAATTCACCGCCTGATGTCTGGATGATTGATCAGGTGCTTGCGGAGGCGATTCTCAACGCTGAGAAAAACAGTCGCAGGGTCGAGGCCGCGATAGAAAATCGAGCCGTTACCCGTGACGCCGCCGAGGAAGCGCAGGCGTTCGATTTTTTTCAAGAAATGCGACGTATTCTGAAAATGAAAGACGAGAAGACGAAAGCGGCGCTGAAACCACCGAGTGAGACCGAACGCCGGGAACTACTACGGCGGCAGGCGCGAGAACTGGAGGGGAAATGAATCAGAAACGAATTCTTTCGCTCATCGACTCGTTCGCGGTCGAGGTGCCGGAAGCGCAGCCGGGGGCGATAGATAATGCAATCGGTTGGTTGGAGGAACAGTGGGAGAATAGTGGCAAGAAAGAATTATTGCATTCGCGCCGAAGAGTAATAGCCGCCGCTCGCGCCGAACTCGCGCAACTACAAGCGGATCGTGACCGCTCGGTAGCTGATAATATAAAACTGCGTACGGAGATTGTCGGATCCGATAAACGAGATATCGCAATCAGAATAAGCAACCAGGAAACAGAGATCGAGAACCTCAAAGGCGCTCTGCGAACGCTGGCAAGAGAAATGGGACTTCCTAAGTGTTACGCCTGCCCAATATTAGCAGAAGAATGCAAAAATCGAACGGATTGCAAAGAAGCACTTATTGCCTACGCTCTCGCGCATCCGACAGAGGCCGAGACATGACCGGAGGAGAAACTATTTTCTGGCGGCTTGTAGAGGCCCGCTTGCAAAAACAAAGACGTATGCATTGGGTTCTTTTACGACCTGGACGAATCATAGGCTCATGGGAGCCCCGGCAGGAAAGCTGGTCATGAAGCGCTGCTGCGTCTGTGGCCGCAAGCTCACCGAGCGCGACAGCTACGACGTGAGGGTAGAGAAGGGTTCATATGAGTGGAGGTGTTTCGAGTGCTTGGAGGCAGAGGATGTTGATCGAAGCGGGAATATTCGGGACGATAGACAGGGTAAAGGAAGCCTTAAGATTCCTTCGTGACCTTGAGCCTCCGGAGGGGTATTGGCTTGCCTTTTCGGGCGGGAAGGATTCGATCACTATTTACGAGCTCGCGAAAATGGCAGGAGTAAAGTTTGAAGCCCATTATAATTTCACTACGATCGATCCTCCTGAGTTGGTAGCATTCATCCGTGACAATTATTCTGACGTCATTATTGATCATCCGCAGAAATCGTTTTTCAAGCTTGTCGAAGAAAAAGGATATCCAACCCGTCAAGGCCGATGGTGCTGCTCCGAATTGAAAGAGCGTAGCGGGGACGGGAGGAAAGTCGTCACTGGCATAAGAAAACAGGAGTCGGTAAAACGATCGAAGCGAAAAGCCGTTGAATTCTGTTATAAAAGAAAAAGCACGATATACATAAATCCGATTATCGACTGGCTGGAATCCGATGTGTGGGATTTAGATCGGAAGAGGGT
>SCLJ03000147.1_pt2 | contig 13857 bp, 14 predicted proteins | sample 7267891 | NCBI WGS metagenome assembly SCLJ03 (sample SAMN10721082, study PRJNA514188) | viral metagenome | isolation source: depth-stratified mine tailings core B | place: China: Fankou Pb/Zn Mine tailings
TCCTTCAGGCGCTCAACTCAAGGCTCTCGACGGCGTTCCTGCCGGCAATACGCTGTTCCTTGAAGTTCCCGGGACGGAACCGGATCGGAAGATTGACGATGCAGAGTCCGTCGAGCTGAAAAGCGGCATGAAGCTCTATGACCTGCCCCCGATTGTGAGAGGCTAAAAGGAGTGTCCCATGTCGCAGATTGAAGAGCAATTCGAGCGCCTGAAGGAGGATTTCCCATCGGCTAGTATCCAGCAGCAAGGGGAGGGACACTGGCTGGAAGTTGACGGCGTGGGCCTTCCGAGCGGATGGAACCCGCCGCAGTGCCGTATTGCAGTTGATATCCCTGCCAGCTTTCCAACGGCTAAGCCCGACGGGTTTTGGCTGGAACCCGGGCTTACGGCACCCGCGGGCTTTCCGGCACCGCCCGGGAGCGGCGAGCCGAGATGCGGGAGAGTATGGGCAAAGGTATGCTATCAGCCTCAGGCCTGGGATCCGGCGCGAGAGAACTTCTGGCGCTACGTGAAGGCGATGCTGAGATACTTCGCGGAGGCCAAGTAATGATGTGGAAAATCGCTATATCTGAAGATGATTACACCAACCTCCGTAGCCACTTGCTAGCCTCCACGGATGAGGCCGCGGCCGTTCTCTTCTGTGGAGCCAGCCTTACTGAAGGTGGTGGACGCCTTCTTGTGCGGAGCGCAATCCCTGCGCCTCTTGAGGGCTTGGTGTACCACCACAGCGGAGCGGTCTCTGTTAGGCCGGAGTGGTTAGCCGGCCTGGTGAAAAAAGCCAAAGCCCAGGGATTGACACTGGCAATTGTTCACTCCCATCCTTTTTCCACGACACAAGTACGGTTTTCATCGATAGACACATCGGGACAAGCATGCCTTCTTCCGGCGCTTCGACGACGTATTCCCTCTCACCCTCTATGCGAGCTCGTCTTTGGCCAGGAAAGCATAGATGGCCTCATATGGCAGGCTCGGAGCGAAAGGCCGGTTCCACTTACTGCAGTCACCATCGTCGGCCGTAAAATAACGACGGTGATGACCTCGAGAGCTCCTGTTACCCAGGATCCCCCAACATCAGGAGACATTTACGACCGCCAAGCTTTGATATGGGGGGAAGTTGGCCAGCGGCACCTCCGTTCTCTGAAGATTGGCGTTGTGGGAGCTGGAGGAAACGGCTCTTGGGTGTGCGCCCAGCTAATCCACCTAGGCATCGGCACGGTCGTTGTTGTGGACCACGACAAAGTTGAGGCATCTAACCGATCGCGCTTGATCGGCTCGACCGATAGGGACGTTGTCGAAGGTACTTCGAAGGTGAGGGTAGTCCAACGATATGCCGAAGAACACAATGCGGATGTCCTCGTCATACCTATCGAAGCCAAAGTGGAATCGATGCAAGCGCTCAAGGCGCTCAAGGACTGCGACATCTTCGTAGGTTGCACCGATACTTACGCCAGTCGGAACGTGCTTAACAATATCGCCATTCGGTACCTCATCCCGCTCATTGACACCGGCGTGGAGGTAGAGATCGAGAATAAGGGCCTCCGAACCTTCGCCGCAAGGATCGCCTACGTCCTCCCAGGAGGACCCTGCCTCCGTTGTGCGGGTTTTCTGACAGAGCCTGCTTTGTCGGCCGAGGCGGCCAGGGAGCAGCGTGGCTATGTCCCGGGAGTGGCATCACCATCGGTTGCCGCCCTTAACGCCCTTGCTGCAAGTATGGCCGCTGTGGATGTCCTGCAGATCGTCCATGGCCTGCTTGGAGGCCTACCTCTCGGAGATTTCAAGGCCTACTCGGGACGGTCAGGCGAAGTCCGGCGCTGTGCAATGGGACCTAGGCATTGTGGTCTGTGTGAGGAGTTATATGCCCGTGGTGACTTTGCCGCTGAGGGCTTCACAACGAAGAGTTGTTGATTCCTCGACGTCATCGATGATGGCTGCACTCACCTTCTGAACGGTCCCCAAAACCTGCCTTAACACAGCCTTATCTCTGCTCCATACCGCCACGTAAGGAAACGATCGCTCTCCGGTGTCCACCCCGAAGTGGCTACAGACTACATACGCAACCGCCTCGGCAATGCTCTCACTCTCCGCATCGCTCCTACTGCTCCCTGCGAAGTGATGCGCGAGTTCGTGGGCTAACGTTTTCGTCATCTGCAGCGGTGCCGCTTCCCGCACCGTGATCTGCCGCCTAACCGGCACATACAGACCCATGCTGTCTGGATCGAGGCCCTCGCTGCCCCGAGTTACCGAGAGGCCTTCGCGTTTGGCGACCGCCTTCAAGCGACCGTACAGCTGGCCTCCCTGCTCCCCCGTGAGCACCGGCACCTCGATCTGCGGCAAAGGCTCGCCTTCAGTTTGTGAGATATCGAAGACGGTGCCGGTGCCAAAGAAAAGCCGGCCCTCATCCTCTGGATCGTCGGGATCCTCTTTCTTCCTCATGGGTACGAAGATGGTGATGCCTTTCTCGCCCCGTCGCACATATCGATGGAGTTTCAACCAGGTGTGATAGCCGGCGACATGGGTGGCGTCGGGCCGCTGAAAGAGGATGAGGGCCACATTGCCGAAACTATAGTGATGGAACCGGCCTTGGACCTCAAGGTACCGGCCGAAGCTCTCGCTATCCTGGATCTGACCTACAGCTTGCTCCAGACGCGCGAGCGCCTGCGCTTTATGCGTGGGAAGAGAAGCTAAGTGCTCGAGAGAAGGCTGAACGGGTGCGGATGATCGTGAGAATTCCGGGCTGGGCATACGGGTGCTGGTGAACAGCAACCCAAAGCATATCTCTTCGCGTCGCGACGCGCAAGGGGTTATCTTTCCTTCAGCTTTCTCCGGCGGCTGACAGGGTCAAGGGGACGTCAGCCGCCTTCCTAATCTTCCGGGGGCTGCTACCCTCCCCATAAGGGGAGGGTCTTCACCGTGTGCCGCTTGGAATGAGTACAGCGGCTGTCGATAGACTAAAGCTGTTCATTCCAAAGACGTTTGGTGTGCTCCGCACACGGTGAAGGGGAGGGGTAGTCGGGGTGCAACAACCGAAGGGAAGTTGAGTGAAACGTCACCCCGACTACCCCTCCCTTGGCAGCCCCCTACCTATTCCCCTCCCCTTGTCTGCACATTCTCGTGCCTCGCGAACCGTTCCGCGAACTGCTTTTGGAAAAGCACTTTCTAAAGCACCTGTATTCTGAACACAATTAGGCCCCATGGATACAAGAGATGTTCGGTTAGTTCCAGTGAACGAAGGCGGCATTTTGGTCCTTTGCAGACCTCTAATCTTCCACTTGATGCCGCCTTGAATGTGTTGTTCCTAAAAGTATTCATTTGAAACGTTCTGATATATTGGTTCTTCTTAGTAAGTGGTTCTTCTTAGCGTCGGAAGAGACCGCATCCGGTCCGGGCCGACACGGCTATGATCCGACGCGGCTTTTAGCCTTGAAATCGACTGATTTGGGGAAGAGCTGATAGACGTTACTCCTGAACTTCTTGGTCTTGGGGTCGGTTTTCTGGCGCCTGGCAATGTATCCCATGAACTCGAGCTTTCTCAGCGCATTGAAGATGGTGTCGCGGTTGAAGCTGGTTTCCTTGCCAATGAGGCTAACGGAGGGAAAGCAACTGCCGTCCTCCTCGATGTGAAGGGCAAGGCAAATAAACACGGACAGCGTGGGGCCCTTAAGCTGGGCAAGCTGGCCTTCCCGGAACTTGACCGAGAACTTGACGTAGGTGCGCTTCTCGCGTTCCTGACCTCCGGTGTCCGTAAAGTAGAAATCCTCACCTCGATGAATTGTGATCGTAGGCTCTGGCCTCGTCACTCGGTCCAGTCGGTCTTTTAGTATGCCAGTAAGGTTCCTCATAGTAATAGTATGGTTTGCCGACGCTCCGTACGTACGGGCGTACGGCTGTCTCAGTCCTCCGTACGGTGGCGCTTTGCTATGTACATATCCAGCGCCTCCCGGACCATCTCGCTCATGCTCCCCTTCTCCCCTTGCGTCTTTTCCTCTAAGGCAAATCGGCGCAAGCTGTCAATCTGATCTTGAAAGAACTCGAAAGCATAGCGGGTAATTGTCCTCCGTACGGGCGTACGGGCGTACGGGACTACGGGCGGACGGACTTCTGGTATTGATGAGTTAGGAACTGATTCTTCGCGGTCAATCTGTTCGTTTGATGATGGCGGTAAAGATGGGCTCTGGGGGGGCTCTATAGATGGCATTTCGTCCATTGGAGAAGCAAGCTGGGGGACAGCTTGGCTCGGGTCGAAATCTGTCACTCTAGGCGTTTTCATAGGTTATGAGCCAATCGGCGAATAAGCCGTAGGCTAAGGCACCTGGATGCTTCGGTTGAAGAGAGGAGACCGGAATCTTCTGATCGTAGGATCGGGCAAAGACCGTAGAGTGGGGAATCTTGACGTTCAGCACGTTCTCGCGCCATATCTTTTTGGCATTGGCGACAATGGCAGGGGAGTGAGAGGTGGTGGAGCGGTACATGGTGAACAGGATGGCCAGCTCTTGGTGATTGAGCGCGAACTTGTTCCACATGATCCGTTGGACGTGGTTGATGAGGTCGGCCACTCCATCGACAGCCATGCGCTCGGCCGAGGCGGGAATAACTATGAGGTCGGCTGCCGCCAAGCCATTGAAGGCAAGCATGGCCTTTCCCGGAGGAGTGTCGACTAAGATGAAGTCGTAGGCAGGTTTGAGCGGCCTTAGTATCTCGGTCAGCTTCAGCTCGTCGCCAGGCTCCAGTGCTTCCTCGATGGCTGCTAACAGCAGATGGGAGGCCAAGACATCGATGCCAGATTTCGTTGTTCTCACCGCCAGTGCCGCCGGCCGGTTACCCATGAACACCTCGTAGAGGTTGGGGGAAGCCTCGGGGTCAAGATCAAGGTAACGCGTGGCGGATGCTTGCTGGTCCAGGTCCACAATCAGGACGCGCTTACCCTTTTGAAGCAGGGCTGCTGCCGTGTTAACGGTGCTCGTAGTCTTACCTGTACCTCCTTTGAAAATGCTAAAGGTGACTATCTTCATGATTGGTTTTGAGGAACTCCTCATAAGATGAGAGGGGAATCCGCCATTGCTGGGTTCTCTCTCGCCTCTGCACTCCCTTTATGAGGCCCTTTTTGATCCATCGGGTAACCGTTGCGCGGTCAACTTTGAGCAGCTTGGCCACTTCAGAGGCGTTTAGGGAAGTTTTCATAGTAATACCAGTATTAGAACTAACGTTCTGATTTGTCAAGGGTCAATTGTTGCATTTGTTGCAGAGACGCTGGAAACCGATCCGGTGCCGCTCTGTCGATGAAGACCGGAGTCACGGAATTTGACCGCTCTCCTGAAACTTCGTCACGATCCGGTGAGGGCAGGCCAGCGCCGAGAGGGGGCTCCCGAGGGCCAGTGTGTCCGCGAGAAACGGATTAAGTTCGAAGTCAGGGATTACCAGCAGGAAGTGACGATGGTCATTGACGGCCCACGGCCAACAGGCGTAAGATTTCTGTAACGATTCTGCTGCCGCGCGTTATGAGTATTTTACCGAAGATATGTTAGGATTTCGTTAGTTCCATAGAGATGTCTGGCGTCTTCGCAGAGGAACGTTCTCTCCCGACTCTTGACAAGGCGTAGCACTTTGATGTATAAAGCGGAGCAGTATCTTGTCAAGAGTCGGGAGGAAGAAAGCTATCGAAGATGAGAGAAAGTAATGAGTTGAGGTTAGGAGGCCACCGCTGATGGTCAGTTTGCTGGAACGTGTTGTTCCTGGACGACGTCCTCCTAATCCAAGTGGCCGAGAATGTATCGTTTCCTCCTTAGATTTATGTCATGCCCCTGCAAAAGCCTGTGCCAAGAAGTTGGTGTTCGATGCCGATACTGGTCAGGCTATTGATGCGATAACCTCTTTCCTCCAAGAACTGCTGAAGACTCGCTCAGTTGAAGGTGTGGCGTTCTTGGCCGTGCGAGTTCCCAGATGCCGTCCAACTCTATCACTCAAAGTATTTGTCCCATTAGAGCGAGCAAATGATGCTATCACGGACACGGTCAACCGTGTGATGCAAGCCGATGCAATTCTGACTGCCTCTCTTCGCCCCTTGGACCTTCAATCCGGTCTATGCTTCGTAAATACCAAGAAAGCCGGCTTTGCCTCTAAAAAGGGCGACTGCATGGAAAACTGGCGAGGTGATCCGACACTCGAGTTGCTGCGCCTAGTGGCGTTCCAACGAAGTGCCATGGACGAGTGAACGATAATCTAAGCAGGCTCATTCGAGCACTCCTGTGGCGCCTTGGACATGGAACCAAACATGGAGGGACCCTCTGGGATCTTGGTGGTCCTCCGTCCGATGAGGGTGACTACTATGTCCTCGTTGATGGCTTAGCGTCAAGTTCTACTCTCTTCCTCGGCCGCCCTCCGTGGTCCGAAAACCTTCAACAATGTTTTGCGGACGCTCAACTCCCGGGTGTGGCCTGTGGCCTAAGCTACTATGGGGTGCGCAAAGAAGACGGCAAGGCCCTACACTACGGTCCTAACAGCACGAACCGTAACCCAAGCGAATGGCCAGACATCTTCGAACCCTATGCACCGCGAATGAAACCAGAACAATCAATCACGTACATTGGATTCTGCCTTGGGGGGCTCCTGCTGTCGCTCGAGTTGGCAAGCTTCCTCAACCGACTTGGCGACGCCTCGCCTGCGGATGTTTCTGCCTTTGTACCTGCCCTTATCCTAGTCCAGCCTGCCTTTACTCTTTCGGAAGCATTTCTTAGTGCGATTGAAGCAGCTACTGAGGAACTACCTGGCGTAGTGTCATCTCTCTTTGCTTGTCCTTCGCGTACCGAAAACCTGATCGCAGCCAGTCTTCAAGAGATCCTTTCGCACCATGTGCCAATCGTTATGATCGTTTGGCCGGGCGATCAACTTATCGGCTGTCCTGATTCCCTGACGAGTCTAGTGACTCGTGTCGAACTGCTCCCAAACCTCACGGCGTCAACTGGCGATGCTTATAGAGATCACCTCGAGGTAGCCACGGATCGACAAACCAAAGAGCACTTGGTGGCAACACTTCGTTCAATCGTTGTCTCAAGGTCTGCGACCTAGCTGTCGCCGCCGTTGTAGGTCCATCAACATTGCTTCTTCTCGTTCGCGCTCTCCTAGCACCAGCCGCCCGGGTCTTGCGGCATTCTTGTCCAATAGGATTGGAAAAGAAGCTCAGAGCGATCTTCTGGGAAGATGTTAGGAATCAGGTAGGAGCCAACCTTCGTCTGCATTGCGCCCAAGCCAACACTCTCAGCACGCCGGCTTCAAACTCAGTGCGACTCGCGCGATAGGGTCGTCCTCTCTTGAGCCTGTGAACACGCGTCTTGTCCCTCATAGGCTCGTAGCCTCCATGATTTTCATCGCATTCTGTCGACCCATATGAACGTAAATCTGGGTGGTATTCAAGTTAGCGTGGCCTAACCATTGCTGGAGCTGGAACGGCGATACGCCCTTCTCCGCTTTGTAGGTAGCGAACGTGTGCCTGAGCGAATGGCAACTTGCTTTCTTGGTGATTCCAGCTCTCATCTTGTACTTGGCGACGATCTTGCGGACCATCCTCTCAGAGATAGGCTGGCCATCCTTATTAAGGAACAGGTGGTCGTCCAAGCTCTCTGCTCTGACGTTGAGATAGTTTTTCAGGGCCTCCATCCCTTTTCGCTCGAGCTCTATTTCACTCTCTGCCTCACCCTTGCCCCTCACCCTGAACATCGGGAGCCCCCTCTCGGCGCTGGCCTGATTGTCCTTCCCTCGAAGTCGATAGCGGGGAGCCGGAGATCGCAGAGTTCTGAAACTCTTACCCCAGTCTGGAGGAAGACCTGTAGGATGGCATAGTCCCTAGGGTGGGCGCCTGCCTGGGCCAGCATGGCCCGGTATTCCTCCGGCCGAAGATACACTCTGCCAATTCGCTCTTTCTTGGGGGTCTCTATTCCTTGCGTCGGGCTTTTCTCGATGTTCTGGTTGACCTCGAGAAACAAGAAGAACTCCCTGATGGCTGCCAGTTTCCTGGCCCGAGAGACACCCATGATGTCCCTTTCCCCAAGGCTGGCCAGGTATTCGGTGATGTCCACCCTCTCTACCTTTGCTGGATCGGTGGCACAGCTGTTGTTCTCGCCAAGCCAGTCGACGAATTGGTTGATGTCGGCCTGGTAGGCCCTCATGGTCAGCGGGCTTCTGTTCTTCCCTTCTAAACTTCGCAGAAAGCCCTCTAAGGCCTTCGAAAATGTTAAGGTGGTGGTGTTCATCATATCTGCTTGCCAGCCCTTTCCGGCCGTCTGGCTCCACGATAGCCTTTGTTCGCCAGCCGGTCAATGACGGAAGCTGCCAATAATATGGTTCCGATAACCAAGGCTTATCGGCATTATATGGAACTGAATTTCGTGGAGTCAAGAGGGGAAAATGAAAGGGGAGTACCGAGAATGATAGTTATGGGAACCTCGAAGGGGGGCTAGGAGGCATCGGTGAGCCATCCGTGTTATTCTCTGCAAGCGGGTCACGCCGGCTCGTCAATTCCGGCCGCTCTCTTTGGAGAAACTCGGCGATGCACCGCTGCCCCGACTCGGCAACCCGTCATTACTTCACGCCGACCTCAAATAATCTCAGGACCACATCGAGGGATGGAAAACCAACCCCTGTGGCATTGCCCTCTTTTCAGCAATATAGTATGATACACGCATTATACGGTTGGCGCTTCTTGCGAAACATGAAAGGGGGATATCATGGCCAAGAAGAAGGTGTTCGTAAGCTTCGACTTCGATAATGACAAGGCCCTGAAGGACTTCATCATCGGTCAAGCAAAACTCGACGACTCGCCCTTCGAGGTTTCCGACTTCTCGCTGAAAGAAGCTGCACCTGAACAGCAGTGGCTCGACAAAGCTAGGGCAGCAATATCGAGGTCGGAGGTCTTCATAGTCATGTTGGGATCAAAGACGAAGAAAGCCCCCGGTGTCCTTAAGGAGGTTAAGCTCGCCAACGAACTCAAGAAGACCAAGTTCCAGATCATAGGCTACAAAGAAGGCACAGAAGACTGGGCTGTCCCTGAAGCAGGCCGCGTTTACCGGTGGAACTGGGATAATCTAAAAAAGCTACTCACGTAACTGCTTGGCCACGAGTCGTCGGCCCGGACCGAATGAAGCGTCGCTTCCTTCTACAACGGAGCGCTTGAAGTGACAGGCATACCAAGAGACCAGTTCATTCGTGAATACAGTGCGAAGGTGATGGCCGGAGCCGCTGCTCTTTTCGTCGGTGCTGGTCTATCCCGACCCGCAGGCTATGTTGACTGGAAGAAGCTCATGCGCGAGATAGCCGACGACCTTGGCCTTCAGGTCGACAAGGAGCACGACCTCGTCGCGGTCGCTCAGTATCATCAAAACGAGAGACAATCCCGCACAAAACTCGACGAGCAACTCATTCATGAGTTCACGAAGGACGCGAAACCTACACAGAACCATCGACTCATCGCTCAACTGCCAATCCAGGCAATCTGGACAACGAACTACGACACCCTAATCGAAGATGCCTTCAGGACTGAGCACAAACACGTAGACGTAAAAATATCGCCGGAGAACGTCGCACAGTCGCGACCAGGCATCGACTCTGTCATCTTTAAGATGCATGGCGATGTGTCTCTTCCTCATGAAGCCGTGCTAACGAAGGATGACTACGAAACTTATCATGTCAAGAGGCAGTTGTTCACCATCCGATTACAGTCTGATCTCATAACGCTATCTTTCTTGTTCCTCGGCTTCAGTTTCACCGACCCTAACATTGACTACATATTGAGCCGGATCAAGGTTCTCCTCGCCGAGCAAAATAAGCCCACGCATTATTGCATCCTTAGAAAACCGCAGCCGCCCGCTAGTCCATGTCCCCAAGCTCAAGCCGACCACGATTACGATCTGCGCAGACTGTCCCTCCAAGTGAATGATCTCAAGCGCTTTGGGATTCAAACCGTCCTTATTGACACCTATGACGAGATTGCCGATATCCTGCAAGAGTTGAACAGACGAGCGTTTTTCAGGAACATCTTCGTTTCTGGAAGCGCTGTCCAGGGAACATGCGACTTTGATTTGGCGCGCCTCAACACGTTTACTCGCAAGCTCGGTAACGCCATCATCACACGCGGGTTCAATATTGTTTCCGGCTACGGCGTCGGGATTGGCGCTGAGTTGCTGGTTGGAGCGCTTGAGGCAGCCTACTTCTCCCCATCGAGCATGCGCGAACGTCTCATCTTGAGGCCTTTCCCAATTGCGGTCGCCGAAGACGAGAAAGCCAAGGTATACCGAGACTGGCGAAACGGCATCGTTTCATTGGCCGGATTCACGATCTTTGTCGCCGGGAACAAGATGACACCTGGCGACGATACGTCGGCCGTCGACGCAGAAGGGGTCACCCAAGAGTTTGAAATCGGGACGAATCCGCCCATGCGAAGTTACCCTATTCCAGTCGGAGCGACGGGGTTTGTAGCCAAACAGTTATGGGACAAGGTTCGCACCCAGCCGAATACGTTCTTCGAGTCTCGCGATGTAACTTCAGAGATGGATGTGCTCGGTGACGCGGGGCGGTCGGATGAAGAACTCATCGAAGCGATATTTGCCATCATTGACAAGGTCGGCTCACCCCCGCGAAACACGGGTGGCTAGGCAGGCTGTTCTCCAGTCGCCCCTTGGCGTTGCCCTTGACTGGGCCAAGGCTTACTAAATTACGGCGACGGCGACCGACGGGGACGGGCTGGGCTCGGGCATTTGTGTGAAAAGCTATTCGTCACGACCAACCGTCTAGAGAGAGCTGGTACTCATAGTCAGTAGACGCAAAGTGTTCATAATGATAGACTGCAAGTCAACAATGACATTGATGCGCCACAGCAGACCAGATGCCAAGTGGGAAACTTAGGAAGCCCAGCCGGATGATGACGCAAATCTTTGCGGACACATCCGCGCCTTCAGAACAGCGAAGCGACTCTCCCAAGAAGAGTTGGCCAAAGTTTGCCACCTCGACCGGACCTATGTAGGATCAGTGGAAAGGAAGGAGCGCAACGTTACGCTCAGCACATTAGAGACTTTTGCCTCTGCCCTTGGCCTCACCGTCCCAGACCTGTTGACCGAGAGAGCCATTAGGAATAGTGACTGACGCTAGAACGGCGAAGCGCTACGTTGAAGCCATCCGTCGAAGCGGGTTGTCTATCTATGACCGGATTGAGATCGGAGACCCCGACCTGTGGATTCCAACCCCTGAACTGCGAGTTCTACTGAATAGCGGCCTAGCCGGAGTGTCACTTGCTGGGCTGCCATTGAGGACCCGGTCAAAAGTACTAAAAGAATACGTCTGCCGCACTCTTGGCTATCCGGTTCCGCCCTCGTTCAAGAAGACACAGCCGCGGTTCCTCGGCCAGTTGTTCGACACCTATGTTCAGAAGTCGAACAACCTTCAGGTCTGGAACGAAGAGCTTGCGCCAACGCGGCGTTACGTAATTGTACGTCTGAATGAGGATGATGTGGTTGCTACGGTGAGGGTTGTGACAGGGGAAACACTGGCCACGCTGGACACCACAGGGACGCTAACGCAGAAATACCAGGCCCGCCTTATCCCCGGCCCTGCCCCCGCAGAGCTTGTCGCGGCGGAAGATACCGATCTGCTCCGGCCGTTTGTGCGGATAGGCGCCCGTCTCGCAACGGCTGCGAGCCCAGTCGATTACCCAACTGCCGGCCAGTTACTCCCGATCCGCGATATATTCAAGCTGCTTACCGGGCTCGTGGGGGCCAGCTTCCCCGACAAGGGCTACGATCAGGAACGCAACCGTGGCGCGGATCTCCACCGCCTTGTCTGCCAACGCCTCGGCTACAGAGATTATCGCGACGACGGACAATTTCCAGACGTGCGCAATCAGCTTCTCGAAGTGAAGCTGCAAACCTCCCCAACCATCGACCTGGGTCTGGTGCGCCCGGACAGCAAAGAACCCCTCGATGTCCGAAAAATAGAAGGCCGACAGATTCGGCACTGCGATGTGCGTTATGCTCTTTTCTGCGCCGAGACTGACGGCCACAACGTCACCCTAACCCACCTATTCCTTACCACAGGCGAGTCCTTCTTCACCCGCTTCCCCCAATTTCAGGGCAAGGTACTCAACAGGAAACTGCAAATACCACTACCCAGTGACTTCTTCGACACGTAAGCCAAAGGCCTCCCAAACCATGTGGTCCAACTCCGCTTGCAGAGTCTGCGCCTGCACTGAAGGCAAATCCGCGTAAATCTGCTTAGCTTTTGCGATGATTGCTTTGCCAATACCAGTGTGGGCATCGGGCAGGGGGAATCTTTCGACATATTGCGTCATAAAGCGCCGACGCCCAGCATACAACTTGTTATGAAAACACGAGTCGTAGAAGCGTTTGATGAAATGCGAATTGCCTACAGCCGCAGCAAGCCACAACAGGTCCCTCTGCTCCCGGTCCTTGCAGACCATCCAGTAGCAGTCTCCGTTCACCACCGAGCCGTCCTCATCGACCCAGAAGGTGGGTTCCTCCGCAATATCACGAAACACCAGCTTCGTTTGCCCCCAGGCTGCCGGGTCCTGCGGCACCCAGATTTCATACCATTCACGACCGGCTTCAGTCACGTACTTACGCCCTTCGAGGGCCGCGCGATAGCGCTGGAGATAGGCTTCGCTACGCGGGTACAATGAGAGGTCCACGGCGCGGCGGCGGCCCAGGACGACCTCATGGGGGTAGAGGATTTGCCGCCGCTCTTGACGTGCAATGGCCTTGAAGCGTCTGGCGAGATGATGGGTCATGATCGGTCTGAGCAGTTCGGGGCGTTCGTCCTCGGGCAACTTATCCCAATCGGAACGGATGAACACGTCGTCGGCGCAAGTCTTGACTCCGACGCGGATTCTGCCGACGTCCGCGAACCTTCTCCAGGTGTGCGCATTAACCGTAGCAAGCCAGGCATCGGCCGACTCAGTGGCAACACGCCACACCCCCTCGGCTCTGTCGCCAGTATCGAGTTTGCCGTGTTGCACAAGAAATCGTCGCTTGTCCTCGATCTGAACGACTCCTTCGCGCGAAAGAGCCTCAATCGGCGTCAGGGCTTTGGCCGCCGCAGGTTGGGCAGTTTCGTAGATGGAGGTAAAACCGGGCAGGCTATCTTTTTGACCGTTCTTGCCCTCTGCAACCAAAACGGACGGCAGCACCGCCGCGTCGAACAGTTTCGTGTCACCCAAATCCCAGACGTACCGCAGGTTGAACTTTCCCAGAAGCGCACGCCTGACCGACGCCCCAGACCGGGTGGTCATGAAGCGATTCGAAACTATGATCCCGGCAACGCCCTTCGGTTTGAGCACTTCCGCCATAGCAAGGATGAACGCGTAGTAGAGATCGACGCGGCCTGATAACCCAAATTGCTCGGCAAGCAAACGCGCTTTTCCACCCCCCATGATCTGGGTCCGGACATAAGGCGGATTGACGATAATCAGGTCATACGCCTCCGGAACATTTCCCCCAAACAGAGGGCGCTGGCCGGCAGTTCCGAAATGGTTGAGCACGAACTCAAGGAAATTCTGTGGCTCGAAATGCCTTGGCACGGCCGGGAATCTTTCCTTCAAGCGCCTTGCGGCAATGCCCAAGCTTTTCTCGTCTGGTTCGAAACCGTAGACCTCGATCCCGCTTCCCGAGCGGTCACGGAGCTCTTCCAAAAGGCTGATGAGTAGCTCACCATCGCCAATAGCGGGGTCCAGCACCCGAAGTGGGCGATTCACAGGGAAGTTCCTGAAGGCTGCTACAATTTGTCGAGCAACAAAATCAGATAAGATTTTCGGGGTATAAGTCGCACCCTCCGCCTTCTTCGACACGTAAGCCAAAGGCCTCC
>SCLJ03000010.1_pt1 | contig 13769 bp, 10 predicted proteins | sample 7267891 | NCBI WGS metagenome assembly SCLJ03 (sample SAMN10721082, study PRJNA514188) | viral metagenome | isolation source: depth-stratified mine tailings core B | place: China: Fankou Pb/Zn Mine tailings
TTTCGTCTGCAATGATGGCTCTAGCAGTAAATGAGTAGACCAGATGCCAGAAATGCCATACCGGTAACTCGCCACCAATACCCAACAGTTCACGCCATGCCTCTATTTTGACCCTATATTGTACAGGTTTTACTTGAGTGCTTTCAATGAGTTGAGCAGAAGCCAAATCGTCCGCAACTCTCCTGACTGAGTAAACTGAGTACTCTGTTGCCTGAGCGATCAGTCTGGCGCTCGCCCATTCGCCTCGGAGCGAGATCAGAAAGCTAAGCAGGTCAGACACCACTCCAACGCCAATACCCATTCGCAAGCGAAGTACCAGTGCCGAGGGGTGCCAGAGGCGAGGATGACCTTCCCAAAGAGCCTGTTTCCGAGCTTTCGGTCCAGAATCAGCTCCCGCCAGGCTTCGCCAACGAAAATCGTTCCCCTCTGCCTTAGCCCGGTGCGCGAATTCCGCCAACCGATCTCTCGTTATTTCCGGATACCTATCCAACAAGTTCTTCACTCTTTGGAGGCTGAATAGCTGGGAGCCGTTCTGGGCCCATGAGGCCAGAACGTCCCAAAGTCTCCTCTCATGATGACAGAGTGTCAAAGAGACAAGGAGAAGCGCTTCCGGATCGACCATCGTACGCGCAAGGCGATCAGCATCAATGAACGATCCGAGAGATCTCCATTGAATCCAGATCGCCTCGATCACTGCCCCCTCCAGCGGATGAATATCGATACTATTCATTGCTCTTGGCATACTCCAATACTTGGTCCAAGATCCGCGCGAACGGAGCAGATGGATCTTGGGACCTTACCCATCGTGCAGCGGCATCCAACTCTTCGTCCGTGGGCCGAAGGGCCATCAGATCCTGATAGTGAACACTCAATGGTCCTTCGCTGTCAGCCGCAGCATACAGCTTCAGAAAGATAAGATCAAAGCGGTCTGCCAGGCCAAGCCATAAACCGTCGTGTTGCTCCCAATGTATTCGCCAATTTGATACTATTGGCAATCCCGTCTTCCACTGCAGCCCAACCGTAGTGTTCATCCAATCGTCAGGCAAGTTGTAATCCCTGGCCACCCTTGAGATCGCTCGAAGCAATGATTCGGGGAGCGGCTCCGGAGCCTCGATAGCCTTTCTTTCCTGATCAGGTGGATCACGACTTATTGCGATCACATCCACATCTCTGGTCGCCCTTGTGACAAAGCCCTGCATAATGAGAGCCGTACCCCCAACGGCTACGACTGCTGCATGTTCCCCTTGGGAGGCTAATATCTCGCCCAAAGCTCGTAGAGCGGCGATTATATTCGGCACTCGATTTGGTTTCACATTTGTCATATGACTATTATAATCACTTAAAGTGATTATAATAGTATCAAATTGGCGAATTTAGCAAAGATATCAACTAACCACCGGCATGCCCATTTTCATCACCGCGGCAGATTTCCACCAGACTCCGCTCTTGAGATATTGCCAGTGGCGATTTCGCTGTATCAGTATAGCTGCTTGACTCTGTATCGACTCTGAACTCTCGTACGAGCACATCCACGTTTTCCTCAACAGCAGCTTCCAGGAAGCATTCATCCTTCGGGTCTCGACAGGCATCAATCTGTTCGTGGGAGATGCTCCTGGTTCACAATCCTAACGATGGGCTGCCGGCAAATCCAACATTGAATTCCCCAGCTTCCCAATAAATACCAGTTACCGGTTGGCAAACCCGACCGCGTAATCCTCGACCACTTGGTATTGTGAGGCCTGGTTATCTTTAACTCTCAAATCAGCCAGGGGAAGTTGGTATTTCCTTCGATCCTTCGTTACATCTACCAGTATGCCATAATCCTCAAAAACCCCATTCAGCGCAATCACGCGGATGGTATCTCCAGCGTGTATCGGAACATAAGAGTAATGTTCGGTAAGTTCAGCATCAAACGGGAAAGTCAGCGTCTCTTCCAGGTGTTTGAACCAGGTCTCCAAACAGGCATCCTCATCTTGCGGATCGATTCCGTCCAACACTTTCTGGATACGCTCGCCCTCCTCATCCAGATGCGACCAGCCTGCATGGCTGGCAAGTTCCCTGGTAGCAGCCGCCACATCCTCAAGCATATCTCTGGATGCGGCCTTTTCCAATTCTGTGGCATACAATTTCATCTCGCTCCAGTCCAGGCTCTCTTTCTCGGCACGTTGGATGGAGGACCTGGGTATATTTCGGAGCGTGAGGCTGTCCCATCGAATGGTAACCATGGGGGGTTCAGGAGGGACTCTTCGATTTCCACCACGCGGCCTTGCCAACCACTCATGTCGCTGCCATAATCAGGGTCTTGCACACCTGGCTTCACCGCCACGGAATCGCCAACCTGGAAAGGCAAGGTCGCTTCAGTCGATTGAGATGAAGATGATCCTCCTTGGCCGGGCAGATATGGGATCAACCCTTTATGATAGGCTTCTTCCTGGATGTAGCGAGGCGCATGACGAACATCGATCATCAAGCCATTGACGGAGATCATCCAGGCCATCGGGTTCTGATCCATCAGGCTAGGGAGTGTCCAGCGCGGGTCGAACTGCATCAAGCCGAACAGATCACGGATTCTCTTGGACGTGTTGTAGCCGGTTGTCTTGGCAACCCCGAAGGCAGCACATAAATCTTCCGCATTGATGTAAGGAGGGAAGGATTTGTCGAAGAGGAAATTTACAAACCCGATCGTGTAGACGATGCCGCATGCCCAGGTGTTAGCCCGTCCACTCTCCAGCGGCGAGGGACGTTTGCGAGCCAAAGCGGCGGTCATTTTGCGGCTCATTTCGGCATACTCGTCGTTCAGGTGTTCCCGGCAAACCGCGTCTGTAATCGAGGTGATTTCCTCATAGCGGACCTGCAATTTCTTGGGCACTTTTTCATTCATGATTGTTTTCAAGGATCTATTTGTTCAATTTGAACTGGCTGACTTTCTATTACTGACCGTTATTTATCACTGGCGGCGTATTCTTCTTCCACGGTGTGTTTTCTTAGATTGCTGGATTGTTTTGTCATCCGCCTTCGCTATGAGACTGTTCTCCTCTGTGAGCTCATCGTTTTCTTGAACCTTCCCTCTATTGACGGCATCTTTGAAAATCCGGTAATGCCGTTTGAGCCGAGATACATATTTGCTGTCTTTCAAGATATCCTCGATGAGCGCTAAAAAAGCCGGGGCATATTTGGATTGGGGGCTGCCAAAGTTCAGCACCGGCCCTTGAAGATCGTGGATCGTTCCAGGGTTATTCTCTCCGTACCATCTCGCGTAAAACTTCTCGCTCTCCCATCCATAAGCAATGATTGCCATGGATGTTCCCCGCTCCCACTCGTATACATCGAAAAACACTCGACGGCAATCACAGCCAGGTTCGTTACAGTACATTTCGATCAGGCCATAGTTGCCCGTTGGAATGCCTGCATGGTTCATAACCGTGATCGTTCGAGTTTCTTTTACAGCAATTTCAGGAAAACGTTCATAAAAAGATTCGTAGGACATCAATAAAAATCCTTTAACCGGTGAACCGAAAGCTTTCATCCTCAATTATAAACGCTGCCTGACGTTATTTTGTCCTCCATACCTTGAGGTTCCCATTTGTTATAATCGAGAGGTGCTTTGGTGTGCTTTCGTATCTCGATCGAGGTGGTTGTGAAAAACCTGGATGGGATTAACCTATTACTGGCAGAATTAGAAGGGGAATTGGCGCAGCTCGACGCCAGCAGGGATGAGTTGCTCAAAAGAATCACCGAATTACAGCAAGAAAGGGGATCGCTTCTTCACGGAAAAGAAGCATCTCCACAAACCGGCAGCCTCCCCTCGATAACCGACCAGTCTTCTCAAGATGCGAAAATTGCTCTCTTCCGCAGCCTTTTCCGGGGGCGCGATGATGTCTATGCCAGACGCTTCGAGAATATGAAAACGGGCAAGAAAGGATACTATCCCGCACGACGAAGGGATTGGATGAGTGGAGATCGTGAGTTCTTGCCAGTGACAGACGAGGTAGTGAAGAACCACCTCTCTGGTATAGATCCACAAGATAAGTATGGGCACGATTTCACGATTGGGGTTTATCCGATGTTGCCTGATGAGACCTGCTATTTCCTGGCAGCGGACTTTGACAAAGTTACCTGGCAGGCAGACGCTGGGGCATTCCTGGAAACCTGTAATCTTTTCGACATACCTGCTGCATTGGAGAGATCCCGATCGGGCAACGGTGGACATATTTGGGTTTTTTTCTCTGAACCCGTCCCTGCAACTTTGGCACGAAAAATGGGCACCTTTCTTCTGACACAGACTATGGATCGCCGGCCTGAAATCGGACTGGATTCCTACGATCGTTTTTTCCCCAGTCAAGATACGCTCCCTAAGGGTGGCTTTGGCAATTTGATTGCTTTACCTTTGCAAAAGAAGCCTCGTGAACAAGGCAACAGCCTTTTTCTGAATGAAAACTTTATCACATACCCGGATCAATGGGCTTTCCTGTCATTGATCCACCAAATGAGCTATCAAGAAGTCGAGTTAGTTGTCGACAAGGCGGAGAAACTGGGCGAACTCCTGGGAATCCGCATTCCGGTGACCGATGAGAATGAAGCTGCACCCTGGACCATGCCACCTTCGAAAAGGCGCAGGGAACCACCCATCGTTGGACCACTTCCCCAGAAAATCAACCTGGTTTACGGCAATCAAGTTTATATACCCAAGGAAGATTTGACGCCTTCCCTTCGAAATCGATTAATTCACCTAGCGGCTTTTCAGAACCCGGAATTTTATCGGGCGCAAGCTATGCGCCTTTCGACATTTGGCAAGCCGCGCGTCATCAGTTGCTGCGAAGATTTCCCGAAACACCTGGGGTTGCCGCGCGGTTGTCTTGATGAATTGCTTGACCTATTCCACTCCCTACATATCCAAGTAGAGCTCAACGAACACCGCTTCTCTGGAACACCTATTGATGTTCAGTTTCAGGGTGTCCTGCGCGCTGAACAACAACGGGCAGCCGAGACACTATTGCAGCATGAGACAGGCGTTTTATCAGCTTCGACTGCATTTGGTAAGACCGTTGTTGCGGCTTACATGATCGCTCAGCGGAAGGTAAACACATTGGTAATCGTCCACCGCCGACAATTGCTTGACCAGTGGATCGAGGCTGTGAGTCATTTCCTTGGTATTGCGCCAAAAGAGATCGGCCAGGTCGGGGGCGGTAAGAGGAAACCATCCGGGACAATCGATGTTGCAATGGTTCAAAGCTTGAGCAAGAATGGCATCGTCGATGACATTGTTGGCCAATATGGCTATTTGATTGTAGATGAGTGCCACCACATCTCCGCAGTAAGATTCGAGCAGGTGGTCAGGCAGAGCAAGGCGCGCTATCTGACGGGTCTATCGGCCACGGTGACAAGGAAAGACGGCCACCATCCAATTATATTCATGCAATGCGGACCGGTTCGCTACCGGGTCGATGATCGCAAGCAAGCAGAAAAAAGGCCTTTTGATCACAAGGTGGTCATTCGCCCCACGAATTTCCGTTTGCCGCCTCACCTGCAAGATGCGGCATCGTCATCGATCCAGGAGGTGTACACACTCCTTGCCCAGGATGACGAGCGGAATCAGATCATCACTCAAGATGTGACTGCTGCAGTGGAAGCAGGACGCACTCCAGTGGTGTTGACAGAACGCAGGGAACATCTGGATTTACTCGGCAATATGCTGAGCCAACAAATCCAGAATGTTTTCATGATGGCTGGTGGCATGGGGAAGAAGCAGCGCAGGGAACTTTCCGAACAGATTGCCAGCATTCCAGCCGACCAGCCGCGCTTGATTATCGCAACTGGCCGTTACCTGGGTGAGGGATTTGACGATGAGCGGCTGGATACGCTCTTTCTGACCTTGCCGATCTCCTGGCGCGGAACATTGACCCAATATGCAGGTCGTCTACATCGGATATATGCTGCCAAACGGGAGGTGATCATCTACGATTATGTCGACTTTGAAGTTCCGGTCCTGGCTCGGATGTTCACTCGACGCCGAAACGGATATAAGTCAATCGGCTACGAGATCACAGAGATAGATAACCAGAGTAAAGCAGTTCAGCTTAGACTGGCTAACCTCAAGTGAAATCGTTTAATTTATAACCCCAGGATCCCCTTTGCTATTATTATGTTTCATATTTTGTGATGTGCTTAGCTCCCGTTCCCGATTGAACTATCACCCAACACACTCGTAGCAGGTTATTATAAGCTGCTTAGATTGTTGGATGAGCACTTACCGGTATGTTTTGTCTGGTAATAGATCATCCTTGTAGGGCTCATAACCCCCGGGTTCCAGGTCTTACTCCTGATTTCGCCAGGTTTTAAACGAAAAAAGGCACTTTGCAGTGCCTTTCCCAGTAGCGGGGCCAAGATTCGAACTTGGGACCTTCGGGTTATGAGTTCCAATCCTGAAAGTGGGGGCTCAGGCTGTTAAACCCATCGAATCCAGCGAACCCGACGATCTATCCTACAGAGAAACCGAATGCCTTAAATTGGCGAAAAAATGAACTTATTGCGGCAATTATAATTCAAAAATGAGCCTGATTTGTACTGTTTGACGACTGGGCCTAAGATAATATTGGTGGTTGAAGCGGTGGCAGAAAAACAGCAACTGCCTGAGGCCCCGATTTCGATTACCGTAATGGCATATCTTAGGGGTTTTCAGGTTTTAATAACCCGGAGGACAGGAGAGCAGCCCATTATTTCTCAAGTGCCAGGCATTGTCGCCTTGGTCGATAAATTGGTTGAAGCGGGGTTTCAGCCAGTCCGAGAACTGGCGCAACCGGCTTTGCCAACCACGGAAACGAAAGATGCCGGACAAGAAAAACCTATCCCTATTTGTCAAATTCACAACGTGCCTATGGTGTGGAGGGAAGGAACCAATGCCACGACTAAGAAACATTATGCTTTTTGGGCATGCCCTCAAAGAAATCCGGATGGATCATTTTGCAAGTATAAGCCAGAGAAAGGGAATAAATAGCCGATGTTGGCGGACTTACAGCGGATCAATTTCTGAAATTCACTGCCCCGCCGACATTTAAAGTACTGATTTGCTGAGGTGTTAAAGCATAGTTAAAAATTCTGACGTCATCGATAGACCCGTTAAAAACTACCTGAGGACCGCTACTTCCGTCATTTAAATCTACCGCACCGATCCAGAGGCTTTTATTTGTTACACTTGGCGCAGCCGTACCTCCGCACCCTCCGCAGACGTCCCAGGCACCGGTTTGCAAAATACCATTATGATACAAACTGATAGAATTTCCTGTTCCGAAAGTGTATTTTAGAAATATGTGTTGCCAGGAGTTTGCAGTTAATGGGGTGGATGTTGTTGAATAAACATCATACCCTCCCGACCCCCCAAATCCTGAGCGGACATAAAGAAACGAAATTCTATAAGTACCGGAATTATTCTCAATAGATAAGGAATAGTTTGAATCATCAGTATTGTCAACACTTCCTTTAGTCAGGATTACATAAGAATTTCCTGAACTTGGAAGTGTGGCTGGTTTTATCCAAGCGGATATGGATATTGAATTACCTGTATTGAAATCCAGTACACTGTTTGTTCCCGGATCGGGGACGGAGACATAATCGTCTGTTCCATCGAAATTGAGGGAGCCATTTATTTCGCCGCCGGCACCATTGCTCCAAGCTTGGGTGGTGGTAGTTTGCGAGCCACTGCCGCCAATGTTTAAAGTGCCATTCATACCGGCAGCCTCGTCATTTGCATTAACGGCAGCATTGTAGGCAGTACTGCCTGTCCCTTCGTCAAACCGATACCAGGCTATGGGTGCCCCGCGGTTATATTCCCAGGCGATTTGGGCGGGGGTTCTGGTATAGTCATAAAAACGGATTTGGTCAATGACCCCGTCCATAGTCGCATTTCCCTGGTAACCGTTTCCAAAATACAAAGTTCTGGTATCGTCAGAACCGTACCCACTGGGAGCAGTTTCAGTATCAAGTGTTTGCCTGATACCATTTACGTAAAACACGGGACTTATGGCGGGTGAGTCGTCGTCATATGTTACTGCAACAAAGTTCCAAGAATTAATGTTTAATATGCAATTTTTTCTAAACTGTCCGTTGGTTGTATGATCCACTAACATTGATAAATCTAGGGTATTGCTGTCGCAAGCTTCATTTCTGATAAGCCACCCTGAATCCGATGTATTATATTTACTCACATATTGGCCTGCGTTGTTTTCGCCAGCACCACTCGGTTTTACCCAGAAGGTTACTGTACCCCCTGCGTCAAAAATGTTGTCTATCACTGTATTACTGCCGGCGGTGACATAATCATCCGCAGTGCTTCCACCATCAAAACTCAGTCCAGAGCCAATTTTCCCGGACACCCAGGCTGGGTTGTTGGTGAGGGTCCCGGTATTGCCGTTTCCCGCCGAATCATTAGCAGTTGTTCCGGTGTTTTCATCAAATTTCCATTCAGCGACCGGAGGATTGCATGTAGTGGTGTCGCCTGGAACACAATAAGACCTGGAGGACGAAAAAGATGAAGTTCCAGTCGATTCTGTCGACACTGCGCTAAAGACCGAAGCCTTGCCCTGATTGAATTCAGTTTTGACTTGGTCGGCAGTAAGGGCAAAGTTGTAGATTTTGACTTCGTCGATTTGGCCGTCAAAATAGTCCACACCCTGCACAGTCCCGCCGATTCGTAAAGCAGCAGAGCTGTTAAAAAGAATGCCGCTCCAAGCATAAGGAAAACTGCCGCTGTTGGCTTCCCGACCGTTGATATACAACCTAACATAACTACCGTCATACGTCAGCACAATGTGGACCCATTCATTGTTGTTGATATATGAATTAGCCGTACAAATTTCGACGTCCATGGGGGCAAAGCCATCATCATCGCCACGGAAACATATACCCTCGCTGTTGTTTACATATGTGTAATATGACAAATTTCCGTTAGCGCCGTATTTTGAAACAACTGCCCCGAAAGCGGGGAGAGAAACTGTTGATTTATTGATCCAAGCAGACAAGGTCATTTGGGTTGTAAAATCAAAGCTGGATTCTGAAGCTATTTCAACATAGTCATCGGTAGTGGCGCTGATATCAAAATCGAGTGCCTTACCAAACTTACCCGAGTTGGTCCAGGATGGACAAGCAGAATCGCCCGATTGGGGACAAGAGGTAGCACCGGCCAGATTGCCGTTTAAGGCAGATCCACCATTGCCGGTATTATAGGCGGTGTCGCCATAGCCCCCATCAAATTTCCAGTAACCCAAGGCCGAACCCACTGGGGAGCCGGGGGCTGGATGCCCGGCATTCATATCTTCAATGATTTGAGCCGGCGTGCGAGCATAGTTGTAGATTTTGACTTCGTCGATGATGCCGCCGAAATCGTTGCCTGAAGTGTCAACCCCTCCAATTCTAATCGGGGTGGAGTTTCCAATGGCAGTGGTATTGCCAGTGACGGTGCTGGTTAAGACTCCATTGAAATATTTTTTAACCGAACCATTTTCTCGAGTTAATGCTAAATGGTTCCACCTCTTGCTTGTGTAGTTAGTGTCTGTTTGTGCCCAAGTATCTGAGTTCCCTTGTATTCTGAGTGTGTTTGCAGCATTAGCTTCCCAAGCGACAAATTGATTAGTACAACAGTTTCCATTGTGGGAGATTAGTGTCCCGTAGGTTTCGCCAGTGTCATTGTCGTAGAACCACAGCTCATAGCTGAAATTATCGGTACTATTAAAAGTAGGTGTGGAGGTACTCTCAGCAAAATCGTCGCTGCCGTCGAATTTAAGAGCTTTGCCAAACTTACCCGCTGTCCAGACGGGATCGGTAGATTCTACGGTTCCTGCGTCACCCAAGTTACCATCATAATCATTACCGCTTAAGTCGTAGAAGTCCTGGCCAGAGCCTTCATCGAGACTCCAATACATTAATGGCCCCGGAGCCCAGTTGTAGAGAGCTTGAACTTCGGCGGGGGAGAGAAGTCTCTTATAAAATCTTAGTTCATCGACTCTTCCATCCCAAAAGTTACCTCCAGTCCTACTTGAACCCACTCTGAAGGCTCCCGCGGTGTCGTTGATTCCTGCGCTGGCTACTGTTGTCGTGTTTGGTATGTTGGCATTTACTTGAATACCTATTGTGTGGGTTTTTGAGTTAAACCAAGCAGTTATAAAATACCATGTACTTGTTGATAAAGCTCCGAAGTTTGTTGCGGACAGGTTTACCTGTGATGTTCCGTCACCAACAATCAGCTCTGCTCTCGCGCTCGAATCTATTACTAGTCTATATTCAGCGTCGGTTGAATCACCACCGCTTGTATTGCCTTTAGACAGTATATGCATTCCCGATGTCGTCGTATCCAAATATGCCCACGTTGTTATTGTAAAATCAATATTTCCGGCACTTAGTTGAGCATTGTCGGCGATGGAGAGGTACTCACTATTAGCTGCCACTAACTGAGTTGAGTTGCCAAATTTCCCACCTATGGAAGCCGCGTAGGGTGAGTTGTCGATAAGATCATACGCATTTCCTGATGAATCAACTCGGGATACTGTACCTACGCCAGTTGAGCTTTCATCCATCTTCCAATATCCAACAAGTCCTTCAGAGAGGTAGGATTGGTCGGGACCGAAGGAAGCAGAGACGCCGCCGGAGGGGGAACCACGGACCGAGTCGGAATTGACCTGGGCCTGGGTTTGGGCGGTGGCAGTGTAGACTTTAAGCTCGTCGATGAAGCCAGTAAAGGGGTTGGACGAGCCGTCGCCGTCAATGCCGACGTAGAAGGAGGCGGAGTTGGTGAGATCGCCGACACCTGATATCGAAGCGTTAGTACCCACCAAAAGTGCGTCTATATAAAGCTCAATCTTGGCGGTGCCCGTTTTGACCGCGGCGATATGGTGCCAGCGGTTATCATCGTAGGTAGCGGCAGTGGAAGTCACAACCGCGTCCGGGTCCCAGGTAGCGTCATCGTCGATAGCAAAGGTAATGTCTCCATCTGATTCCATCTGGAGTTTGTATCCGGCAGAGGCATTGGTCTTGGCGATTATCACATCAGTCCCCGAAGTTTTAGGAGCATGTCTGATCCAGACGGAAATGGTGAAATTGTTAGCGGCGGCAAAGTCGTAATCTGCATCGTCTCCGAAAGAGACGTAGTCCCCGGAACCGTCGAAGAAAAGGCATTTACCGGATAGACACAGGGCTTCGGGTTTCCAAACAGCATTGGTGATAGTACCAGAAACGGCACTGGATACGGTTTCCGAGACAGTTGTGCCGTGCCCTTCATTAAAATCAATGTAAGTGTCGGCTGCCTGTCGAGAGAGGGTAGGGGGTTGAGTGACCGAGCCGAAGATGATCAAGCCAATGGTCAGGACAGCGAGGGTGAAAACAATGGAAAATAGCTTTAATTTAAATTTGCGACTTTGGCTCAGCATACTTAGGGGAAACAGGCTATTACAAGGATTGTAGCATTTATAAAAACAGGGTTTTGTGTTCAAAAATCATAGTTCGTCTAACCACAGCATTTGTCACCCCTTATAAGCTAGCGGTCGCGTTCCCGGGAAGGGTGGGGGAGAATAATGGATGGTTTGACGAACCATTATAAAAATGATAGAGTGAGGTCATGGGGGAAATGACCATTAAAAAAGCCCTGGAAGAGTTTAAAACCGTCTATCTTCCGGCACGCAATTATGCACTCAGGACCCGGAAAGAGTATGCAAACGACCTGGAGGAACTGACCACCTTCTTAGAACAGGTTGGAATTGGCAGGGTAGGGGATATCACCCTGAAACATCTGGAGCAGTATTTAGCCAATCTGGATCAGAAAGGCTACGCCGGGGCAACCAGGAAGCGCAAAACAGTTGCCATCCGCACCTTCTTCAGCTTTCTAGCTCAGGAGGGATATGTTTCCAATGACTTATCCAAACGATTGATTACCCCTTATGCCGAATATAAGCTGCCTAGAGTCCTCACACGGGCTGAGTATCAACGACTAATCGAGGCTTGCGCCGATAATCCCAGAGACTCTGCCATTGTGACGCTGCTATTGCAAACCGGTATCCGCTTATCAGAGCTAGTCCGATTGAACCTTGCTGACGTTGAATTACCAGACGATGATAAAACCGATCAGAATTTAGGGCAACTTCGGATTCTCGGAGGAGGCGGCAGAAAGGATAGAGTTGTGCCTTTAAATTCCAAGGCTTGCCAAGCGCTCAGGGATTACTTGAGGACACAACCAGGAGGCCAGTTTCACAGCCTTTTTCACAATCGAGATGGGAGCGTTTTGGGACCGAGAGGGGTTCAGAAAATGCTGCACAAGTATTTTACCCAGATAGGCATAGTCGGAGCTTCAGTGCATACTCTCAGGCATACATTCGGAACCCACCACGCCGCTAAGGGGACAAACATTAAGACAATCCAGGAGGTGATGGGGCATAAGGATGTCAGAATTACCGAGGTCTACTTGTCCTTAGCCAAAGAATTGCAAAGGAAAGATCTGGAAGAGAATGCCCTGTAACACCACATCCAGAGTAAAAAAAGGAACTTCCAATCTGCCTAGTCCTAACTCAAAATTTCATTCACCAATGTAGTTAATTTGGGAATATCTTCCTGGACGGTTTGCCAGACGATTGGCAATTGCACACCCATATAGTCGTGAATTAGTCTGTTCCGCATTCCAAAAATCTTTTCCCACGGTATCTGCGGGTTTTTATTTCGATAATCCTCGTAGATCTTTCTGGCTGCTTCCCCCAACACTGACAGCTCTCTAACGACCGCGCTGATCGTCTTTTCATCCGAAATAAATTGGTCGTAAGTCATTCCACTGACAAACTTCAAACATCTCTGACAACCATCGTAAATGTGATGTAAGAAAACAGTATTGTCAGGGTTGACCATACAAAGGTTGCAGCTCTGAGTAAACTTGGTCTTTGATATAGGGACTTAATGCATCCTGTGTCACCAAGTCAACTTTTCTGCCAAAACCCTTTGTAATTTCCTGTTCAATATCGTACAGCTTGAAATATCCGACTTTCGCCCCTGGGGAGAACCTTATTAGAACGTCGACATCAGAATCAGCTCGTTCTTCACCACGAGCTACCGATCCGAAAACCCCTAGAAATTCTAATTGATTCCTTCGGCATACTTCCTCAAGGAATGGCTTATCCAGGTTTATGTTTACCATAGCGACATTATAGCAATTCGGAAGTGTGACGCCCTCTTTCAGCGAAGTGCTAATATCTGTATCGCAGACCGTGAAGGAGAGGATAAGCCGAAAAACAGACCAGAGAGTATATCAACCCAGAATACACAGCAGAAGAATCCGGGAGCTCTACTTCGTCAAAGAAATGACCGGGCGGCCAATGACGGTACTGGTGGATGAAGCCATAGCCTTGTATCTAAGCAGTTTTGCTGCGTTGCCCAAGTTATTACCAGAGGCGGATGGGTCATATGTTACGAAGACATGATAACCTGCCCGTAAGTCTTGTATAATTCTTGAAATCCTGATTTAAAATCTGACCTACACCTGGCTGTTGAGGCGATTTACCGAATGATAGAGAGCGGCGAAAACCCGGATCCGATGCTGACGGAATTGATATCCCTGGCAGAGGCAGCCAATTTGAGCGGTCTATCTCACGGTCATCTGGCTTTGCTTATCCGGAAAGGGGATTTGTGGGGGATAAAAATCGGCAGGGATTGGGTTACCACCCCAAAAGCCGTTTTAGATTACCTGGCGAATAGACCCAAACCAGGTCCTAAGCCCTTCTTAAAATAAGCCCTATATCCTTGGC
>SCLJ03000011.1_pt1 | contig 13420 bp, 21 predicted proteins | sample 7267891 | NCBI WGS metagenome assembly SCLJ03 (sample SAMN10721082, study PRJNA514188) | viral metagenome | isolation source: depth-stratified mine tailings core B | place: China: Fankou Pb/Zn Mine tailings
GCTAGAAAAAGAGTACCATCGTATTATTGCGTTACAAAAACTATCCGCAAACCATGCCACCGACGAAACGATATCGCTATAAGTATTTAGTCGATAAAAGGAGAGTGGGTTAATGAAACCATACATACTAAAAGACTATTACCCAAGTGGCGTATTGCGGAGCCGTTCTTATTATATGGGAGACCAGATCCATCGTGAAGACGACCCGGCGATAGAATGGTTTAATGAAGATGGGACATTAAGAGCCCGGGAATGGCGTCAATATGGTTTGTGTCATCGCAAAGATGGTCCAGCCTATGAATCTTTTTATAACGATGGATCAATCCTAACTAGCGTATGGAGTATCGAAGGTCTTCGCCATCGTGAAGACGAGCCGGCCCACGAAACGTTTTATCCGAACGGGCCGATCAAAAGCCGTCTATGGTACATTAACGGCCAATTCCACCGCGAGGACGGCCCCGCAAAAGAACTTTTTTATGAAGACGGCGCGTTAGTCTCTTGTGGATGGTACACCGATGGGGTTGCACATCGTGAGAGCGGACCAACTTATGAATCGTTCTGCGAAGACGGGACACTTATGTCCCGTATGTGGCGTCGCAACGGGGATCTTCACCGTGAAGATGGTCCTGCATTAGAAAATTTTGCTAAAGACCAACGCTGTACATTCGCTCGGTATTATCTAAACGGCAAATGCATACCTAAAGCAGAGCATCGGCGTCGTACCACATTGCAAAAATTACTTGCGAACCATACATTTAATCGGGATATCTCCTTATGAATTAGTAAGCAAAAAACAAAAACTAATTAACCAACCAATCTGAGCAGCGGGGTGGGTTTATGGATATCTATAAGATATTAGAAGATCATTATCCTAACGGGACATTGTACAGCCGTTCTTACTATTTAGACAACAATCTTCATCGTGAAGATGGCCCGGCCGTTGAATCTTATTATGGAAATGGTGTACTCAAAAAACAAGAATGGTACCAGTATGCCAAACGGCATCGTGAAGACGGCCCAGCGCTAGAAAGTTTTTCTGACAATGGGATTTGTGCGGAGCGTGCCTGGTACCTCCATGGGAAACCCCATTGTGAGAACGCCCCTGCACAAGAGGTATTCTATCAGAACGGGATTATTAGAATTAATGTATGGTTTAACGACGGTAAATTCCACCGTGATGATGGTCCTGCGATTGAATCTTTTTATAGTAACGGTACATTAGAATTTTATGTATGGTACAAAGACGGCAAGCGCCACCGCGCTGACGGCCCAGCCAGTGAAAAGGTCCGCAAAGACGGCACGGCCGTAACACGGATATGGTATCGTAATGGGTCCCGTCATCGCCTTAACGGTGCAGCAATAGAAACTTTTTCCAAGGACGGGCGCTGTGTATTCGCCCGTTATTATTTAAATGGTAAGCCACTACTTAAAGCAGAACACTCTCGCCAAGCAACACTGCAAAAGCTGCTTGCGAGCCATACAATTAGTCGGGAGCTCTCATTATGAGTACCAGGATTGAAGAAAAATACTACCCAGACGGTAAGCTAGAAACACGGTTGTATTACAACGAGAAGAACGAACTCCACCGCGAAGATGGCCCTGCTGAAGAACGCTTTTATACGAGTGGCAAGATCTGTTCCCGCAGATGGTACTTCGAGGGTAAGCTCCATCGCGAAAACGGCCCAGCAGTTGAAATATTACATTTTATTAAGCGACCTGTAAGTATTTATTATTATTTAAACGGTAAACATTTATCTATATCGGAGCATCGCCGCCAGGTCATGCTGCAAAAATTAACTGCGGAAATTGCGACTGATTGCGAGGTGCGGTTATGAGTACCTATATAAAAGAAGTTTGTTATCCAAACGGTGCGCTACATGTCCGTTCTTATTATTTGCGCGGCAAGCTCCACCGCGCGGACGGCCCTGCCGAAGAATGGTTCTGCGAGAACGGTCAGTTAACTGCCTATGAATGGCACTACGATGGGAACCTGCACCGTTTAGGTGCACCAGCCCGTGAATCGTTTTATGAAAATGGGACGCTAAAAGAACGAGAATGGCGTCAACATACTAAACGGCATCGTGAAGACGGCCCAGCCTACGAATTTTTTTCGGACAACGGGGTTTGTATAGATCGCACATGGTACATTCATGGCAAATTCCACCGTGAAGATGGCCCTGCGATTGAAGTTTTTTATAGCGGTGGCACCTTAAATTTTTGTGCATGGCATAAAAATGGTAAATCACACCGTGAAGATGGCCCTGCCAATGAAAAGTTCCGCGAAGACGGCACTGTCATAACGCGGATATGGTGTCGTGATGGATACCGTCATCGGCTTGACGGTGCAGCAATAGAAACTTTTTCCCAGGACGGGCGCTGTGTATTCGCTCGTTATTATTTGGATGGTCAATCCCTACCTAAAATAGAACATCGTCGCCAGGCAGCGCTACAAAAGCTACTTGCGAACCATGCAGCCAATCGGGAGGTCTCGTTATGAATGCCAGGGTTGAAGAAAAATACCATCCAAACGGCAAACTGGAGGCACGGTTATATTATAACGAGAAGAACGAACTCCACCGCGAAGATGGCCCTGCCGAAGAACGCTTTTATACTAATAAAAGGATTAGTTCTCGCAGATGGTACTTCGAAGGTATGCTCCATCGAGAAGATGGCCCAGCAATTGAAATATTGCATTTTAACGGTACGATTTCATGCCGTGCATGGTACATTTTTGGCAAGCTTCATCGTGAAGATGGTCCGGCACAAGAATATTTCACAAAGAACCAGCGACCTGTGGGCACTTATTATTATTTAAACAATAAACACTTATCTATATCGGAGCATCGCCGCCAGGTCATGCTGCAAAAATTGACTACAAACATTACAACCGATTGTGAGGTGTTTTTATGAGAGTCCATACTAAAGAAGGTTATTATCCAAGCGGTGCGCTACAGGTCCGTTCTCATTATTTAGGCGACAAGCTCCACCGCGAAGATGGTCCGGCCTATGAATGGTTCTACGAAAATGGCCAATTAACTACCTATGAATGGTGCAGCAATGGCAACCTGCACCGTTTAGGTGCACCGGCCCGTGAATCATTCTATGAAAATGGAAATATCTTAATTCGCACATGGCGCATCCATGGTAATCGTCATCGTGAAGATGGACCGGCCCGTGAATCGTTTTATAATAATGGAACTATCCGTGTGCGAGAGTGGTATCTTGACGACAGAGCGCATCGCGAGGACGGCCCGGCGATGGAATCTTTCTATAAAAATGGCATATTGGAATCTCGTGCTTGGTGGATCGATGGCAAGCAACACTGCGTTGACAGCCCGGCTTATGAAACATTTTATGGGAATGGGGCGCTTGCATCTCGCAAATGGTACCATAATAATGAGCAACACCGTCTTGATGGCCCAGCGGAAAAATATTTCTCTGAAGATGGTCGTCGCACATCGGCTCGCTATGCTTTGGACGGTGTATATGTCTCTAAAGCTGAGCACCGTCGCCGAGTCGCGCTATTACATTTATCTATTAAGCATGCAGTCGACCAGAGGGTGTTATTATGAGTATTTCTACAGAAGAAGAATATTACTCAAATGGCACACTGCAAGAACGATATTATTACTTCGGCGATTTTCTGCACCGTGACGACGGCCCAGCAGCCGAATTCTTTTATGAGGATGGCAGGCTCGAATCATGTTCATGGTACTACCAAGACAAACTCCATCGCGTAGAAGGCCCAGCCCGCGAGTTTTTCAATAAAGAGGGGATTAGTGTCCAGCAGGAATGGTACCAATTTGGCAAAGTCCACCGAACAGACGGCCCTGCTATCCAAAGTTTTTATGGTACACAAGCACTTAAAAGTTATAGATGGTATACTCTCGGCAAGCTCCATCGTAAGGATGGTCCGGCAATCGAATGTTTTTATGAAAATGGCGCACTTGAACAACATGCGTGGTACCATAAAGATATGCTACACCGAATCGGGGGGCCAGCCAAGGAAGTGTTTTCTCATATTGGGACAACGATCATACGTGGATGGTATAATTATGGTAAGCTCCATTATTTGGGCGGCCCGGCCCTAGAGGAGTTTAGTGTAGATGGGCTTTATTCAACGACATCTTATTATTTAGATGGTGAACGTATTTCTAAATTAGAACACTCTCGCAGGATAGCGTTACAGAAATTATCTACAAAAGCTAGACCTGATAATGAGGTATTCTTATGAGTACGTATACAGAAGAAGAGTATTGCCCAAACCGTCGACTACGAGCCCGTCGTCATTGTTGCGACGGCAAAGTCCACCGTGAAGACGGCCCAGCTGTTGAAGTGTTTGACAAAAATGGCATTTTAGAAACCCATGTTTGGTACCGGCACAACGAGATCCATCGCGAGGACGGCCCAGCCTATGAATCTTTTTATGGGAATGGCATATGTGTTGCTCGCTTATGGTACACAAATGATAAATGGCACCGTAGTGACGGTCCGGCTCGTGAGGCTTTTTCTAAGGATGGGCAATTAACCTTTCGTGAATGGTACATTGATGGGAAACTTCATCGATTAGACGGCCCGGCCAAAGAATATTTCACACCGAATGGTTCACAGTCAAATGCTTCATATTTCTTAGATGGGCAACCTGTAGATAAGTCGGAGTATCAACGCCTAGTGGCCCTTCAAAAACTATCAACGAAAATAGTAACTGCCTACGACATGCACCAATTATAGCAAAGAGTCGAGTGCGTTTATTATATGCAACTCCTTTGCTATTGGTACGGTTAAACCCTTTACATTCCTAATAAATAAAAGGAGGATGATTATTAATTTGTTTACTGCGACTAGTATCCGCATCGCGAACAAAGACCCTGTCCACGTCGCTCCATCTCAGTATACCGAAATTGACAAAACCCTTGCCCGTCTCTTAGGTGGGTGGCGAGCGCTTACTGTTGAGCAATATCGATATTTAAACGAACAAACAGGCATATTTCCTGGCCGCACACGTATCCCTGAACTTATTAAACGAGGATTTATTGTCCGTCACGAATTATTAGATGGAAACAATAAACGGATTTGCGGTTATTATGTCACTGGTCCAGTTGCAGCGAAGCTATGTGGGCTCACTGCCCCACCTGGATTAGATCTAACGCTTACGGTATCAGTACTAATGTGTAACCAGTTAATTATTTCAGGGCTTGTAGCACGTTGGGATGTCCGCCGTATTTTTGATTTAGGTATTGGACGGGTCCCTTGCTGGATCACGCGCCTTGGACAATCTTACGGTGTGCTGCCATTGTTTGGGCATCCACATGCGGTAGTGACGACATTGGCCAGGGCAAGACGGGGTTTACTGATTGTCCCTGACGCAGATGCGGCCATTTCGTTCGCGAAAGTCGCACCGATCCCTGTTAGATACTTATTATGGTCTGACTTATTAAATTGGCAAATATTAATTTATAAAGTAGAAGACGGCGAGTTGATCCCAGCTACAATAAGTTTTTCGAATAATGTACAATCCCCAGTATATACAGCCCATGGAAGGCAATAATACTCTTTAAGTAGATGCACATTTTATAAAGGCGAGAATCTTCTCGTCTTTATTTTAGGCAATTTTGTCGACAAGTTGACAAAATTATTTGATATAATGATTTACCAGGGCTACATTGCAGGCGCAATGGCTTGCGCCATAAGGAGGTTCAACGTGGCAGCAAATGAGACAAGTGAATAAATTTATGTTATTATTAATCTATAAAACATGAAAAAAGGAGGTTCCAGTTATGAAGAACGAATATAAGATACCCGAGGTTGTAACGCCGTTACCCACGCCTGATGTTTCCGCATTCACGGGTATGGATGTCAAATTCGTGAAGGGTGATAATCTCCCCGCTGTAGAAAGGGCAGAGTATGATTGTAAGATTAACAAATTACTAGCTTCATACTCAGCAAAACCGAAGAATCCGAAGTTATAGCCCGATAATCTTACTAGAACAAAACACAGCACCTATAATGGCTGTGTTTTGTTCATTTTCAAGGGTTTCATTATATTTGACGAGTTTTTAAATTTGTGTTATTCTTAAGATGTAGCAAACGTATCGCATTGTCTATATGTGATATGTCTGGCCCTTTAGACTAAAAGTCTATCCGGCCATAATACCGACCCATATCAAATATATGGAAGTTCGGTATGTCGTACTTAGTGGATGCTGTGACTGTATGTAGTATTATATGGTTACGGTGGGGGAGTTAATCTGGCAGCAATTGTATTAAAACCACCAGATTAACGAGAGAGGTCTTTATGGGCAACGCAAGAACATCCCATAAAGAACCTAAATGAGAACGGCGAGTATAGCATTGCTATGCCGTTTTACAAAAAGAGAAACGTTACTAGCGCATTTGCGCTGAGTAGCGTTTTTTTTATTCCCAAAAAAGAACCTGCGGCCGGTTACCGGCGAGGTAAAAAGGAGACGATTTAAATGAAAGGCATGACAGAAATTATGAACGCGACGAGAGCTGCATGTGCTGCATACGGAAACTTCGGCAAACCCGAAAGGAACAGGAACAGGCGTGGTAAAGAATGGTCGCGCGCCAGGACTCAAGAGCTAGAAAGATTAAACAAACAACAGCCAGTTATCACGTACCGGCTCAGTGCAGAATAAATAAAGAAAAATGTAGTGGCACAATATAAAAATTTGTGCCGCTACTTTTTTATTGCCTGTAGGTGCGACAAGGTGCCAGGGCAGAAAAGGAGGCAAAAATGTACGAGAACGTCGTATATAAGACAGACGATGGGGTCGAAATCACCCTTACACCCGAAATAATCAGGTCATACCTGATTAAGGGTGTGGGTGCGTCAACCGCGACCACGCAGGAAATTGTACAGTTCATGGAACTGTGCAGACACCAACGGTTAAACCCTTTTCTCAAGGAGGCTTATCTGATTAAGCCAGAAGCGGACAAACCGGCAACGATTCTCGCCGGAAAAGACGCGTTTGCAAAGCGCGCACAAAGGAACGAACGGTTCAACGGTTATACCGCCGGTGTGATTGTTCGGGTCGCACAAAACAATGATCCGATCGAACGGGTAGGGAGCTTAGTGCTCCCGAACGAGACGCTTGTCGGCGGTTGGGCAAAAGTCTTTAGAAGCGACTGGGTCGTCCCAGCTGAGATCACAGTTGCTCTCAACGAGTACAAGCGCGCTACCCCAATCTGGGGCAGTAAGCCCGCGACGATGATTCGCAAGGTCGCGCTGGTCCAAGCACTACGAGAAGCCTTCCCGGAATTGGCTGGTATGTATGCCGCTGAAGAAATGGATGGTGGCGAGCCCGATATAGCGACGCCTCCTCCCATTCCTGCTCCAACAAGTAGACCGATGGGTACGGCTACTCCATTTAAGGCCGCCGTTACCACATCAACACAATCGAAGCCGCCCATTGCGGCAGCAAACCCTGAGTCTGCCCCCGCATCGGTACCGGCACCTAAGCATGAGCCAGCTGTTACGGGAACATCGGTTCCAGCATCGAGCGCAGAGCAAGAACCGGCTCCGACTACTGTAGCACCACCGGTACCAGTACCAGTAGCTGAACCAGATCTTGAGGATGTATTTGTGTTTATGGGTAGGACAGAAAAGGTATCCCCAAAAGGGACCCCTTACAATGAACTACACTTATTGGATACATCCGGTCAACAGGTAACAGTGATCAGTGATGTACCTGCGGTTATTGCGACTGCCGGCACTGTTGAAAAGGGGCACTATGTTAATGTTTGCTTCGCGCCTAAAGGTCGAAGCAAACACATGATTGCAAAGGGATTAGCGATTGTGTTGATAAGCGTCTGTGCCGAAGCAAATTCTTAATCTAACAGCTTAACAGCCTGACGGGCGACAAAAGAGCGCCGAGGTAGAGAGGAGTAATTTTATGAATTTCGCTATGAATTCTATACAAATCATGGGTCGCTTAACCCGCGACCCTGAACTCACGTACTTCGAATCGAAGGGGACACAAATCGCAGCTTGCAAATTTTCTGTTGCAGTAGACAGGAAGTTTGCAAAAAAGCTCTCAGACGGGAGCTACCAGCGGGAAACGGACTTCTTCACAGTGAAACTATTTAGGCGCGACGCGGAGAATGCCGCGAAACACCTTAAGAAAGGTTCGCAGGTTATAATCGCTGGAGGGGAACTTAATATTAATACCATAGTTCAAACCGACGGTAACAAAAAGCAATTCGTCGAAATTGTTGGTGGGGACCTAATCCTACCTGCATCGGCGAAGAATGGGACAACGACTCAGCAAGATTCTGCACCGGACGGATTTGGGGCAGATATGTCAACTGAAGATTTCCCATTTTAGATTTAATCTAAATTTCTTAGCAATAGACGGATACCTAAATTACTATAGGGAATCCGTCTATTGTTTTATCTTTACGTAAGAAAGGCAGGTGTTAACAATAAGTACTATAACCATTCAAGATACACACTATGCCGATGGCACAATAGAAAATCGGAAACATTATTCTAACGGGGTGCTACACCGTCTTGATGGACCAGCCGAAGAGTCGTTTTACGAAAACGGCAATATTAAGTACCGCGCGTGGTATGATACTAACCGATTACATCGGGACGATGGCCCAGCGGAAGAACGGTACCGTCCTGACGGTACGAAAAGTTTTTGTACTTGGTTCCGCCATGGTGAACAGTATCGCGATGATGGCGCAGCCTCTGTAGAATTTTATCAGAGTGGCGAAGTTCGCGCCTATATGTGGTACCGTAATAATCGGCCATGTCTTCACGAAGAGTTTTACGAAGACGGCGCGTTATTATCACGGACACGATACCATCGTGGAGAAATACATTGTGCCAAAGGCCCAGCAATAGAAACATTTTATGAAAACGGTAAAATACAATCGCGCGAATGGTACCGCTATGGTAAAGAACATCGCATAGACGGGCCAGCGGAGAAGTTTTATTATGACGATGGTAGTCTAGAGTATTTTGCCTACTATCTGCGGGGCGAAGAATTATCTCAATCAGAGCACGCTTACCAAGTATCGCTGATCAAAGCAGCAAAAGTAGCAAAAAAAGCGAAACAAAATAACTGAAAATAGGAGGTATTTTTTATGGAATGCCAAAGATGCCGTTGCAAAATGACAACTCATATTATGAGCCGGTTTAATACTGATATTATCTGTATGGAATGCCATCGGCGCGAAGAAGCGCACCCGCTTTATAAAAAAGCGGTTGAAGCAGAGCTCACCGAAGTCAAGCGCGGTAATTACAATTATGCAGGGATTGGGAAACCCTCCGATCTCTAACTTAAACTCATAGCACTTGAAAGGAGGGAAAGCAGCCGTGACGCGTTTTGTACGACTGCTAAAATTTATGGACAAACTTATTTTGAAAGGAAGTGTAATCTATGCCACGGTTCCGTTTCCTGAAGGGAACGGGAAGAAAGCCCGCCCGGTGGTAGTGTTAACTCTGCCAAATATCTACAACGATGTTGTTGTCGCAGAGATTGTAACGCGCCCACGTCCAGACGTCTTGCCAATACAGGATACATCATCAGCTGGTGTTTTCAATGGCAGTGGGATTCGGATGCGACTTTGTACCGTAAATCTAGGTAAGAATGCCCGGCCTATTGGTCGGTTATCTACCGTAGACTACAAGATGGTCAAAGAACGAGTCCAAGCGATGCTGCTATAGAACATGTCACTTAACTGGCAAGTAGACAAAAAATATGCTAAAATAAGGGGTGAAGGAAGGTGATCCCTATGACTGACCATCGTGACCCTACGAACCAAAACGAACCAGGCGATCAACGGATAAGACCAGGTTATACTTTGGCTTCGCCGGAGTTTTTCCATCTACTTCAAAGGATTGACCAAACAGAGCAAAAGTTGGAACAAAGGATTATCCAAACAGAGCAAAAGTTGGAACAAAGGATTATCCAAACAGAGCAAAAGTTGGAACAAAGAATAGGTCAACTAGACCAAAAACTAGAACAAAATTTAAACAATCTGAGCAAATGGATAATGGCTACACTGTTTACGGTAGGTATTACTGTCATCAGTATACTTGCAAGCCATATACTTTAACAGCTTCACAAAAAAACAGAAGTTTTACCTAAACGCGCAACGGGGGCACAAAACCCCGTTGTTTCTTTTTTTTAATCAATTTCTACACACTATACCTATACAGGAGGACAGTAAATATGCTCGGTAAAACACATTTTATAGCGGGGGCAGCTACAGTAGCTTTAGTCACACAAGAACCGGCCGCCATCGCATTGGCCGGTGTTGGGGCGCTTTTGCCAGACATAGATCATCCAGGCAGTATTGCTGGTGGATGGACTGGTGGATATATGCGTGGCCTTATTGGCTTAATGCTGATCGGTGTAGGATTTTATTTACCTAACGGTCTAGGCGCATGGCTTCCCGGTTCTGCGTTCGTAATAACAGGAGCGTTACTATGTATCGTTGCCATGATCCCGCATCGTGGGATTACCCATTCATTATTAGCGTTGTTTATTGCAGCCAATTTTTTGCCATTGCCACTTGCGCTTGGGTATACATCACATCTTGTCTTAGATGCATTCAGTGGTGGTATCCCATTGTTTTGGCCATGGAAGAAACGGTTTGGCTTGCGACTTTTTGCAACCGGCAGTATAGGTGACACACTTTTTGGGGTATCTTCCCTGGTTCTGTTAATTAGCGTATTATTTGTTAGTTAATATTAAAAAAAGGGGCGAAAAAAATGAAAAAAGAAGAATTATTACGTATTCTTAAAGAGGACGGTGCGAATGAAGCTGTCTTAGCAAATACGGACTGTGAATACACAATCCGAAATGAATCAACCGTACCTGGGATTATAGGTTATGCAATAATTATGGTTGAAGAAGGGGTTCTATCTTTGCCATATGTTGCGGTATTACCTGAAGATGGGTATGAACAATTTTCATTAGATGGAGTGGAGCTAATTGACTTGGACGAAATAAGTTCAATCATAGCTGACGCAGAGTATATGTTAAAAACATTAAAAGAATTCTATAGTAAACTCTTAAACAAAAAAACACCGGATGTGATTGAGACGAGCCCGCACGAGGAGATAGCGCGATGAAACCCATCGCAGATATCATCACAAAAAATAATCAATTTTTAGAAACGACTACTGGTCAAATCCGTTGTTCTGGAAGGATGCATAAAATCACTATTATCCACGGCGGTCCCATTATTTTGCATAACCATACGAAAGCAGACATAAACGCAGAACGTATCGTTGTCGCACTTGGTGGTGAACCTTGCCGATGCTTAAAATTCTTGAATGTATGGAAAGATATGCGGTGGAGTAGTTATGCTATGAGGCTCAAAAAACTTCCACTGTGGGCGCACCCAATATTTAAGAACTTAAAAACAAAAGGACAAAATCGATTCAATCAACGGATCGACGGGCATGAAGACCCTTTGGATTTGCCGATCGAAATGCGTATACGAAGGCGAATCTTAAGGGCAGTAGCCGCTTCCTTGGTTTTATGTAATTACCGCCGCAAAAAAGATGAACCTTATTCTACTGAAAACAATTGTTTTTTTAACCTTTTCCCAGCAACACTAAAAGAAGATGTGAACTTCAATAAAGAAGCATCTCCATCATCTTTTTTGTATATCAAGGCCCGCCTACCATTTTGGTACAACCGAATTTATATGGAAGGGCTAGCTGTTGTGGGCGGAAATTTTATCTTAGATATTTTATCCCAAGATGAAACGGGGTATACAGTGCTTGCTGGCCGCCAGAATGAAGATTTATCAATCGAAGCCGTCCCCGCTCATGTCAAAACAAACCCTATGGGCGTAAAGACATTAGAATTTATGAAATAATTATAATATACTTTAAGCGATAGCACTCTTTAGTGTTATCGCTTTTTTCTTTTTGCGCCCTATTATATTTGACGGGTTTTTAGATTTATGTTACTCTTAAGATGTAATAAACGTATTGCATTGTCTATATGTAATGCGTCTGGCCCTTTAGACTAAAGTCTATCCGGCCATAATACCGACCCATACCAAATATATGGAAGTTCGGTATGTCGTACTTAGTGGGTGCTGTGTTTGTATTATTTTTGATACGAATACGGTGGGGGAGTCAGTTCGGTAGCAATCATATTTATTTAAGCCACCAAACTGACGAGAAGAGGTCTTTATAGGCAACGCAACACTATCCTATAGAGAACCTAGATGAGAACGGCAGCGTAGCATTGCTATGCCGTTTTGACCAAAGAAAAGGAACGTTACCAGCACTTTTGTGCTGAGTAGCGTTTTTTTTATTCTCAAAAAAGAGCCTGCGGCCGGTTACCGGCGAGGCAAAAAGGAGGAAATATTTCGATGAGTATCGCTTTGGATCTTCAGATCACCCAAACGGCGTTAGAGGCAGCACAAGCTAAAGTTGTCCAATTAACCGAATTGATTCGTAGGCAAGACCTACAAGCTGCCCGAATAATGCTAGAAGCAGCACAAGCTAAAGTTGTCCACTTAACCGAGTTGACCAACGGACAAGAACTCCGAGCCACCCAAATAGCGCTAGAAGCGACACAAACCAAAGTTGCTAAACTAACTAAATTGATTAGCAGACAGGACTTGCAGGACGCTCGAACCGCGTTGGAGGCTGCACAGATTAAAGTCACCCAATTAACTGAGGCGTTGGCTGAGCAAGAAAAAGGGAATTCCAAACACGTTGTTTTTGCAGAACTGAAGCAAGAATATGCATATGGAATTTTTAAAAAAGCATTCCATAACAACCCACGCCCTATCCATCCTAGTCTGGAATGTTGGGATGCCTGTATGCGAATAATGAGCCATATAACAGAAAACTATCATGGCTATTCATGGAGTAACAGAAAAATATCGGTTAGTGTCCGACCAGAAAAGGCGACTATTATGAAGCATGTAATGTCTGAGCTTTGCGCCACGATTACTAGATTGCGCGCAGAGTATTTGGATCCGAACGCTAAAAAATAGTGCTTATAGAAATACCATCGTAGTAGCCTATACGATGGTATTTCTATTTTCTTTTTTTAAACTACCAAACCGAAAGGAGGAAAAAAACAAATGCCAATATTACATGGCACTTTAGAGAAAACCATTTACTATAACGAAGAAACTTATTTCACGGTAGGACGTATTCGTTGTGATGATGGTGATTTGCACACATTCACATGTAACCTGCCGCAAATCAATGAAGACGAGCGGTTGCAATTAAGTGGTGAATGGGTCGAAACAAAGTATGGCCCCCAGTTAAAAGCAACCCAATGTGAGATTATCGCACCAACAACTACACTTGGTATTTTGCGGTTTTTATCATCTGGTCTAGTCAAACAGATTGGGCCAGCAATCGCAACAAAGATAGTCTCAAAATTCGGCGACCAAACCCTTGAGATCA